>Ga0315902_10003080_pt1 | contig 25309 bp, 24 predicted proteins | sample LakEriMetagenome_9_FD_203523 | JGI IMG/M metagenome (GOLD analysis project Ga0315902, IMG submission 203523) | Freshwater fungal communities from buoy surface, Lake Erie, Ohio, United States - Buoy 12 MA117 | ecosystem: Environmental > Aquatic > Freshwater > Lake > Lake biofilm | place: USA... | reverse complement strand
TTCAAAATCTCGCAGCCGAACTTCTGGCTTTGAATTCAAATGTTCTAATGCTGGAACGATTATCTCATCATATTTAGGTAATTCCATTTTGTTGTATTCTTCTTATTGTACTTAACGTTTTGCAGCTACCCGAAGGTGGCGATTTCGAAGCACTTCATGTCAATCAAGCAAAAACTTTGATAGAAGCACAAAGCTTGATTTAACCACTAAACCGCCACTTTTGGGTAGCTGCTGTTATAGGGCGTTTTTTTTATTCATCAAGATTAATTTTCAGTTCATTTTCTACCATTTTCCAAACAGTCCCAATACTTGGACTGCTTTTTAAACTGTCATAAGCAAATACTCCTTTAAACTTATAACTTGTCAGACCTAAAATGTCTTTATGGTGAAAAAATACGATTCGTTTTTGTGGACTGTTTAAGTGATTGTTGTAATGTGTAGCTTTCGTATTGCTGTCACTGTGTGTTTCAATAATTTCTCGTTCGTCTTGACTTAATGTGTTTAACCAGCCACTTCGAGTTTTTTCAGAAGGCCACCATAATAAATGAGTATTACTATTTGGGTGAAAAATGCCACCACGTCTTTGAAAGCCACGCTTAGTTTTGTTAAAATCTGCGTCAAATAAATTACAAATGTCTTCAATATTACGAAACCAAATTTCATCAGAGGTTTTAATTGTTCCTATGTTTTTCCAGTGGTCAGGATTACTTTCTATGTCTGGCTGCCAAGGCTTGAATGTACCGTTCTTTTTTTGAATAGTAACTTGATTGTTGATTTCAATAATAATATCGTCAATTTGCTTATGAATATCCTTTAAATCAGGGCGGCAGTCAATGACTAATAACTTATGCCCAGTATTTTTTTCAATTTCCTTCTTTCGCATTTCGTCAGCCAAAATTCTGTCATTGGAAATGTAGTGCGCTGGTTCATTTACTTCAATATGTAGTTTAAATTGAGGTAGATAAACGTCTGTTAAAGCATATTTGTCCGAATGTCTACCAACATATTGTTGAGGAATAATTTTTATTTCATCATTATCAAGTTTGTGCCAAAGTCTTGTCAAACAATAGTTCTCAATTGCTTTGCTACTTGTCCTTTGAAAAAGTCTTGTAATATATTCTACTTTATTGTCCATTATTTTATTTTGGTTGTTTTTAAAATGCCCTATAACTTGTTTATATGCGCTACAAATGCGCTCCTATCTCTCCCAAACGTGCTGTATATCGGCAACAAAAGTTGAATTTACTAAATAGTTTGGTCAGCCAGAATAAGCATCGACCAAAATACAAAACACGGCGTTCATTCAAAAGCGGATCATTGGGGAAATTGGTGTAATTGGTTTTGCGAGAGCTTTCCGTTCACCTGTTAAAACTGATTTTTACTTTTCTTTTCCCCATTTTTTGTTAACTTGCTTTACATGCTGTGCCAAAAAAAATATCTTTATCCTGTTTATAAATTCAAACAAAGATGAGTACATCCAGAATCGTTCTTTTTTCAGTCCTTGGTTTGATCCTTTTGATCTTCTTCAACGGTTGTTCTACATACAATAACCTAGTAAATAAGGAGGAAGGCGTTACGAAAAGTTGGCAGCAAGTAGAGGTGCAATACCAGGCGCGAATGGACAAAACCAAAAACTTGTTCGAGATCGTTCTCGCTAATGCTGATTATGAGAAGTCTACACTCAAGGAGATTGTTGAGGCGCGCGCCAACGCAACGCGTGTTACGGTCAATATCGATGACCTTACTCAAGAAAATTTGGATAAGTTTCAGAAAGCTCAAGATCAGTTCGGACAAGCTCTTGGCAGATTACTAGCTGTATCGGAAAACTATCCTGATCTCAAAGCAGCGCAGGCTTTCCGTGATTTTCAAGCACAATATGAGGGGATGGAGAACCGGATCGCAAAGGCACGCGGCGACTTCAATGATGTTGTCGGTGATTACAATACCTACGTTCGTCGTTTCCCTAGAAACATTTGGGCAGGAATCTTTGGATTTGAGAAGAAGGCCTACTTCCAGGCAACTGAAGGTGCGGAAACCGCGCCGGATATCCGAGGAATGCGCGAACAAAAATAAACGAATTCGAAAGCGGCGGAAGTCGCTTTTTTATTGAATCAAAGTGGCAAGGAACTTATTCACACAAGCAGATCAGGATCGTATCGTTTCAGCGATCGCAGAGGCAGAGCGCCAAACTTCAGGCGAGATCCGAGTACATATCGAAAAGACTTGTAAAGGTGATCCGGTGCAGCGCGCGATTGTAGTTTTTCAGAAGCTGGGAATGCAAAAGACCGAACAGCGCAATGGTGTGCTGATCTATTTGGCCACTGAAGACCATAAGTTTGCTATAATTGGCGATCAGGGGATCAATGAGCATGTCCCCGATCATTTTTGGGATGATGAACGCGACCTGATGCAGTCGTATTTCCGCAAGCATCAATTCACGGAGGGTCTCATTCAAGGGATCATCAAGGTAAGTGAACAGCTGAGGGATGCTTTCCCGAGTGAGGTCGGTGACCGCAACGAGCTGGAAAACGAGATCTCATTTGACGAAGGAGAAGCATGAGAACGCTAACTAACTTTCGCGGAACATTGCTGTTCTCACACTGCGTAAAAATAGTGGTGCTGCTCTTCATCTTCCCAGTTTTGGCTTATTCGCAGGACGATATACCGGCAAAGCCGATGCCGGAACGCCTGTACAACAATATCTCAAAGGAATTTCCGGATCTCATCAGTAAGTCCGATGCAGCTCAACTCGAAAAGAAGCTCGAAGAATTCGCTAAAACGACGTCCAACCAGATCGTTATTGTCATTGCTGACGACTTAGGTGGTTACGAACCTTGGGAGTACGCAGCTAAGATAGGCGATAAATGGCAGGTAGGTCAGGAAAAAGAAGACAATGGCGTTGTCTTACTCATTAAGCCGACCCAGGAGAACGGGGGGCGTCAAACATTCATTGCTACAGGTCGTGGATTGGAAGGTGCTATACCGGATCTTACCTGTCGCCAGATCGTAGACAATGAGCTGATTCCGCATTTTAAGAACGACGATTACGCCGGCGGGATCGATGCTGCAGTTGAGGTGATCATGTCGCTTGCCAAGAACGAGTACAATTCCGATGAATATGCAAAGCGCAATAAAAAAGAAGATGGGATTGCTGTGGTCATAGTGATCGTGATCATTATTATAATCGTTGTCTTCTTCGGTCGTCGTGGTGGCGGTGGCGGATTCTCAAGTCGTGGTTACTACGGTGGCTTTGGCGGTTTTGGTGGAGGCGGTTCAGGTGGCAGTTCAGGCGGATTTGGAGGTTTTGGCGGCGGAAGCTTTGGCGGTGGAGGTTCTGGAGGGTCGTGGTAAGGTTTTCTTTTCACTTTTGTCTTGATACAAAAGTGACAAAAAATCAAGGCTTGGTATTGCCTTTGAAGCGCCGATAATACAACTGCAGTTGTACTAGGTTATGTGCGCTTCATTTTGTCCTCTCCTGAAAAACGGAGCTTGACGGCGATCTGCTATGCAGCTTTCTCCAAGCTTAGCCGTTTTCAGTTCAAGTCCAAAACCAGGAAATACCTAGGCCATTGAATTCTAATGGAGATCTTTTAAGAGGCTCCCAACTTCGAATATTAGCTGTTCAATGGCCTTTTATCGACTCAGGGAATGATCTTGTAAAATCCGTGTATCAAGACAAAAGTGACATAATAATTCGTTAATCAATCTGTAACCTCCGCCTTGCGGATCCTCAGGGTAAACTAATTGACCATGGTATCTAGCACTCGAGAAAAAAGGATCTTCCATGAATCTTGAAAAAGATCGGATTATCAAATTCGTTCAAACCAAAGTTTACAGCACAACATTCGTTTCCTTGTCAAATCGTTTGTACGATACCATCACAGCCATCGCTGCCAGACCGATCATAACTCCAAAGCTCAGGGCCAATAATCCGAGGTCCAATGTTCCTGCGATCAGCTCTTTTGTTGCGAGCACAACATTAACAACAGGAATACATGCTGTTGCTACATTCAGCTCGATGCCTGGGAAGAAGCCTATCATTGCCGGAAGCACCATCACGATGTTCAGCGGTGTAATGATACTCTGTGCCTCTTTAAAGCTCTTGGTATGAACTGCGATGGGGATCATTACTCCAGCAAAGAAGACCGTGAGTGGGATGAGCAGTCCATACAGCATGAGAATGAACGCCGGACTCAGGATACTGTGAATGATGTTCAAGATCTCTTTGTTCTCAACCACGTCAAGCATTTCAATGGACATTACAAGGCCCAGGAGTGCAAAGGTTGAAGCCGTAAGTCCGGACAGCACAACAACGCCCATTTTTCCTGTAAGGATCTGCCAACGGGCAACAGGTGTAGTGAGCAAAGTTTCGATCGTTCCGCGTTCTTTTTCGCCGGTAAATAGGTCAATTGCCGGATACATGCAGCCAAGGAAACCGAATGCAATGAAAATATACGGAAGTAACCCTCCTGCCAGCTTTCCGATCATTTCTTTCTCTGAAGCGATATTTCGATAGTTCACACTGATTGGTTCGATCTGCTGTCGGTTGATATTCAACCTGATCAGTCGTGTAGCTTTTGCTTTTTCTGAAACGAATTGCATATATGCCTCGGCACGATCATACAGTCCGACATCTGTTCCATTGTAATAAACGGTGAGAGAAGCAGGTAACATGGAGTCGATAGCATCTTCGAAGCTATCCGGCTGAAATATGGCAAGTTGAATACTGTCAGATTGGATGGCTTTAATCAGAGATGTGGTATCAGTGAAACGGATCAGCTCCTTTTCACCCAGTTTATCCGGTAAGGATTTCAGCTCTTGATGAATGAAGGATTCTTCACCGCCCACGATACCGATTTTGATCTTCTTGGTGGCAGATTCCTCTTCAAAACTTGCTGAAACGGATACAAAGATGTTCATGATGAGGGGAAATACCAGGGTGGGTATAACCAGCATCATCATCAAGGTTCTTCTGTCTCTTAGGGTATCTTTTAGCTCCTTTTTGAATATAGTAAAGATCATGATCAGTCGTTTTGGGAGGTTTGAACAATACGTATGAATTCAGCAGTCAGGTTGTCTGCCTGCATGCCGCCTCTGAATTCATCCATCGTTCCGGAGTAAAGCAGTTTTCCTTTGTGGATGATCGCAATATCGTCGCACAACAGATCGACCTCGCTCATGATGTGACTGGAGAATATGACGGTTTTACCTTCTGAACGGCAATCGCTGATTAGTTGGATGATGTTCTCTGCGGTGATAACGTCCAGTCCGCTGGTTGGTTCATCAAAGACAACCACCTCCGGATCGTGGATCATGGTGCGGCAGATCGAAACTTTCTGTTTCATTCCTGTACTCAGTTTGCCGATCCGTTTACTGCGAAAATCATGCATGCCGAGGAGGTTGTACAGCTTTTCCTTACGTTCCTCCCGAATTTCTCTTGGAACCATGTAAAGCGCCGCAAAATAGTCAATCAGTTCGTCGGGTGTGAGTCGGGCATACAGTCCTGCACTACCAGTGAGAAATCCGATCTTTTTCCGTGCTTCATTCGGTTCGTTCACCGCATCTACACCGGCAATCCTAATGGAACCGGAGGTCGGTTTAAATATCGTTGAAAGCATGCGCATAGTTGTCGTTTTACCTGCACCATTCGGACCGAGCAGCGAGAAAACCCTCCCTGGACGGCAAGTGAACGAAACTGAATCTACAGCGCGCGCAATTTTTTCTTTCGTATTGAGTTCTTTCTGTTGCTGTCGCGAAAGCTCGAATTCCTTGACCAGTTCTGAAACTTCGATCATTCCTTTATGTTTTTAGCGAATGTAGAACAGATTTCTTTAGGATGAATTAAATTTACGTGAACGCACGCAAATTTCGATAAGGGGCATAGATATTATGAGAACGGAAAAAGGAATTTACCTAATCATTTTCAGTCTGATATTTCTTGGAGTTCGGGCCAAAGCTCAGGGAACACCGGTGTTAGAAAAGTTCTCGATTGATGAATTGAACGGAAAAGTGCTGCTCGACTGGACGATCAGTGCAGGAGCAACGTGCAACGGAATCGCAGTGCAACGTGCATCCGATACGCTTTCGTTCATAGAGATTGGTTCCTTGGAAGGGGTCTGTGGAAATCTCTCGTTTCCGACGGAATACGCCTTCACTGATGAGGCGCCAATTCCGAATGTTACTAACTATTATCGGCTTGAACTTGGCGGAAATGGTTTTTCACAGATGGTATCGATCTTAGTGATCGATCTTTCGGTTAAAGATTACGCGCTGTACCCGATCCCATTGACAGACGCGGCTTATTTACATTTTCGTAACGACGGTTTGCGTAAATCCACTTTGTCCATTTTCGATAATTCTGGTCAGACCCAATCAGTTCAAACGGATGAGACGGAGGTTTTTACCCTATATCGATCTGTCTTTCAAAGTGGTGGTATGTATCATTTTACTATTCAAATTGAGGGCACAATGTCAAAGATCACCGGAAAGATCCTCGTACACTGACACATCATTCACAGATCCGTCCCTTGTGTTCCCCGTTGTGAAAATGATCGTCAAGTTTGCGCATTTCATCCAATAATTCTGCAGTTGGAGGAATGCTCTGAAGTGCTTTAAGATCCGGTTGACCGGCATCAACCCAGGCCGTGTACCAAACAGAACCCACAGCAATGATCGCTGCGCGCATGCGCCTTTCAACCATTCCGTTCATACGTTCATGATATGCCTGAGAGAACTCGATACTGTATACAGGTACGGTCACATTTCCGCGTTGTTCAAAACTATACTTTTTGTCTGCCGGAAATGCAGCAGTGAGCTCCTTCTCGATCCTCAATACAGAATCCAGTGCGTTGTGAGAACCTCTAACAGCCTCCCATGCCATGTCTAAAACGTTTTTAAGGTACACACTTTTACCGACGAAATAGTCATAATCCTCCGCATTGATCTCCACAAGACGGCTTTCCCACAATCCGTGGATCCCTCTCTGACCAGTGAGTTGTCCGTTGTAGTTCTCGGTGGTATGCAGCGGCACATGGGCATCACCAATGTAATGTCCAATATCAGCTGAATACTTTAAAATGAGGTCAACATTCTTGCTTTCAAAGGCTTTCTGCAATTTGTATTTCATCAGGTTGATGTGCCAAGGAACGATCCCATATGCCTGGAGTGTATCTTCTGTGAACTTAGCCACAGCATCATCCCACTTTCTGGGAACAATGGTGAAAGGGTCTTGACCGGGTTTGTAGTAGTGATCCAGGTCGATGTAATGGCATTGTGCCTCGCCATCAACAGCATACCTTCGCTTATCCGGATCTACAGCATGCTCCGTGAGGTATTCAATGTGTTCCTTGTAAAATCCGAACATGTCGGGCGGAAGTGTGAACACGGCGATCCTGTTGATGCGCTTGTGTCCGAAAAAACCCCATTTTCCAGTGTGTTCAGTGCGCCAGTTTACCGCCATCAGAAGAGGCAATACAAGAAGAATGACCAGCTTATAGTTTGACCAGTTTACCATCACGCAGAATTGGTATCACTTCAGTTTGATCAGGAGTCAGGCAGTATTTGATATCCTCGTTCAGATTGAGGTTTTTTAATCTTCTTCTGTGAGAGCTTGACTTCAGGTAACCGAAATAATTGTCTTTTGCAGAAAGGTACAAATATTTTGCCGCTATAGAAGAGTCCTCATCGGATGTGTAACGTCCGGTTGACAAAAGGTGATCAGAGATAGCTCCGGCACATATAGTATCTTCCAGGTTGAACTTGTCCTGCCAACCCGAGCAGAGGCAAAGAACATTCTTGTCCTGATCGGCCAGCCATCTCGACAAGGCGGTCATGTTCAGGAAGGATCCAACAACAACTGTTTCTGCGTTTCTTGCAACATGCAATGATTTTGTTCCATTGGTGGTTGTCAAAACGACATCTTTTCCTCTGAAATCGTCACGCATGTATGAGAAGGGTGAATTACCAAAGTCAAAACCTTCGACGATCTGGCCTTTTCGCTCGGCACCGGCAAGGTACCCTTTCTGCTTGTATTCCCATGCTTCCTCTACCGTGGGAACCGGTATAATTGAATTGATTCCGTTATCAAAAGCAGCACATATTACAGATGTTGCACGCAGTACATCGATCACTACCACGATCTCGAATTCGTCCTTATAGTAATCGTACTCTCCGGGAGTAAAACAGACCTCAATGTGTTTGCGTGTATCCATAAATCAGAGCAAATGTAGCATTTTTAGTACAATTCAAATGGCAGTATCAGTCGCGTAGGTAGCGCTTCTCTGCCCAAAATGTCATGAAAGGTACCAAAGAGGCAACAAGGAGTATTCCAGTCCTGCTAAGCTTCCATTTCCGGTCATAATGGTTCACCAGAACCCAAATGCAGTAGGCCAGAAATAGTACACCGTGAGCCATCCCCACCACGTAGTTCGGTTCTTTGATTCCCCAAACGTATTTGAGCGGCATGGTGAGGGCGAAGGAAATGTAAGAAAGACCTTCGAGAATAGCGAGTAATCGCAATTGTCCAATGAGTGAGTTCATTTTCGTTGTTTTATTTGAACTTATCTGTAGATCAACGATCCGTACCTTCTATTTGTTCTTTTTTCTTTCTTCCAGCGCAAAAAGCTCGTCGCGGAGTCGGGCTGCCTCGAGGAAATCAAGCTCTTTAGCTGCTTTCTCCATTTGTTTCCGAGTATTCTGTATGGATTTCTCGAGCTGTTCAACGGACATGCGTTCCAAAACAGGATCTGCGACGAGTGGTAGGTCTTCGGTATAATCATATTTTGCCTGACGTGTTGCCATGTCTCCGTCCGCGACCTTAGTTTGCTCCAGGATCTTTTCTTTGGACTTGTTGAGCGGAGTTGGAACCATCCCGTGCTCTTCATTGTATTTGGTCTGAAGGGCCCGTCTTCTGGCGGTTTCTTCGATGGTTTTTCGCATGGAATCTGTGATTCGATCGGCATACATGATTACTGTTCCGTTCACGTTACGCGCTGCCCGACCTACCGTTTGCACGAGTGAACGCTCGTTTCGGAGGAAGCCTTCTTTATCTGCATCTAGAATAGCAACCAGCGAGACTTCAGGAAGATCAAGCCCTTCTCTGAGTAAGTTCACGCCGATAAGCACGTGAAAGTCACCAAGTCTGAGCTGACGTAGGATCTCAACACGCTCGATTGTATCGATATCGCTGTGTATATATCGGCACAGAATCCCGATCTTCTCAAGATACTTCTGAAGTTCTTCGGCCATCCGTTTGGTGAGCGTCGTTACGATCGTTCGTTCGTCCTTTTCAATTCTGATCTGGATCTCTTCTATGAGGTTATCAATCTGATTGAGACTCGGTCGCACCTCGATGATCGGATCAAGGAGTCCTGTGGGACGAATAAGCTGTTCCACAACCACGCCTTCCGACTTATCGATCTCGTAATCTGCCGGCGTGGCGGATACATAGATCGCCTGATGGATGAGCTGTTCAAATTCTTCAAACTTTAACGGTCGGTTGTCGATGGCCGCCTGCAAGCGGAAACCGTATTCAATAAGGTTGACCTTTCGTGCTCTGTCTCCACCGTACATTGCCCTAATCTGAGGAATGGTCACGTGGCTTTCGTCTATGACCATGAGAAAATCATCGGGAAAATAATCCAGCAGGCAGAAAGGCCGTTCGCCCGGTTTACGCTGATCGAAGTAGCGGGAATAATTCTCAATACCGGAACAATATCCAAGCTCACGCATCATTTCGAGATCATAGGATACCCGTTCACGCAGGCGCTGAGCTTCTAATAGTTTCCCTTCTTTCCTGAAATTCTCCACCTGTAGTTCCATGTCTTCTCCGATCTGATCGATGGCTTTACGTGTCGTTTCCGGGCTGGATACAAAGATGTTGGCAGGGAAGATATTGATCTCGTCGTAGGTATCTAATTTTAAGCTGTTCTCCGGATCGATAGCCGATATCTTTTCGATCTCATCACCCCAGAATTCAATACGCAAGGCATGGTCTGCATAGGCAAGATTGATATCCACAGTATCACCTTTTACGCGAAACATTCCGCGCTTGAATTCTCCTGAATTGGCTCTTGAATAAAGATTTTCCACCAATTTGAAAAGGAACTTGTTTCGGGAAACGCTCTGTCCTTTTTTCAAGTGTATGATACTATTGGCGAATTCGTTTGGATTTCCGATACCATAGATACAGGAAACAGAGGCTACAACGAGCACATCTCTTCTTCCGGATAATAAGGAGGAAGTGGCCGATAAACGCAATTTTTCGATCTCATCGTTGATCTGCAGGTCTTTTTCGATGAACGTATCCGTTACCGGTAAATAGGCCTCGGGCTGGTAGTAATCGTAGTAAGAAACAAAATATTCAACGGCATTCTCAGGAAAGAACTGTTTGAATTCGCCATACAACTGAGCAGCGAGTGTTTTGTTGTGGGAAAGGACTAGCGTGGGTCGATTGATCTTTTCCACCACGTTGGCAACAGTAAAGGTTTTTCCGCTTCCGGTCACTCCAAGTAAAGTTTGGCCGGGGACTTCTGCGATCAGGCCTGAGACCAACTGTCTGATCGCCTCCGGTTGGTCACCTGTGGGTTTGAATTCGGAAACAAGTTTGAAATCCATGCTGTTGGCAATAGATCAAATATACGGATTAAACCCGTTGAAAAATAAAGCTGTTCATCGTATAAGTTTTGCTGGATTATACCATTCGATCTGTGGAAAAGAAGTATTTTTACCGTCCAAAGGAAATAAACAATGCTTGTTTGGGTCGTATTCCTCCTTCTCATTTTTGGTTTGCTTGCGCTTGATTTGGGAATATTTCACAGATCCAACAAGGAGGTTTCCATGAAGGAATCTTTGGCTTGGACTGCGATTTGGGTAACCCTTTCGCTTTTGTTCGGCACCGTGATCTACTGGATTTATGACCAGAATTATATGGGGATCAACGCCGCACAGACAGATCCTTTTCGTGCGATGATCGATTATTATACGGGCTATGTCATCGAGGAGTCCCTGAGTTTGGACAATATCTTCGTTATGGCGATGATTTTCAAATACTTTCGGATCGAACAGAAATACCAGCACAAGATCCTCTTTTGGGGAATTCTAGGTGCGATCTTCTTCCGCTTGGTCATGATCCTGCTTGGCACTGCCTTCGTAAAGCAGTTTGAATGGGCGACTTATGTCTTTGGTGCGATCCTGATTTTCTCCGCCTTCAAGATGATCAAAGGTTCAGAAGAGGATGAGGATTTCAGAAATAGTGCCGGTGTGCGTTTTCTGAGTAAGCTGTACCCGATACATTGGGGTGAGAGTAACGGTAAATACCTTGTCAGGATCGATGGTAAGCTTTTTGCCACTTCTTTGTTGGCCTCGTTGGTAGTCGTAGAATTTTCGGATATTCTGTTTGCGGTGGATTCAATCCCGGCGATCTTCTCCATCACAACAGATTCGTTCATTGTATTTACATCCAATATCTTTGCGATACTCGGACTGCGAAGCTTATATTTTTTCCTTTCCAATATGCTCGATAAGTTCGAATACATGAAATATTCGCTCATTTTTGTCTTGATGTTCGTTGGGGTAAAAATGTTGATCGTGCAGTATGTCCACATACCGGCTTTAGTTTCACTCGGTATTATCCTGAGTGCATTGATCCTTGGAGTTATGTTCTCTGCACTCAACCGTCGGTGAGAGTGTCCCTGATTTGATCTAAATCAGACTTTAGACCCTCCTGTTTCGAAAGTACTCATCGTAGCGATCGTCCAATGTTCCCATCAAACGATCCCAGAAAAGAAAGTACAAACCGTAATTCCCATTGAAGTATTTGTGATGCATGTTGTGCGCAACGCTCGTGTTGATCCATTTTCCGATCCAGGTTCCCGAAAACCATTTGGGATACAATTCAAAGCCGGTATGACCATACACGTTGTAGATGAACTGTATCAACAGGAAAAGTACCAAGGCATCAAAATGAACAGGTATTGAGAATGCAATTATCGGTAAGATAGCCGCCTCCAGAAATCCCTCCAGAACATGGAATGAATAGGCTGCAAATGGGGTAGGGTTAGTAGATCTGTGATGAACGAGATGAACATGTTTGAATATCTGAGGAAGGTGCATGAGACGATGGATCCAGTAGAAATAGGTGTCATGTAGGATGAACATGATCGGAAAGGACAAATAGAAATACAACTTACCGAATTCTTCTTGATCGTAGTAGATTCTGGTTGAGTCAGGAACAAGGAACAGAACAAGTGTAGCCGTGAGCGCAAAAATGACTATTGTCAGTGAAGAATTCAGCACCTCATGTCCAATCGCGCGGAGCGTAGGGAATTGTGCCTGCAACTTTTGAAGCAATCCAGTTCGTCTGATCAGCACATAGAACAAAATAAAGCTCCCTCCTGCGATGAAAAAGTACCTGAGCAGTATGTACCTGGAAACCGCAATTCCGATATCGAAGAACTCGCCCACTATTCAAAAGTCTTCAGTTGTTCTTCCAGTCTATTCTGTTCGCGTACCCTTTGGTCGATGATCTCTGCATATTCAAGCATGGCTCTTTTACCTCCATCTACATAGGCGGTTCCTGCCCATTTTTGAGCCTCTTTCAGATTTCCAAGCACCTCGTATGCGAGAGCAATGTTCAGCGCGGCTTTTGCTTTCACTTTATTCTTCGTTGCTGAATCGTAGGCAGACATCCAGGTTTGGAGTGCTCCTTCCCAATCTTTTGCAAGGGCTTGTCTCTCTGCTCTTTCCATTTCTCCTTTCTTTCCCTTGTACATGTCACGGTGCTCCCAAATGTAAAGTGGAACAATGCTTCGGGCAAACTCAATTCCTGTTTCGTAAGATACCTCTTTCAAAGCCGGATTGCGCTTGATCAACTTACCAACGGCCTCGGCAGCTGTATTAGCTCTCTCTCTCCATTTTTTTTTGAAACGGAACTCATCTTCATAAGGGATAACTTGTTTTTTGGCATAATACACTCTGAAACCACATGTTGCCGTTGCCGTACCACTTGCTTCAATGGATGTTTGTCCGCCATTCAGTACGCTTTGTACTGCCTGAGCTGTTGTCCCGGCGGCATTATCCAGGGTGAAATCTGAATCGAAATATTCCAAGACAAGCAGACCATCCACACCGAGGCGTGCGCACATCGTATCAACTGTTTTCCAGTCAAGAGGAGCACCGAAGGAGAGTGAATTGGGGTCTGCCGCATTCATGGTGTATTCCAAGCGTTTTACTTCGAAACGGGCGGATTCCAATAGGGTAGCATTGAGTGCGCTAATGCATTCATTGGAAAGGGCTTTATCTTGTTTGGGCATTTCTCCGGTTAATGTTCCTTCGATCGCAGACTGGCTGGCCGGGATCGAACGGTTGAGTAATGCGATCTTTTGAATTTCCCCGGGCACTGTGATCACCGCCGGACGCATAACTTGCACCTGCATGTCTCTAATGCCTGAGCAGGAACAGGTCAGAATGGCAGCGCCTAGGAATAAAAGTACCGTATGTATTTTTTGAGAGGTTTTCATTGGTATCAAAATTAGTACAAGCTCAGGTTAAATATAGTTCTAATCTCACATCTCATGCCAATACGGGAGTGTGAATCTACTTTTGTTGACTAAATTCGCACAAAATAGCTGGAATGAAAGTTTACGGAAATATCCTCGAAACGATCGGAAATACACCATTGGTGAAGTTGAATCGCCTGACTGCAGGTATAAAAGCAACGATCCTCGCAAAGGTCGAGACAACGAACCCGGGAAATTCAGTCAAGGACAGGATGGCCGTAAAAATGATCGAAGACGCTGAGAAAGCTGGATTGTTGACACCAGGAGGAACCGTTATCGAAGGAACATCGGGAAACACCGGGATGGGGTTGGCGTTGGCATGTATTATTAAAGGCTACAAGCTGATCTGCGTCCTCAACGATAAGCAGTCCAAGGAGAAAATGGATATTCTGAGGGCCGTGGGAGCCGAGGTAGTGGTATGTCCTACTGCGGTGGAACCGGATGACCCAAGGTCCTATTATTCTGTTTCAAGACGATTGGCTACAGAGATCCCGAATTCGTGGTATGTCAATCAATATGACAATCTGTCGAATCGTCAGGCGCACTATGAATCTACAGGACCAGAGATTTGGGAACAAACAGAAGGAAAGGTTACGCATTTTGTGGTTGGCGTCGGAACTGGGGGTACTATTTCAGGGGTCGGCCGCTATTTGAAAGAGAAGAATCCAAACATTAAAGTTTGGGGCATCGACACATATGGATCCGTATTCAAGAAATACAAAGAAACGGGGATCTTTGATGAAAATGAGATCTACCCCTACATAACCGAAGGGATCGGGGAGGATATACTTCCAAAGAACGTTGATTTTGATATCATTGACCGTTTCGAAAAAGTAACAGACAAGGATGCAGCCGTTTATACGCGGAGGCTGGCAAGGGAAGAGGGAATCTTTGTAGGTAATTCGGCAGGTGCTGCCATCAAGGGGCTGTTACAGCTCAAAGATGAGCTGAACGAAGATGATGTGGTTGTGGTACTTTTCCATGATCATGGCAGCCGATATGTGGGTAAGATCTTCAATGACGAATGGATGCGGGAAAGAGGTTTCCTTGAGGATGAGGTAAAAACCGCAGGTGACCTCGTAGCCAAGCATTCGGATACACCTTTAGTTACGTTGTATGCTGAAGAGCTTGTGTCGCACGCTATTGCCAAAATGCGTAAGTATGCGATCTCGCAGATACCTGTTTTGAAAGACGGAAAGATCGTTGGTTCGATTGATGATAGTCACATGTACCAACTCTTGATCGATGATCCGGAGTTGCGGGACGCTCCGATCTCGTCGATTATGAAACCAGCCTTCCCGGTGGTACGTTCAACTGTGCATTTAGACGATCTTTGCAGATTGATCAACAAGGATACACCTGCAGTGATCGTGGAGCTTGAAGATGGGAACTACCACATCGTAACGCGTTACGATATTATTTCAGCAATGTCTTGATGGAGACGATCTTTGAGGATCAGTTGGGTCGTGAGGTAAGACTTCCGTTGCCTCCTCAGAGAATTGTATCAATTGTGCCCTCTCAGACCGAATTGCTTTATGATCTGGGGCTTGAATCTGAAGTTATAGGAATCACGAAGTTCTGTGTTCATCCAGAGAGATGGTACAAACAGAAACAGCGTGTTGGAGGTACTAAGCAATTGAATATCGAACTCATACGTGAATTGAATCCTGACCTGATCATAGGTAATAAAGAAGAGAATTCTTTAAATGATATTCTTGCATTGGAAAAGGTCGCTCCCATTTGGATGAGTGATATTACAACGATTGATGAAGCCCTGGAAATGATCTCAACGATTGGTTCTATTGTTGGCAGAAAAGAACGCTCGCTTGAGCTGATCGATCAAATAAGGTCCGGTTTCACTGGCCTTTCTGAGTTGCACGTTCAGCGCACATTTCTCTATTTTATCTGGAAAGATCCGGACTACGTTGCCGGAACTGGAACATTCATTCATTCGGTTCTTGAGTCAGCGGGTTTCGTCAACCACTGTCGTGAAGAACGCTATCCGGAGTGGAATACTTCTTTCGGAGAGCCCGATGTGGTATTTCTGAGTACAGAACCCTATCCTTTCAAAGAAGAACATTTGGCATTATTTCAGGAACGATTTCAGGGCTCTGAGATCATGCTGGTGGACGGTGAGATGTGCAGTTGGTATGGTTCGCGAATGCTTCAGTCCGTCAGTTATCTTTCACGACTTCAGGGTTCATTGATCCGTTGATCAAGCCTTAATTGCTGTTTACAAGCTGACTGACCAGGAGAAAGCGCATCACCTCCGACATTGGATAAAACCCTGGTTTGAAAGATAGACTCCCCGTAAGTGTGGAATTTTTCGATGAGGTCTTTACTACGCATAGATTGATCTCCTCTGTTGATGCTGCCAGTTTATTGCTAGCCTGGTAGATTGGTAACAGTTTCAGTAGTGAAATTCCCCAACCGCTTCCGGTAATTCGGGTCAATGGCGCCAGTGAACCGGTGATCTTAAGCAGCACCTTTTCCTCGGTTTTGACAAGTTGAGGAGATTTGGATCGTCCAATGTAAAAACAGGTACTGTTCAACTGTTTGTAATAGAAACGTTCTTTTCCGATTAAGATTTCACCGTTATTTGCCGAATAATCGAGATCACCCTTGATGCCTTCAGCATTGATCAATCCCTCAATGGAAAATGGCCGTGCACAATTCACGACCATGTCGATCTCGGGTAAGGCAATGTAGCCGGTCGTGTGGTTGACCAACTTCATCCCTCCATAATTTATGGAAAATCCGGAGATTTCAGGAAAGTCAGCAGACAGGAAGGATAACATGTTCTTAAGACTGTCAGCCCATTGATCCGTAAAAATACTATTCGTAATGTGTAAACCACGCTCTTTCAATACGAACGGTAACTTATCGGTGCTATTCCCATTTTGTGAGAGAACGCTACCGTCCATTAGGAATTCTCGTCCTTTCTGCTCGAAAACCAGTTGGATCTTTTGAGGATTTTTGGAATTCGTTCCGGTCTGAAGAAACAGCTCTGTATAACGGCCGGTTTTATGACCTGAATGTAAGACAGACCGATCATTCCCCTTTTTATTAGCAACAATAGACTGCGCTTCATCGCGTAATTTCGAGCGATTTATTGTTTCATTTTCCTTCGGATTGTAATTGATAACTGTTCCCACGGTTTCTGAAGCAGCGCAATACCCATTCTGACCGATTCTCTCCGGCATATTCTTTAAAAAAGCATCCTGGTCCAATAAATTGTATAATATACCGGAAATCTTGCCTTTGCCATATGGATAAGAAAAAACAACAATATCCGATAAGAAATTGATACCGCTGTTACTGAATGTTGAGTTATTCTGCGGCCCCTGACTCACCGCTTTTTCCAGCAGACGTATAATTTGCTCATCTTTCGACTCCAGAAGTATTGATTGGACTGTTGTTTCTGCGATCTGTCGAGCATCAATGCGCACTGCGAGTTCTGCATTTGCGGGAACATGATCAAGGTTATCGGGAGGGAAGGCACTCATGACGAGACCGGTCATCCGAACAAGAAGCCATACGGAAAGGCATAGGAACAGAACAATCGGTATTTGGAGCAAATCCTTCAAGACACGCATAGAGCAAAAGTAAAGTAATTGTTTAATCCCTAACTTTGTCAAATGAGAAAATTAGCCGGATTCCTGTTGCGTTTATTTGGTTGGAAAGTGGATGAACATACACCAGCCGGAGTAAAGAAATGCGTCATAGCTGTTGGTCCACATACTTCAAACTGGGACTTTATAATAGGCAGATTAGCCTTTGTGCACTTCGGTGTCAATGGTAAATACCTGATCAAAAAAGATTTATTTTTCTTTCCTCTTGGTCCTATCCTACGTTGGTTAGGCGGAATCCCAGTTGACAGGAAAGCGAAGAACAATATGACCGACTATGCGGCTGAGTTATTTGAAAAACACGAAACGTTGTTCCTGGTGTTCACACCGGAAGGAACCAGGAGTTACAATCCAAACTGGAAAAAAGGGTTTTACTACATAGCGTTGAAAGCTAAAGTTCCAATATATGTCTGTTACATCGATTACGCGCGAAAAATCGGCGGATTTCACAGTCTTTTCGTTCCTACGGGAGATGTTGATGCCGACATAGCTGCGATAAAAAACATCATGTCTCAATACAAAGGAAAATACCCTGAGAAAGGTGTCTATTGATCTTTTTTGATGCGTCCGGTTTTTTTATCGTAACCGTAAGGACAGTGCTTGCATCCGCTCTTACAGCAGTAACCCCGTTTCAAGTGGTATTTTTCAGTAAAAATTATGTACCCCTCTTCCGAAAGATAATAATCTTCCTCACTGAGGTTGCCCTTTCTCGGAAATCCGCTTTTGTCCTGTTCCATGAATTTATATTAGTGCCATGAACTTTGATCATCCTGACATTCGTCGATCCATACTTCAGGAAATACACATCAAATTGCTAAACAAGGATGGTAACAGATTGTTCGTGAAGCGAGACGATCTCATCCACAATATTATTTCAGGTAATAAATGGCGCAAGATACAACTGAGTTTGCTAAAGGCAAAAAGTGAAGGTAAAGAGGGTATTCTTACATTTGGCGGTGCTCATTCAAACCATCTTATAGCAACTGCAGCGGCGGCACAATTGAACGAGGTCCGTTCGATCGGAATAGTCAGAGGGGATGAGTTGAACCGGGAAAGTAATGAGACACTTCAAAATTGTGCTACTGCGGGCATGGAGCTTGTTTTTACGTCCAGAGTAGACTATGCCAATAGGAATGAACGCTGGTACCAGGAAAAATTAGCGCTTGCGTATCCCAATTTTTACATCATACCGGAAGGGGGTGCAAATTATCTTGGTATGATCGGTTGTCAGCAAATACTTGGTGAAGTGACTGAAAGATATGACGTAGTAGTTGTGGCACAGGGCACTTCAACAACTGCAGTGGGATTATTGCTTTCCCTTCCGAATGCATCACAGCTTTGGGGTGTTCCTGTCTTGAAAGGTTATCAAGGGGCTACTGAGATCAAGGCATTGTTAACGAATAGCGGATTTGCGAGCGATTCCACCGGCGAATTTCTGGAGAGATACCTCGAACTTGGTAACTACCATTTTGGAGGATACGCCAGTTATACCAACGAGTTGTTGGATCTCATCGAATATTTCTGGACGGAGTTTCAATTGCCTCTTGATCCTGTTTATACTGCAAAAGCCATGTTTGCGCTATTGACCGAAGTAAAAAACAAAAGGATCAGTAATACCAATTTTTTATTTATTCATACTGGTGGTTTGCAGGGAAGTAAACCGATCTTCATGAAAGAAAAAAGGGATATCTTCTGATTACCCCTTGAATGATTCGATTAGAGTCGCTTGGCTCTTCCTCCTCCGCGATTCCATCTGAACAGTTTTCTGTCATGAATGTACCCGCTTCTGTCTGTGAGTGTAGAGAATTTAAGGAACAGTTCGAAACCGCCCATTGCACGCGTGGCAGAACTCAATGAAGAAATGTTTACATCGTAACTCATCCCCACCTTGAAACCGCGCACCTTTGCCGAAATGGAGGCGATGAAGGCGTCGCTCCAACGATAGAAGATACCATAGGAAACGAGTGATCTTTGCACGTAATCTGTACGTTTGGAACTCTCGAACAACTCATGGTCCAATGTTGTCCCGAAAACTATATTCCTGTTTGGTCCTTGTAATTGTACCAATGCCATCGGCGAGAAACCAAAATTTCGGTCATCAAGAAAGCGTGTTCCGTATGCAGTGATATTAACGTTTCGGTAGAGGTTGTTTACGAGTGAGGAGTAGTTCACTGCAGGAGCTGTGATGTGATTGACCGAAAGTCCAAAATTGATGTTCGAAAGAGCGTCGAAAGCATACCTTATATGCATTCCTGCACCAATGTCAAAATTGGAAACGGTATTGTCCGGTGAGAAATTTTCCCCACTGATAGCTGCTTGATCATAGGTGATTCCGTTCCATTGATTATTCCAGGTAGATGTGTTGTTTCGTATGGATTGCTGATAGAAGCCCGGCGCTATTCCTATCGAGAATAGCGTGTTCTTGTCTGCCTCGATCGTGTAATTGATCGGAACGGAAATGAGGTTGGTGGTCAGTTTGAGGTCACCTGTTGCGTCATTGGTGAAATTAACACCGACACCAAGATGGTTTTGGCTGTTTTTTTGCTTCATCAATTTGGCATCAAATCCAAAGGAATTTGTCCTGAACGGAAGTCCTTCGATAGAAGTCCATTGCATGCGAAAGTTGGTGAACAATCGAATATCCTCATCCATCACGGCAGTGGCTCCCGGATTAATTGCGGAGGGTGCTTCGTTCCACATGCTAAAGTGTCTGTTCTGCTGAGAAAAAGTGATGCCTGACCAGCACAGACTTAGGATTAAAAAGCTATATAATCTTGTTTTCATGGTCAGTGGATCATTTAAGTAAAGTAACATTACCATTCATCGTGTCCGATTTCCCGTCGACGGTGGTGAATTCCAGCTTCCACACGAAAGTCGCCGGATTCAATGGCTCTTGGTTCAGTTTTCCATCCCAGCCAATGTTCTGATCAGTGGTTTCAAAAACTTTCTGGCCATAACGGTTATAAACTGTGAATAGCATATCGACGATCCCGATTCCATCCACGAAAAGCTGATCATTGTTGCCATCATCGTTTGGAGAGAAAGAATTTGGAACTCCTATGGAGTAGCCTCCCGCCGGAACGATCACAAGTATTTCGACTGAAGCAGATGCTTCGCATCCTTCTGATGTGCTTGTAGTTGCAGTGAATATGGTCGTTATGGACGGCCAAACTTCTGCTTCGGAACAATCCGAAACGGAACAATCGAGTATGTTTCCCTGGTTACTGGGTGTCCAGTCCCAGGTGATCTCCCCATCTGAAGCGGTCGCAGAAATACCAGTGGTATCGCCCAATTCTATAAAATCATCAGGTGATACAGAAATTGTCGGAGGTGAGAGCACAGTGATATCTTGGGAATAACTTCCGGAACCAAAACTATTGGTGACCACTAATGTAACAGTATAAACTCCTGGTGTGTTGAAACAGACAGGGCCGGGAGCTGCATTTGAAGATGTAGCCGGAGAACCTCCTTCAAATGTCCAGGCATAAGTTGGCGCACTTACTGAGCTAGAGTTGTTCGTGAATGTGATACAATCACCAGCGCAGGGATCGTTGTCTGAAATAGCAAAAGCAGCTGTTGGTGTGCTACAGCTGACCACTTGGATCGTGATTGTAGTATCATCCACTAATCCATTATCATCAATAACTTCCAGCCAGACAATGTAGTTGCCAACCGTATTAAAAACAACGCTGTGCGGACCTGCAGTGTTCGCCGTTCCGGGAAAACCACTCCCGAAAGTCCAATTGTAGTCGACAATATTTCCTGAAGTATTCGAAATGAATAGGAGAGATTGCCCCTGACAAACGACGCCATTTGAAACGGTAAAACTTGCTGTTGGCCCGCCTGTACAATCGTTTACTGTCATGGTGAATGTAGCAACATCGTTCGGACAGGGGAGTGTGCCATTGACAGTATAGGTGAAGGTGTAAGTTCCCGCACTTAGTCCGTTTGCATCAAAGATAGCTGTAGCGGTTGAGAATTGTCCACTTGGCACGGCAGTGGTTTCTGCCCATACACCTCCCGGATCTTCTCCATTCAGCAATGTATTGAGATCGTAGGATGTGGTATTACAAACGGTACCTGAACCATTGGAACCGGCGGATGCGGGTGCTGTTACAACGATGTAATTGGTTTTTGTTTCGGTATCGGTTCCGCCTGCATCAGAAATCTGGAGAGTAACGTTGTATGTTCCCGGAGTAGTGAAACATATACCGGTAGGATCCTCTGATCCTGAGGTGGTCCCGTTCCCGAAATCCCAGCTGAATATTGCACCGGCAGCAAACGTTCCAAGGTTCGTGAAATCAATACAATCTCCTGCACACAGCGTTGTTGTACTTGCAGAAAAATCTGAAACAGGTGGAGAGCCTGAGGATGCAACAGTAAGCGTTATATCATCTACGGCAAAAGAAGGATCCGTACCAATATTGTCGTCGTTGTTGACCCATCGAAAACCGATCTTTACATTCGGGTTATTGTTGGCTGATGCAGGAAGAAAAGCAGAATAGGACGTCCATGTTCCTTGTGGATTGCAGGTAAGTGCTGTTTTGGGAAGATCAGCAATTTGTGACCAAGTCGTTCCGTTGAAATACCAAAGTGTAGCATTGTCGGTAGTGGCTTGTCCGTTTTCGATATAGTTGAAATTGATACTGACCGTGCTGAATCCTGTGAGGTCGATAACAGGTGATTCGGCTCGGCTGTCTGTAACAGGATTCCAAAATCCCAAACCACCGGCCAAATAGGCTGCCCCCTGATCACCGAGTACATTTGGACTGCTGCCTACATGGAGTGAAGGATCTGTTGTTCCACAAACGGAACCGCAGGCTCCTGCGCTGTTTCCGCATTCCTGCCCACTGACATACCAGAGATTGGCATCTGCTCCGTTGACACCGGTACTGGTGACTGTCCAACTTCCTTCAGGACCGATGTAAGTATTCGCCGTACAGTCATTTGCACAGCTGTTTTGGAATGCATCAGACCAAATGATCGTTTGGGAAATGAGGGAATTTGTTTGTGTGAACGCCACGGTCAACAGCAAAAACAGTATACGGTTTTGCATAGCAATAGTTTTGATTCTGTGGTGAATATAGGAAATATTCATGACCTGAATACGCAGCAAAGCGGAAAAGGTTAGCCCAACAATGAAATTATTTGTACTGCTTCTTTTACATCATGTACCCTCAAAATACAGGCGCCCTTCGTGAGCGCGAAGGTGTTTAGACAAGTGGTACCGTTAAGCGCTTCTGCGGGCGTCAATCCCAATTTAGTGTAGATCATGGATTTTCTGGAGACACCGACTACAATTGGGCGACCAAAGATGCGAAACTGATCAAGCGATTGCAAGAGCTCATAATTCTGCTCCGTAGTTTTTCCGAATCCAAATCCGGGATCCAATAAAATATCATGAACACCTTCCTCCTTCAATCGTGCGATCTTTTCAGAAAAGTAGTTTGTGACATCCATAAAAACATTCGTGTAGGAAGGAGAATCCTGCATGTTTTCCGGGGTGCCTTGCACGTGCGTCAGAATGTAAGGTAGTTTGATTTCACCCATGGCACGGAACATGCCTGGATCGTAGCCTCCACCGCTTATATCGTTGATCATATCCGCGCCACAGTCCGCAGCCGCTCTTGCGGTCTCCGCGTTGAAAGTGTCTACGGAAATGATCGCCGCTGGAAGTTCTTTCCGCAGTGCATTCAATCCCTCTGTGATTTTATTGATTTCGTCCTTCAAGGGCACGGCTTTCGATCCCGGTCGGGTAGAGCAAGCACCAATATCGAGAATATCAGCACCTTCTTCCGTCATTTTTATGGCTTGACTTAGAAGTTGTTTTTTGGAACTAATCCTGCTTTCTTCAAAAAATGAATCATCAGTGAGATTAAGAATACCCATGATCCTTGGCGTATTCAGGTCAAAGATGCCATTGCGAAGACGTAGGTATCTGTTTTGCGGAAAATGTGTATCTTCAACCCTTGAATACAGCATAATGGAGGTGATGAATCGAACTGGTTTGGAGTACACAAATGTAATGAAAGTTTGCAGAGATATCTTCGCTAAGAAAACGAATGATTACGGCACCGCTTGGAGGATATTACGCCCCAGTTCACTTACAGATCAAATCTTTATCAAGGCACAGCGCATCAGGACCATACAAGAAACGGGTGAAAATCGGGTAGGAGAGGCAATTGACGATGAATTCCGTGCGATTGTCAATTATTGTCTGATGGCATTGATCCAGCTTTGTGAGACTGAGCTGGAAAGTACCGAACTCGATCCAGCTGAAGCCATGGCTCTCTATGATAAATATTCGGATCAGGCATACCACTTGATGCTTCGGAAAAATCATGATTACGGCGAAGCCTGGCGTGACATGAGAGTGAGCTCACTGACTGACCTCATTCTGATGAAGATCCTCAGAGTGAAACAGATCGAGGATAATAAAGGACGCACGCTGATCAGTGAAGGCATCGACGCAAACTATTTCGATATGCTGAACTATGCGGTTTTTGCCCTGATTCATCTGGGAAATGAAGAAGCTTAGGTCGTCAAAGAACAAATCTACGGTTGGAGGAAGGTCCTATCTCTTCAACGCGTTTTTCATTCTTTTGAATTTCACAGGTCTGGCATTGATCGTTCTCGGTGCACTTCCTCGCTACTCGGATTACTTTCTGCTGCTGAGTTTTCTGGGATACACGCTCCTCGTGCTAACCGCTGCCGGATTGTTCATATTCGAAGGAAGGCTCATGATGGCCAATATTGCACGTTTTATTTTGGGTGGCGTACTGATCACATCAGGGTTGATCAAACTCAATGATCCGCTGGGATTCTCCTACAAGCTTGAGGAATATTTTGAGGATGGTGCACTGGCTTATCGAATAAAGGAATTATTCGGTTCTCCCGGATTTTCGCTTGAATTCTTGATTGATTCGGCGCTTGGAATTGGCATCTTTGTGTGCATACTTGAGATCGTTTTTGGCATCCTGCTCGTACTCGGTGGTAAGGTGAAGTTGGTCTCCTATTCCCTACTTTTACTCTTGTTGTTCTTTGCATTTCTGACTTGGCACACGGCTGGCTGCGATCCTGAAAAACGTTTCATTGACCGTGATACTTACGAGATGGGTTCAGCATTAGCTGATCAGAAGCTGAAGTCCTCTAGAACGAATAAAGACGTTAGGATCGTTTCGAAAAACGCAGAGGGTATCGTTGTTGAAGAAAAAAAGTCTGTACAATGTGTGGAGGATTGCGGTTGTTTTGGCGATGCGTTAAAGGGTTCTTTGGGAAGGTCGCTAACTCCCAAGGAATCCTTCTGGAAAGATCTCGTTCTGTTGTACCTGACGCTTTGGGTTTTCGTCGCTCAATGGATCCTGGAACCGAATTCCAGAAAACAAAATATCCAGTTCCTGATCGCAGAGACTGTTTTACTGGGCATTTTGAGTTGGTTGTTCGGTTGGTATTTGATCCTGGTTTTCGGGATTTTACTTCTCATCGGGTCCCTTTGGGTTAAGCGTGCAGGAGGTCCGATTTTCGGGAACGATTATGGGGTAATGCTCTTCTGCGTGGGGTCACTACTTGTCTTGACGATTTATGTTTTGCGATACGAACCATTAAAAGATTTTCGACCCTATGCGGTGGGATCCAATTTAATGAAAAGAACCAAAGATGGTGAAAAAGGCACCTATTCAAGTGTTGTGGTCTACCAGAATAAAGAATCCGGAGCATTAAAAGAATTTGACGCAAACTCGAAGGAGTACGCATCTTCCGGTATTTGGGAAGACAAAAAATGGAACTTTGTCCGTATGGTGAATAAGGCTATCATTCCTCCTAAACTTCCCTCGATCACGGAGCAGTTCAATCCAGTCAGATCCATAAAGGAAATAGGTCCTGAAGAAAGAACCTTGGAATATGTTGTTCGGATGATCCAGCGATCAACCGAGAATTCATTGAAACTGAGGAACCGAAATACGGGAGAGATCTTATCCGTCAATTTAGCATTGTACGATCCGTCTAAATATCCTGACGAGAACTTCAAGGTTCTGGATACACTAGAGATGATTCCATCTTTATCGGAGGTGAGTATTCGTGAACTGATATTCAAGGCTGACAGAATACTTGTTTTGGTTGTTAAAG
>Ga0315902_10003075_pt1:22500-25325 | contig 25325 bp, 20 predicted proteins | sample LakEriMetagenome_9_FD_203523 | JGI IMG/M metagenome (GOLD analysis project Ga0315902, IMG submission 203523) | Freshwater fungal communities from buoy surface, Lake Erie, Ohio, United States - Buoy 12 MA117 | ecosystem: Environmental > Aquatic > Freshwater > Lake > Lake biofilm... | reverse complement strand
CGTGATCTCGAATGTGGCAGACGCGCCGGGGCTGGCCCATGCCTCGGCCGCCGGCGTGCCGACGGAAGTGCACAGCCATCGTGGCTGGCCCTCGCGGGAGGACTACGACGCCCGGCTCGTGCAGGTGTTGCGTGCCCATCAGGTCGACCTCGTGTGCCTCGCGGGCTTCATGCGGCGACTGACGTCCGTGCTGATTGACGCCTTCCCGAACCGTGTCCTCAACGTTCACCCGTCGCTCCTGCCGGCGTTTCCCGGCGTCGATGCGCAGCGGCAGGCGCTGGACTACGGCGTTCGCGTGGCGGGCTGCACGGTGCATCTCGTGACGCCCACCGTGGATGCCGGCCCCATCGTGCTGCAGGCGGCGGTTCCGGTGGCTGACGGCGACACCGTCGAGACCCTGTCAGCACGGATTCTCCGGGAGGAGCACCGGTTGTATCCGGAGGCCATTCGCCTGATCGGCGAGGGTCGCGGACGCGTCGAGGGGCGGCGCTGGCTCAGCGACCCGCGCTGAGGCACGGCCTCAGGCGCGGACCTGCGGCGCCGCGCGCAGCGTGATCAGGCTCACATCGGGCGGACAGTTGATGCGCACCGGCACGTAGACGGTGCCGAGGCCCCGGCTCACGCACACTCTGGCGCGTCCCTGTGCCGCCATTCCAGACAGTACTGGAAACTTCCGCCCGACGACGGCGCCGACGCCCGGAAGCAGGACCTGGCCGCCATGGGTGTGCCCCGACAGCACCAGGGGGACACCGAAACGGTCTGCCTCAACTACCCGCCGCGGATCGTGCGCGAGCAGCAGTGACACGGGAGCAGCGCCCTTCAGCACGGGCGTGAGCTCCTGCAGCCGCCTGGACCAGAATCGCAACCCGGCGATGTCGACGGTCTCGCCGCGGATGGTGAGCCGTGTCCGGTCGTCGCGCAGCAGTGTCAGCCCCGCGCGCTTCATTGCAGAGGCGGTCTCTCGTTCGTCATCGTGGTTGCCCAGCACGGCGAAGGCCCCATGGGGGGCCTGTGCCAGCGGGACGAGATGCTCGAGGGCCGGTTCAAGAAACCGGCGGTCGCCGAAGCTCACGTAGTCGCCGCCAAGCGCGACGATGTCGGGTGCAGCGCTGCGCAGCAGCTGGACGGCGGCATCGATGGCGTCGGTCGACAGCGTCGCGCTGTGATGGACGTCGGTGATGAGTCCGATCGTCAGGCCATCGAGTGCGGGGGGGCAGGCATCGAGGGTGATGACGTGCCGGGCCAGGGTCAGCTGATGCCGCTCGTAGAGCGCGCCGTAGGCGAGTGTGCCCGTGCCGAGGCCGATGCCGGTCGCTGCGATCGAGTGCAGCAGTCGTCGCCGCGAGATACGCATCGAGGGCAGTATAGTTAATCGGATGACGATTGCCGACGAGTTCACGTGGCGCGGAATGCTCTACGACGCGACCGAGGGGGCCCTGGCGCTGTGTGCGCAGGAACCGGTGACGGTCTACGTGGGATTCGATCCCACCGCCTCGAGCCTGCATGTCGGATCGCTGCTGCCGATTATGGCGCTTGCGCGCCTGCAGCGGGCGGGTCATCGGCCGATTGCGCTCGTCGGGGGGGGCACCGGACTGATTGGCGATCCGAGCGGCAAGAGCGTCGAGCGCACACTGCTGTCGGTCGAGGATGTCGACGCCAACGTGCGGGGCATGCGCGCGCAGCTCGAGCGGTTTCTCGACTTCGACTGCCAGCCAAACGGCGCGGTGATGGTGAACAACGCCGACTGGCTGCGGTCGGTCGGCCTGCTCGAGTTCCTGCGCGACACCGGCAAGCACTTCACCGTGAACTACATGCTGGCGAAGGAGTCCGTGAAGCGCCGGCTGGGCGGCGACGAGGGGATCAGCTTTACGGAGTTCAGCTACCTGCTGCTGCAGGCGTACGACTACCTGGTCCTGCACGAGCGGTATGGCTGCCGGCTGCAGATGGGTGGATCGGATCAGTGGGGCAACATCACGGCGGGCTGTGACCTCATCCGCAAGGTCGCCGGAGGGCGTGCGCATGGCCTCGTGCTGCCGCTGGTCACCACGGCGGCGGGGACGAAGTTCGGGAAGACGGAAGCCGGCACGGTGTGGCTGGATCCGGCGCGCACGTCACCGTATCGGTTCTATCAGTTCTGGCTGAGCGTCGACGACCGGGATGTGGAGCGGTATCTGAAGTTCTTCACCTGGCTGGATGCCGAGGCGATTGGTGCCCTGTCGCAGGCGATGGCAGAGCGGCCTGGCGCGCGGGAGGCGCAGCGTGTGCTGGCGCAGGAGGTGACGCGTCTGGTGCACGGTGAGGATGAGCTGCGGCGCGCCGAGCGGGCCTCTGCGGTGTTGTTCGGTGGCTCACTGCGAGAGGCCAGCCTCGAGGACCTGCTGCTCGTGTTTGACGATGTGCCCTCGACGCGAGTGGAGCCGTCGGAGCTGCTGGGCATGAGCGTTGCGACGGCGCTGGTGCGGGCGGGGATCTGTGCGTCCAAGGGGGACGCGGTGCGGATGGTGCGCCAGGGCGGGGTGTCGGTGAATGGGGTGCGGGAGGCGGACGAGCGCCGCGTGCTGGGCGCCGACGACCTGCTGGGCGGCGTGCTGGTGGTATTGCAGAAGGGCGCTCGTGATCGGCGGTTGTTGCGAGTGACGGCGGGGTAGGCCTCGCGGCTGGGTGCGCATCACTGCACGGCCTCGCGCGGAAACTGCGAGTGGCGGGTGCCTGGGCGGGGATTTTTTCAGGATCGGGCGAGAAAAGTGTTGACGTCCGAGGCTGAGTTTCGTATCTTTGGAAGACGCGATTGACGCACGCACATTGGTCTAGGGCGTGCGCGCCGG
>Ga0315902_10003075_pt1:0-17500 | contig 25325 bp, 20 predicted proteins | sample LakEriMetagenome_9_FD_203523 | JGI IMG/M metagenome (GOLD analysis project Ga0315902, IMG submission 203523) | Freshwater fungal communities from buoy surface, Lake Erie, Ohio, United States - Buoy 12 MA117 | ecosystem: Environmental > Aquatic > Freshwater > Lake > Lake biofilm | place... | reverse complement strand
TCGACGCCCAGGTTTGGCACCTCGATGTCGGCTCATCGCATCCTGGAGCTGTAGCAGGTTCCAAGGGTCCGGCTGTTCGCCGGTTAAAGCGGTACGTGAGCTGGGTTTAGAACGTCGCGAGACAGTTCGGTCTCTATCTATGGTGGGCGCAGGAGATTTGAGAGGATCTGACCTTAGTACGAGAGGACCGGGTTGGACGGACCGCTAGTGTATCAGTTGTCACGCCAGTGGCAGCGCTGAGTAGCTAAGTCCGGAAGGGAGAAACGCTGAATGCATCTAAGCGTGAAACCCACCTCAAGATGAGATCTCCCTGGACGCAAGTCCCTAAAGACTCCAAGTAGACCACTTGGTCGATAGGTCGGGTGTGCAAGCGTGGTAACACGTTCAGCTAACCGATACTAATCAGTCGTGAGGCTTGACCATTTCATTTCCCGCCCTGCGGGTGTGTGGTCTAAGAACAGCCGATTGCAGAATGTTCAGTTGTCAAACGCTCTTTTCAACAAGATGCTCTGGGACGACCTGGCAAGGATGGCGCCACTATCGTGCGCCGCTCCGCCAGGACCCCAGACACCAAGTTTCCCGGTGGTCATAGGGGCAGGGTCACACCCGTTCCCATTCCGAACACGGAAGTTAAGACTGCCACCGCCGATGGTACTGCGTGCGAAGGTGCGTGGGAGAGTAGGTCGCTGCCGGGATTCTTTCTAGACAGACCCCGAAGGGCTCAGGCCCTCCGGGGTTTTCTTTTGTGGGCCAGTCAATTCTCTGCTTGACCAGTCCTCTGAGGCCCACTACAGTGCTTTTCGGGTGGTAAGGCCGGTCGGCCTTCGTTCTCAGACAATTTATGAGTGTTGGGTTGAGGCTGGCTACTGCTGTAGCCACGATTGCTGTTCTTCTCACTGGTGTGCTGCCTGCTGGCGCACGCCCGGTCAAGAACGGCCGCGACCGCCACGCCCGCACCGTCCGCTGCAGCTACAGCCGCATCGATCCGGGAGACGTTAGTCACGACCTGCAGACGGACGCCGCTTCTGCGAGTCACGACGCGCGGAGCATTCCTGCCCGCACCTGCGCCTCCTCGATCGTAAACAGCCCGTCGGCGAACGACGCCATCGCACCAGACGCAGTCGCCGTCGTCGCCATCGCCGCTGCACAGTGGCCAGTGCCCGCGTCCTGTGTGCCGGCTATCCCGGCTCCCCGCTCAGCCTACCGATACACGCCGCTCCATCCGCGCAGCGGCCGCGCCCCTCCCGCTCGCCAGTAGCGCGTTTACGTGGCTCAGCGCCCATGTTCGGCGCGCCTGAGTCTCGCCCGGATGCACGCGAAACGTGTGTCCATGCGTCAGGGTTTCTCTTGTCATCGTCAGTGCAGGTGTCATGTCGCACCCATCGTCCATGTTCCAATACGCCCGAACCGACGCAGTCGCCGGCCTCGTGGTCTTTCTCGTGGCGCTTCCGCTGTGTCTCGGCATTGCCGTTGCCTGCGGCGTTCCACCCATTTCCGGCCTGGTGGCGGGCATTGTGGGTGGCATTGTCGTCCCCGCGTTCTCCAGGGCGCCGCAGTCCGTGACCGGTCCGGCCGCTGGCCTGACCTCAATCGTCCTCATGGAAGTGGCCCGACTCGGCGGAGTCGCCCCCTTTCTTACCGCCGTCGTGCTCGCCGGACTGATGCAGCTGGTATTCGGCGCGCTGAAGGCGGGACGCTTCGCCGCACTGGTGCCGTCTGCTGTCATCAAGGGCATGCTCGCCGCCATCGGCATCACCATCGTCTGGAAACAGCTCACCGTGGCCGCCGGCGTTAATGGAACGGTCGTTGACGCACTCACGGCGCCACATCCCGGTGCCGTCCTCATCGCGGGCATGTCCCTCGCCCTCCTCTACGGATGGAAGCACACCCCGCTCGCCCGCTTCACCCTGCTGTCTCCGGCACTCGTCGCCGTCGTGCTCGCGAGCCTCGCGGCACGGCTTCTTGCCTCGACCGCCCTCGCCCTTGGGGAGGGCCACTTCGTCGCCGTACCTCTCGGCGGCCTCTCGGCGCTGGCCAGCGCGCTGCCCCAACCCGACTGGACAGCCATCGGACGACCCGAGCTGTGGCTCGCGGCCGTCACCATCGCGGTCGTCGCCAGCATCGAGACACTGCTGTCGCTTCAGGCCGTGGACCGACTCGACCCTCTGAAGCGGCACAGTCCGCCTGACCGTGAACTCCTCGCCCAGGGGGCGGCCAACACCGTTGCGGGCCTCCTTGGCGGATTGCCAGTGACCGCTGTCATCGTTCGTTCAGGCGCCAATGTGGCGGCTGGGGGCCTCGAGCGGTTCTCGGCCCTGGTCCACGGCCTCCTCCTGCTGCTCGCCGTCCTGTTTGCCGGGCCGCTGCTCAACGCGATCCCGCTGGCGTGCCTGGCGGCCATCCTGATTCAGGTCGGGCTGAATCTCTGCAAGCCCGCCCTCTTCTCCGCCCAGTTCCGTCTGGGATACACCCAGCTGCTGCCCTTCGCCATGACCATCGCCGCCGTGCTCGCCCTCGACCTGCTCAAAGGCGTCATCGTTGGCATTCTGGCCGGCATTGCCTTCGTGCTCTACGAGAACTCGCAGCGTGCCGTCGTCGCTGACCGCGACGCCGCCGGGGTGCTCCGCATGCGATTCCGGCGTGACGGCACCTTCGTGTCGAAGCCCTCGATCGTCACGGCACTCGACAGCATCAGCGACGGGGATGAAGTGGTGATTGACGGCACTGACGAATACATCGATCACGACGTAAAAGAAGTGCTGGCGACCTTCCTGGAGGAAGCCCGGCGCCGACGCATCACCGTGCAAATTGTCGGCATCGACCTGGCCGATGCCCACGGCAGCGGCGGACACTGACGACGACGCGCCCTTCCGACAGATTCAAGGAGATTCCCATGGAAAAGTTTCTTTCCGGCATTGAACGCTTTCAGGACACGGTCTTCCCGAGCAGCCGCCAACTTTATGAGCAGCTCGCTGAGGGCCAGTCTCCCCACACGCTCTACATCGGGTGCTCAGACTCCCGCGTGATTCCCAATGAACTGATGCAGGCCCCACCCGGGGAACTGTTCATCTGCCGAACCGCCGGGAACATCGTGCCTGCCTGGGGCGAGAACGTCGGCGGCGTCGGTGCCACCATCGAATATGCCGTCGAAGTGCTGAAGGTGAAGCACATCGTCGTCGTTGGGCATTCCGATTGTGGCGCCATGAAGGCGCTGATCAATCCGGAAAAGGTCCAGCACCTCCGGGCCATTGCGGGATGGATTCGCCATGCCGAGCGCGTGACCGCCGTCGCACGCGAAATGCACGGGGATGCCGATGACCCCGGATTCGTCAACCGGCTGATCGAAGAGAACGTGATTACCCAGCTCGACCACCTCGTGACCTACCCGTGCGTCGCCGCCAAGATGCGCAGTGGCAATCTGTTCGTCCACGGCCTGGTCTTCGACATCAAGACCGGCACCTTCAAGATCCTCGACCGCACCACCCACCAGTTCCTGCCGCTGAAGACCGCACTCAACCGTCGGGCGGCCCACGAGCACGTGGAAGTGTAGGGCCGGACTGGCACGGCCGTGAGCCGTGGGGCAGAATACGAATGTGACGCAACTGGGGCGCGGGTTAACGGTGCTGGCCTTCGTGCTGTGTGCGACAGAGGTGTCGGCGCAGGCCCGTCCCTCTGCGTGCGACATCACGAGCCAGAACCTGTACGTTCGATCCCAGCTGCTGAACCTGTATCTGTGGCGGATTCCGCTGGTGGTCGACCCGGCTCGGTTCGACAATCCACAGGGTTACCTTGACGCCGTTCGTCGCCTGCCGGACGACGCGAGGTTCAGCTATGTGACCAGCGCGGCCGCCAGCACCGCGTTCTACAGTGACAGTCAGTTCATCGGCTTCGGGTTTTCGTCACGCGAAGAACCGACAGCCGTCGTCATCCTTCAGGTGTTTCCGGACAGTCCGGCGGCCGATGCCGGCCTCGAGCGGGGAGCGCGGATTGAGGAAATCGCCGGCCGGTCCGTCGCAGATCTGGCTGCGACCGGCGAGCTCGCCTCGGTGTGGGGCCCGTCGGTCGAGGGGATTAGTCTTGCCATTGCGTTCCGCACCACCGACGGCAGACAGCGCCGCGCGCAGATGGTGAAGCGCCCCGTCACGATCCCCACGGTGTCGCAGCGCCACGTGTTTTCCCTCGATGGCCGGCGCGTCGGCTACCTGCACTTCCGGAACTTTGTCCGGCCTTCGGTTGCTGCCCTTGATGATGCCTTCGCCGACTTTGCCGCGCAGGGTGTAAACGAACTGATTCTTGATCTTCGCTACAACGGCGGCGGGCTGGTCGATGTGGCACAGCACCTCGGCAGCCTCATCGGGGGCCGACTGACGCAGGGCCAGGTGTTTGCCTCGTCCATTCACAACGCGAACAACACGTCGCTCGACAAGACCATCCGATTCACGGCCATCGGCGGCCTCGACCTTTCCCGACTGACAGTGATTGCCACCCAGGCGACGGCGTCGGCCAGTGAACTCATCGTCAACGGCCTTCGCCCGTTCATGCCCGTGGTCGTCATTGGCGACCGCACGTACGGAAAACCAGTCGGCCAGTATTTGATTGAGTTCTGCGACAAGGTGCTGGCACCCGTGTCATTCCGCATGGTGAACGCCGACGGTGACGGGCAGTACTTCGACGGCATTCCTGCCACCTGTGCCGTCTCCGATGACCCGAGCCGACCGCTCGGCGACCCCACCGAGGCGTCCCTCGCCGAGGCCCTCCATTTCGTGCGCACGGGACGCTGCCGCTCAAGCGGGCCCTTATCCACTTCTGGTCTCGGCGTGATGCGCCGCGCCGCTGACGACGCCGCGACTGGCTGGATGTCGCTTCTCAACGCACACTGATCCGTGCAGCGGGTGGCGACGCTACCCTTCGGTTTCCTCACCAGCTGTCAGGACGCCAGGGGCGTCGGCCGATGCGGGTTCCGGATCGGGTGCCTCGCCGGGCACGACCTCCCGCTGCCATGTCAGGCAGTCGGCCAGATAGTCGAGGGCCTGTGCGTCCGCGCGTGCCAGCAGCACCTCGAGGGGTGTGCGTGCGCCTGCGTCTGCAGCCCTCACCTGCATGGATGGAAAGTGTCCGGCGGCGTCAGGGCGAGCCTCGCGGCACCAGAAATCGAGGTGCCACCGGGTGAACGTCCGCACTCGTGCGAGACCAAAGTCGTCATCACCCCAGTGCTCGCGCGCAAGCGTGGCGTAGCGCCTGTAGATGGCCAGCCGTTCGTCACCCGGCAGATCGCGGTAGCCGTCCGTGACTTCGCGAAACAGCCATGGACGTATCAACGCCCCTCTGGCCGTCATGGCTGCGTGGCAGCCACCCCTGGTGACGGATGGAGCCACATCGTGACCAAACAGGATGTCCCCATTTCCGATGACCGGGATGGGCACAGCCTGTGCGATTTCGGCGATGGCCGTCCAGTCGGCCGCTGTGCGATACCGGGCGCTGCGCGTCCGGCCATGGACGACGAGCGCGTCGGCGCCGGCGTCCACGATGGCGCGCGCCTGTTCCAGGTAGTTGCGCGACTCGTCATTCCATCCGAGGCGAATCTTTGCGGTGACCGGGATGGAGACGGCGGCCTTGATGGCCGCCACGAGACGGCGCTGCCGTGCCGGCTGGCGTCCCAGCGAGGCCCCGAGGCCTTTGTGTATGAAGTAGTCGATGGGGCAGCCGCAATTGAGATCGATCAGGCGAGCCCCGCGTGATTCGCAGAGCGCCGCAGCCCAGGCGAGTTCCTCGGGGTTGGTGCCGGCCAGCTGCACACCGAAGCAGGGCTCACCCTCGAAGGGGCGAATGAGGGCGAACTCGCCCTTCCGCTTCTGCCGCAGGCGCCGGGCCACCGTCATTTCGCTCATGGTGACGCGCGCCCCGAGTTCAACGCAGAGCCGCCGGTACGGCAGATTCGAGCCCTTGGTCATCGGTCCGAGGACGAGCGTTCCCTGAGGCAGCACAGACGTGAACATGCACGACGATGATACTGTCAGGCCATATGCGACACCGTCTGCTGTGGTGGCTGAGTGCGGCAAGCGTAGCGTCTCTGGCGCTGGTGGGGGTGCAGGCACAGGGAGGCCTGACGCCGGCCATGGTCTGGACCGTGTCGGACGCCTCAGGCTCGACCGCACACCTGATCGGATCGATTCACGCCCTGACCCCGGACGTCTATCCCCTGCCCACGGCGATGGACGACGCTTTTTCCGCGTCGAAGGTGCTGGTGGAAGAGATTCTGCTGGACGAGGCGGAAGATCCCGCCGCGGCCATGAAGATGCTGAAGAAGGCCGCCTTGCCTCAGGGCATGACGCTCCAGCAACTGGTCAGCGAATCACAGTATGCACAGGTCAACCAGCGTGCCGGCGCACTTGGCATTCCGATGCCCATGGTCCGCCAGCTGAAGCCCTGGATGACAGCCATCATGCTGAGCGCGGCGACGCTGGGCAAGGCCGGCTTTGATCCGGCCCAGGGCATTGACCGTCACTTCTTCGACCGGGCCAAAGCGAAGGGGATGCCGGTGCGTGCGCTGGAGTCGTTCGATTTCCAGATTGATCGGCTTGACGGCCTGTCGATGGACGACCAGGTGACGCTGCTCGCCGAGATGGTGTCCGAGGCCGATGTGATGGTGCGCGACGTGCGGCGCCTGGTGGCACTGTGGCGCGCTGGTGACGCGGAAGGGCTTGCCGCGGTGTTGCGTCCCTCGATGGCCTCCATGCCTGGCCTGGAAGAGCGCCTGCTGACCGAACGCAACCGCGACTGGGTGCCGCACATCGAGCGCTGCGTGCGCGAGCGCGAGGGCTGCCTGGTGGTGGTCGGGGCGGCGCACCTGGTGGGGCACGACAGTGTGGTGTCGCTGCTGCAGGCGCGGGGCCTGACGGTCAGGCAGCACGGCGTGGCGGCTTCGGCCCCGGCCGCGCCCTAGGTGCGGGGCGGGGGCGCCGGCGCCAGGATGGCCACGACGATCAGCCGCGCCGTGCCGGTGTTGTGCACGCCGTGCGGGACATCAGCGGGCGCCACAAGCAGATCACCGGCCGTCATCGGCCACTCGTCGTTCTCGACGAGAAACAGACCCTGGCCCTCTGCGACGAGATACACCTTGTCCTGTCCGGGGTGTGCATGCAGGGCGTGTCGCTGGCCGGGTTCGAAGGCATTGATGCCGACGAGCAGATTGGCCGAGGCAAACAGCGTGGTCTTTCCCATGCGGTCGGAAGTGAACACGGCATGGTCGGCGGGGCGGATGACGGACGGATGGGTCATGGCGGTCATGTCGGTCGGGTGGCGGTGACGTTCAGCCGCCAGTAGTCGAGCAGAAACGGTTCCGGCTGGGCGGCAGCCAGCGCCGTGATGCGGTCAAGAAACGGTGCCTGGAGCTCTGGTGGAAGCGCGGCCACCTGTGCCCGGTAGTTCACGGTGGCGATGAACTCGCGGTAGTCGTCGGCCGAGGCCAGCAGTGTTGGCGCGGGTTCGAGCCAGGCGCTGATGTCGGCATAGCCTGCGGCTTCCAGCTGGCCGGCGGCATCGTCAGCCGATGTGAACGTCCAATGGTCCTGCCACCCCGCGAAATGCGCGGCAAACGGGGGCTCGTGCATGACCGTCGTTGCGAGGGCGTGTGCCTGCGCCAGGTTTGGTCCGCCCCCGTATTGCGCGTGCAGCCGCCCCCCGGGGCGCAGCGCCTGCAGGATGCCGGCAAACAGGGCCCGGTGGTCACTGACCCAGTGAAACGTGGCCGTGCTGAAGACGACGTCGGCCCAGCTGGCGCAGGGCAGATCGGGCAGGGAGACCTGTGCGAACCGGACATGGTGTCCGTGGGTCGGCCGCAGATTGGCACGGGCGGTCTGCAGCATGTTCCACGAGCGGTCGATGGCGAGCACCTGGCCATGCGGCAGACGGTCGAGCAGGTCGCCGGTGAGACGCCCCGACCCGCAGCCGGCGTCGATGACCCGCTCGTGCCCGGTGAGCGGCAGGCGCGCGAGCACCCGCTGTCCCCAGGTGGCCTGGGGTGTGGACACCTGATGATAGGCCTCGGCATTCCACTCGCGGGTCATGCAGACAGTGTAGCGATCGGGTTCCGGTTCCGGGAAAGTGGGGGAGAATACGTGTGCCTGACGGAGGGCCGATGCCGTTTTTCCAGATTCGCAAGAAGGTGCACTGGTCGGACACCGATGCGGCGGGTGTCACGTGGTTTCCGAACTTCCTGCGGATGTTTGAGGACGCCGAAGAGGAACTGTTTGCGTCGCTGGGACAGGCTCGGCAGTCCCTGCTGGAGCGGCATGGCTTTGCGATGCCGCGCGTCGAGGTATCGGCGCGGTTCCGATCGCCGGCGCGTGCCGGGCAGCTGGTACGCATCGGCATCGAGACGACGGTCGAGAACCCCCGGCGTCTTCGTCACCAGTTCGAGATTCGTGACGACGCCACTGACCTGCTGCTGGCCGAGGGTGTCGTCCGGGCGGCGTGTGTGACGCTGCAGGCCTTCACGGCGCGCGACCTGCCGCATGAGGTGGTGCAGATTCTGTCGGGGCTGCCCGACCTTGCCGAGCGTCAGGGGCGCGGCGAGGTCGAGCTGCCGTGGACCTGACATGGGACGACGTACCGGGGCGGCCCCCAGCGGACATGGCGGGTGGGACGACTATGCCCCGTTCTACGACTGGGAAAATGCGCGCACGTTCGGGCGACGGGATCTGGCCTTCTGGCGGCGGCTGATCGAGGCGCGTGGGGGGCGGGTGCTCGAGCTTGGCTGCGGCACAGGTCGGGTGACTGTGCCACTCGCGAGGGAAGGCCATGCGCATGTGGTGGGCATTGACCGGTCAGCGGCGATGCTGGCACGGGGCCGGGCGCGGCTCAAGCGGGCGCACATCAGCAGTGCGGACCTCATTCTTGGGGATATCCGGCACCTGCCGTTCAGGCGGGCCAGCTTCGACACCGTGCTGGCCCCGTATGGGGTGCTTCAGTCGCTGCTGACAGAGCGCGATTTGTCGGCAACGCTGCAGGCGGTGGCCGAGGTGCTGCCCCGCTCGGGGGTCCTGGGACTCGAGCTGGTGGCCGACCTGCCGTCGTGGCGGGAGTATCGGGACCGGGTGACCCTGCGCGGCCGCCGGGGGAGCCGGGGTCCCTGGGTGACCCTGAAAGAGTCGGTGCGCCAGGAGCCGTCCCGGGGCCTGACACACTTTGACCAGGTGTTCATCGAGGGGCGGGGCGCCGGGGCCCGGCGGCATGCCTTCACCCTGAGCTTCCGGACGCTGTCGGTGCCGCAGATGGCCCGGCGCCTCGAGCAGGCCGGCTTTGAGGTGACGGCGACCCTGGGTGACTATCAGGGCGGGCCCTGGGATCCCCGTGCCGAGGTGTGGATCCTGCTGGCCCGCCGGCGGTGATAAACTTTTCTGTCGTTTCAACCTCAGCCTCTGGAGCACTCCCATGTCCGGCCATTCCAAATGGCACACGATTAAGCACAAGAAGGGCGCTGCCGACGCCAAGCGTGGCAAGGTGTTCACGCGCATCATCAAGGAACTGACGGTCGCGGCGCGCAATGGTGGCGGCGATCCCGGGTCGAACCCGCGGTTGCGCACGATCATCGCCGAAGCCAAGTCGGTGAACATGCCGTCCGACAACATCAAGAAGGCGATTCAGCGTGGCACGGGCGAACTGCCCGGGGTGCACTACGAAGAAATCACCTACGAGGGGTATGGCCCTGGCGGCGCGGCGCTGATCATCGAGACGCTGACCGACAACAAGAACCGGACGGTGGGTGAAATCCGTCACCTGCTGGAGAAGTTCAGCGGCAACCTCGGGTCGAGCAACTCCGTGGCGTGGATGTTCGACAAGAAGGGCTACATCGTGGTCGACAAGAGTGCGGCCAACGAAGAGACGCTGCTGAACACGGCGCTTGAGGCTGGCGCCGATGACATGCGCGATGACGGCGAGCACTGGGAAGTGCTGTGCGACCCGTCGAGCTTCGAGGCGGTGAAGGATGCCGTCAAGGGGCTGGGCATCGAGCCAGCGAGCGCGCAGGTGGCGATGCTGCCGCAGAACTACGTGAAGCTCGAAGGCAAGGATGCCTCGCACATGCTGAAGCTGATGGACGTCCTCGACGACCACGACGATGTGAAGCATGTGTGGTCGAACTTCGACATTGCGGAGAAGGAGATCGAGGCGTCGCTCGCGTGATTGTCTTCGGCATTGACCCCGGTTCTGAGCGCACCGGCTATGGGTGCGTGACCAGTGATGGGCGGCGGCACCGGCTGGTGCAGTGCGGCGCCATCGAGGCCGGGGCAGCGCCGACATTCGCGGGCCGGCTGCAGCTCATCTTCCGGGGGTTGACCGATCAGCTGCAGCGCTGCCGTCCCGACTGCGTGGCCATCGAAAGCGTCTTTGCGGCCTCGAACGCGCGCAGCGCGTTGAAGCTGGGCCATGCGCGCGGAGTGGCGATGCTGGCGGCGACCGAGTGCGGCCTTCCGGTCTTCGAGTACACGCCGGCCGAGGTCAAGCGGTCGGCGGTGGGGTATGGCCGTGCCGAAAAGGCCCAGGTGCAGCAGATGGTGACGCTGCTGCTCGGGCTTGATGCGGTGCCCCGGCCTCACGATGCGGCCGATGCCCTAGCCGTGGCGATTTGTCATCTGCATCAGCAGGGGGCGGTGACGCGGTCTCCCCTCGACGAGGTGATCGATGACAGGCGGCCCCGGCCTGCCCAGCCCAGCAGCTGGCGGCAGTATCGACCGGCGGCGCGATGATCGCCTTCCTGCGCGGACGCCTGCACGCCAAGCAGCCCCAGCGGGTGGTCGTTGACGTGTCGGGCGTGGGCTACGACGTGGCGGTGCCGCTGTCGACCTTCTACCAGCTGGCTGACGAGGGCGCCGAGGTGGCACTGCGCATCCATACGCATGTCCGCGAAGATCAGCTGGCCCTCTTCGGGTTCCTGACGGAGGGAGAGCAGGTGGTGTTCGAGCGCCTGCTGGGGGTGAGCGGCATCGGGCCGAAGCTGGCGCTCGGGGTGCTGTCGGGCATTGAGCCCGTGGAGTTTGTGGCTGCGCTTGAGCGGGGCGACGTGGCGCGGCTGACCCGCATTCCCGGCGTGGGCAAAAAGACCGCCGAGCGGATGGTGCTGGAACTGCGGGACCGGCTGCTGAAGGAGCTGGGCCCCGGGGCTACGGGGTTCCCGGCGGGCAAGGACCGCCCGGAGCACGAGGACCTGGTCTCGGCGCTGGTGAATCTCGGCTACGATCGGCGCAGCGTCGACCGCGTGGTCGAGGCGCAGGGACAGGAGTTGCGCGCTTGGTCGTTCGAGCAACAGCTGCGGGCGGCGCTGAAGGCCCTGTCGCGGGCATGACGCGACACTGACTGACGACACCATGCAGGACCCCCGGTTGGTCTCCCCGGCGCAGGCTGAGGATGACGCGCGTTACGAGGCTGGCCTCCGGCCACGCCGCCTGGATGACTACATCGGGCAGGACCGGGTGCGCGAGAATCTGCAGGTGTCGATTGAGGCCGCCGTGCAGCGCGGTGATGCCCTGGATCACCTGCTCGTGTATGGGCCGCCGGGGCTGGGCAAGACGACCCTGGCGTATGTGATTGCGAATGAGCTTGGGGTGCCGATTCGGACCACGTCGGGGCCTGTCATCGAGAAGCCCGGTGACCTGGCGGGCATCCTGTCGAATCTCCAGCCACGGGAAGTGCTGTTCATCGACGAGATTCACCGGATGTCGCCGGTCATCGAAGAGATTCTGTATCCGGCAATGGAAGACTTCGAGCTGGACATCGTGATTGGCCAGGGACCGGGTGCGCGCTCGGTCAAGGTGCCGGTGGAGCCCTTCACGCTGGTGGGAGCCACGACGCGGGCCGGCCTGCTGACCGCGCCGCTGCGGGCGCGTTTCGGCATTGTGCAGCGGCTCGACTTCTACACGCCCCAGGACATCGAGGAGATTGTCCGGCGGTCGGCGAGGATTCTGGATGTGCCGATGGAGGATGCGGCGGCACGCGAGGTGGCGAGCCGGTCGCGAGGGACGCCCCGGGTGGCCAACCGGCTGCTGCGGCGGGTGCGTGACTTTGCGCAGGTGCGGGCGAACGGCCGCGTGACCCTCGAGGTGGCGCAAGCTGCACTCAGCCTGCTCGACGTGGATGCAGCCGGCCTCGATGAAGTGGATCGGCGGCTGCTGCTGACCGTCATCGACAAGTTCGGCGGGGGACCGGTGGGGCTGAACACGCTGGCGGCGGCCACCAGTGAAGAACCGGATGCCATTGAAGACATGCACGAGCCGTTTCTGATTCAGCTGGGTCTGCTGGAGCGGACGCCGCGCGGACGGATGGCCACGGCGCGGACGTATGAGTATTTTGATCGGGTGATGCCCGGGAGGGGACTGTTTTGAGCGAGATGCTGCGGTCGCAGATGGCTGGGGTGATGCCGATTCGTCGGCCGGCGGTGAAAAGTCTGGCCACGTATGTGCCCCCGCGACAGCTGACAAATGCCGATCTCGAGAAGCTGGTCGACACCTCGGACGAATGGATTATGCAGCGCACCGGCATCCGGACGCGGCACATCGTTGACCCCGGGGTGGCGACGAGTGACCTGGCGAAGGAGGCCGGGCTCGAGGCGATCCGCCGGGCCGGGCTGACTCCGCAGGACATTGACCTCATCATCGTGGGTACGGTGACGCCCGACATGCTGTTTCCGAGCACGGCCTGCCTGGTGCAGCACAAGATCGGCGCGACCCGGGCCTGGGGATTCGACCTGTCGGCCGCCTGTTCCGCGTTCACCTATGCGCTGACGGTTGGCAGCCAGATGGTGGCGGCCGGGGCGGCGAACCATGTCCTGGTCATCGGGGCGGATGTGATGTCCAGCATCATCGACTACACCGACCGGACCACCTGTGTGCTGTTCGGAGACGGGGCCGGGGCGGTGGTGGTGGGGGTGTCCGACGACCCTGCCCTGGGCATTCTGGACTTTGAGCACCAGGTCGATGGCAGCGGTGGTCCGTCGCTGTGCATGCCAGCGGGCGGCAGCCTGCGGCCGGCGTCACACGAGACGGTGGATCAGCGGCTGCACTATGCGAAGCAGGACGGCCAGGCGGTCTTCAAGTTTGCCGTGCGGAATACGGGGGACATCTGCGAGCGGATTCTGGCGCGGAATCAGGTGACGGCGGACCAGCTGGACCTGTTCGTGTCCCACCAGGCGAATCGGCGAATCATTATGTCGGCGGCCGAGCGCATCGGGATGCCCGAAGACAAGGTCATCATCAATATCGAGGACTTCGGCAACACGACGGCGGCCACGATTCCGCTGGCACTGAATACGGCGGTCGAAACGGGTCGACTGAAGAAGGGTGACCTGGTGCTGCTGGCGTCTGTCGGGGCAGGCTTTACGGTGGGGTCAGTGCTTCTGCGATGGTCAGTTGATTAGCCCCAAAACGACACAGGTGCGTCATTTGGCAACGTGTTGTTTTGACTCGAAAGTCAAAACGACGCAAAGAGTCCTAAAGAGTCTGTCTCTTAAGTCACACAAACTGCACACAAAGTGCTAATTTGTCGCGTCGACTTCAATAGTTTCAGTTCAGGCCTACTTTTTGCATAGCTAGAGAGCATGGATATTCGTTCCACGCTCTCGCTGCTGCTGTCGGCTTCGCTGCTGGCGGTTCCCTCGCTTGGGGAGGCTCAGCTGGCTCAGCCCGGCGCCGTCATCTCCGGCACCCCGTCGATGACAACCGTCGCCGATGCGACGCTCGCCCCGCCGGCTCCGACGAGCACCGGCACCGCCAGCACGCAGCTGGTGGCACCCGGTGTGGTGATGCCGGGCACAGGCGCGGGAACGGTGACGACTCCGGGGTTCATGCTGACGGAATCGGCACTGTCCGACGAAACTTTAACGACGCTCAGCACCAAGATGGATCAGGTGCTGTTCAGCATCCTGCGATCGGGGCAGCCGAGCCGTGTGATTGTGCAGGCCCGGGCCGGTTATCGCCAGTGGCTGGAGGCCCAGCTGCGGCAGGCGGGGATTCCCACGTCCGACTATCGGTCGATTGATGCGCTGGTGGCGTATCTGAATGCCAAGCAGATGGCTGCGGTCTGCGTGTCGATCGCCACGGATCGCTGCTCGGTTGACGCCGAGGTCAAGGCCTCGGGAGCCCCCCTGCCGACCTCGTCATTGACGGTCATGCCGGTGGCCGGCCTGGCGAACACCGCCCTGGCGTCGATGGGACTGATGACTACCGCCAATGGCGGCACCGGTCAGTCGGTGGCCATCATCGACTCGGGCATTTCGCCGACGGTCGCGCTGTCGAGCCGCATCATTGATTTCGTGGACTTCACCAGCGGTCGCGCCCTGCGGACGCGTCCCTACGACGACTACGGCCACGGCACGCACGTTGCCGGTCTGGTGGCGGGACAGCAGTATGCGGCCGACTGGGGCGTGCAGGGTGTGGCTCCCCGCACCAACCTCGTGGGTCTCAAGGTGCTGCGGGCGGACGGCAGCGGCACGGTGTCGAGCGTCATTGCGGCCATCGAGTATGCGGTGGCCAACCGACACCGCCTGCGGATCGGGGTCATCAACCTGTCGCTCGGCCACCCCATCTTCGAAGCGGCCGCGACCGACCCGATGGTGCAGGCCGTTGAAGCCGCCATTCGGGCCGGCGTCGTGGTCGTGGTCTCTGCGGGCAATTACGGCATGAACGCCGACGGCAAGGTTGGCTACGCGGGCATCACCTCTCCGGGCAACTCGCCCTCGGCGATCACCGTCGGGGCATTCAACCACCAGGGCACGGTCGACCGTGCCGACGACATGGTGGCCGACTACAGCTCGCGCGGCCCGTCGTGGTACGACGGCTACGCGAAGCCCGACGTGGTGGCTCCCGGTCACCGCCTTGTGTCGGAGCTCGCGGTGAACAGCACCATCGCCCGGACCTATCCCCAGCTGGTGGTGCGTGGCCGGTCCGGCCGCAGCTTCCTCCGCCTGACGGGCACCAGCATGGCGGCGGCCATGGCCTCGGGCGTGGTGGCGCTCATGAAGGAGCGCATGCCGGCCCTGACGCCGTTCTTGGCCAAGGCCACCCTGCAGTACACCGCGCTGCGCCTCAACAAGGCGGACGGCAAGCCGTTCGATCTGCTGACGCAGGGCACCGGCAGCATCAATGGCGAAGGCGCAATGCGCCTGCTCGCCAGCGTGAACCCCCGGATCACCGACCTGCACACGAAGTGGACCACCCTGACGACGTCATGCGACACGTCGATGAGCGTGGGCGGCTGGCCGACGAACCTGTCCCCGGCGATGCGGAACTACCTGGCGAGCCGTCGAGGCCTCGAGGTGTCCGGTTGTGCGGCGACCGTGGTGAACGGTGTCCGTTACCCCTGGGCGTCGACCCTGGTGTGGGGCAAGAACCTCGTGTGGGGGGAGAGCCTGTTCTACAACCTGCCGATCTGGGGCCTCAACGTGGTCTGGGGCGAGAACCTGGTGTGGGGAGAGAGCGTTCCCTTCCAGTAAGCCCGGGTTGACCCAGTCATAGGGACACACCATGGTTCACCTTCTGAGACATCAATCGACGGGGCAGCAGGCCCCGTCGCCCGTCTCCTGGCGCGACGCCCTGCCGGTGCTGGCCGGCCCGCGCGTGACGCTGCGAGAGGTCCGGGTATCGGATGCCCAGACGCTCTTCGCGATGATGCAGATGCCCGAGGTGTCGAGGTTCGTGTCGACGCCTCCACCCTCTGAAGAGGCCTTCTGCACCTTCATCCAGTGGGTGCAGCGTGAGCGCGCCCTCGGGCGCTATGCCTGCTTTGCGCTCGTGCTGGAGGGCAGCGACACACCCGTGGGCCTGTTTCAGATCCGCCAGACTGAGCCTGGCTTCGTGACGGGCGAGTGGGGATTTGCCCTGTCGCCTGCCTGCTGGGGGACCGGCGTGTTCGCCGAGGCCGCCGGGCTGGTGATTGAGTTCGCATTCCGGACCATCGGAGTGCATCGGCTGGAAGCCCGTGCCGCCGTGGCCAATCTCCGGGGCAATGCCGCCCTGAGGAAGCTCGGCGCGGTGCATGAGGGGGTGCTCCGCAGCTCGTTCCGCAAGGACGAGCGCCGCCTGGACCAGTCCCTGTGGTCGCTGCTCGCGGACGAGTGGGCGTCGCACCGCCCGTCTGACATTTCCGTGCACTGAGCCCGATGCGTTCGCCTCACCTGCCGACCGGCCACGAGCCGAACCGGACGACAGCGGCATGGCGCTCGGCGCTGCCGGATCTGGCGTGTCCGGCTGCGACCCTGCGTGAACTGCAGGTGACGGACGCCCCGTCGCTGCTGGCGCACCTGGCCACCGACGAAGTGTCCCGCTACATTTCTCCGCCGCCGTCTTCCATCGAGGGCTTCGAGCGCTTCATTCACTGGACGCACCGCGAGCGCCTGGCTGGCGAATATGCCTGCTTTGCGGTCGTGCCCGCCGGCATGGATCACGCGGTCGGCCTGTTTCAGGTACGGTCGATCGAGGTGGGATTCGCGACGGCCGAGTGGGGATTTGCGATCGGCTCGGCGTACTGGGGCTCGGGCCTGTTCGTCGCCGCCGCCGACGCGGTGCTCGACTTCTCGTTCGACACCATTGGCATCCAGCGCCTCGAGGCCCGCGCTGCGGTCATGAACGGCCGCGGTAACGGGGCGCTCCGCAAGCTGGGGGCTGTCCAGGAGGCGGTGCTCAGGCGATCGTTCAAGCGCGGCGGCCAGTTCTTCGACCAGGTGCTGTGGTCGATTCTCGCGGAAGACTGGCGGGCGCAGCGCGCCCTGTGGGCGCCGCACGTCCACTGACGATAGGGTGGCGCACGGGGTACACTTTCCATCCGTGCGGGTTTCAGATTTTTCCTTCGACCTTCCCGACGAGCTGATCGCGCAGGAGCCTCCCGCGGTTCGCGGTGCGTCGCGCCTACTGCGCCTCGACCGGGCCACCGGCGCTCTGACGCACGGCATGTTCGAGCACCTGCCGGAGTGGCTGAGCGCTGGCGACCTGCTGGTGGTCAACGACACGCGGGTGTTTCCAGCGCGACTGCTGGGGGAGCGGCTCCCGGGCGGCGGCGCAGTCGAATGTCTCCTCGTGCGTCCTGTTGACGGGGACGATGTGTGGCTGGCGCTGGTGCATCCGGGCGCCCGCATCAGGACCGGGCAGCGGCTGCGGTTTCCCGGCGAGGCCCTGACGCTCGAGGCCGAAGTGCTGGAACGGGCCGATCAGGGACGCCGGCTCGTGCGCCTGCTGCCTCCGCGCGACGTGACGGTGTGGGACGCGATTCATGCCGTGGGGCACATTCCCCTGCCGCCGTATATGCGCCGACCGGACACGGCCGACGACCGGGAGCGGTATCAGACCGTCTATGCCCGCGAGGTGGGTTCGATCGCGGCGCCGACGGCCGGTCTGCACTTTACGCCCGAGATCTTCGCGGCCCTCGAGGCCCGGGGGATTGGCCGCGTGGCCATCACGCTGCACGTGGGCTATGGCACGTTCCAGCCGATTCGCGTCGAGCAGGTGGACGACCACCG
>Ga0315902_10003074_pt1 | contig 25327 bp, 23 predicted proteins | sample LakEriMetagenome_9_FD_203523 | JGI IMG/M metagenome (GOLD analysis project Ga0315902, IMG submission 203523) | Freshwater fungal communities from buoy surface, Lake Erie, Ohio, United States - Buoy 12 MA117 | ecosystem: Environmental > Aquatic > Freshwater > Lake > Lake biofilm | place: USA... | reverse complement strand
GAAAGCGCCGCCTTCGGCAAGGGTTTCCTGATGGTCTCGGCCACGCCGCTCACCCGATCCTCCTACCACGCGGGCGAGGATTTCGCCCGCCTGCGCGCCGCCCGTCTCGAACGCCTCGGGCAGGGGTGATCAGTCGCCCCCGACAGGCGGAATCTCGTTGAGATAGGCCGCAATCGCCGCGCGGTCCTCGGGCTGCAGGCGCGAGGTGTTGCGAATCACCTCGGCCATCGCGCCGCCGGCGCTGTCGAAATCCGGCGTGAAACCCGATTCGAGGTAATAGGCGATATCCGCCTCCGACCAGGACAGAACGCCCGGCGCGATGCCGGGAATGCGCCCCTCGCCCTCGGGGTTCGGCCCCCCGGCCAGCCAGCGCGACCGGTCGAGCCCGCCCAGTGTATTGCGCGGCGTATGGCATTCCCCGCAATGGGCCAGAGCCTCGACCAGATACCGCCCACGCTCGATTTGCGGTGTCCCGGCCTCGGCCAGCACCCAGTCGTCGGACCTGAAAAGCAGCTTCCAGAACCCGACCGCGCGCCGGACCGAAAAGGGGAAACCCACTTCGTGCGACAAGGATTGCGTCGGATCGCCCGGCAGCGTCCGCAGATAGGCGACCAGATTGACCATATCCTGCGGGTCTGCCTTGGCATAGGCATCATAGGGAAAGGCCGGATAGTAATGCGCGCCGTCGGGAGAGATCCCCCGCATGATCGCATTCAGCAGGTCCGCGTCGCTCCACATTCCGATGCCGGCCGAGACATCGGCCGAGATGTTGGGGGCGTAAAACGTGCCGAAGGCCGTCTTGAACGCCCGACCACCGCCAAGACTTGGCAGGTCTGCATCCGCAGCCGTTCCCGGCGTGGCATGGCAGGATGCGCAGCCCGCGGCAATGAACACGGCCGCTCCGGCCTGGGCGTCCCCCCGCAGACCTTCGAACCGCGCCGGGTCAAGCGGATCGGGTCCCGTCAGCAGCCATGCCGCCGCCGCGCAGAGCGCAATGACAGACCCTCCCCAGACTGCCGCTTTCATCTGGCGCGCCTTCCTCCTGCCCGGTCCGGGCCCCCGCGCGGGAACCCGGCCGGGGCCTCCGGTCCGGCTTCCTCTGTCAGTCCGGCTTGCGATAGACTTCGTGGCAGGTGCCGCAGGCCCCGCCAAGCGGACCCATCGCGGCCTGCAAGGCGGCAAGGTCGGTCGCAGCCGCCGTCTGCATCGCCACCGCCGCCGCATTCAGCGCCGCCGTGCGCGCGGCATAGTCCTCGAGGTTCCCGAACAGCGCGGGCAAGGCTTCGCTGTCGGCAAAGGCCCCGGCCTCGGTCCCCGGCAGCCAGAAACCGGACTGGTCGGCCGATGACAGTTCAACCAGCCTGTTTGCCGCCTCGGTCGCCGCAGCGGCATCATAGGCGACCTCGCCCTTGGCCATCTTGCCCAGCGCACCCAGCGCGGCGGCATAACCCTTCATATGCGCATGCCGGGCCTCGACCGCCGCGGCCAGTTCCTCGGGCGTCGCCTGCGCGACTGCGGCACCCGCCGCGACTGCGGCCACCAATGACACCACAATGAACCGTCTTGCTCTGGTCACGTCGGATCCTCCCTCTGAGTCGTGCCCGCCTTGACGGCAAGCCTAAGCCCCCCGGCGCCAAAAGGCACATACAATCTCGCAGAGCATCCTGTGCCAGCCATCCTCAGGGCTGCACGCGAATCGCCGATGGCCGCGCCCGTTCCACCGTCAGCGCCTCCGGCCAGCCCACGAAGCGCTCCACCGCGACCAGCGTCAGGCAAAGCGCCAGCACGACAAGCCCCAGCACCACCATCCGCGCCGAAGGCGGGTTCTGCGCCAGCCGCTTGGCCCGCAAGAGAAGCCGCGGGTCCATCACGCCTCGCCCGTGAAACGCACCTTGCCGATATAGGGCAGGTTGCGGTTGCGCTGCGCAAAATCGATCCCGTAACCCACGACGAATTCGTCCGGAATCGAAAACCCGATCCAGTCGGCACGGAAATCCACCTCCCGCCGCGACGGCTTGTCAAGCAGCGCGATCGACCTCAGCCGCGCCGGCTTGCGCGTGGCCAGGAACCGCGTGACATGCGCCAGAGTATGCCCGGTGTCGACGATATCCTCGACCACCAGCACATCGCGCCCCTCGATCTTGCCGCGCAGGTCCTTGAGGATCCGCACCTCGCGCGAGCTTTCGGTCGAATCGCCGTAAGAGGAGGCTTCGAGGAAATCCACCTCTACCGGCAGATCGATCTCGCGCACCAGATCGGCGATGAAGACAAAGGACCCGCGCAGAAGTCCCACGACCACCAGCTTGTCGGTCCCGGCAAACTCCGTCTCGATCTCCCGCGCCAGCGCCTCGATCCGCGCCGCGATGGACTTGGCAGAGATGATCTGGTCGATCTCGTAGGGGCGGTGCGGCATCGGCACTCCTCGGGCGCGGGCCTCATCGGGGGCGGGGCAGGGGTCTGCCCTGCGCGCATCCATCCCTCAGCCCGCCGGCAGATTCAATCCGTCCCGTCGTCCCGCCCGCGACAGCCCGTCCCCTTGCATCCGCGCCCGGCTTCACCGACATGGACTCTGCGACAGACCAAAGGCCACGGCAGATGCCCACACATTCCGAAACCCGGGTCCTGCCCTATACCCGCCAGCAGATGTACGACCTGGTGGCCGATGTCGCCAGTTACCCGAAGTTCCTGCCCTGGACCGCCGCCGCCCGCATCCGCTCGGTCGAGGACAAGGGCGACCGGCAGGTGATGCTCGCCGACCTCGTGATCTCCTTCAAGGTCTTCCGCGAAAGCTTCGGCAGCCGCGTCACGCTCTTTCCCGCCGAAAGCCGGATCGAGACGGAATACCTCGACGGCCCCTTCAGCCACATGGAAAGCCGCTGGGCCTTCCGTGATGCGCCGGGCGGCTGCGAGGTCAGCTTCTTCGTCGATTTCGAATTCCGCAACCGTCTCCTGCAAGGCGCGGCCACGGTCTTCTTCAACGAGGCGATGGCCCGCGTCGTGCGCGCCTTCGAACGCCGCGCGCGCGACCTTTACGGCTGAGCCTCGACACCCTGCAACAGCAGGTCAAGCGCATGGGCCACCGCCGCGGCCCTGACCGCGGCGCGGCCCCGCGGCCCGAAATCGCGCGTCTCGGCCCGCGTGCCCTGCGGCATGGCCAGCGCGAAACAGACCCGCCCCTCGGGCTTGACCCCCGATCCGCCCGGCCCCGCGATGCCCGTCACGGCGACGGCCACCTGCGCCAGGCTGCGCGCCTGCGCGCCCTCGGCCATTTCCACCGCGACCTCTTCCGACACCGCGCCGAACCGGGCCAGCGTCGCGGGGCTCACCCCCAGCATCCCGGTCTTGGCGGCGTTGGAATAGGTGACAAAGCCCCGGTCGAAGATGTCCGACGACCCCGCCACATCGGTGATCGCGCCGGCCACCAGCCCGCCCGTGCAGCTTTCCGCCGTGGCGATCCGCAGCCCCCTCGCCCGTGCCGCGGCCAGCAGCGCGGCCGCCGTCACAGCCGCATCGCCCCATGGGCGAGCGCGGCCAGGATCAACACCCCGACCGCCGCCATCACCCCAGCGATGATGTCGTCCATCATCACCCCGCTCGCCCCCTGCTGGCGGTCCGCCCAGCCCACCGGCCCAGGCTTCCAGACATCGAAAAGACGGAAGAGCACAAAGGCCGCGACCCATCCGGGCCAGAGCGCGCCATACCCCACCCCCGCCCCGGCTGCGCCAAAGGCCACGGGCAGCAGCGCGACCCACTGCCCGGCCACCTCGTCGATTACCACATGGCCCGGATCGGGGTCGGACAGCGTGATCTCGGCCCGCGCCGCGACAAAGCCCAGTCCCGTGACGGCGACGATCCCCGCGACCAGCAGCCAGGGCCCGCCCAGCCACATCAGGCCAAAGGCCAGCGGCAGCGCCGCCAGCGACCCCCAGGTGCCCGCGGCCGGACGCAGGTAACCGATGCCAAAAAGCGTCGCGATCCGGTGCAGCATCACGGCTCCCCCACCAGAAGCGCGGTCGCCATCGCCGCGATCCCTTCGCCCCGCCCGGTAAAGCCCAGCCCTTCCGATGTCGTGGCCTTCACGCTGATCCGGTCCTCGGCCAGCCCCGTCATTGCGGCAATCGCCGCGCGCATCGCGCCCGCATGCGGCGCGATCTTCGGCGCCTCGCAGATCAGCGTGCAGTCAAGGCTTGCCAGCCGATAGCCCTTCTTGCGCGCCAGCCCGACCGCATGGCGCAGGAAAATGTGGCTCGCCGTCCCCTTCCATTGCGGGTCCGAGGGCGGGAAATGCACCCCGATATCGCCCTCGGCCAACGCGCCATAGACCGCATCGGTGATCGCATGCAGCCCGACATCCGCGTCCGAATGGCCCAGCAGCCCGCGCCCGTGCGCAATCCTGACCCCGCAAAGCCAGACGTGATCCCCCTCGGCAAAGGCATGCACGTCAAAGCCGTTGCCCATGCGGATATCCATGCGCTCCTCCAGCAGCCGCGCGGCGCGGGCGAAATCGGCCTCGCGCGTGATCTTGAGATTGTCCTCGCTGCCCTCGACGATGGCAACCGCCATCCCCGCCCGGCGCGCCACCTCGACATCGTCGGCCGCCAGAGCGGGATGGGCGCGATGCGCGGCCAGGATCGCGGCATAGCCGAAGCCCTGCGGCGTCTGCGCACGGTAAAGCCCCGCCCGGTCCTGCGTGCCGGCCACCAGCCCCTCCGCCCCGCGCCAAAGCGCATCGCTCACCTCGACCGCGGGCGCGGCCGCCTCGTGCGTCTCAAGCGCGGCGATCACCCGGCCGATCACCCCGGGGCTGACCGCCGGGCGCGCCGCGTCATGGATCAGCACGAGGTCGGGCGGATCGTCCGCCAGCGCCTCGAGCCCCGCCCGCACGCTGTCGTTCCGCGTGGCCCCGCCCAGTGCGACGATCACCGGGCCAAGCGCCTGCCCGGCGAGCATCGCCCGGTCATCGGGATGGATGACCACCACCACCGGCCCCAGACCCGGGACCGCGCGAAAGGCCGCCACGCTGTGGGCAATCACGCTCGACCGGCCAAGCGCGCGCCACTGCTTGGGCAGCCCCCCGCCCGCACGGGTGCCGCGTCCGGCTGCGACGATCAGGACGGCAATCCGCTTCATGCCCCGGTCATAGGCGCTCGCGCGGCCCGGTGCAAAGGGCCCGCCTACGACGGACCCCGCGCCTGTGCCTTCGGACGCACCGACGCGATACCGACGCAATACCGACGCGAAACCGAAGCGGGTTTTCCACCGCTCCGGCCCCGGATCGCCCGATGCCATCCTCGCGTTCCGCCCGCGTTCCGGGCAACCGGCAGAAATTCGCCTAAAGAATAGGCGATGATCCAGATCACCCGGCGACCCGCCGCACCACGGGTTGAGACTGCGCCAAGGTCCGCTTAATGCGACAAAACCGCACAGATATTGGGCAAATGATCAATCCATCGGCGCCTCTCTCCGGCCTGACCCTCTCCGTCCGCCCCGGTGGCGCGGCGGGTGACGTGGCCCTCTGGCCGCCCGTGGCGCTCGCCCCGATGGCGGGCATCACCGACCTGCCGTTCCGCACGCTCGTGCTGTCCTTCGGCGCCGGCTGGGTCGTGTCCGAAATGGTGGCAACCGGAGAGCTTCTGACCAACCGCCCGGGAACGAAAGAGAAAACCGCCCTCGGCCTCGGCCAGGCGCGCACCGCCGTGCAGCTTGCCGGCCGCGATCCTCTCCTCATGGCCGAGGCTGCCCGCATGGTCGCCGACATGGGCGCGGCGCTCATCGACATCAACATGGGATGCCCGGCCAAGAAGGTCGTGGGCGGCCTCTCGGGTTCGGCGCTCCTGCGCGAACCCGACCTCGCGCTTCGCCTGATCGACGCCGTCACCGGCGCCGTCGACCTGCCCGTGACGCTCAAGACCCGCCTCGGCTGGGACGGCGACTGCCTGAACACCCCCCTCATCGCCCGCCGCGCCGAGTCTGCCGGCATCCGCATGATCACCATCCACGGCCGCACCCGCCAGCAGTTCTACACCGGCCAGGCCGACTGGGCCGCCATCGCCCGCATCCGCGCCGAGGTCGCGATCCCCGTCATCGCCAACGGCGACATCTGCAACCCGGCCGATGCCGCCACGGCGCTGCGCCTCTCGGGCGCGGCCGGCGTGATGGTCGGCCGCGGCGCCCGGGGCGCGCCCTGGATGCCGGCCCTCATCGCACAGTCGCTCTGCGGCACCACCGCCCCCCTGGTTCCGCAAGGCGCCGCGCTCATCGCCATGGTCGCCGCGCATCACGTCGACATGCTTCACTTTTACGGTCGCGACCTCGGCCTGCGCGTCGCCCGCAAACACCTCGGCTGGTACATGGACCGCGCCGGCACGCCACCGGGGCTGCGCTCTGCCGTGCTCACTGCCGCAACACCTGCCGGGGTCCACGCGCTCCTGCCCGACGCGCTTGCCGGTCACGGACTGGACCGGGCCGCATGATCGTCGATGCCGCCCTCTGGAGCTCGCTGCCCGTGCCCACGCTGCTGCTTGGACCCGGCGACATCGTCGAAGACGTCAACCCCGCGGCCGAGGCCTTTCTCAACCTCTCGGCCCGTGCGCTCAGGGGCGCGCCTGTCTGGGACAAGGTCATGGTCGATGCCCCGCTCGAAGAGGCCTTCGCCCGGGCACGCGCCAACCAGTCCGCGCTTTTCGTCAACGATGTGGACGTGGGCTCGGGCGAACGCGCTCCGATGCAATCCAACATCCAGTTCGCCCACCTCCAGGGTGCCGAAGGCTACATGCTCATGATGATCTCCCCGCGCGAGATCGCGAGCCGCATGACCCAGAACGTCAGTTCCGCCAAGGCCGCGAAATCGGCCATCGGCATGGCCGAGATGCTGGCCCACGAGATCAAGAACCCGCTCGCCGGCATCACCGGGGCGGCACAGCTCCTGTCGATGGGCCTCGACGGGGCCGACCTCGAACTGACAGACCTCATCGTCGCCGAATCGCGCCGCATCGTGAAACTGCTCGAACAGGTCGAACAGTTCGGCAACCTCCGCCCCCCCGCCTTGCGCCCCGTGAACATCCACGACGTGCTCGACCGCGCCCGCCAGTCCGCCGCCGTCGGCTTTGCCGCCCACATGCAGTTGGTCGAGGATTACGACCCTTCGCTGCCGCGTGCGCTGGCCGATGGCGACCAGCTTCTCCAGGTCTTCCTCAACCTGCTCAAGAATGCCGCCGAAGCCTGCCGCGACGGCGGTACGATCCGGCTTCACACCTTCTACGAACCCTCGCTCAGGGTCAGGCGAAAGGACGGCACCCGCGCGCGCCTGCCGCTCCAGATCGAGGTGATCGACGATGGCCCCGGCCTGCCGCCCGACATCGCGGGCGACGTCTTCGAACCCTTCGTCTCGGGGCGCGAAAACGGGACGGGCCTCGGGCTCGCGCTGGTGTCGAAACTCGTCGGCGATGCCGGCGGATGGATTTCGGTCGATTCCGTGCCGGGCCGCACGGTCTTCCGCGTCTCGCTGCCGCTGGCCCCCAAGGATGCCGGGGACCCGGCCCATGACTGAGGAGTGATCCGATGGACGGTACCGTCCTTGTCGCCGATGACGACCGCACGATCCGCACCGTGCTGACCCAGGCGCTGACGCGCGCAGGCTGCCGGGTCCATGCGACCTCCTCGCTCGTCACGCTGATGCGCTGGGTCGAAGAGGGCAAGGGCGACCTCGTCATCTCCGACGTCATCATGCCCGATGGCAACGGATTGGAACAACTGCCGAAAATCGCCCAGACCCGGCCCGGCCTGCCGGTCATCGTGATCACCGCACAGAACACGATCGTGACCGCGATCCAGGCCGCCGAGGCCGATGCCTGGGACTACCTGCCCAAGCCCTTCGACCTGCCCGACCTCATGAAGCGCGCAGCCCGGGCGCTGTCGGTCAAACGCCGTGTGCCCGCGCCGCGCGCCGACACGGAACCAAAGGGTGGCGACCTGCCCCTTGTCGGGCGCACGCCCGCGATGCAGGCGCTCTACCGCCTGGTCGCGCGGGTGATGAACACCGCGCTTCCCGTGCTCATCACCGGCGAAAGCGGCACGGGCAAGTCGCTGATCGCCCGCGCGATCCACGATTTCTCCGACCGGCGCACCCTGCCGTTTGCCGTCGTGTCGGCGGCCGATCTGCAGGGAATCGACGGGCCCGCCACGGCCCTGGCGCGCGCGCGGGGCGGTTCGGTCCTGTTTGACGAAGTCGGCGACCTGCCCGAGGAAACCCAGGGCCGCATCGTCCGGATGCTCGACAGCCTCGGCGACAATGCGCCGCGCATCATGTCGACCTCGCAGACCGACCTCCTGGCCCGGATGGAAGCCGGCGCCTTCCGCGAGGACCTCTATTACCGGCTCGGCGGGGTCAATCTGGTCCTTCCCGCCCTGCGCGAACGCGTCGATGACATTCCGCTGCTGGCCAGCCACTTCCTTGCCCGGTCGGAACGCGACGGCTTTGCCCTCCGGCGTTTCCAGACGCCGGCGATGGATCTCATGCGCGCCTATTCCTGGCCGGGCAATGTCCGGCAGCTCGAACATGCCATCCGCCGGCTCGTCGTCACCTCATCCGAGGACGAGATCACCCGCAATGAAGTCGAAGCGGTCCTGTCGAATCAGCCGGCAACAGAACCGCTGCGCGGCGGCGGGGACGGCGAAAAACTCATGGCCAGCGTCGCCAGGCACCTGCGCCGCTACTTCGACCTGCACGGCGGGGTGCTGCCTCCGCCAGGGCTCTACAACCGCATCCTGCGGGAAATGGAAACGCCGCTGATCGAAATCGCGCTCGACGCGGCGGGCGGCAACCAGGCTAAATGTGCCGATCTGCTCGGGATCAACCGCAATACCTTGCGCAAGAAGATCACGGACCTTGATATCCGCGTGACACGCCGCCGCAAATTGATGTAGGCGAGCAACAGCACCGTGGCCCGTTCGCCGCATCGGCAAAGGGCACCGCGGCAGCAGGTCTGGTCACAGGGCAAGGGTCGTGCAGCGCTCGATCGCCGGGTTGAGTATGGAACGCTTCAGCCGCCTGCGGCGCGCCCGGCGCGTGCAGAGCGCGGCGACGCTGGGACTCGTCCTGCTTGGTCCGGTTCTTGCCGCGCTGACCTGGACCGTCCTCGGCCCGCTCGAACAGGGGGCCTCTGCCCCGGCCCTCCGGCTCGTGCTGCTGGCCGATCTGGTCTATGTCCTTGTCGTTGCCATGCTGGTGATGGGCCGGGTCGCCCAGATGATCGCCGCGCGCCGCGCCAATTCCGCCGGGTCGAACCTCCACCTCCGACTGACCGGCGTCTTTGCACTCCTGGCGCTCCTGCCCACGGTCACGGTCGCGGTCTTTTCGGTCCTGACCATCAACGTGGGCCTGGAAGGGTGGTTTTCCGAACGGGTGCGCAATGTGGTCGGCACCTCCCTCGAAGCGGCGCAGGCCTATAAGGAAGAACACCGCCAGGACCTGTCGCGCGATGGTGCGGCGCTTGCCGCCTTTCTGGAAGCCGCGCAGACGCAGGCTGTACTGCCCATGGAGGACGGACAGCTGCGCGAGACGCTCGGCCGCTTCCAGACCCAGATCGACCTCAGCCTGAGCGAGGCCTTCGTCATCGATGCCTCGGGCGAAATCCGTGCCCGCGGCGACGGAGTCTATCTCTTCGACTTCGAACCGCCCACGCCCGACGACTTCCTTGCCGCCGACCGCGATGGCATCGCCATCATCGAAGACTATGCCAACAACGAATTCCGCGCGCTCATCCCCCTCGAGGCGTTTCTCGGCCGGTACCTCTATGTCACCCGGCCGGTGGACGGCAAAATCCTGGGTCTTCTGGACGATACACGGGAAACCGTGACGCTCTATCAGCAGCTTGAAAGCGAACGCGGCCGGCTGCTCTTCGAATTCGGCCTGCTCTACCTCGGCTTCGCCGTCATCCTCATCCTCGCCGCGATCTGGCTCGGCTTATGGTTTGCCGAACGCCTGTCGCGTCCGGTGGGCCGGCTGGTCGGTGCCTCCCAGCGTGTCGGTGCCGGCGATCTCGACGTGCGCGTGATCGAAGAGGACGGCGATGACGAAATCGCCCAGCTTGGCCGCTACTTCAACCAGATGACACTTCGGCTCAAGGCACAGCGCGACGCCCTGCTCGACAACAACCGCCAGATCGAACGCCGGCGGCGGCTCTTTGATTCGGTTCTCGGCTCGGTCACCTCGGGCGTGATCGGGCTTGACGCCGCAGGTCGCGTGACCTTCGCCAACCGTTCCGCGCTGCGCCTGCTTTCGGTGGCGGCGGTTCCAGAAGACACGCCCCTCGCGACCGCCGTGCCCGAATTCGCCCCGCTCTTCGAAGACCTTGCCGCCAGCGGGCGCGAGGTGACCCAGGAACAGATCGACCTTGTCCGCAGCGGCAAACAGGAGGCGCTGCTGGTCCGGATGGCCGTCCGCCGCACCGACGAAGGCCAGCCCGAAGGCTATGTGATCGCCCTCGACGACGTGACCGACCTTGTCAGCGCGCAGCGCATGGCTGCCTGGGGCGATGTGGCGCGCCGCATCGCGCACGAGATCAAGAACCCCCTGACGCCGATCCAGCTCTCGGCCGAACGGATCAAGCGCAAGTTCCGGCCGATGCTGGGCGAAGATGCCGCCCTGCTCGACCAGATGACCGACGTGATCGTGCGCCAGACCAGCGACCTGCGCCGGATCGTGGACGAATTTTCCCTGTTCGCCCGGATGCCCGAACCGCAACGCCAGCGCGGCGACCTTGCCGCCGTCCTGCGCGATGCCGTCACCCTGCAGGAAGCCGGCCAGCCGAACGTCCGCTTTGTCACCGACATTCCCGACCGGCCGATTCCGGCCGATCTCGACGCGACGATGATCGGCCAGGCGCTCACCAACCTGATCAAGAATGCAGGCGAAGCCATCGAAAGCCGCGAGGAAAAGGGCGCCCCTCCCGATTTCGTGCCCGAGATCAGAATCGCGCTGACCCCCCGGCGGCAGACCGCGCAGATCACCATCTCCGACAATGGCGTCGGCCTGCCGGCAGACCGGGCACGGCTTTTCGAACCCTACGTGACGACACGTGAAAAGGGCACCGGGCTCGGCCTGCCGATCGTGCGCAAGATCATCGAGGAACACGACGGCACGCTCGTGCTCGAGGATGCCGTGCCCTTTGCCCGCGACGGGCACCGCGGCGCGATGGCAGTGGTGGTCCTGCCCCTTCCGGGCCGGCCGTCCGAGTCAGGCAAACAGGTTGAAGAACAGGCTGCAAGTTGAGGCTATGATGGGCGATATCCTGATCACCGATGACGAACGCGACATCCGCGAACTGATCTCCGACATACTCCGCGACGAAGGTTTCACCACACGGCTTGCCTCGAACTCGGAACAATGCATGGCCGAGATCATCAAGGATCCACCCTCGCTGATGATCCTCGACATCTGGCTCAAGGACAGCAGGATGGACGGGATCGACATCCTCAAGACGGTCCGCCGCGACCATGCCGACATTCCGGTCGTCATCATCTCGGGTCATGGCAACATCGAAATCGCGGTCGCGGCGATCAAGCAGGGGGCCTACGACTTCATCGAGAAACCCTTCAACATCGACCAGCTCATGGTCGTGATCAAACGCGCGATGGAAACCTCGCGCCTGCGGCGCGAGAACACCGCACTCAAGCGCGGCGACAGTCAGCCCGCCGAGATGCTGGGCGAATGCGGCGTCTTCCGCAGTCTGCGCGCACAGCTCGACAAGGTCACGAAATCGAACGGGCGCGTGATGCTCACCGGCCAGCCCGGCTCGGGCAAGGAAACCGCGGCACGTTACATCCACGCCCATTCGAACCGCGCCGCGGGGCCCTTCGTCGTGGTCAGTTCCGCCTCGATCGCCCCCGACCGGATGGAGGATGTGCTCTTCGGCCGCGAATCCGCCGAACGCGGCATCGAAAAGGGCCTGCTCGAACAGGCCCACGGCGGCATCATCTATTTCGACGAAATCGCCGACATGCCGCTCGGCACCCAGTCCAAGATCCTGCGCGTCCTCGTCGACCAGCAATTCGCCCGCGTCGGCGGCGCCGACAAGGTCCAGGTCGACCTGCGTGTGATCTCCTCGACCAACCGCGATCTGACAGCCGCCATCCGCGAAGGGCTCTTCCGCCAGGAACTCTACCACCGGCTCAATGTCGTGCCGATCCATGTCCCGAGCCTCGAGGATCGGCGCGAGGATATTCCGCTGCTCTCTGACCATTTCATCGGCGTGCTCAACCGGACCCAGGGCCTGCCCTTGCGGCGCCTCGGCGATGACGCGCGCGCGCTCCTGCAGACGATGGTCTGGCCCGGCAATGTCCGCCAGCTGCGCAACGTCATCGAACGCGTCCTGATCCTGGGCGAAGGAAACGGCGACATCTCTGCGCGCGAACTTCCGGCCGTCGATGACAGCGACGCCGAAGAGGGCAGGGTGGTGCTCTCCGGCGGGCTCGCGACCCTCCCCCTGCGCGAGGCGCGCGAACTGTTCGAACGCGAATACCTGCTCACCCAGATCAACCGCTTCGGCGGCAACATCAGCCGCACCGCGAGCTTCGTCGGGATGGAACGCTCCGCCCTGCACCGCAAGCTCAAGAGCCTCGGCGTCGTGACCGGGGCAAAGGGCGGCGGCCGCATGGCCTATTTCGACGAAGACTGACCTGCCCGCCCCTGATGGCCGCACCGCCGGATGAATTGACCGCCCCGGGCGGGTCTGTCAGAAACCCGGTGGTCAACTCCCCGGGGGGACAGGGATGAAGGTCATCATCTGCGGTGCCGGGCAGGTGGGCTGGCAGATCGCCCGGCACCTTGCGGGTGAAAGAAACGATGTCACCATCGTGGACATGAACCCCGATCTCGTGCGCCGCGCGACCGAAACGCTCGACGTCCAGGGTGTCGCGGGTTTTGCGAGCTATCCCGACGTGCTTGACCGCGCCGGCGCGCGCGACGCCGACATGGTCGTCGCCGCCACCTATTCGGACGAAGTCAACATGGTCGTCTGCCAGGTGGCCCATTCCGTCTTCGGCGTGCAGCGCAAGATCGCGCGGCTGCGCGCGCAAAGCTATCTCGCGGCGGAATATGCCGACCTCTACCGCCGCGACAACCTGCCCATCGACGTCATCATCAGCCCCGAAAAGGAAGTCGCCGAAGCCGCGCTCCAGAGGCTCGGCGCGCCCGCCGCCTTCGATACCGAGAGCTTCCTTGACGACAAGGCCCTGCTCATCGGCATCGCCATCGAAGACGACTGCCCGGTGATCAACACGCCGCTGCGCCAGCTGACCGACCTCTTCTCGACCCTGCGCGCCATCGTCGTCGGCATCCGCCGGGAAGGACGGCTCTTCGCCCCCGCGGCCGATGACCAGATTTTCGCGGGCGATCAGTGCTATGTCTTCAGCCATGTCGACGACATCCCCCGCACCTTCGACATCTTCGGCAAGGCCAATGCCCGCCAGGACCGCGTGGTCATCATCGGCGGCGGCAATGTCGGCCTCTATGTCGCCCGCGCGCTCGAACACAGTCCCCGCCGCATCCGCGTCAAGGTGATCGAACGCAACCGTGCCAGGGCCGAACAGGCGGCTGATGCGCTGGACCGTACCATCGTCCTGCATGGTGACGGGCTCGACTCCGCCCTGCTTGAAGAGGCGAGCATCGCCAGCGCCGATGCCGTGCTCGTGGTCACGGATGACGACAAGACCAACCTCCTCGCCTCCGTCCGCGCCAAGGAGATGGGCTGCAAGATGGCGATCTGCCTCGTCAACGACCCCACGCTCGTGCCGCTGATGGGGCCGCTGGCCATCGACGCCTACATCAACCCGCGCGCGACCACCGTTTCCTCGATCCTGCGCCACATCCGCCACGGGCGGGTCCGCTGGGTCTACTCCATCGGCGATGCCGAAGCCGAGATGATCGAAGCCCAGGTCCTCTCGACCTCGCCGCTTGCCGGCCGGCGCATCCGCGACATCGGCTTTCCCGAAGGCGTGCTTGTCGCCGGCATGCTCAAGAAGGGCCGCTACGAAAAACCCACCGGCGCCACCCGCATCGACGAAGACGATGTCATCGTCATCTTCGCAATGGCCAGCGACGTCCCCGAAGTCGAGCGCCTCCTGCAGGTCTCGATCGACTTCTTCTGATGCTCGCCGCACTCTCCAGGCTCCCCTTCTTCGTCCTCGTGACGGGTGTGGGCTCGGCCGCGATGCTGGTCCCCGTTGCCCATGCCCTCATCCGCAATGAAACGGCCATCGCGAAGGCATTCCTGCTCGGCGCCATCGTGGGCGGAATGCTCACCCTGTTGTTGGGGCTGGCCACCCGTGGCTCCCGCACCGGTTCCCTTGCCCGCAGCCAGCTTTCGGCGCTTTTCGCGGCCTTCTCGCTCCTGCCGCTCCTCTTCGCGCTGCCGCTGCTGTGGTCCTTGCCCGGGATCGGCCTTCTCGATGCCTGGTTCGAAATGCTGTCAAGCTTCACGACCACCGGGGCGACACTCTTTGACAGTCCCGCCGGGATCGCCCCCACCTTCCACCTCTGGCGGGCGCTTGCGGGCTGGCTCGGCGGGATGCTGGTCTGGGTCATGGCCGTTTCGATCCTCGCGCCGCTCAACCTTGGCGGCTTCGAAGTCCGCAGCGGGACGGTCGCCGTCAACCGTCTGCGCGAGGACAGCCCCGGCACGCGCACGGGCGACAGCGCCGACCGGCTCGCCAGATTGGGCTTCCGGCTCGTGCCGGTCTATGCCGGCCTGACGCTCCTGCTCTGGACATTGCTGGTCCTGGCCGGAGAGGGCGCTTTCGTCGCCGCCTGCCACGCGATGGCGGTGATGTCGACCTCGGGCATTTCGCCGATCGGCGGAACCCATCTCTCGGCCGCTGGCATCGGGACCGAATTCGTCATGGTGGTCTTTCTCGTTTTCGCCCTCACGCGCATCAGCTTCTCGCGCGGTCTCCTCGGACCGCAGTCCGCCTCCCTGACCGGCGACCCCGAACTCCGGCTGGCACTCGCCGTGCTGGCCGGTGTGACCGCGCTCCTGGCCATCCACCACGGCCTGATCGGCATCGAGGGCGGCCACGGCGGTCTTCCCGGACTGCTCACCAATCTCTGGGGGACCGTCTTCACCGTGATGTCCTTCATGACGACAACCGGCTTCGAATCCCGCTACTGGCCCGGCTCTCAGCTCGTCTCCGGCCAGAACAGCGCCGGACTCGTGCTCGTCGGCCTCGCGCTTGTCGGCGGGGGCGTGGCGACGACGGCAGGCGGCGTGAAACTCCTCCGGGTCCATGCCCTCTATTCCCACGGCCGGCGCGAACTCGAACGGCTGGTCCATCCCTCGTCGGTCGGCGGTGCCATGACCGAAGCCAGGCGGATCGGGCGCGAGGGCGCCTACATCGCCTGGATCTTCTTCATGCTCTTTGCGCTCTCGATCACCGTGGTGATGCTGCTTCTGGCGCTGACCGGGGTTCAGTTCGAAACCGCGATGGTCCTTGCAGTCGCAACGATTTCGACCACAGGTCCGCTGGCCCAGGTCGCGGCCGAAAGCCCGGTCTCCTACGCGGGCCTGCCCGAAGCCGCGCAACTCGTCCTCATGGCCGCCATGGTGCTCGGCCGGCTCGAGACGCTCGCCCTCATCGCGCTCTTCAGCCTCGACTTCTGGCGCAGCTGACAGCGGCCCGATCACGGCTCTGACAAGGGAAGTTGACAGTCTGGAACGAAACTGTTGATTTTGCCGGGGCTTCCGGACAGGCCCCCCTGATGGCCGGAACCTACCGCAGGGAGCGGCCGATCCGCGGCCGGACAAGAAAGAGAAAAGGACAAACGGCATGGCCTCCGACAAGCAGAATCTCCAGGACGCATTTCTCAACCACGTCCGCAAGACCAAGGTTCCCGTCACGATCTTCCTGATCAACGGCGTGAAGCTTCAGGGCGTGATCACCTGGTTCGACAGTTTCTGCGTGCTCCTGCGCCGCGACGGCCAGTCGCAGCTGGTCTACAAGTCGGCGATCTCGACCATCATGCCCGCCCAGCCCGTCAATCTCTACGACGGCGAAGACTGACCGTGACCGGGCGCGATCTGCCGCTGCCCCCCGAAGGCGGCACGCGCGCCTGGGTCCTGCATCCCGACATCCGGACTGGCCCTGACCGCCGCGACCCCGCCCCCGCGCTGGACGAAGCCGTGGCCCTCGCCGCAGCACTCCCCGGCCTGACCGTCGTCGGGTCCGACATCGTGCGCCTGCCGCGCATCCATCCCGGCATGCTCTTCGGCTCGGGCAAGATCGCTGAACTCAAGGCCCGCTTCGCGGCCGCCGACGTCACCCTCGTCCTGATCGACGGCCCCGTCGGCCCGATCCAGCAGCGCAATCTCGAAAAGGAATGGGGCGTCAAGGTGCTCGACCGCACCGGCCTCATCCTCGAAATCTTCGGCGACCGCGCCCGCACCGCCGAAGGCACGCTCCAGGTCGAGATGGCGGCCCTGACCTACCAGCGCTCGCGCCTCGTGCGCGCCTGGACCCATCTCGAACGTCAGCGCGGCGGCTTCGGCTTCGTCGGCGGCCCCGGCGAAACCCAGCAGGAGGCCGACCGCCGCGCCATCGACGACCAGCTCGTCCGCCTCAAGGCGAAACTCGACAAGGTCGCCCGCACCCGCAAGCTGCACCGCGCCGCCCGCGCCAAGGTGCCCTATCCGGTCGTGGCGCTCGTGGGCTATACGAATGCAGGCAAGTCCACGCTCTTCAACCGCCTGACCGGGGCAGGGGTCCTCGCAAAGGACATGCTCTTTGCCACGCTCGACCCCACGATGCGCCGCGTCGTGCTGCCCACGGGCGACGAGGTGATCCTGTCGGACACCGTGGGCTTCATCTCCGCGCTCCCGACCGAGCTTGTGGCCGCCTTCCGCGCCACCCTCGAAGAGGTGCTCGACGCCGACCTGATCCTGCATGTCCGCGACATCAGCCATCCCCTGAGCGCCGGACAGGCCGCCGATGTCGAGGCGATCCTGACCTCGCTCGGCGTCGCCGAAACCGCCCCCCGGATCGAGATCTGGAACAAGATCGACCTCGTGCCCCCGCCCGCGCGCGAGGCGCTCCTGACCCAGGCCGCCCGCCAGCCCGGCGTGATCGTCGTCTCCGCCCTCACCGGCGAAGGGCTGGAGCCGCTCCTCTCCGCGATCAGCGACCGCATCCGCGATCCCGTGACCGAGGAGGAGATCGTCCTGCCCTTCGCAGAAGGCCGCGCCCGCGCCTGGCTGCACGAGGCCGGCGTCGTGCGCGCCGAAACCGAGGACGAGCGCGGCCACATCCTGCACGTCGCCTGGACCGCGCGACAGAAGGCCCGCTTCGCCGCCCTGTAACCCGGGCGCCGCAGGCGCGCTCAACCCGCAGGCGCCCTGCGGTTTTCTGTCGCCCGGATATGGAAAACGCCCGCTGCGCCGGCTAGTTGCCAGACACCGTCACGCCCCCCGGCTCCAGCCAAGGACCCCGCCATTGCCGCTGATCCTGATCGTGCTTATGCCCTTCATCGGCGCCGCGCTGGCCGGCGTGATGATCCGCGGCGGGCGCAATGCGGCGGCGATCACGGCCGGATCGGCGACGCTCGCAGCCCTGGCCGGCCTTCTGCTGCACGCCCCCGCCGTCCTGCGCGGCGAGGTTCTGACCGCGCGGCTCGACTGGCTTCCCGCCCTCGGCCTCAACGCCAATTTCATGCTCGACGGCCTCGGCCTGCTCTTTGCCGGCCTGATCCTCGGCATCGGGCTTCTCGTCATCCTCTACGCCCGATTCTATCTCGACCGGGACGACCCGATGGGCCGTTTCCTGACATTCCTGCTGCTCTTCCAGGGGGCCATGCTCGGCATCGTTCTCTCCGACAACATCCTGCTGATGCTGATCTTCTGGGAACTGACCTCGCTCTCCTCCTTCCTCCTCATCGGCTACTGGAGCGGCCGCTCCGACAGCCGCCGCGGCGCGCGCATGGCGCTGGCCGTCACCGGCACGGGGGGGCTCGCTCTCATCGCCGGTATGCTGATCCTCGGCCAGATCGCCGGCAGCCATGACCTCAGCGTGATCCTCACCCGCCGGGATCTGATCCAGGCCAATCCACTCTATCTGCCCGCACTGATCCTGATCCTCATCGGCTGCTTCACCAAATCCGCGCAATTCCCCTTCCACTTCTGGCTGCCCCAGGCGATGGCCGCGCCCACCCCCGTCTCGGCCTATCTGCATTCCGCGACCATGGTGAAGGCGGGCCTTTTCCTCATGGCGCGCCTCTGGCCCGTGCTGGCAGGGACCGATGCCTGGTTCGCCATCGTCACCACCGCGGGGCTCGTCACCATGGTCCTCGGCGCCGCGGTCGCGCTCTTCCGGGACGATCTCAAGGCGCTTCTTGCCTATTCGACGGTCAGCCATCTCGGCCTTGTCACCATGCTTCTGGGCTTTGGCACCGAAAGCGCCGCGCTGGTCGCCGTCTTCCACATCCTCAACCACGCGGCCTTCAAGGCCGCGCTCTTCATGACCGCCGGCATCGTCGACCACGAAACCGGCACCCGCGACATCCGCGCACTCGGCGGCCTTGGCCGCGCCATGCCGCTGACCTTTGCGATCGGCTCGCTCGCCGCGCTTTCCATGGCAGGGGTGCCCTTCCTCAACGGCTTTCTGTCCAAGGAGATGATGCTGGAAGAGGTCGCCCACACCCCCTGGGCCGGCTCGCCGCTCCTCCTCTCGGCCATCGTCACGCTCGCGGCGCTGCTCTCGGCCGCCTATTCCTTCCGCTTCGTCGCCCATGTCTTTCTCGGCCCGCCCCGCCACGACCCGGCCCATCCGCCGCATGACCCGGGGCCCGGGCTCTGGCTCTCGCCCGCGCTGCTCATCATCCCCGTGATCGCCATCGGCCTTTTCCCCGCAGCCATCGCGGGCGACCTTGTCGCCTCTGCCGCCCGGGCCGTGACCGGCGCCGCCACCCTCCCCGACACGACGCTCAAGCTCTGGCACGGCCTCACGCCCGCGCTGGGCATGTCGGTCATCGCACTCGCGGGCGGCCTCCTCCTGCTCGCGGCCCATCCCCGGCTCGACCGGGCCCGCCAGCGCCTGCCCTTCCCGCAGGCAAGCGCCATCTTCGACGCCCTCCTCGGCGCCGCCGTCGGCTCGGCCCGCCGCCTGACCGCGGGGCTAACCAACGGCTCCATGCCGCGCTATGCCGGCGTCTTCCTCCTCACCGTCCTCGCCGCCGGCACGCTCGCCTGGACCACCGGCCTTGCCCCCGCACCCGCCCGCCCGCTCTCTCCCGTGACCGCGCTCGACCTCGTAGGCTGGCTCATGCTCGTCACCGCCACGCTCGCCGTGCTGCGCCACCATCACGACCGCTACCTCGCCCTCATCCTCGTCAGCATCGTCGGCCTTGTCGTCTCGCTCGCCTTCATCGTCTTCTCGGCCATCGACCTCGCCCTGACCCAGCTTCTGGTCGAGGTCGTGACCGTCATCCTCCTCCTCCTCGCGCTCGACTTCCTGCCCCGCCACACCCCGCGCGAAGGGCCCGCACGCCTCCACCTGCGCGACGGCGCCATCGCCCTCGCGCTTGGCTTGGGCGCGGCCTGGCTCACCTACGCGATCCAGACCTCGGGCTTCGCCTTCGACAGCATCGCCGCCTATCACCTCGACAACGCCAAGACACTCGGCGGCGGCTACAACGTCGTCAACGTCATCCTCGTCGACTTCCGCGGGTTCGATACCTACGGAGAGATCATCGTGCTCGGCATCGCCGCTCTCGTCATCTACGCCATGACCGAGGCGCTGATGGCCAGCCGCGCCGGCCGCCGCCTGACCGACCGCCCGGTCGACCCCGCCGAGGCCGGCGACCGCCACCCGCTGATGATGGTCGTCGCGACCCGCGTCATGATGCCCATCGTGCTCATGGTCGCCGTCTTCATCTTCCTGCGCGGCCACAACGCGCCGGGCGGCGGCTTCATCGCCGGGCTGATCGTCGCCATCGCCTATCTGATGCAATACATGGCCTCGGGCTTCGAATGGGCTACCCTGCGCCAGCGCGTGCCCTATCACGGCCTGATCGGGGCAGGGGTCCTTGTCGCCACGCTGACCGGGGTCGGCTCGTGGCTTGCCGGCAAGCCCTTCCTCACCTCCTCCTACGGCTATGTCGACCCGCCCCTGATCGAAAAGTTCGAACTCGCGACCGCCGCCCTCTTCGACCTCGGCGTGTTCCTCTGCGTGCTCGGCGCCGTCATGCTCGCGCTCGACAGCCTCTCGCGCATGGCCCATCGCCGCGGCGAAAGGCCAAGCCCCCATGCGATGGATGTCGATCCCTCGCGCCCGCAACCCCAGGGCGGAGCCTAGGATGGAAGCGCTCTTCTCCTCCGCCATCGGCATCCTCGTCGCGGCCGGCGTCTATCTCGTCCTGCGCCGGCGCACCTTCCCGGTGATCCTCGGGCTTGCCTTCCTCAGCTATGCGGTCAACCTCTTCCTCTTCGCCTCGGGCCGGCTCGTGCGAAACCAGCCACCGCTCCTCAACCAGGTGACAAGCTACGCCGACCCGCTGCCGCATGCGCTCGTGCTGACCGCCATCGTCATCTCCTTCGGCATGACGGCGGTCATCGTCATGCTCGCGCTCGCCGCCTGGGCCTCGGGCGGGGATGACCGCATCGACCAGGCCGCCGATGACGGCCACCCCCGCGCGGGTGACCCGACCGAAGGCGGCGCGGAATGACCCACTGGATCATCCTGCCCCTGATCCTGCCGCCCGTCACGGCGGCGGTCATCATCCTGGCCGCGCGTCACCTGATCGGGCTTGCCCGCATCCTGTCGGTCGCCACGATCCTCGCCCTACTCGCCCTCGCGCTGGGGCTCTTCCTTTCCGCCGCCGATGGCACGATCACCGTCTACCGCCTCTCGGACTGGCCCTTGCCCTTCGGCATAGCTCTCGTGCTCGACCGCCTCTCGGCGCTCATGCTGCTGCTCACCGCCGTCCTTGCGCTGATCGTCGTTCTCTACGCCATCGCCACCGGCTGGGACATGAAGGGCAGGCATTTCCACGCCCTCCTGCTGTTCCAGATCATGGGGCTCTCGGGCGCCTTCCTGACCGGCGACCTCTTCAACCTCTTCGTCTTCTTCGAGGTGCTGCTGATCGCCTCCTATGGCCTGATGATCCATGGCGGCGGCGAAAGACGCCTGCGCGCAGGCCTGCAATACGTCACCTACAACCTGCTTGGCTCGACCCTCTTCCTTTTCGCGCTCGGCACCGTCTATGCCGTCACCGGCACGCTCAACATGGCCGACCTCGCCCAGAAGGTGGCGCTCCTTCCGCCCGGAGACTCCGCCCTGATCCGCGTCGCCGCGATCCTTCTGCTCCTCGTCTTCCTCGTCAAGGCGGCGGCCGTCCCGCTGCATTTCTGGCTGCCTGCGACCTATGCCGAAACGCCGGCCCCCGTCGCCGCGCTCTTTGCCATCATGACCAAGGTCGGCGCCTATGCGATCCTGCGCGTCCATGTGCCGATCTTCGGGCCCGACATGGCCACCGTCGGCGGGCTGATCGGCCAGTGGCTCCTGCCGGCCGCGCTCGCCACCATCCTCGTTGGCACGGCCGGCGTCCTCGGCGCGCGCCGCCTCGGCCATCTTGCAGCCTATGCCGCCATCGGTTCGATGGGCACGACACTCGCCGCCGTCGCGCTCTTCTCGCCCCAGGGCACGGCGGCCGCGCTCTACTACATGGTGCATTCGACGCTTGCCGGCGCCGCGCTCTTTCTCGTGACCGACATGGTCCGCGCGGGGCGCGCCGGCGATGACCGGCTGATCCCCGGCCCGGGCCTCGCGCAGACCGGGCTCGTCGCCACGCTCTTTCTTCTCGCCGCGATCGGGATGACCGGCCTGCCGCCGCTCTCGGGCTTTCCGGGCAAGCTGCTCATCCTCGACGCGACCCGCGCGTCCCCCGCGGTGGTGATGATCTGGGCCGCCATCCTCGGCGGCACGCTGCTCGCCGTCATCGGGCTTGCCCGCGCCGGCAGCACGCTCTTCTGGAGCACCCTGCCCGGCCCCGGGGGCCCGCCGCTGCCGCCGCTCGCCCTTGTCGCCGCCGCCCTGCCGCTCGCGCTCCTGGTCCTCCTGACGCTCCTGGCCGGCCCCGCGACCGCCTTCCTCCAGGCGACCGCCCTCCAGCTCTTCGACCGCGCCGCCACCATCGCCGCGACGCTCCCGCCCGAGGCCATCATCGGGGGGACCGCTCCATGATCCGCCACCTGCTGCCCCATCCCTTGCTCACGCTCCTGCTGACGCTCGTCTGGCTCCTCCTCGTCAACACCGTGACACCGGGCAACCTGCTCCTCGGCCTCGTGCTCGGCATCGCGATCCCGCTCCTGACCGCGCCCTACTGGCCCGGCCGGCCGCGTCTGCGCCATCCCGGCCGGATCGCAGCCTTCCTCGCGCTCGTCCTCTGGGACATCATCGTCGCGAATTTCAGCGTGGCCTGGCTGATCCTCTTCCGCCGCAACGCCGACCTGCAAAGCCGCTTCATCACCGTCCCGATCGACCTCAGGACACCCGAGGCGATCACGGTCCTTGCCGGGACCATCACCATGACGCCCGGCACACTCAGCGCCGATGTCTCGGCCTGCGGCCGGTCGCTCCTGATCCACTGCCTGCACGCCCCCGACGCCGACGCCGTCGTGGCCGAAATCAAGCACCGCTACGAACGCCGCCTGAAGGAGATTTTCGAATGACCGGCCTCGCGCTCGCCTTTGCCACCGCCTGCTTCGGCCTGGCCCTCCTGCTCAACCTCTGGCGCCTGATCACCGCCCCCACTGCCGCCGACCGGGTCATGGCACTCGACACGATGGCCATCAACGTCATCGCGCTCGTCGTCCTGCTCGGCATCGCGACCGGCATCGGCGCGGTCTTCGAGGTCGCGCTCGTCATCGCCATGGTGGGCTTCGTCTCGAGCCTCGCCTATGCGCGCTTCTTCCTGCGCGGCAACATCATCGAGTGACGCCCATGCCCCCGCTCTTCGACATCCTCGTCTCGGCGCTCCTCGTCCTCGCCGGCATCTTCGGCCTGATCGGTTCCTACGGCCTGCTGAAGCTCAGCGACCCAATGGCCCGCCTGCATGCGCCGACCAAGGCCACGACGCTCGGCGTCGGCGGCGTCCTCGTCGCCTCCATGCTCTGGACCTGGGCGGCCGAGGGGCGCCTGTCCCTGCACGAACTCCTCATCACCCTCTTTCTCTTCGCGACCGCGCCCGTGACGGCGCATCTTCTGGCCAAGATGCATATCCACCGCACACTCGACCAGGCCAGCCTGCCCCCCACCGGGCACGGTACCCCCTGGGCCACATTCCCGGGCGCCGCCGACACCGCGCGCCCCCCCGCGCCCGCGGCCGATCCACCTCGTCCCTAGGTCGCCCTTCCGTCCATTCCATGTCCCCAGATATCCCGGGGGCAGAGCCCCCGTTCACCCGTGCCGCCTCACTCTCCGGCGGGCAGCAGACGGGTGATCCCCACCGCCCCCGCCCGCGCCAGCGCCGGGTCGAGCGTCATCGGGATATACTCCCCCTGCCGCCAGAGCACGCCCAGATCGTCGTAATGGCGCGACAGCGGATGCCCCGACTGCCCCGTCGGGATGACAAAGACCGATGAATCCGGATCGGCAAAATCATAGACCCCCCGATAGGCCGCCGCATGCACGTTGCGAAACGGATTGTCGCCCTCGCCCGCCGTCAGCCCCCGCATCAGCGTATGGTCATCCCCGCTGGTCGACTGGTGGATGTTGACGACCCAGTTCAGGATTGGCGTCTGCCCCAGCACCGGATGGTCATGCGTCGCAACATGCGCATCCCCCCAGCGCAGCGATTCAAGCGCCGTGCCGTAACGCTCCCCGATCCAGACCAGCGCATCGTCCAGCGCCATCCGTGCGAGATCCGTGCAGGTCTCGACCGGTGCCGATTGCAGCACGTCGCACCAGACCGAAGCCCCGTCGACATCGCGAAACACCCGCTCCACAAAGACCGGATCGACATGGGTGAACGCATCCGCCAGCGGACCAAGCTCGTCGCGGATCAGCCGCTCCTGCAAGGCCCGCATCCAGGCGGCATAGATCAGCGGCTCGGGCAGATGCTCGTTCATCTCGCCGTTCCACTCGGCCAGCAGCGCCAGCGCCCGCTGCCGCTGCCGCTCCGGCGTGCCTTCCGGCGCGGCCGCGCCGGTGAACCACAGATCGGCCCCGACCAGCGGCAGAAGCGTCCGCGCCGCGTTCGACACGGTGTCAAGCTGCGCCTCCATGAAACTTTCCCGCGTATGCACCTCGCGCGCCTGCATCAGGAATTTCCAGCGTTCGACCCGCTGCGCATCACCCCAGAGAAACGAGACATGCCGCGGAAAGGGCGCATCGACCACCTTGTTGTTGGTATTGCCCAGAACCCCGCCCGGGGGCTCCACGACTTCGGGGTTTTCGGCATAGGGCCGGAAACCGATCCAGCGGTTGCGCGGTTCATAGCCAAGCGTCGGCATCCGTCCCTGGCTTGCATGACCCGCATCGCGCAGCGGCATCCTCCCGACCAGCTTCATGCCGATCCGGTTCCGGTCGGCCAGCGTGAGCATCTGCGAAGGCGCGACGAAAAGCTCCCCCGCTGCGATCGCCTGCTCCACGCTGTGGGCCGCCATCAGCCGCATCCCCGCCGTCATCGTCGTGTCAGCCGGGTCCAGCACGGTCCAGCTCACGCTCGTCACATGCCCCGGCGGCCGGATCGTGCCCAGATCGTAGAAGTCCGGCGGCAGGACCGGCCCGTTCGCGGTCCATTGCAGCCGGATCGTGACCGGAGCCTCCCCGGCGACGGCAATCACGCTGTCGCGACTTTCAAGGTCCTGCCAGCCATCGGGCGTCCGGTACTGGTCGGGATTTTGCGGATTCACTTCCTCGACAAAGATGTCAAGATCGTCGAGGTAACTCGACGTGATCCCCCAGCCAAGGTCCGCGCTGCGCCCCATCAGCACCAGCGGAACCCCCGGAATCGTGCCGCCGATGACGCCGCCCGCGCCAAGGTCAAGCCGGGCCAGATAGATCGCCGAAGGGGCCGTCAGTTCCAGATGGGGGTCGCTGGCCAGAAGCGTGGAACCGGTCGCAGACCTGCCGACACCTGCCGCCCAGGCATTCGACGCCCCCCCGCGACCCGGCGGCGGAAACGGCGACAACGGGTCAGGAACCGCGGCGATCCCCGCTGCAAAACGCGGAACGCCGGGCATGATCGCCGCATATTCGGGCAGTGCCGCCGTGCCCGGCCCCGGCACATCGGGCAGGATGTCGGCGACCCGCTCGGGCGGCAGCAAAAGCGACACCCGCGCCC
>Ga0315902_10003073_pt1 | contig 25332 bp, 30 predicted proteins | sample LakEriMetagenome_9_FD_203523 | JGI IMG/M metagenome (GOLD analysis project Ga0315902, IMG submission 203523) | Freshwater fungal communities from buoy surface, Lake Erie, Ohio, United States - Buoy 12 MA117 | ecosystem: Environmental > Aquatic > Freshwater > Lake > Lake biofilm | place: USA... | reverse complement strand
AAGTAACTTATGTTTAGTCCTATAAAAATGAGTTCCCTACTACTAATCCTTAGTATTTCAGGTGGATTTTGTAGTAGGGCTCTCAAAAAAATAAAGGAAATTCTAATTAATACTAATAAAGAAAAAATAAAAAAAAATGTGCTTATTTGATTCAATGGAATCATATTATTATGCCTCTTCTTTTTTTCTTTCTTCTATAATTTCGGTTCTAAGATTTTGAAGTAATGACTTGAGTTCTTGAGCTGTTTTTCTAGCGCGAGTACCTGCTGATTTATTTCCTTTGTAAAATTTAGTTACATCTGCAGACAAAACCTCTGTAAGTTCTTTAATTTTTTCTAGTGTTTCCATTTTGATAATAATTTATTTTTTATAATTAGATAAATGATAATGATTATTTTTATATAATCAACATATTTTTTTCCAAAGATTTGTATACCGAAGATAACATATCCAAATCTGATTTGGTGTATTTAGCGTTTAGACTAAATAACTGGCCCATAAATTGTTTTATGGAGTCTTTGATCAATTTGTCTTTTTGTTTATAAAAAGCGTCTTCAAAAAAAGTTACTAAATATGTATAGTGTTCACCTCTTAAATTGAAGTCTATATTTTCCTTCCTAAAATCTTCAATAACCTCTTTCCAACACCAATCGAAATGATTTATGTTATCCTCTTCAGATAATGTTATTTTAGTTTCTTGTCCAGTGTCATCACCTAAATAGGTATTTTGTATCTTGTCATATAAAGACACACAAAAATCATCAAACAATTCCATCTTTTCAGGAATTATATTATTAATTCTTAACCACATCTCAACATCATCATCGGGTAGTTCTTTTGAGATATAATTATAAAAATTAGAATCCATAATGAAAATTAGTAATAATTTAATTCTTATAAATAAAAAAAGGTGTCATAAGACACCTTTTTTATAATTTGTTAAAACATTATTGTGTTTTATCTTTGTAATTCAAAAGTCTATTCATTTTTTCAATCTCCTCTTTGATTAGTCTATCTTTTCTTTCTTCAGTTGATTCCATCGCTTTGAATATTTTATTAACTTGTGATTTTGATCCTTTTTCTTCTCCTGCGGAATCAGAAACAATTGGTTGTTCTACCTTATTGTAGGCTTGTCTTTTCAATTGTCTAACTAACCCTTTCTTTCTTCTATTATTAAGTCTTTTGTTTACATCGGTCTCACCTGTATTTGCCCACTCAGGATTATTACCTGTTATTGAGGATCCTTCGATGTTTTTAGTAATCCAATCGTCAACAGGGTGAATTTCATCGTAATCTAAATCTTCCATACCATTCATTCTTGAGAAGTTTTCGATATATTCCTCAGCAGCTTCTGATGCTTTATAAGCCTTTTTACTCATTTCACCAAGTTCACCATTTCCCTTTGGGAATATTTTTGGGTTGGTTTCATATTCACCTTTGCTTCCGTCTTTCAAATAATCCTTTAATTTTTTAGTTACGGATTTAATATAATCCTCATTTTCTTTTCCTGATTCTTTATGAGCCTTACCGTAAACCTCTTCTCCTTTTGCGGATAATTTCTTTATGTTAGATTTTTCTTTTTCTTCTTTTACTAATTTTTCGATCAAATCAATCATTTCCGATTCTTTCAATTTTACAGATTCTTTTGATTCACCTTTCTTTTTAGATTTTTTTAGTAATTTAAAATCTTCCGCGTCAATTTTACCATTTTTATTTTTATCTAAATTCTTTTGTCCCCCGTGTAATTTTTCTTTTAAGTTCTTCTTAGCTTCTTTTACTGGAAATTTTTTACCACCAACTTCAAATTCGTCATCACCTTCTTCTTTAGCCTTTGATAGGGCCGCGGTAAAAGCATTTCCCTCTTCCATTTCTTCATCGGTTTCCGCTTCACCAAAGTTTGATTTTCCGTGTCTGTATTTCCACTCAAAATCTTCTTCTTCATTGTCAGTATCCATTTCACTATCATCAAAATCATTCATTGTAACTTCACCATCGGTGTCAAACTCTTGCCCATCTCCGTGATCATCACATCCGAATTTTTGACAATACGCATTATATATTTCATCATCAGACATATTTTCGATGTCTAATTCCATTTCTTCTTCCTCACCCATTTCGGTTTTGATTTTACTAACCATTTCATCGGCCTTTTCTTGTAAACTTTCATTTAAAATTTTATTTACAAGACTTTCTATTTTGGAATCTATTTTTTTCATTTCTTTTTTTTATATAAATATCATATGTTAATTAATATATTCACTGAGAATATTGATTATTGTTTGTTCGGATAGATTTGTTCTTTTTGATACATTTTTAATAACTCTGTCTAACACTTCAGACTCTGTTAATTTCAATGCGTTTATATCCCCCTGATTACAATATGGAAATTTCTTACATTTTTTCTTAACTTGAACAAATTTTCCACCAGGTATTTGTGTTTTGGACTTACCTCTCCAATCTTTCTTATCTGTAGATTTTGCCCACATTGCTGGTGTTTCATAAGCCCCAACACCTCCACCTCCGCCAGTGGCTTCTTTTGCTTCAATTTTTTTAGGTGTCTCTTTGAAACTTCTTTTAACAAAGTCGCTATTAGGGTCGAATCCTATTGGTGCGACAAATGCTCCGGCAGATCCTGATCCTGTGGCCTCTTTATTTTCAATTTTTTTCAACTTATCGTAATATTTCGGATCTTCATACAAATGATCCATAGCAATTTCTTGTGCAACTTTTTTATCTTTGGTATGTTCCATTTCGACCTTCATACCTTTTATAAGTTGTTTTTTTATAGAATCTAAATTTATTTTATGTTTTTTTACAATGTCATTAATTGTTTTTTTGTCTGATTTTCCACCTTTCAACTTCTCTTCAGACATTTCTTTCTTTTTTTTACCTTGGCAATGAGCCTTTTGACTAAATCCTTTTGGGTTTGAGCAATCTATACTATTTTTATATTTTTGTGACCATTTTTCATTTGTTTCAGTATCACCTTCTTTCATTTCAGATTCTTTATAATAATCATTTAATGATATACCTGCCAAACCCAATTCTGTTTGTAATCCATTAACAAATTGTTGTTTTATTTTGTCTTTCATTTTTTAAGCGTTTTTAATTCTTGATTCCCAAAAACTTCTTTGTGTCCATAAAGTTTGATAGAACTCTCTCATCATTTTTACAACAATGTCTTTAACTTCAGATTCCATCTTACCTCTTTTGAGTTCTTTTCTGATATCATCCATAAGTCTATCCTCAAATTGCTTAATAGTATTCGAATTCATAAAGTCTCTAATTTCTTTACGAATCAATACTTCAATTTCGTTTTTTTCAGATGAAGTAAGTGCCATTATTTAAATAATTCTTTAATACTTCTTATGCTATATCCAATACTAACAGAAGGTCCAATGATCACACCAGCACCTTTATCCGTAATATCGTATCCAACGGATGCACCAAGACCAAAATGAAGAGCAATTCCATTCTTCCTAACATCTTTTGGTTTTTCTAAGATTACAGATTCAAGAACTGGAATATTCAAAATGTCTTGTGGTATTTTTTCACCTAAAACCATTTTACCGTTTTCCATTCTTGTGGTGAATGGAGTTGCAATAACTTTTTGTATACCTTTTTCTTCAACTAATGATAATGCCAAAGCAAAATTAAATTTGTCGTGGAGTTTTGTACTACCTTTTCCTTCTTTACTGAATAACCCTAATTGAAATGTTGTTACTACACTATCATCAGATACTCTTTCTTCTTTTGTTAAAAGTTTTACATATGTTTCACCATCTATTGTTCTTACCATATTTGAATCGTTAAAAGTTATGGTATAGAGTGTGTCGTTAACTTTTTGTATTCCTGATTCAACAAAAACTTCGTTATTGTATTCAGCTTGAACATATATAACTTCTTTAACCTTTTTAACTTTTTCGATTTCTTTGAAAATGGTTTTATAGTTTGGATCCATAAGTTCTGCTTCGGCCTGTGTTAATTGGTATGAGGCCTTTTTATAAGATCCTTTATAGTATGTCACAGAATCAGTCATGGCTGCCAAATTTTGTTTATGAACCTGTACCATATCTGATTTATCTGAACAGGATTTTAAATTCAATAGTACCAATATTACTATAGTAGCAATTAGGAAATACTTTATGTTTTCCTCTCTTAGTATTTTATTTAAAAAATCAATAATCATTTTTCTACCTTTTTAGTTTTTTTACGGTTGGCCAGTACTCCTGCCCATTTAGATTTAAATTTCTCATAAAAAGATGATAACTTTTCTAATAGTTCCAATGATTGTGGATCTAGTTTCATTGTTTCCGCATCAATATATACACCATTCTCTTCACCAATGGTATAGAAAAATGTCAGATCAAATTCTATAATATTTCCTGACCACTCAACACTATTTTCATAAACATTCAAAACACCAAAATCTGACAAATTAGAAACTTCGTCTACAAATTCATTCATTGTATCTTGGAAAAAAGTTTTTTCTTCTGTGGTCAGTTGTATGTCCATTTTATCTTTTCCGTGTAATGTAATTAAACCACCCGAAACTCTATATGATTGTTGTTTATCTCTTGGTGTTTGATTGGTGTCTTGGTCTATATTTTTTTCAATTGACTTACCAACATCAATCTTTGTTGTAACATCATTATCTTCTTCAGTAATTAATTGGTGAACATTTTTAATATGTTTTATATCCTCCTGTAATTGAGAATTACTCTCGTTAATCATTTTACGAGATGCGGATAATAGTTTTTTTATTTCTTCGTAGTTATTCATCTTCTAATAGTTTTGTAAATTTTTCAAAGTCGAATGCCGGACTGACATCAGTTAAAAATTCATACATATTACTTCTACTGATAATACCATCAAATAAAACAGCTCCTTTGATTTTTGTATTTGTTCCGATACTGCTTTTAGATATTCCGAATTTGTTAGCCAAATCTTTACATAATTCTGCAAGTTTTATGATTTGTTCCTCAGTATAGGGTTGCCAATATCCATAATCCCTCCAAGACTTACTGAAAACATCTCCTTTATAAATATTACCAACCCAATTAAGGTATTCTTTTTCTAAAGGTTTTTTTTCTAACCATCCTAAGTTTTCTAAAGATACAAAAATAGAAGTCTCATTGATTGGTTCATCGATTACCATTTTACTGTTTTGATCCAACGAGAGAGTGTTTAAAATAACTCCATCTCTTTTTATTACAAAATGGGGTATTTTATTATAAGTACGATTGTGTCTGTGTTTAAGTGACACCAAATACTCGTCAATTTTTCTACTGGTGTGACATAAAACAATTCTTTCGTATTTGTCAGTATTCTTTATGGTTTCTCTAATTTTATAATCTAAGACCTCAAGCATTTTGTCTATGATAAACTATCCTCTTTATGGGTTCTTGTTCGTTGTTTTTTTCCACAACTTCTTCATTAGGAGTTTGTTCTTCAATAAGTTCTTGAATAGATTCAGTAACCTCTTCTTTTGGTTGTAAATTAGTTAAATACTCCTCGATTTTATCGAGATTTTCATATTTTGGTTGTGGTTCCAATTCCACATTCTGTTTTTCAATTTGTCCTGCAAACCTACTTAATTCGTGTAATTGTTCTTCTGTTAACTCATTTGTAGTAACTTGTTTCGGTTTTTCTTGATCTTCGATACCAAAAGTTTTTCTAATATAATCAACCAATAAATCTAAAAATGATAGAGAAACTATTGGAAGAATAGCACCAGACAAAATTGATATAATTCTTTTTACCATTATTTGATCTTCTTCTAAAAGTCCGAACAATTCTGTCCAATTTCTAATCAAGTCAGGATTTGTTTGCATTTTAATACTCAAAAGATCATAAGCATAATAGGTATTACCCATCATTTGAAAGAAAGTCAGGATCAAGAATATAAACCAAACAACATTCTTATTTATTTTACCCAAAGCAACTAATCCTGCAAGGGCGGATAAAGCTCCTATCTCAAAAGCTAATGCCAGTGTAAGTGCGAGTCCATACCCGTTGGATAAAGCAAAGAAGTTAATGACGTGGATTGTACTAACAACACTTACCACAAGTGGGACCAGTAGAAATGAAATGATTATTAACCAAACAATACTATTCGATTTTTTATTTTCCATTCTTAAGTTTGTCTAATTTTTTTTGTAATTCGTCAATCTTAGTTGAGTATTCGTTCATTACATCATCAGGTCTTGCTGTTGTTCTGACAATTGCATTGTTTGTGTAGACTACTTCTCTTGCCGTTTTTAGGATAACAATCTCTCTTTCGATTGATTGGATTTCCACATTTAAAGAATCTCTTTTTACAACATTATCAATTCTTTTATTTGTTTGTTTAATTGATCCTTTAGTACCGCAACTATTAAAGAAGTTTAGTAATGAAAGAGCGATTAATATGATCACTCCATACTTTGTAACGAATTTGTTTATTTGTTCCATTTTTTATTTTTTTTTAAATTATAACAGATACTAACCAAATAACTAAACCAATAATTGCCAACCAAATTCTTTGTTTTAGAGTAAAATCAAATACCGCGTCAGATTTAATTGTATCTGGTTCATCCCAAAATCCATAAGGATATACTTCAGGATTAAGTTTATTTCTTGTCCAATAATACACACCATCGTGTATAAATGGAAACAACATCACCATAAATAATAACAAAAACCAATTACAAGTAACTAAATAAAATAGAACCCAAAACGGAATCCTCATAGCCACCAAATAAAAGTGTTGGTTTTTGATTTTTAACTTACTCTTCGCCTTTAAATGGAACAAAGCTCCTTCAACCAATGAGGTCGATACATAAAAAGTCAGAAGAGATAATAAGGCCAATATAGTTTCGAATATCATCATATATTTATATTATAAATATTTTATATAATGAAAATTATAGAATGGTATAAAAACTTCAAGTATAAAGGGGTCACAGGTTTGTCTCTTTTGATTATTTTTTCAATTTTAAACACAATTTTTTTTAATCCAGTAATAATGTGGTTAACATTTTTCAGTTTTACATATATGTTAACTTATACATTCTGTTACATTTTTGCTGGTATCAAAAACTATAAAAAAGAGGGTCACCCGATATTGGGAACCCTCTTACAAATTTTAGCAATTGGTTTTGTGTTGGTTGCGATCAATGCTTTAAGTCATTTCATTTTTAATTACTAGTCCCACCACCATTCAAGTCTTTCTGAAATTATACTAAAAAGAAGTTTTCTTGCTTTTTCTGCCCGATATGATGAAACATACAAACATAACCTTTCTTTTATTTTGTAATCATCTTCATATCCATCAAAACTTTTATTTGAATTATTCAAAACTTGTTTAACATCCAAATGGTATTTCTGAAGATATAATGAAAGATTGTCAACAACATTTATCGACTTCATTTCATATAGAGCTCTCCCATCATCGTCCTTTTCATTGATTGGTTCAAACCAATGTCTGTTCTCATAATAATCCATATACTCCAACTCATAGAAATCATTCTGAGATCTCTCAATTAGATTTAAACATATTGTTATATCTCTATTTTGTCGCCAAACATCACTATGTCGATTTGACCTTACAAGTTCTTCTCTTTGGAATTCTAATTTCTTTTTAAGAATTTCATATATAAAATGTCCATCCCAATTCCTATCACTCCAAAGTGTTGGTGTCCATTTTACGACATTCTTTAGGTAGGCATAAACTTTTAATATAAATTCTTTTGGGATAAAGTATATGTCAAACATTCCTTCCAAATGTTCGGGATTTCCTAACTTTTTGTATAACCACACGAATGGATCATAGGATTTTCTATCCCAAGCAGATTTCTTAGGTATTGGTAATTTTTTGTAGGTTTTCATTATAAGTAATCAAATAAGATTGAACTTTCGTTTCTGAGTTTTCTAAGAGCCTTTTCTTTGATTTGACGAACCCTTTCTTTAGTGAGTGAGAAGTCTTCACCTATTTCTTCAAGTGTTCTTGGTGTTCCACTAAGACCAAAATAATCTTCAACAATTACCTTTTCACGATCATCCAATTTTCTTAGTATCTCGAACAATTTTTCTTTTAATTCTTTCTTGGAGTTAAATACCTGATCAGGCATATCAGCGTTTTCATTACTGATTACATCGATTAGGGTATCACCATCATCATTAATGTGCATATCGATTGGTGTTATGCTTGGTAAATAAACGAATCGATCTTCAAGTTCACCACCAGTTTGTTCAATAGATTTCTTCGCCTTTTGTAGATCCTGAACAATATTGACGGGTAACCTAATTGTTCGAGAATTATCATTTAGGGATTGTAAAATTGATTGTCGAACCCACCACACAGCATATGATATGAATCGTAGATTCTTTGTCCAATCAAAGTTATCAATTGCCTTCATAAGACCCAAGTTACCTTCCGCAATTAAATCAGGAAAGTCTAATCCTTGATTTTGGTATTGTTTTGCAATTGTAATAACAAATCGTAGGTTACCTTCGAGAATCTCCTTGTTAATCTCTTTACGAGACTCGTCACTTACACTGGGAGATGTCATAATCTTAGCCAGTTCTTTCTCTCTCTCGGGAGTCATTACTTTTATCTTCCTAATATCCTTTAGATAGGATTGGATTTCCTCTTGGTTAATTGGTATTGATGCTTTTTCCTTCATTATCTTTTATTGTTTTGAGTATGAATCTAACACTTGTCTTTCTTTTGTTGTCAACGAAGATACGCCATTTTCTGAAATCTTGTCAAGTATTTCATCCAAAGTTGGTGAAACTTCTGTTTTTTTGATTTGTTTGGACTGCTTCAAAATCTGTTCCAAAGTATCTTCTTCTTCATATGTATCTTCAAAATCATTTTCAGTTAGGTTATTGAAAATGTTATCGATGTCATTTTCTGATACCTCATCCACATATTTTGACAATAATTCTTCATTTTCACCAAAAAATAGTTCCATCATATCATCGGGTACGGAGTATGACATTTTGTCAGTACAAGGCATTAAAAAGTACATTGCTGAGGTCTGACTAATGACAAATGTAACATACTTTTTTATGTGTTCAAAATCTAAATCACTATCAAAAGCCACAATCATACTTTGATCTCCGTAACTATACTTGAGGTTCACATCTGAGGCAATTGGAATCAATTGATTCACAATACCTTTGACAATTTTATTATTGTTCTTGTATTCACCATAGGCAAAGATTAGATATTTCATTTTCTTTTCGATTTAGATTACAAAGATAATATAATTTTCGACACAATGCGAAAAAATTAAAAAATAATTATTGAATATAACTAATGTTATCGTCTTTCTTGATCTTGATTGAATTGTTTGCCCACTGACTAACCAATGGATTGTGGGTAACAACAAATATTTTCTCAAAATAATCTTTAATCTTAACAAAGAATTCACCAACCATATCAAGGTTTTCATTTGAAATTTTTCCAAAAATTTCATCCATTACTATTATATTTGGTTTGGGTAAAGAACAAACCTTACTGAGAACTGCTCGTAGAGCCAAAGATGATATGGTTCTCTCATATCCAGATCCAGATATCATTAGTTTCTCAATACCTGTATTATTATCGATCATCCAAAATTCTACTTCATTCTTGTCTGAAACCCTGATATCTAACTTGAACATTGCACTATCCTGTAACAACCTTTCAAGTTCGGAGTTAATGTGTGGTAACATTGTTCTCAAAATTAATTTTGATATTCCGTTCTTACCAAAACATTCCAAATATATTTTATAGATTTTTTCCTTTTCAGACTCCTCAATGATTTTAGATATCAAGTCGGTGTTCTTAACAATCTTTTCCTTAATATTCTTAATAGTGAGTTCAAATCTGGTTTTATCTTGTAAGATATTATCTTTCTCTAATATTATTGACTCTAATCTAATCTTAGCTTTTAAGATCTGTTCATCAATCTGTTTGTTCTTAACAATTTTTTCTTGATCCCTATTATATCTTTTAACCTTGTCTTGAACTTGTTGTTTTTTTAACTCAAAAGATTCCACACTAACCTCATACTTTTCACGAATCAACTTATTCTTTTCATATTCATCGAATTCCTTTTTGAGTTGGGTGAAAGACCTTTCTTTGGTTGTAAGTTCATTCAGAAGATCTTTCATTGATTTGTTCAATTCAAGTTGTCCATCAAGTTCTGACAATTTTGATTGGGTAATCGCAGCATTCATCAATTCGATACCGCAGTGTTCACACTTGATACCATCACTGACCGAGCTCTTTAACTCATTAAGTTCGTTAATTTTATTTTCGATCTGTAAGTTTTTCTTATAGGCGGTATTATATTGTTCCTTAATTTGATCGTGGTCTTCTTCGTGATAAAAATCTGATGGTTCAACAACTTTAACCTCATTCATAAGTTTGGTCGTTGATAATATTTTACCATCAAGATCTTTAATTTGATTTGCCAAGTCATCAGGATTTAATATCAAGATTTGTTGGTCAATATCTGTATATTTTTTATTGATAAGATCTTCTTTGTAATCTGTCCCTTTTTTAAGTCTATCATCAGCTTCTTTAATCTTATTATCACAATCTAATATCTTGGACTCATAATCTGTAATATCAATATTACCCTGATCTATTTCGTTTTTAAGCGTCTCACGATTATAGACATTAGAATACATTTTTTTGGAGAAGTCTGAGTAGAATTCTTTTGCAATATCTTCTTTTTTTCTAAGGACTTCCAAACCCAAAAACTTTCCAAGTATTTGTCCTCTTGCCGTTGGTTTGGTATCAAGGAGATCCTCAAGGTTTGAGGCTGTGGTCAAGATGGTCATAAGAAAATCTTCTACCGTTCCAATTGAGGATTTGATGAAGTTCTCTGTCTCTCTTCTTTGTTCACCTGTAAAGTTCTGTAATGATCCATCAGACATCTTTTTGAAGAAATCCAACTCTGTTTTTACATTCCACTCTCCTGACTTAGCTTTTTTTCTTTCTATATTTCTTGATATAACATAATCTTCACCATCAATTGTAATTTCACCGGTAACACTTACCTTATCTTTTGTGGTAAACCTGTTGAATATTTCCTCGGCTTTACTTGTTTTCGTGGTTTGATTGAAGAATAAAAACAAGAGCAAATCCACCACTGCGGTGGTTTTACCTCCGAAGTTTGGTGGATTTGACTCTATTACTGTTATACCATTGTGGTTATCATAGTTAATCTTTTGATTCTCACCAAAACATAGGAAGTTTGAGAATTCAACACTTCTGATATACCACTTTTTGAAAGTTGTTACTTCGGGATTGTCTTGAATCAGTTTATTTTGAACTGATTTATCTATATTTAAAACATCATTAAGATGTTTATCATAACTTTTTGATCTAAGAAAATCCTTAAGGAGTTCAGATTGATAATTGGTGTCTAAAATATTGGCTGATACATCAATAGATTCGTCTTTTTTCTCAACAAGTTTAACTTTTGTAAGAACATTTACATTTAAAGAGTTATACTTTTTTTGAAAATATGACTTAACACTTTTTATTCTTTCCTGGGTAAAGTTCTCGGGTGTGTCTTCCCAAACAACTTGTATTGCAGGATTTTCATATTTTGTTATATCTAAATCTGACTTCATCCTAATTTTATCCTCCAAGATATTATCAAATATTGTTATCTGAATTGCCATTACCAAATGTCACCCCTGAACTTTCTTCATCGAATTTTTTTCTGAGTTCTTCGATTTGTTTTTCCATAGCTTCTTTCATCAACTTTTCATAAGTTCGACGAGTTTGATCAATCATTTGAGTCCTTTTGTGAGACTTTTCTTTGTGTTTTTTTCTTTGTCTTGAAACGGGCATAGTTTTATTTTTTAGAATGTTATTTCGTATTCTTCTCCAGTAATTTTATCCTTACCGTAATCAGCATCAATAAGTTGATCATAAAGATTATCATAATAATCGGAATCGATTGATGTCATTTCACTCGCGTTTTTGGAAACATAATCTTTCATTTCCTGTTCGGTCATTCCTTTAAGTTCTGGATGAGTTTCAGCATTTACTCTAATTGGTCCTCTCCAACAAGTGTATACATGCGAGTCCATCAAATAGACATCCACCGATACATTTTCCGTAGTTTCTGTTTTCTTTTTTGTCATTTTTTTAGTTATTTTTTTGAATTCTGTTTTCTTCGAAATACTCAATGATAGAGTTGATTGCCCAAACTGCCCCTGATGCCAACATTCCATCCAAGAACCAAGCAAAGTATGGTGAAACTCCAAAATACTGATTGATAGGTGAGAACACCAAGAACGAGAATAAAAATCCAACCCAAGTAGAACAACACATCATACAGGACAACATATCCGATATGAAACTACAAACAGGGCTCAAAACAGGAAATCCCGTCTCTCCGATAATTCTAATGCTGTCTCTTGTTGATTGTAAGATTGACCCGTAAACCAATATGTTAGTGAGTCCGTAGGCGGTAATAAACCAAATTAAAATTTCCATAGTTTTATTTTATTAAATCTTTATTTATATCTGAACCATTATGATAAACAACTTTTTTTTGATTGTCAAATGTGTCAACCTGTTTTAATTTTTCTTTGAGTTCCTTGACTTGATTTTCAAGATCAATGTTTTGTTTTTTTAATTTCTGTATTGTTTCTTGTAATAAATGAGACTTATCAGTCTTTACTGGTTGGTTTGACTTTTCTTCAAGTTGTTTTGTAATCTCGATGAGTTGTTGATTCTTATTTTCAATTTCAGATTCAAGACTTTTAATCATATCAAGTAATTCTGTAACTTTGGAATCATCAGTTATGTATTCAGTCTTTACTACTATTTTTTCAACAGGAACTTCAACAATTTTTTCTACAACCTTTTCTGTTATAATCTCAATCGGTATTTCTTTTTCAACAATAACTTCCTTTATGACTTCAATGGGGACTTCCACCCGTTTTTCACGAATAACCTCAACTTCCACAATTTTTTCCTGAATTACACCAGTTTTTCCTGAATCATCACCTAATAAACCGTATTTTTTTATATCAAACCCTTGTTTAAAACATTGAAACATAAAATCATTTATGTTTTCAATCTGATTAAGTTTACAATATTTTTCTACCTCTTCGTAAACTTTTTTGGGTATGTCATATATTAGCGAGTTTTTCTGATCCATTGAAGATGTCTTCGAAATTTTTGATCTTGAATGATAGGAATGGTTTTGGATTTTCCAAATCTATAAACTCATATTTATCTTCAGAAATGGTGTATATACCATATCCGTGTTTGTTTAAAGTCTCACCGTAGTTTTGTTGTATGGTAGATCCAATCATATATCCTTTTCCCCCAGGGTAGTTGAAAACTGATCTTTTGTGTATATCTCCACACAACACTATGTCACATCCTTTGAATTTTTCAACATTATATGATTCCTCACCAAACTCAAATCCCAAATCAGTTTTAAGTCCCGAGATTGGTCCGTGGAATAAACCAATTGTGAAAATCTTTTGATCATCGAACACTGGTGGTTTATTATGTTCTGAGATAGCATAAACCGCATATCTGATATTCTCATCCTCAACAAGTTCTGACTTGGTTAGAAATACAATGTTGGGATTGTTTAGTGAGTCAATAATTGGTGATAGAGCATCGAGTCTTTCCAAATTGTTTTCAATAAGATCGTGATTACCCAAGATTATAATTGTCTTAGATATTTTTGCACATTCAGTCATCAACCACGATACAATCTGTATAAGTTCTGGTGTCAGTTGATTTTTTGAATGAACCAAGTCACCTGTAAAAATTATTCTATCAGGATTTAATTCTTTCCACTGATCTAAAGCTTGAACAAGGATACTTTTATATAAGTCGTGGTCTTTAAATAACCTAAGATGTAAATCACTAAAATGGACTATCTTGTTGATCATCTTCACAAATAATTTTTGGACCTTTTGGTTTTTCCAAATCAGTTAGGTCTATGGTTGGTGTAATTGTTCTATAATAGTTTTTTATCTCAACTTCTTCAACCGCAACCAAAGCATCTTTGATTTTTTCGGTTTCTTGTGGTGTTAAACAGGATTTTCCTTCAACATAACCTTTCAACCACCAAATAAATTCCTTATTCGTCATTATCTTGAATTTTTTCAAGAGGGTTAGACTCTTTCAAAATATTACCACAATGAGTGCAAGCCCACATTGGGATTGGAACAATAGTGTCTTCTGATGTTCCGGTTAGGAGTTTGGATACTTTTTTTAGAATAAAAACTTCTCTGAATTGTGTTGCTTCACAACTTTCACACTTAATGGTTTCTGTATCCCTGATGTTAATTTTTGGAGTAAAGTCTGACATTGTATTAAATTTTTTGTTTTATTTTATAATAATAAGAATATTACTTGTGATAATCAATCATTGTTATTATCTCAGCCTTCATATCCTTACAAGGGATGATCTTGTATTTATCGTTCACTTCATTAATCCAAACCAAATACATATTACCAATTTGTAAGTTTGTGTTTTTTTCTATAATGTATTTGTAAAGTGATAGTTGAAGACTATAAGTGTTCATTTCACATACATCCAAATGTGAGATAGGTTTTGCGAACTTATTACCAAAGTCATCTTTGGTTTTGATTGCCTTGTTTGTCTTGTAGTCATATATTTCAAGCATATCAGACTTTTTATTATAAAACAAACAATCCACCATTCCTGCAATATTCAAATCAATATCACCAACAACAAGTTCCATTTTAACAGGAACAAGATTTTCTTTTGCATGATTATAGAACTGTAAAAACAACTCTCTACATTTATTATAAGGATCTTTAACACTATCAATACCAAACTTTTTAATTGCTATTGATGCATCATAAGGAAACACTTTATTACCCCAATAATCCTCAGCGTATTTGTGAACCGCACTTCCCTTTACTGTGCTAAAATCCCTTTTATAATCCCAATCACTTATTACATCTTCAGTTTTCAATCCACGCTTTTGAGCATATTCCTCGGCAATGGTTTGAGTATCAAACTTTGGTTTAAACTTACCAATGAATTTTGTGGCACTGGTTAGTTCCCTACCATCAAAAAAGTATTGGTGTGGTTCATCAAAATACTTAATGTGGTTAAATTTATTTAGTTCTAGTAGTATATCGAAATTCATTAATCTTTAATTGTTACGAAATATTCATTTATTTGACCTTTAAGATCACAAACATCTTTGTCTTGAGGTAATTTAACGATTTTTATTTTACCAAACAATCTTCCCCCATTAAGTTCGTGGTATAATTTAAGTCCATTTTCGTAAGCATCCCCATCAAGACAAATTATAATATTTTTCTTAGCCTTTTCATATATTGTGTCAAAAAGAAGTTGACTCAAGTGTTTTCCAAGCATGGGTATACTATTTTCCAAGAAAAATCCATCAAAGACTCCTTCTACCAAGTATATGTCTTTTTTCCAATCTATTAGGTTCTCATTGAATATTATTTGGTCTTTCTCAGCTTCGGGATTCTTATATTTCATCTTGGTGTGGGGATCCCAACTTCTTGCAATATAATAATTGAGTTCACCTTCTTTACTAAAGGATGGAACTATGATTCTACCGATATGAGATCCTTTATCACAAAAACCAATACTATACTTATCAATTATTTCATCTGTAATTCCTCGATTTAACAAATAGTTCTTAGCTTGTTTGTAAATTGGGTATATTGGATTTGAGTCTTTGAACTTTGTAAAACTTTCAGGTAACTTTAGGGTTTTCTTTTTTGGTGTTATTGTTGTTGATTCCCCTTCATTCCTTAATAGATTATAAAGTTTCTTGTGTTTCTTTTTACCAATTAAATCTATAAGTTTTCCTAAGTGTCCGTGTGTTCCTTCGCTGTCACCACAACTCCAACAATGGTATGCTTCCTTGAATATATTAATCTCAAGATTTCCTTTACCTCTTCCATCATCACAGTAGGGGCAATTGAAAGATATTTGACCTTTGTTTGAGTAATAATTTTTTTCCTTACCAAAAAGTTCTCTCAATAAATCTACTAACTCTTCATTTGATTCTTCATCAATATTATTGAAATCTTTTCCCATTTAAAAACTTTTGGTATTATCTATATTTATGAAATATAAGTTAAAAATCAATGCCTGTCAATCTCGATATTACCGCTATTTCAGGAACCTCTCCGTTTGACATTTATCTATGTGATACAGGATTCACAAGTTGTGTTTACATTGATACCATCACGACTGGAGATTTAACTTATACATTTTCAGTCCCAAGTCTATTGATAAACAATACTAATCAGGTTTTAAAGGTTGTGGACGATAATGGTTGTATAATTTTAAAGAATTTTAGTTTCTGATGAGTCTAATAGATAGTGTATTATATAGGGTTACCGGTGTTACGAATTGTGTTGTATATTTCGAAAACGCTATAAGTTGTGATAGTGATAGTGTCGCGGTTCCTGATGGATCAATATATTATGTGTCACATTGTACTGGTAACTCAGTAAGTATTAATGTTTATAGTGGTCTATATGAATTGGTAACCACAGAACCAATTGTCTATACTTTTTCTGCTTGTTGTCCTGATAACAATATAACTGACACTGTTTCGGTGTTTGGTGACTCTACAAGTTTTGATCTGACTGGTATACCTCCAAATTCATACTATTTCTCAGCGCTAACTAATGTTTCCCAAATTACAACTTTTTACCCATGCAGATTACAAGGATGTTTTGAGGTCTTAAGTACCGGAGGCACAAATACAAATTACTTTTACAGTAGTTATGAAAGAGATCCTGTTTTAGCCGGCACTTGTATTGAATGTACCGGAATTACCCATACAGTTGATCCTTGTTTTGATGTCAACTCAGGATGTTGTTATGATAGCTTTTGTCTTTATACTGAATACGGACCGTTTTCAGGGTATGACGGAAATTATGTGTCAGCGGGAACTTTTGATGGATATTCTTACTTTACAGGAGGATCTGACCCTGGTTACATTTATTACTCAACAGGCGATACTTCTTGGTGTTTATCCACATCTTTAGGTGGAAGTTGTGATTTATTTGGAGCAAAACCTTGTTATAGTCAATGTCCTGATATTTGTGATGAATTGTTTGGTGGTAATATATGTCCTACACCAACGCCAAGCCCTACAGTAAATTGTTCTTTAAATGATTTTACTGCACTATTTGATTGTGATGTAATACCAACTCCGACTCCAACCCCTACGGTAACCTCTTCACCGACTCCAACACCGACTCCAACACCGACGATCAATCCGTGTAATTTAACAGATGTATTTTTTACCGTAAATTCTTTTACTCCAACACCAACACCTACACCATCCCAAACACCAGCACCATATACACCACCTTTTGATTGTTTCATTTCGGGAAGTGCGATATTCAATACATTTGAGGGTAATATGATTTGTGGAAATCAGGTTTCTATTTGGGTAGATTGTGATAGTGGATCATTATATTATACAACACAGGTTCCATTTAGTGGTGGTCCTTATGTAACAGGCGATACATTCTTTGCCTTGATTGGTGGTACTCCAAGTTGTGTAAGATTCTCGGGCGTAACTGATGGAAGCGTGAATACATTTATAGAACTTAAAGAGTATGCCGGTATTGATTGTTCTTTCTGTAGCTTAGTTGTTCCAAGTCCTACCCCTACACCTTCATCAACTCTGACTCCGACACCTACTCCGACACAAACAATGACTCCAACACCTAGTGGAACACCAGATCCAATATTCCAAACATATCATATATATAGAGTATGTAGTAAAGTTCCTCCTACAATACCAATAATTGCACAAAGTATACCTTACCCTAATTTGATTCCAAATGCTAGTCAAGTTGTATCATTTGGTGTAAATGTGGGAACCTTAGGTTATACTAACCCTTCTTCTCCGATCGAGTGGTATGATTATGTATATAGAGAAATTTTTGTGGGAACTGAGCTTGATTTGAAAAACTATATACAAACAACATTTGGTCTAACTCAAGGATACTTAACATATGATGGTGATTATTTTACTGACAATGGTTTAAATTATGTACCATCAACACCTGTTAAATGTAACTCAAACCTTAATTTAGCACCATCTAATTACCCGATATATGTATTCAAAAATTGTAATACTGATGAGGCCATCTTACAATATGGACCAGCGTTTGTAGGTAATTATCAATTACAAGTTGGTGACACGGTAAAATATAATCCGAACTTATTTGTTTCATTTGCTTCTCCCGCAGCGTCTAATTGTTGGAGTTTGGATAGTATTGTTTATGGCGTATTGTCAGGTAGTAAACCAGCTCTTACAAGTTGGCCGAGCGGTCCATATCCTCCTTATGTTTGGGTTAATCATCCATATGGTGATTACTTCTTTGATCAATCAGGAATTGGTGGTCCTTTAGGTGGGTGTGCCGATTGTGCATAAAAAAATACCCATAAAGGGTATTTTTTATTATTTTTTTAAAAAAAATTTATTACCAATAATTGTTTAGTTTCATATAACCTCTAACTGCGGTATATGCATCTGACATATCAAAATTTTCCTTTTTCAGAGTATTGTTTTTTGTATACTGCCAAGTAATCTGTGGCTCTATCTTTGCAACTTGTTCCCAAATAATATTCTTCTTGTCAATATCTTTTGGTAATCCACCAAAGAGTACAAACTTGTTCTTGTCATTTTTCTGAACAAGTTCAGGAAAAGCGTATCTTCTAGCATTGTAAGTGGATATATATTCAGGTACTATACCTAAAACATCGTATATTTCTTTTGATATTAATGTGTTATATCTTAGTAAAGTTCCTATTGTATATACATTATTTGAATTCAAAAGTGGTTCCTCAATAATAACTTTAACAATACCTAAATTCTTATATTGTAAAACTTTATGTTTAAACAAATTAGATTTTTCTAATAATTCGTGAAACTTATTGTCATCTGGTAATTTTGGTTTTGGTGAAATGTGTGTTAATTCCAAAAGTTCTTTATTTGACCAATCGAACAATGCCCATCCTATAGTTTTAGTTGACACATCAAGTCCCAAAACCTTTGGGCTATTCTTCAATGTTTTTCTCATAAATTAAAAATCAAATTTAACCAACGCTTGTTGTACTCCTAATCTCTTTACGGGTGATTGAAACTTACTTACCACCAAAAGATCCTTGTTAGAATCATATAGTCCTATCTCGGTAAAGTAAATAGATTGACCTGGAGTCCAAGTCGGGTTACTTGAGTATGTATATTGATTTGATCCCATATTAATGAGATACTTCATTTCATAGATTGTTGCAGTAATATCAGTATCAATTGTACCGTAAAAATAATATTCATCACCAAAATTTAGGCTAGAACCTGTTGTTCCAAGTTGTGTTAAATTAATATAATTTGACAAGTCGTAAAGTGGTGCTGAGTTATAATTTTCAGTACAAACAACAAATGTTGTAGAAGTAAGTGCCGAAGCAGAAATCTGTCCACCCACTAATGATAATTGAGATGTGAAATCAATTTCTTTCCAACCATATGGATTCGGTCTTGATTCACCAACCACTTTTTGACATATAACTGAAAATCTGTTTGCGGTAAAACCTGAAAGGGTTGTACCAACATTTGTATGTAAACAAGGGAACTCATTTCCAAATCTTACAGATACACATTGGTCAGTGGTTGAGCACCCTGATGATGGTCCCGAAATTACTTGGTAATAATTACAATGTAATGTATTAAATGTTGTTCCACTATCTTCTAATCTATATGTAACATAAAGGTATTCAGTATCAGCACTTAACACCCCTGTTGAGCCTCCTGTTGACCCTTCACAAACATTAGGTGTTATCAAAGATATTTTTGGTGCGGGTAATGTCCAACTTCTATTTGATTTGTAAGACATTGCCGCAACAATCTCTTCATCATCAAAAACTATAATTTTTTGGTCAGGGAATACTTTACCTACTCTGTTTGGAAAACCATTAATATTAGGATTTGTGTCCCACAAATTATAATATCTAATACCAGGATCGTTCATATCTTCATTCCTATTTGAATAAACATAATTGATCTGAAATAGATTAAAATCGTCAAATCCTTGGGGGTCAATGTAAAATGTTTGACCTGAACAAGTACAAGTTGGTGATTTATGCCAAGAAAGCCAAGGTAATGATACTTGGAAATTTCTGGCCAATCCTTGTGTGTTATTTGGATTTGTTGAATCGTATGGTTCTGTTGCGAATTTTTCCCCATAGAAATAATCTATAGTATTGTTTGTATAATGAACAATTGCTATAGTTTTTTGAATATCTCCAACTGTAGATCCTGTTGGTAAAGGGTATTGACTTACCAAACTATTTCTTCCTCCAGGACCATTTATATTGGATGTTGTGGTGTCAGTTGTTGATAATGGTAATGGGATTACTGTGTAAACTCTTTCCCCAAAAGAATTGAAATAATATGCACCCCCACTATCTGTTTGACCAGATTGTGAGTTGTATCCCAAATAATCCTTTGTCCCAATATATTGAATTGATCCGAAACCATCGTAACCAACATAATTTGCCGTGTTAATTCCTGCCGGTGTTTCAGTCCAAGGAATATTCATATTCCATATATCAACATCGAAGGCATCTGTTGTACAGACACTTTCAAAATCAATCACATCTGTATACCAGTGTGGTTGTGGAGTATAAGTGTCATACAAAACAGTCATTCCCGAAGGGTAAACCAAAGCTCTGGCATAGGTTCCGATTGTGGATAAAATAGGTAGGTTTCTATCTAATTCATAAACAGGTCCTGCGGTTATTCCTGTTATTCTAAATGTTAAAACAGGATAACAACTAAGAGCATCACCGCAGACTGCAGTTTCATCTATAAATAAAGTAATAAAGTCACCAACAGATATTGTTCCATTAGCATTACAAGGATCAGATACCAGTGATATTTGGTTTCCTCCCGCAAATGAAAATGTATCAACTTTATAATCGGATGATATTGTGTATGCGGTAGTTGTCAAGACATTCCAAGAATTTGGAGATCCACTAAAAAAACCTCTTTGTGCTGCCGTATTATAAACAGAATCAAATGTCGATGCCATAAATGGTATTCCATATGTATTTCCTGATACTCCTTGGACATACATTGGGTATTTTACATTTTGTTTGTTTGAATATGGTGTTCTTGTAGAATTTTGTGAATTGAAATTTGGCTCAAGAATATAGTTGTTTGTTTGATCATATCCATTAATACAATTATAACATATTTCACTATCACCAATTTGAAAATAAGCAATGTTAAAATTTCCTTCGGACATTTTTTGTCTTCCAGTATCAGTAACTCTTGTATTAATTAAACCTGTTGTATTTTTTAAAATGTATGCCATCTTTTATTAAATATTCAAACTTAAGTTTTAACCCCCTATTAATATAGGGTTTGGTCCTAAATTGTTTACAAAATATATTGGTTCTCCTATTGACACATTACACCCACAATCACAACCTTGTATATTGGCAGAAAGAATTTCAAAATAATGTGATGATTGGGATATTATACAATTAGGATCAAATTGATTGCTCTGATAATTTACCTCACTTTGTATATATCCATTAACGATATCTCCAGCGGTTAAAACCAATGACCATATTTCAGATTCAGTTGTTGTTTTTCCTGAAATCGGTGATGGATATGTCGTATTATAAGTACACCCAAATAATGTTGGATTGGTCGAAGCAATTATTGATGGTGATAAAACACTGTTTATTGAAATATTATTTTCATATAACTTTGTTATAACAATTGTACTAGCGGGGGAATCGTTTGTTGTAAAGTTGTATGGTGTTTGATTATAAATTCTTGTATGTTTAAAAGTAATTGTTATTGTTTGATTGGCATTTAATTGTTGTGAAATATTCAAAGTCCAATTTAATTTTTTTGTTCTTATTCTTTTAAAGGAAACAGTTCCATCGAATATTGTTGATACATTACCATTGAGAGATAATGTATAGACAGGGTTTGGAGAAATGTCAGTTAAAACCACATTTTGATTAAAGTTATTACCTAAACTATCAACAATATATAGTGAGTATGTGTTTGGACATAGTCCTGCAAATAAAGGATTCAATGTTGTTGTTATTCCGCCATTTATTGAATATTGTATTGGTGGTGTTCCATTTGTTGTCACAAAAATACTTCCATCACATCCGCAATCAGGTTGTGATATATTTGTAGAAACGGATAATGTTGTTGGGTTGGTTCCACCTAAATAATTTTGATATGCGGTTATTGCATCATCACAACTTTCACAAGTTGGGAATCCAAAAGTAAAATTATAATAAGATAATGTACTATCTTGACCTGATGGTGTTGTAGTTGTGAAATATGACAACAAAGGCGAAAGAGTATTAGTTTTATCTAATGTAAATGATCCATAATTTGTAAAATAGTTTGAGTTAGTTGTTACAACAGAAAATCCTGGATCTGCAGAATATGGTAATAAATAATTTATTGCGTCTGTTTGATTCGCCAAAACACCCAAATATGTCCAAGATTCCCAAGTTCCTAATGGGTTTTTCCATCCAAAAGTATTTCCAGGAGCAATAGGTCCTATTTCAGGACAACTTGGATTATATATTGTATTGGGTACAAATGTTGTAACACTTCCGCAACCTCCACCAACACCCCAACAAGGCCCTGATAAGGTATCGTCATTTATGTTACAAACATTGCCGGGATTAGTTGAATCAATAATTGGTATTTGAGGTAATGTTCCTTGATTTATGAATTCATATTGAGATCCACATTTTAAGAACAAATATCTTTTACCCGTTATAACAGCAATTGTTGGTGTTTGCGTAGGTGTTGGTGTTGGTGTAGGATAAGTATATCCTGATGTTACACTTGGTGTTGGTGTTGGTGTTTGGGTTGGGGTTAAAGATGGTACTAATTGATTTGGACAATTACCTTGTTCTGTTCTTACGGTATATATTGTACTTATTTGAGACCAATATCCTATAGGTGTTGTACCAATATGTGTTGTGTTTACATTAGTTTGATTACCTAATGTGCTATATTGTATTGAGTTTACCGCCAGTGGGTCTGTGAGAACCCATACTGAGGTTGTGGTATCATAACTTATTGTCCAACCGCTCAACGCATTATTAGTAGTGCAAACATATAATGGTTTTCCATTCACATATGAACCAAAATGAACGAATTGAGATTGATAAGGTATTAGTGTTAGATTTCTACCTATTGGCGAGAAATATAAACAAAATGGTTTTTCTGTTGGTGTTGGTTGTATATTCTTTGTTGGGGTTGGTGTTGGTGTTGGTGTTACATATAAAACTACACAAGTTACTGAAACAACAAAATCACCATAAAAATCACTGACGGTCGCGGTATAATAACCATTAGGAATTCCTGACCAAATTGGTCCTGGAGGTGGTATTAAAACATTTTCATCAATCGGGGATGGATCACCAATTCTACCACCTATCAAAGATGATGGTGTTATTATTTCATATGTCCATTCGATATCATATGGTGCGGTCCCACCTGTTATGAAAATTTGAACTGTCCCATCATTTGCTGTCGGAGATGAAGGTGGTGTTGATTGACAACTAACCCCCATTGGTAAAACTGTAAACACTATACATTCATTACTACCTGTTAGTATTTGAAATATACCAGTAGTCGCTGAAGACGGATAACTTGTCTTGGTTGGTGTAATTGTTGGTGTTGGAGTTGGTGTGACAGATGTTTGTGTTGGTGTTGGTGTGAATGTTGGTGAAGCCGTAATCGTTGGCGTATTTGTCGCCGTTTGGGTGTTCGTAGGCGTATTTGTGGCTGTCTGTGTTGGAGTCTGTGTTGGTGTTTTTGTAGGTGTTCTAGTTACGGTTGGACTTGGGGTGGGTGTTTTGGTTACACTTGGTGTCGGTGTATTTGTTGCTGTTGGTGTGGGGGTTGGTGTTACGCATACTTGTCCGCATTCTGTACAATCGCTATAAGATCCAATGAATGTACCACCAGAAACGCCCGAGGTTGTTGCACTTACAACTGTTGCACATCCTGTAAAAGATGGTGTATTGGCAGAATAAACCGTACCAATTGTTAGTATTGCATTTACCTCAAATTGATATAAGTTAAATGGTGCACAACACTCTTTAAAAACATAATAATATAAACCCGACATTAGAAATGATTCTTATTTTATATAAATACCAAAAAATGGTTTTTAGAAAAGTAATTATGTTTTGATATAAATAAATAAGTCATTAGATTACTGGTCCGTATAATTCACAACTACCACTTACAAATGTGACTCTCAAAATAAACGAAGAATCAGGGTCATCATAAATTAATCCCGTGTTCCAACTAATTGCTGAAATTACAACATCTCCCGCAATGTTTGGTATGGGAGTCCAATTATTAACAGATGTTGATGAATATGACAAATAAGCTTCTGTTGCGAAATTACCTATTTGAGCATCTATTGTAAACTTATTAGTCGTTGGTGTATTATATGATACATTTGTGGTACACATTGACTCCCAATTCAATGTTGTAACATTAAATTTATATGGGCCTTGATTTGTTGAGTAATAATCTATTACTTTTTCTTGACATTCAATTGCATTTACTTCGTTCAATCCTAACCAAAAAACATTGTTTATTGATGTGAGATAAAAAATTTGCTTACTATCAATATCTTCAAGTGGTTGTGACATAGTGTAAATTGATGTCAAAGTCGGACAATAATCCACAACAGAACTTGTTGGGTCAAAAGCATTTATATTACCACCTGAATTATGAATTAGTTTACTATAAACCGAAGAATAAATTAAATTTTGTTGTGAGGTTACTCCTGGTATGTTGTAAAATATAGAATTGTTATATGGTGGTGAGGTATCAAATTGTACAATTTTATAATTGGTTCCCGCATTATTTCTATACACTACAAACATTTTGGAAGAATTTGGTGATCCATCACCAGGATAATATGTAATTGCTTGGTAAGCATCGTTTACTCGATATGAAGTCCCTAAACACGATTGGTTAACAACTGTTAAGGCATAAGTGTAAGGTTCAACTATTACAATATCTTGTGTACTACCTGTTCTTGGTGTTGTCATCCAAAACTCCCCTGTTTGAGTATTAAATACATTACTCAGAGGTTGTCCTCCAGAACTAAAAAAGAAAGTATATGTGGCACCTGTTAAAGTTTTTTTCAAAGGTATCGGTGATGTTGTTCCAGCACCAAAAATATAAAAATACCCATCTGATGTTTTAACATATTTTTCATATGTTATCGGATTAGTTTTTATTCCCCCAGGAAAA
>Ga0315902_10003072_pt1 | contig 25332 bp, 23 predicted proteins | sample LakEriMetagenome_9_FD_203523 | JGI IMG/M metagenome (GOLD analysis project Ga0315902, IMG submission 203523) | Freshwater fungal communities from buoy surface, Lake Erie, Ohio, United States - Buoy 12 MA117 | ecosystem: Environmental > Aquatic > Freshwater > Lake > Lake biofilm | place: USA... | reverse complement strand
GACCTGCCCTTGCCGGTCGATGTGCGCGCAAGCGCCCATTGCGGCACCTGCGAGGCCTGCATTCCTGCCTGCCCAACAGCCGCCATCACGGCACCTTGGCAGCTCGACGCACGGCGCTGCATCTCGTACCTGACCATCGAACACGATGGCGCCATCGATGAATCGCTGCGATCACTGATGGGTAATCGCATCTACGGCTGCGACGACTGTCAGCTCGTCTGCCCGTGGAACAAATTCGCACAAGCGGCCTCCCACCCCGATTTACGACGCGCTCGTCTCGGTCTCGATGCCGCAAAACTGACCGATCTTTTCTCGTGGAGCGAGACGGACTTTGAGGAACGACTGCGCGGCTCGGCGATCCGTCGCATCGGACACGAACGCTGGTTACGCAACATCGCCATCGCTCTCGGTAACGGGGCGCGGAGCGAAGAAACGTTGGCGGCTTTGGAGTCGCGCCGTCACCACCCATCGCCGGTGGTCCGGGAACACGTCGAATGGGCGTTGCAGCAGCTCGCTACGCGTAGCGGCTAGGCACGACGAACTCGCAACTAGGGACGCGTCGCGCGGGTATTGTCGATCAATCGAGCACGCCCAAGGCGAGCCGCAACGAGGATCACCAGCTCCGATTCCGACAGGCTCGGCGTCAACAGTGTATTGGCACTGCGGATGGTGAAGTACTCAACCTTGAACCCAAACGCGCGCAGATTGCGCCGCGCCTCGGTTTCGAGCGCCTGCAAATCTTTGGCCGATTCATCATCGGTATCGATCGCCACTGCGACACGGCGCAACTCTTCGTATAGCTTCGGCGCGATCGCACGCTCATCTTCGGAAAGATAGACATTACGAGAGCTCAGAGCCAAACCGTCGGGCGCACGAACCGTCGGTGAGCCGACGATCTCGACGGGCAGAAACAAATCGGCTGCCATGCGCCGAATCACGAGCAACTGCTGGTAATCCTTGTCGCCAAAAATCGCGACGTTGGGCTGCACCATACTGAAGAGGCGCATCACTACACTCGCGACACCCTCGAAGTGCCCCGGTCGAAACTCACCATCGAGAATTTCGCTAAAACCGGGCACCTGCACGCGAGTCGCAAACGCCAATCCTCGCGGATAAACCTCGTTAACCTCGGGTACGAACAAAATATCGCAACCGGATCGACGCAAAATCTCTGAATCGGCATCGGGCGTACGCGGATAACGCTCGTAATCTTCGCTCGGCCCGAATTGCATCGGATTGACGAAGCTACTGACGATCAAACGCTTCGCATGCTTATATGCCTGCCTAAAAAGCGCCATGTGTCCGTCATGGAGATTGCCCATGGTCGGAACCAAGGCAATGCGATCGCCTGCGGCACGCCACGCCGCCACTGACTGACGCAGTTGTTCTACCGAGTTGACCCGTTGCATTTGGAATACATCGTAGCAGAGTCACCGTTACGTAACGGCACAGCTCCGGTCAACTGAAGCAGTGTTCGGGGGCTGGATATGTCAAGGATTTGACGGCCTGCACATACCGTCGCATCGCATCGAGATTGCCCGAGGCGCCTTGCATGCAATCGAGCACGAACCGCGGCTTGCGACCGGTGGTGATGCCGAGCACGTCGTACAGCACGAGAATCTGGCCGTCCGTGGCGGGCCCAGCTCCGATGCCGATGACGGGCACCTGCAATGCCTCTGTAATGCGCTGCCCGAGCTCGCTCGGAATGCACTCGAGAAGGATGAGATCTGCGCCCGCTGACTCGAGATCCTTCGCCGCCTGCACCATCGCGGAAGCCGCATCCCCACTGCGACCCTGAACTCGAAAGCCCCCCGTCTTGTGAACCGATTGCGGCTTTAGACCGAGGTGCGCACAGACGGCAATGTCGTGCGAAGACAAGAACTCGACCACCTCGATTTGCGAAGGCCCACTCTCGAGCTTCACGATTTCGGCGCCACCCTCTTGCATCAATCGAACGGAATTGGCGAGCGCCACATCGCGAGTCGGATAACTCGCAAACGGCAGATCCGCCATCAGCAAGGGTCGATGTAAACCTCGCGCAACGGCTTTGCAGTGATAGACCATATCGTCCATGGTGACGGGCACGGTGGTGTCGTGACCTTGGATCACCATGCCGAGCGAGTCGCCGACCAGCACAAGATCGACATCCGCTTCGTCAACCAACGTTGCGAAGCTCGCGTCGTAACAGGTGAGCGAAGCGATCTTCTCACCCTGCGCTTTCATACGCGCGAGCGTGGCGAGAGACACAGGCGGACGCGTGGAATCGCGCAATTGCAAATGCGTGTACATGAAAGTTTTCCGAGATGGGATCAGAGTGCTGCGTGGCGCAGCGGGTTGAAATAAAGTTTACCGCGCTTCATGCGCTCGATGGCTGAGAGCAGCTCAGCGAAATCGGCTTCGCGTGACAACGGATCGAGCGTCGCGGCGTTCACGATCAAGGTCGGCGCACTGTCGTAGTCGTGGAAAAACCGAGCGTAAGCTTCGTTCAACTTCTCCAGATAAGCCCGTTCGATCAACTGCTCGGCCTTGATGCGACGCTTTGCAATACGCTCCATCAAGACATCCACCGGCGCCTGCAAATAGATGACGAGATCGGGCTTCGGCGGATTTACCACCATCCGCGCATAGACCTGCTCATAGAGACTGAACTCAGCGTCATCGAGCGTCACCCGCGCGAACAGCTTGTCCTTTTCGAGCAGATAGTCGGCAACCCTCACCGAAGCAAACAGGTCGTCTTGATGAAGCCCCGACAACTGTTGCGTACGCTGGAACAGGAAGTGCAACTGCGCAGGTAACGCAGAGCCGACCGGATCGCGATAAAAGCGCTCTAGAAAGGGGTTGCTCTCGGCTTGCTCGAGGATGAGCTCAGCGTTCCAGACCGCAGCCAAACGACGCGCCAACGACGTCTTGCCGACCCCGATGGGACCTTCAATGACAACGAAGCGGTGTTTGGGGGCGTCCGACATGTTCTCCCGACCACTCAAGCCAGACGCTGCACCCCTCGATTGGAAACTCGTTCGGCTAGATCGCGAACGCGACCCAAGCCCGGAATGTACAAATCGGCGGCAACGTCCCGCAAAGGATACAGAACGAAATCGCGCTCCGGTATCCCGGGGTGAGGCAATCGAAGCGACTCCGAGTCACGGGTCTCATGGCCGTAGACCAATAAATCTAGATCAATCTCGCGCGGACCCCAGCGCTCTTGTCGCGGCCCCCTGCCGAGCTCCGTCTCCAGTTGCTGCAACGCTGCAAAGAAATCCTCAAGCGGCATCTGGGTGAGCACCCCGATGACGGCATTGATGAAATCAGCCTGCTTGACTGGGCCGAAGGGCACGGTCCGATACAAGGCCGAGCGACGCCAAGATTGAGTCTTGGGCAAGGCCGATATCGCGACGATGGCGCGCTCTAGAGCAGCCTGTGGATCACCAAGATTGCTGCCAAGGGCGATGTAGGCAGGCTGCCAGAGCACGACATCAATCGCCGCTGCGTCGACTACGACCACCTCGTCCGCGACGTCGTCCACCGCGACTACGCGATGTACCACTGCGGGCGGGACCCGAACCACTTGCACGCCCTAGGCTTTCAGCCATCGCGGCGCGCTGCTCCGGGTTAGCCGACTGCATGCGCGACCACCACTCGACGATGGCGGCATCGGCCATGCCGAATTGCGAGCGTAGTTGCAGCAGATCGAAGGCGGCACGGAAACGCGGATGCTCCATCGTGCGCAAGGCGCGACGGCCACGCGGCGACTCCAAACGCGGCTGAAGGGCGAACATGTCGCGCAAGCCAAGGATGAATCGACGATGCACTGCAACTCGCCGATGAATGACCATCACCGCCCGATCAACGGCATCGAGAATCGTAGCGATATCATGCCATTGCTCACGCGGCGCTTTCTCGATCTCAAGACCGATCGATCCGTAGAGCAACACCGCAAACAAGAACCCTGGCGTCACCGGCTTGTCAGCCTGCACCCGAGCATCCGTGTTGGCGAGTGCCTGCATCAGCATGCGTGCCGGCGGACTATCGGGATAGCGCTCGATAAAGTCGCCGACGTTCGGCAACAAGACTTTCAGCAAACCACGATCGCGCAAAGTCTCGAGGCTGCGCGCACCGTGTCCCGTCAAGAACAACTTCAAAGTCTCATCGAACAATCGCGCAGCCGGAACTCCGGCGAGCAACTCCGCTAACTGGCCGATCGGCTCGGCGGTCGCCGGCTCGATCTCAAAATTGAGTTTCGCTTCGAAACGAGCAGCCCGCAGCATACGCACAGGATCTTCGCGGTAACGGGTCTCAGGGTCGCCGATCAGACGCAAGCGCTTAGCCTGCACATCCTCGAAACCACCGCAGTAATCCCACACGGAGAAATCGGCAATGTTGTAGTACAGCGCATTGCAGGTGAAATCGCGTCGCCATACATCGTCATCGATGTTGCCGTAGACGTTGTCGCGCAGGATGCGTCCGCTATCGTCGACGACTCGCTCGAGGTTCTCATCGAAGTCGTGGATATCGTGCGCATCTACCGTGTCGCCCGCTGCATTACTCGACTCGACATCACCGATCACTTCGTCGATCGATTCATCGATCAACTCCACCGGATCCTCGGCTTGAGACGGCGCACTCGAGGCGCGGAAGGTGGCCACCTCGATGATCTCTCGACCGAAAAACACGTGCGCCAGTCGAAAGCGACGCCCTACCAATCGGCAATTGCGAAACAGTTTCTTGACTTGTTCCGGCAGTGCATCGGTAGCGACATCGAAGTCTTTCGGCTCGATGCCGAGCATGAGGTCTCGCACACAGCCACCGACGAGGAAAGCCTGAAAGCCCGCCTCCCGCAGTCGGTACAAGACCCGCAACGCATCGGGTGAGATGCGTGAGCGCGAGATAGGATGGGAATCACGCGGGATGATGCGCGCGAGACGAGGAGTCGCCTCTGGGGAGGCAGGATTTGAATTCAAAGCAATGCGTTCCGCTTGAGCAATCGTGGCGGGCGCCTATAATACCTCGCCTCGGTACGTCATCACTCGGCCCAACGCTCCTTTCGTCTAGAGGCCCAGGACATAGCCCTCTCAAGGCTGTAACACGGGTTCGAATCCCGTAAGGAGCGCCACCTCATCGGGGGTTGGTCAACCCAGCCACATGAAACCCGCTTCGGCCCCCGTCTTCGCCCTGGAAAGACTCTGCAAGTCCTACGGAACAGGCCCCGCCACCGTGCACGCCCTGCGCGGTATCGATCTGACGATCGATCCCGGCGAGCTACTGGTTCTGCTCGGACCCTCAGGCTCGGGCAAATCGACACTGCTTAACATCCTAGGTGGTCTCGACCGCCCCACTTCCGGCAGCGCGCGTTTCGGCGACCTCGATCTCGCGACGGCAGACGATGACACACTGACCGAGTATCGACGAGGCCACGTCGGATTCGTCTTCCAGTTCTACAACCTGATCGCGAGTTTGACCGCCCGCGAAAATGTCGAATTGGTGAGTCAAATCGCCGACGAACCGATGTCGCCGGACGAAGCACTGCGGTTGGTCGGGCTGAATGAACGCAGCACGCACTTTCCGGCACAACTCTCGGGCGGAGAGCAACAACGGGTCGCTATCGCTCGGGCGATCGTCAAGCGACCGACCGTTCTGCTATGCGATGAGCCGACAGGCGCTCTGGATGTGGCAACGGGCGTCAAGGTGCTCGAATCTTTGCTGCACGTCAATGAAACCATTGGCACCACGACGCTGCTCATCACGCACAACTCGGACATCGCCCGCATCGGCGATCGCGTCGTTCACTTTGCCGACGGGATGATTCGCACGGTGGAGGTCAATGCCCGGCGAGTCGCGCCGAGCCAGGTCCGCTGGTGAACCCACTCACTCACAAGTTACTTCGCGATCTGCGCCGCCTGTGGATACAGGCCATCGCTGCTGGGACGGTGCTCGGCTGCGGCATCGCCATCTTCGTCATGTCCATCGGCACCTATGCGTCGCTGGAGTCAGCGCGTGACGACTACTACCGAAAGTCGAAGATGGCCGACCTGACCACCTCGCTCGTGAGAGCGCCCGACAGCCTAGCGCCATCTCTGGCACTCATCCCCGGTATCGCTGCGATCGAAACACGCACGGTGGGCTTCGGATTGATCGACTTGCCGTCAGTCGATGAGCCCGTCACCGCACAACTGCTCTCTCTTCCCGAGGGCAGGCGCCCGACGGTCAACGACCTCGTCTTGCGAGCCGGGCGCTGGCCGGAAATACATCGCACCGACGAAGCCTTGGTCAACGAAGCCTTTGCCACCGCGCACGAAATCGAACCCGGCGGAACGATCTCACTCCTGATTCGCGGCGAACGAAAGCGGTTCAACATCGTGGGCATAGCCAGCAGCCCGGAATTCGTGTTTGCGGTCGCTCCAGGCAGTATTTTGCCGGAACCCGGACGCTTCGGCGTGCTTTGGATCAACCGCAACACGCTCGCCCGCGCCCTCGAACTCAATGGTGCCTTCAATGATTTGGTCGTGCGCTTGTCTGCAGAAAATTCGTTTGCTGCCGTCAGCGCCACCATCGACGAACGCTTGACACGCTACGGCAGCCGCGGCGCATACGGGCGCGATCGGATGCTATCCGCACGATATGTGACAGACGAGCTATCGCAACTGAAAACGCTCGCCAGTATCCTGCCGCCGATATTCCTGCTCGTTGCCGTGTTCCTGATTCACTCGGTTCTCTCTCGCCTGGTGGGGATGGAGAGGCCCAACATCGGGCTACTGAAATCATTCGGCTATCGAAACCGGACTATCGGCTGGCATTACGCCCAATTCTCGCTGGCGTTTTCCGTAGTCGGCATTGGGCTCGGTATCTTGCTCGGTACGATCGTCGGCGAATACATGACCGGGGTGTACCGTGAGGTGTATCACTTTCCGAGCCTCGACTTTAGAGTCGATACATTGACCTACGGCGGTGCCGCTGCAATCGGTCTACTGGCAGGTCTGTTAGGTTCGTTCAGCGCAGTGCGTCAGGCGACGAGTCTTGCACCCATCGTCGCGCTATCGCCACCGACGCCGACATCTTTTCGCAAGCTTAGCAGTCGCATCGAGCAGCGATTGGATAACCTGTCACTACGCTCGAGGATGGTGGTACGAAGGCTGTTCCAGTTCCCACGTCGCAGTGCGATGACCATTATCGGAATTGCACTCGCCTTGGCCTTGTTGATCATGTCTGAGCACTTTCCAATCGCCATCAATCGCCTACTCGAACTGAACTTCGGTACGGCGCAGCGTATGCACGCCACACTCACCTTTGCGGACCAACGAAGCGATACCGTGCTACGCGAGATCGGCCGACTCCCGGGCGTCGTCATAGTTGAGCCAATACGCGTCGCTGACGTCTTTTTCTCAAGCCGCCACCGTCGCGAACGCGAAGTCATTATTGGTCTGCCGCAGGACGCCATGCTGAATCGACTCGTGGAGTCGAGTGGATTGGCAGTCGTACCCGCCAAAGACGGACTGACGCTCTCGACAAGCCTCGCCCGAAAGCTCGGCGTCAAAGCAGGCGATCGTATCTTGCTCGAGGCGACGGATGGACAACGCGTCACCACCGAAGTCACGATCAGCAAGATAGCGAGTCCGTTCTTGGGTGGTAGTGCCTATATGGATCAGACGACACTTGGACGCATGCTGCGTGAACCCGCTCGAGTCAGCGGCGCACACCTGATCATCGATCCGTCACAACGTCAGCTGCTCAATGCGCGTTTGAAGCAAATCCCCGCGATCGTTGGGGTGGCCTACACGGATCACTTCCAGAACGAGTTACAAAAACTTTTCCGTGAGGGAGTCGGCTTCTTTTCGAATATGTTCCTGTTTTTATCGCTCAGTATGGCTGCAGGGGTTGCCTTCTCGGCAGCGCGAATCACCATCAGTGAGCAGGAGCGCGACCTTGCCACCTTGCGAGTACTCGGCTATCGCCGGAAGGCGATCTCGATTCTGCCTATCGCCGAAATGACCTTTTTACTGTTGGCAGCGATTCCGACTGGTTTGCTGCTTGGCGCCGCCCTATCGAACTGGATGATGCACCAGTTCGAAACAGATCTTTTCTCTTTCCCGCTGATCTTCGACCGGCGCGCCTATGCACAATCCGCCATCTTCATTACCGTGGCCGTACTGCTGGCGACTTTCTGGGCTCGTCGTTACATGGATAGAATGCAATTGGTCTCCGCGCTGAAATCGCACGAATGAACCGATCACAAGTGTCGAAATTTCTGATGCGATGGTGGTATGCCATCGCCGCCATGCTCGCACTACTAGGCGTACTGACGTGGTCGCTCCAACCGCGAGCCATTCCCGTGGAGACCGTCAGTATCGATCGGGGCAGCGTGCGCAGCACGCTGATCGACGAAGCGCGAACAAGAATGCACGAGACCTTTATTGTCAGCGCTCCGATCAACGGCGAACTGCTACGCGTCACCGTTGAACCTGGCGATGGAGTCAAGAAGGGCGAAACACTAGCTCGACTGTCGCGTAACCGTGCAGGATTCGTCGATGCACGAACCGACTCCAGCACGCAATCATTGATCGCCGCGGCGCAGTCCCGTCTATTCGCGGCGACAGCAGCGCGCGAATACGCTTCAAGCGAACTAGAAAGAGCGCAGAAACTCGCCGACGCGAAACTCATCGCCGAGACAACTTTGGATAGCGCCCGCACTCGACTGCGCGCTGCCAGTTCCGAGGAAGTCACCGCAAAGGCCGAACTGAGTCGTGCCCGAAGCGCACTGCTCCCGGCTGAGACGCAGAATTTAACCAATCAGATCGCATTGATTGCGCCCGAATCGGGCTACATCCTCGAAGTTCGACAGGAAAGTGCCACCGCAGTTCAGGCCGGCACGCCGATCATCGTCCTCGGAGATCCGTCTCGCATCGATATCGTGGCAGAGTTTCTCTCGCAAGATGCTCTACGCATCGAAGCGGGCGACACCGCGCTAATCGAAAACTGGAGTACGGGTGAATCGGCTAGTCGAAGTATCCGCGCCATAGTCGAGCGCGTCGAACCCACGGCGAGGACCAAGATTTCAGCGCTCGGCATCGAGGAGCAGCGCACGCGAGTCATTCTGCGTTTTGATGAGACGCTGCCGAAAGAACTCCGCGCACATCAATACCGCGTCGACGCACGAGTAATTCTAGATCAAGTGGACGAGGTCATCCGAGTTCCACCCGGGGCGCTCTTTCGTGATGGGGAGAATTGGAGCGTCTTCATCGTGCGCGATCAACGAGCACGCTTGCAACGCGTCGAACTAGGCACTCGCGGCGACGACTTCACCGAAATCAAAAATGGCTTGCGAGTTGGCGACAAGGTCGTCGTATTCCCTAGCCGCGAGTTGTCGGACGGCGCGAGAGTAGTTAACGAGGGTTCACGATAATCATGGATGACCCTCGCCTCAAAGCTATCTTGGCCAGCCCCAGTTACCGCCTAGCCGAAGACGATGGTGACTTCCTAGAGAGTGACAGCGCGCGAGCCATCCGACTCGCTCTCGAGTTTCACCGTGCCGAGAGCTATCTGCAGGCCCACGGTATCGAAAGCACCGTCGCAGTCTTTGGTAGCGCTCGTGTGCCCTCGCCCGAGGATCCACACGCGAGCGACAAACAACGCCACGACTACGAGCAGGCGCGCCGGTTCAGCTATGACCTCAGTCGTGGAGCCGCGCACACATCCGGATGCCATCGACTTGTGATCGCGACCGGCGGCGGTCCCGGGCTGATGGAAGCGGCCAACCGAGGAGCTGCAGAGGCTGGCGCACCGACCATCGGCTTCAACATCCGACTGCCTCACGAACAGCAGCCGAATCCCTACATCACGCCCGGGCTCGCCTTCAGCTTTCGTTACTTCGCGTTACGCAAGATGCATTTCATTTTTCGAGCACGCGCGCTCGTCGCCTTCGCCGGCGGCTTCGGCACGCTCGATGAAGTGTACGAGGCGCTGAACTTGGTGCTCACTCGCACGATCGACCCGATACCCATCGTGCTCGTCGGATCGAACTACTGGAGCCGGATGCTGGATCTGGATTATCTCGTCGCCGGCGGCTACATCGAGGCGAAAGACAAAGCGCTCGTGTACTTGACCGACTCGGGAGCAGATGCCGCTGCCTATGTACTCGCACGTTGCGGCTGCGGAAAAGATGGTGGGTCCTGACAGGATCGAACTGTCGACCAACTCCTTAAAAGGGAGCTGCTCTACCGGCTGAGCTAAGGACCCATCCCGTGGGAGGCGCGATTTTACACATATCGCGTCGAATCTGGGACACCCGCTGCGTGGAACCCCTCCCGGCGCAAACGACAGGAATCGCACACCCCGCAGGCTCGCCCCTGAGGATCCGCCTGATAGCAGGACACGGTTAGCGAGTAGTCCACCCCGAGGCGTACACCCTCTTGGATGATCCGCGCCTTGCTCCAGTGCAGCAGCGGCGCAAGCAACCGTATCCCACGGCCTTCGACACCGGCTTTGGTGCCGACATCGGCCAAGTGCTGGAATGCCGCGACGAACTCGGGGCGGCAATCGGGGTAGCCGGAATAGTCGAGCGCGTTCACCCCGATGTAGAGATGTTGTGCCTCAAGCACTTCGGCCCAACCGAGCGCCAACGAGAGCATCAGCGTGTTGCGCGCCGGTACGTAGGTCACCGGGATCCCGGCGGTCGGCTCGTTGGGCACACCGATGGCAGAGTCCGTCAGCGCCGAGCCTCCAATACCAGCGAGATCGACGCCCATGATGCGATGGTCTTGCGCGCCGAATACCTTGGCGATTTTGGCGGCCGCCTCGAGCTCGATCGAATGTCGCTGCCCATAGTGCACCGAGAGCGCGTAGCACTCGTGTCCAGCCTCGCGTGCCATCGCGAGTACCGTGGCCGAATCGAGTCCACCCGAGAGCAACACGACTGCTCGCTTCACCGAAGATGTGGTCATGAGCTTCGATCAACGACCGGGGACATCGCCCCAAAGATATTTGTGCAGTTGGATCTGGAAGCGCACCGGCAGACGATCCTCCAGTATCCAATCGGCCAGATCACCTGCCTTCAACTGCTGATGACTCGGCGAGAAAAGCACGGTGCAACGCTCGGAGAGCGCGCGCGCTTTCAACTGCTCGCGACTCCACTCGTAATCCGTACGATCAGCGATGACGAATTTGAGCAGATCCTTCTGATCGAGACGTAAGAGCTCATCGTAACGATTACGCGACTCCTCGCCTGAACCTGGCGTCTTGATATCGACGACCTTGACCACCCGAGGATCGACTCGCTCGAGGGGCATGGCACCGCTCGTCTCGAGCGAAACGCGATAACCCGCATCGCACAAGGCCGTCAGCAACTCGTGCACTGCCGCTTGAGCGAGTGGCTCACCACCGGTCACGCAAACGTGACGGACTTCGAGCTCCGCCACGCGCGCCAGAATTTCCGGCACGGTCCACCACTGGCCGCCGTGAAAGGCATACGCCGTATCGCAATATTGGCAACGGAGCGGACACCCCGTCAGACGCACGAAGACAGTCGGAATGCCGACGGTATCCGCCTCGCCCTGCAGCGACCGGAAAATCTCGGTGAGTTTGAGACGGGTTTCTTTGGTCACTCAGCGCAACTTCTGCAAGGCATCTGCGGCCGTGCGCGCCGCATCGCTCTCCGGATAGCGCTGCAACAACTCACTGAGACTGCGTCGAGCATCCTCGTTACGTTTCAGCTCTATTTCCGACAAGCCTTTCTTCAACAAAGCATCAGGCGCCTTCGATCGATCGGGCGAGCGACCACCGACAGCCGAAAACGCCTCGACGGCACGCGCGTAATCGCGACTGAGGTAGTAGGTTTGACCAAGCCAGTATTGAGCGTTATCCGCAAGCGGATGTTGGGGATGAGCCGCAAGGAACGCTTTCATGCCCTCGATCGCCTCTGGATAACGGGCTGCCTTGAGCGCATCGAAGGCGCGGTTGTATAGCGCCTCGGCTGAAGGGTCCGTCACCACGGTCGGCGCTGCGACCGAAGCAGAAGGAGGCTCCACGACCGGCGCTGCGACCATCGCCGGTCGACGCTCGAGCTCGACGAGACGCCGATCGAAGTCGGCAGCCAGGTCGGCAAGCTGCTTGCGTAGTTGCTGGTTCTCGTTTTGCGACGACTCGATCGCGCCACGCAGTTCACGCAACTCGGTGGCTTGCGCCTCCAATCGCTGCGACATCTCGATCAGGGTCTGGCTCTGGAGAGTCTGCTCGAGCTGCGCCACGCGCAACTCGAGGTCCTCCACACGAGAGCGTGTAGATTGAGCGAAGAGCGGTGTTGCCGACAACAACACCGCACCCGCTGCAATCCAAGCGATCGATCGCATCAATTAGAACCGTATACCAACTCGACGCGACGGTTCTTGGTGAAGGCTTCTTCACCCTCACCGCCCATCGCCGGACGCTCTTCGCCGTAGCTCACCGTAGCGAGGCGCGACTCCGCCACACCCTGCAGTGCCAGTGCGCGACGCACGGCCTGGGCGCGGCGCTCGCCGAGACCGATGTTGTACTCGCGCGTACCGCGCTCATCGGTGTGCCCTTCGAGACGCAGGCTCACACCCGCCTTGCCATTGAGAAAGCGCGCGTGTTGCGAGAGCAGATCGAGATCGGCACTCGAGATGGCGTCACTATCGAACGGGAAATAGATCACAAGACGATTGACGAGCTCCGGCGGCAGACCGACGGGGTTGCTCGATGCGTCGCCGACCATCCCGGCTGAAACCGCATCATCGCTAGCATCCGGTTGAGCCACGGCCGACTCGCTCTCGCTCTTGGCCACCGGCTCCGCTGGGGCCTCATCTACCTTCTTCGGCGATGAGCAGGCGGCAAGCAATGCAAGCAAGGCGAGCGGGGCAATGAATCTCAAAGTCATGATGTTCTCCGAAAACTGAAGTCCGAATTATGACAGGAAGCGAAGCGCACGGACGTCAGGGCAGAAATGGACCCCAAGCCGGATCGCGAACGTCGCCTCGGTCGGCTTTGAGCCGCTGCGAGATGAGTCCATCCGCAGACACCGTTGCCAATACGCCCTGCCCTCGCTCCCGCGCGGCATAGATCAGCGTGCCGCCATCGGGCGAGTAGCCGGGCGACTCGTCCTGCGAGCCTTTCGACAGCACGGACATGGAACCGTTCCCGAGATCCTGCACCGCGACCCGATAGCCGCCGCCGTCACGAGTGATGAACGCAAGTTGCTTGCCATCCGGTGACAGGCGCGGCCGCGCATTGTAGTTACCGCCGAAGGTGACTCGGGTGGCCGTCGCGCCCGCACGCGGCTCGGTTCGATAGACCTGCGGACCACCCCCGCGGTCGGAAGTGAAATACAGCCGTGAACCATCGCCCGACCAGACAGGCTCGGTGTCGATCGACGGATGCTCCGTCACCCGAGTCAAGGCACCGCCTTCGAGTTCGAGTACGTAGACATCGAGGTTGCCAGCAGGCGATGACAGCGTGAGCGCCAAGCGCCTGCCGTCGGGCGACCACGCCGGTGCGTTGTTCACGCCAGCGCGACCCGACACGCGCCGGCGCTCTGCCGTACGCAGGCGCTGCACGTAGATCGCGGCACTGCGCGTCTCGAAGGAAACGTAAGCCAACCACTCGCCATCGGGCGACCACGCGGGCGACATCAACGGCTGCTTCGACTCGAGGATCACGCGCGAATTTTCGCCATCGGCATCTGCCACGATGAGTTGATATCGCTGCGCAGGTGGACGCCCGTCGACCGAGACATACGCGATGCGAGTAGCAAAAGAGCTACGTGCACCGATGATGCGCTCGTAGATTTTATCGGCGATCCGATGCGCTGCATTGCGCCAGGCTTGCGGCGAGGCAACCATGCGCTCGCGCAGCAATTTTTGGCCGGTCAACAAATTGGTCAGCTCGTAATCGATCTGATGCCGACCATCCGCCGTCACCGCATGACGTCCGGTCACAAGATAGTCGGATCGATTGGCAGCGCCAGCGGAGAATCGTCCGCTACGCGTAAGGTCAGCCGCCACCACCTCGCTCGAGGGGCGCGGGTCGGAATCGAAGGGCAGCACGGCGATCGGAATCGGATCGGTCACCCCCGAGGTGATATCGATCTTCAGTTGCGCCGGTGCCGTCGCCGACGCGAGCAACACAAGCGCAACCCACCACCCCTTCGTAGCGATGCCTCGGAACGAATTAATCATAGGGTCTGAACCTCAACTCCAAAGTACGCTCGAACAGGGCCGGATCCGGCGGTGGCGGTAGAGGCGAAGCACGGAACACCGCCGCTTCGATCGACTGCTTGACCGCTTCATCGCCATTGCAAGTGCGCACTTCGGCGCGCACCACCGTGCCACCCGGAACCTGCGTGACGATGACCAGGCAGTCGAGCCCTGCCTTGGCGCTCGGCGGGCGTATCCAGGCGCGTTGCACGCGCGCTTGAATGGCCTGCGCCCATTGTGCCCCGAGACCCGCAAGGCGCGAGGCATTGCGACGATCCTCTTCGGCGCTGAGCGCACGCTGCAACTCCGCTTCGCGCTCTGCCTTGATGCGCCGATCTTCCGCCTCTGCAGCGGCCTTGCGCTTGGATTCGGCTTCAGCCTCCGCTTTGCGCTTTGCCTCGGCCTCTGCCTCGGCTTTGCGTTTGGCTTCTGCCTCCGCCTTGCGCTTCGCCTCCGCCACGCGCTTGGCTTCCGCCTCGCGTTGCGCTTGCTCCTTCGCACGATCCGGCTTCGGCGGCGTCGGCTCCACCGGCGGCTTGGATACTGGCACGGATTCTGGCTGCAGCTCAGGCTCGGGCTCGGGCTCGGGCTCGGGCTGCGGTGCGACCGCTGGCTGACGACTAGGCCGCAACGCGCCAATCTCGCTCGCATCAACCACCGTCGCCTCGATGGCGAGCGTTTGCAGCGGTGGCGTGGAAGGCGACGTGACCCACCATCCTCCGGCCATGATCACGGCTACGAGTGCGCCATGTAGCAGCACCGATAGGATGAAGGGTCGCCAACGCCCCGCTTGCGAACTCATGAGCGCGGCAGAGGCTCGGTCAAAAATCCCACCTTGGCGGCACCGGCGCGCTGCAAGAGAACCATCGCCTCGACGACGCGGCCATAGGGCACAGCGCGGTCACCTTTGACGAACACCGGCACACCCGGAGTTCGACGCAGCAGCGCCGCTACGCGTGATTCCAGCATCACATCCTCGAGCGCCTCGCTCGGGCTTTCGCCTTGGTTAAGGAACAACCTGCCTTCGGCATCGATGGAAATCACGATCGGCGGGGTGTCTTTGAAATCATCAGGGTCGATGGCCTCCGCTTCGGCCTGAGGTAAATCGACCTTGATCCCTTGGGTCAGAAGCGGTGCGGTCACCATGAAGATGATGAGCAGTACGAGCATCACGTCGATGTAGGGAACGACGTTGATCTCGCTCATCGGGCGGCGGCCCCGCTTCAGCTGTGCCATAGCGGTTCTTTGACCTCAACTCACGCTGCGCGTCGCATGACGCTGCAGAATGGTGGAGAACTCTTCCATGAAAGCGTCGTAGCGACTTTCGAGACGCCACACTTGATCGGCATAGCGGTTATAGGCAACTACCGCTGGGATCGCGGCGAAAAGACCGATCGCAGTCGCGATCAAGGCCTCGGCGATACCGGGCGCCACCGTGGCAAGTGTCGCCTGCTGCACTGAACCCAAGCCGACGAAGGCATGCATGATGCCCCATACGGTTCCGAAAAGGCCCACGTAAGGACTCGTCGAGCCCACCGTGGCGAGGTTCGATAAACCCTGCTCGAGATTCTCGATTTCTTTGATTTGCTGGGCTTTCATCGCCCGACGCGCACCCTCGAGCAGGACGTCTGCACTGTCTACACCCTGCTGCTTCAGACGCGCGAATTCACGAAATCCCGCCTGGAAGATGCTGTCGATCCCAGAGGCTCGTCCGCGCGCCTCGATGCTTTTATAAAGCGCAGCCAGATCGCCGCCCGACCAAAACTCACGATCGAAGCGTTGCAGATCGTCCGACGCCGATCGCAACACCTTGCGCTTGCGGAAAATGATGCCCCAGGAATAGATGGAGGCCGCCAGAAGCAACGCCATCACCGCCTGAACCACAATCGTGGCTTCGGCAATCAAGCGCAAGATGGACAGATCATTCAAGGCAGATACTCCGACATGCGCCGCGGACGCAGCGACTTGGCATCGACACAAACCACACGGACTCGACCCTCGATCAGAAGTTCCCCATCGGCGCGATGGATGGCCTGTTCGAAGATCGCACTGGTGCGACCATCGGGAACCGCCCGACAACTGACGATCAACTCATCGTCGAGTCTCGCCGGCGCGCGATAATCAACATCGACGTGCAGCACCATGAACATGACGCCGCGCTCACGCTCGAGCGACGACTGCGACACCCCGAGGGTGCGCAACCATTCGGTGCGAGCGCGTTCCATGAACTTGAGGTAGTTGGCGTAGTACACGACGCCACCAGCGTCGGTATCTTCCCAATAGACCCGCACCGGCCAAGTCCAATTCTCGCCGAACAATCGACTCATGCATCCTCACCGAACAAGGGCATGGCGGTGGCCGGACGCGCCGGAGGCGTCAGCCCGAAGTGCAGATAGGCATTGCGGGTCGCGACGCGACCGCGCGACGTGCGCATCAAAAAGCCCTGCTGGATCAAAAACGGTTCGATCACATCTTCGAGCGTGCCGCGCTCTTCGCCGATGGCAGCAGCCAGACTATCAATACCAACAGGGCCACCCTCGAACTTGTCGATGATCGTCATGAGCAGCTTGCGATCGAGCACATCAAAACCGAGCGGATCGACTTCGAGCAAGTCGAGAGCGGCGGCAGCCATGGCCGCGGTGATGGTGCCATCGCCTTTCACTTGAGCGTAATCGCGGGCACGCCGCAGCAGACGATTTGCGATACGCGGCGTACCGCGAGAACGCTCGGCGATCCGCTTCGCACCTTCAGTCACGAGCGGCACACCGAGTATTCCGGCCGAACGTGTCACGACATCGGTGAGATCAGCCACATCGTAGAACTCCAAACGCTGCACGATCCCGAATCGATCGCGTAACGGCGAGGTCAACAAGCCCGCACGTGTGGTAGCACCCACCAAGGTGAAGGGGGGCAGACTGAGTTTAATGGACCGCGCCGCCGGCCCTTCCCCGATCATGATGTCGAGCTGGTAGTCCTCCATCGCGGGGTACAGGACTTCTTCGACCACGGGCGACAGCCGATGGATCTCATCGACGAAAAGTACGTCGCGCGGCTGCAGGTTCGTCAGCAGCGCGGCAAGATCGCCCGGCCGCTCCAACACGGGTCCCGAGGTCTGCTTGAGATTGACGCCCATCTCAGTAGCCAAAATATTTGCTAGCGTCGTCTTGCCGAGACCCGGCGGACCAAAGATCAGCACGTGATCGAGTGCTTCACCGCGACTGCGTGCCGCACCGATGAAAATCTCGAGCTGCTCCTTCACGGGACGCTGACCAACATAATCAGCCAGACGCTTCGGTCGAATAGCCCGATCTATGGCCTCTTCCTCGCGCGAACCCTCTGCACTGATGACGCGCTCGGTCATTTAGCGGCCCCTTGCAGCGCTTTACGGATGAGATCTTCGGTGCTGGTCGCGCCCGCGCCCACCGCCTTGATGAGACGCGTTGCCTCCGCGGGCTTGTAGCCCAAAGCCACTAGCGCCGAGAACGCTTCGCCCTCGGCTCCCGCGACGGACATCTCGGCCGCGACCGTCGGATTGGTTTGATCGGATTCGAGTCGATCGCGCATCTCGATGACGAGCCGATCGGCCGTCTTGCGCCCGACCCCGGGGATCTTCGTGAGCGCACTCGCATCGCCCGCTAGCACGCAGGCGGCAAACCCTTCGACGGTCGTGCCGGAGAGGATCGCAAGTGCGATCCTTGGGCCCACGCCTTGCACCTTCAGCAGATGGCGAAACAAGCGCCGCTCTTCGAGACTGCCGAATGCATAGAGAATATGGGCATCTTCGCGAACGACCAGATGAGTCAACAAACGAGCCGTCTCGCCCACCGCCGGTAGCCCATAAAAGGTCGACATCGGAGCCTCGAGCTCGTACCCGACACCGCCCACCTCCAACAACAGCTGGGGTGGCGCTTTGATGACAATCTTGCCGGTTAGCGAACCGATCATGCGTTGCCCGCCGCCAGCAACGCGCGCAATCGGCGATGGTGCGCATGGCAGAGCGCCACGGCGAGCGCATCGGCCGCGTCGGCGGTCAAACGCCCTTCGATATCGAGCACACTGCGCATCATGTGAGCCACCTGCATCTTGTCCGCACCGCCGAAACCGACCACCGCTAACTTGATCGCGCGCGGCGCGTATTCGGCCAGCTCGATCGTTTCGCCGATGGCTGCGAGGGCCGCACCACGAGCCTGCCCCAGCTTCAGGGCACTATCGACATTACGACTGACGAAGACCTTCTCGACGGCCACCTCGGTGGGGGCAAACCGCGCGATCAGATCACATACACCGGCATGTATGCGCGCGAGACGCGCCTGCACCACAAGACCATCCACTTCGATATGACCCTGCGCGAGACAGCGTTGCGTTCCGGGTCCGATTTCGAGGACTCCGAAACCCGTCCGTCTCGAGCCAGGGTCGAGCCCCAGGATACGAACCGTTTCAGTCAGGTCAGCCGTCACAGCCGTTGGCGTCGGGCTAGCCGCCGCAGTGGCGGACTCTGGATTGAAGGCGCGCCAAGACTTGGAGCGATATCGCGACATACGTCCGCGACCCCGAAAAAACGGCTGAAAAACCAGTTGCGTATGATACTCCGAAACGGAGACGCACCGTGCAAATTGCCGAGCCTGTTCCTGAGGCACTGAACCTCGACATCGAGCGATGGACCGACGCGCTGCGTCATGCAGGCGCCTCCGCTACGCACCTGCGGCAGGCGCAAGTGGCCGCGCGTGTCGTGGCACACATCACGGAAGACACGGAGCTGACCTGCGGCGTCTTGCTACACGAAGCCGCAATCGATTCCGCGCAAGTGCCAACCGAGTTCGGCGCTGCCAGTCGAGATGTCGCCGAACAACTCGCTCGACTTGGTGATTTCGGCGGCAGTATGCGTTGGGAAGAGAGCGTCACGCCGCGCGGCTCGCAAGCAGAAACGCTGCGCAAGATGCTGCTTGCAGTCGTATCCGATCCGCGACTGATCGTAGCCCGCATCGCGATCCAACTCGCCCGACTGCGTCTCGCGCGCGACGTCTCAGCCGAAGATCGTCAGCGACTCGCCAACGAGGCTCGCGCCGTCTTCGCGCCCCTCGCCCATCGCCTAGGCGTCTGGCAGGTGAAATGGGAGCTCGAGGATCTCGCGTTCCGCTACCTCGAGCCCGAGGCGTACAAAGCGATCGCCAAAGCACTGGCTGAACGTCGCGCTGATCGCGAAGCCTACATCGCGCGCTTTGTCACCGAATTGCGTTCACTGCTGGCTGCGCAGCATCTGCATGCCGAGGTGCAGGGCCGCGCCAAACATATCTATAGCATCCACAGAAAGATGCAACGCAAGCGACTCACGCTCGATCAACTCTACGATCTTCGAGCTGTGCGCATCGTGTGCGAGTCGGTAGCCGAATGCTACGCAGCTCTGGGCGTCGTGCACGGCCACTGGCCCTATATCCGCGGCGAATTCGACGATTACATCGCAACACCCAAAGATAACTTTTATCGCTCGATCCACACCGCCGTGATCGGGCCTACCGGTGTTCCCGTCGAAGTGCAGATCCGCACCCTGGAGATGCACCAACAGGCTGAGCTCGGTGTGGCAGCGCATTGGCGTTACAAGGAGGGTGGCGCCCGAGATGCCAGCTTCGAGAAGAAAATCGAATGGGTCCGCAGGCTACTCGATACGCCAGAAGCCACTAGCACTGGCGATCAAGACTTTCTCGATCGAGTTCGCGCCGAGTTGTTCGAGGATCGCGTTTACGCACTGACGCCGCGCGGCGAAGTGGTCGATCTCCCCCAAGGTGCCACCCCGCTCGATTTCGCATATCAGGTGCACACCTCACTCGGTCACCGCTGCCGCGGCGCGAAGGTCAACGGCCGCATCGTGACGCTGACGCAACCACTCGCCAACGGACAGGTTGTCGAGATCATCACCTCGAAGCTGGAGAACCCCAGTCGCGACTGGCTCACTCAGGAAGGTTTTTTGGTCTCACCGCGCAGCCGCGCCAAACTGCGCAGCTGGTTTAGACGACTCGATGCCTCCGAGAACGAGGCCGCCGGGCGACAACTGCTCGAGCGTGAACTCGCAAAACTCGGCGTGGGTCTCGATCTCGTGCCGGCGTTAGCTGCCGATCTGAAAGCCGGTGACGCGAGTCAGCTCTATCGATGGGTGGGCGAAGGCGAGACCACACTCACGCAAGTCGCAGCCGCGGTCTTGCGTCGGGTAACGCCCAAAGAGCCGGCACCTGCACAGGCTACCGTGCCACGTCGCACGCCGACGCAGGGCGCCATCGAAGGCGGACCGATCACTCTCGAAGGCATCGGTAACTTGCCCATGACTTTCGGCAAATGCTGCACGCCCGTACCACCCGAGCCCGTGACGGCCTACATCACCTTGAGCCGCGGCATCACGGTGCATGCCGAGCGCTGCTCAAGCCTGCAACGCATGCGGCACGCACACCCTGAGCGGTGTTTGACGGTGAACTGGTCGATCGACCCGAAACGTCGCTGAGCGTCAGCGGTTCGGCATGTCGATGGCGCGCTTGTCGGCGGCCAAAGCCGCTTCGTGCAGCGCCTCGGAGAGCGTTGGGTGGGCGTGGATCGTGCGCTGCAGATCCTCGGCGCTCGCCGAATACTCCATTGCCAACACAGCCTCCGCGATCAGCTCGCCCGCCATCGGACCGATGATGTGTACGCCCAAGATCTGATCGTCATCGGCAGCGACGACCACCTTGGCGAAACCTTGGCTCGCCTCCATCGCGCGCGCTCGACCACTCGCGAGGAAGGGGAAGCTACCGACCTTGTAGGGCCGACCACTCGCCTTGACCTGCTCCTCGGTTTGACCGACCCAAGCGATCTCGGGTGCGGTATAGATTACCGAGGGGATGGCATCGTAATTGACGTGCGCATAGAGCCCAGCGATGCGATCAGCGACCGACACGCCCTCCTCCTTGCCCTTGTGCGCGAGCATCGGACCACGCACGCAATCGCCCACTGCCCAGACGTTCTCGACGCCGGTGTGGCAGTGCTCATCCACTTCAATGAAACCGCGGGCATCGAGCTTCACGCCCGTTCCCTCAGCCAGCAAGTTATCGGTGTACGGGCGACGACCGATGCACACGATCAACTTGTCGACAGTGAGTGACTGCGTGGCATCGCTCGAATCGGTGTACGTGACATCGACGGCGCCGGACTTCACCGCCGCACCGGTGACCTTGGCACCAAGACGGATATCGAGACCCTGCTTCTTGAAATGCTTCATCGCTTCTTTGGAGAGCTGCTGATCGGCCATCGCGAGAAAACCTGGCATAGCCTCCAGCACGACGACTTCCGCGCCAAGTCGACGCCAAACGCTGCCGAGCTCCAACCCGATGACACCCGCACCGATGACACCCAAGCGCTTTGGCACGGCATCGAACTCGAGGGCGCCCCAGCTATCAACGATGTGCTTGCCATCGAATGGCGCGCTCTTGAGCGGCATCGGTTGAGAGCCGCTTGCGAGCACGATGTGGCGCGCCGACAAAGTCTGCTTGGCTCCATCGTGAGCGGTGAATTCAACTTGTCGATTCGGCAGCAACTTGCCATGACCTTGCATGGCAGTCACGCCCGCCGACTTCAGCAGCTGCACAATGCCACCGGTCATGTTCTTCACGATGCCCGCTTTACGCTTTTGCATCGCAGCGATGTCGACTGACACCGCGCCCGTCTTGATGCCATGCGCGGCGAACTCAGACTGCGCACGATGGAACAGCTCCGAGGACTCGAGCAACGCCTTGGACGGAATACATCCGGCGTTGAGGCAGGTGCCGCCAAAAGTCGCCGACCCGTCGTAGTTTTTCCATTCGTCGATGCAGGCAGCCTTCAGACCATTCTGCGCCGCCCGAATAGCAGCCGGATAACCAGCAGGACCGCCGCCGATGACGATGACATCAAATTCGCTCATGAGAATAATTCCTGAAATCAAAGACCGAGCAGCATGCGACCCGGATCCTCGAGGCAATCCTTGATCGTGACGAGGAACTGCACGGCCTCACGGCCGTCGATGATGCGATGGTCGTAGCTGACGGCGAGATACATCATCGGACGCACGACGATCTGACCATTCACGACCACCGGCCGCTCCTGGATCTTGTGCATACCGAGAATGGCGCTCTGCGGCGCATTCACGATGGGCGTTGAGAGCAGCGAACCGAACACACCACCATTGGTGATGGTGAAAGTACCGCCCTGCAGATCCTCGAGAGCGAGGCTGCCCGCGCGCGCACGAGTACCGTACTCGACGATCTGCTTCTCGATCTGAGCGAAGCCCAGATTCTCGGCGTTGCGCAACACCGGCACGACGAGTCCGCGATCGGTCGATACCGCAACACCGATGTCGTAGAACTCGTGATAGATGACGTCGTTACCTTCGACGGCAGCGTTCATCACTGGGAATTTACGCAGTGCCTCGATGCTCGCCTTCACGAAGAAGGACATGAAGCCGAGCTTCACGCCATGCTCTTTCTCGAAGCGATCTTTGTGACGCGCGCGCAGCTCGGTGACTGCCGTGAGATCCACTTCGTTGAATGTCGTCAGCAACGCCGCCGTGTGCTGAGCCTGCACGAGCCGCTCGGCGATGCGCGCACGCAAACGGGTCATCGGCACGCGCTGCTCCGCACGCGGACCAGACGGAGCCACAGCAGCCGGCGCAGCGGCCGCTTTTGGCGCACTCGCGGCACTGATGACATCGGCCTTGGTCAAACGACCATCGCGACCCGTTCCCGTAACCGAGGCAGGATCGACCTTGGTTTCTTCGACGACACGACGAACGGCCGGACTCAGTTTCGGGTCGGCTGCTTTGGCACTGGCTGCAGCAGCCGAGGCAGCGGGCGCAGCGGCCGCAGGCGCTGGCGCCGCAGCACCCTTGGCACCCTCTTCGAAGATCGCAAGCAGATCACCGCTCTTGACGGTGGTGCCCGGCTGAACCTTCCACTCTTTGACGACGCCCGCTGCAGGCGCCGGCACCTCGAGCACGACCTTATCGGTCTCGAGATCGGCGAGATTCTCATCACGACTTGCGGCCTCACCAGGCTGCTTGCGCCAGGCGACCAAAGTGGCATCCGCCACGGATTCAGGAAGTTGGGGTACGCGAATTTCAGTAGTCATCGAAGGAAAGTCCTCAAAAAAATCAACGCTTGCGACGAACCACAGCCGCGGCACGCGGTGCGGAAGTCGACGCGCTCGCCGCCACGGCCGGAGCCGGATCGCCGAGTCGTTTGGTGATGCGATTGTCATCCTCGCGGGCTGCGGACTTCAGTGCCGCATCCACGAGTCTGGCCTGTTCGATCTCATGGATCTTCGAAATACCGGTGGCCGGCGCTGCCGCAGGCGGACGACCCGCGTAGAGCAAGGTACGTCCCGCAAGCGGACGCTCGAGCCGGTGACGGATCTGGTACCAAGCACCCTGATTCTGCGGTTCTTCCTGACACCAGACGATTTCCGTGGCGTTCGGATAACGCTCGATCAAAGCCGCGTATTCGTCCGCCGGGAACGGATAGATCTGCTCGAGCCGCGCCAGCGCGACATCCTGCTGGCCTGAGGCGCGACGCGCCTTCAGCAGATCGAAATAGACCTTGCCACTCGAGAGCACGAGGCGACGGACCTTTGCCGGATCGATCGCGTCGATTTCGTCGATCACGTTGCGGAAAGAATCCGTTGCCAGATCGTCGAGGCTCGAAACCGACAGCTCGTGACGCAACAAACTCTTCGGCGTCATGACGATGAGCGGCTTGCGGAACTCGCGCAACATTTGACGGCGCAGCATGTGGAACATCTGCGCAGGCGTCGATGGCACGCATACCGACATATTGAGCTCGGCGCAAAGTTGCAGGAAGCGCTCGAGACGAGCCGACGAGTGCTCGGGTCCCTGCCCTTCATAGCCATGCGGCAGGAACATCGTGATGCCGCAATAGCGACCCCACTTCGACTCACCCGAGCTGATGAACTGATCGATGATGACTTGGGCGCCGTTGACGAAATCGCCGAACTGTCCCTCCCAAATCACGAGCACGCCCGGATCCGTTTGCGAGTAGCCATACTCGAATCCGAGCACCGCCTCTTCCGAGAGCACCGAATCGATGACCTGGAACCGCGGCTGACGCTCGGCGACATGCTGCAGCGGAATATGCACATCACCATTATTTTGATGGTGTAGCACTGCGTGGCGATGGAAGAACGTGCCACGCCCGGAGTCCTGACCCGAGATACGAACAGCGAAGCCCTCTTCGAGCAAGCTCGCATAGGCCAGCGTCTCAGCGCAGCCCCAATCAAGCGGCAGCTCGCCCGAGACCATCTTGGCGCGATTGACCATCACCTGCTGCACACGCGGATGCAGCGAAAACCCGTTGGGGAGTTGGGTGATGCGCTCGCCAAGCGCCTTCAGACGCTTAACCTCGACACCGGAGTGCACGCGGGCCGCCCAATCGACCTGCATGTAGGGCGCCCAGTTGACGGTGTATTTGTTGCCGATCATGCCGAGCGAGGCGCGTGCCTGCGGCCGACCCTCATCGAGGCCTGTGCGATATTGCTCAACCAGCGCATCGGCATCGGCTACCGACAAAACACCCTCGGCTGCCAAACGCTCCGCATAGAGCTTGCGCGTCGTCGGATGCTTGCGGATGACGCTGTACATCACCGGCTGCGTGGCAGCCGGTTCGTCCGCTTCGTTGTGCCCGAGACGGCGATAACAGACGAGATCAATCACGACATCCTTGTGGAAGCGCTGGCGATAGCGCATTGCCATCCGAGCAACGAAAACCACGGCCTCGGGATCATCGCCATTGACGTGGAAGATCGGCGCTTCGAGCATCTTGGCGACGTCGGAGCAATACATCGTCGAACGCATGTCCTCAGGCTTCGAGGTCGTGAACCCCACCTGATTATTGACGACGAGGTGAATCGTGCCGCCAGTGTAGTAACCACGCGCCTGCGACAGCTGCAGCGTCTCCATCACCACACCCTGACCACCGAAGGCTGAATCGCCGTGGATGAGTAGCGGTACGACGCGCTCACCGACCGAGTCGTTACGTCGTTCCTGACGAGCACGCACCGAACCCTCGACGACGGGGTTCACCACTTCGAGATGCGAGGGGTTGAACGCCAAACCCACGTGAACGTTGCC
>Ga0315902_10003070_pt1 | contig 25341 bp, 8 predicted proteins | sample LakEriMetagenome_9_FD_203523 | JGI IMG/M metagenome (GOLD analysis project Ga0315902, IMG submission 203523) | Freshwater fungal communities from buoy surface, Lake Erie, Ohio, United States - Buoy 12 MA117 | ecosystem: Environmental > Aquatic > Freshwater > Lake > Lake biofilm | place: USA... | reverse complement strand
ACTCAAGGCCGGAGGAACCTATGTTCCGCTCGATGCCGACTATCCGGTGAAACGTTTGGAGAACATGCTCGAATTGGCCGAGGTCAAGCATCTTGTGACCCAATCTCCACTGCATGCTAAGCTTCCTTGCACCAAGCGACTGGATATCTGCATCGATCAAGATGCCCATGAGATTGCCTGTGAAGATTCGTCGAATCTGGATCTTGCGTATAATCCGAATCGATTGGCCTACATCATCTTTACCTCTGGGTCTACGGGCCAACCCAAAGGAGTCATGATCGAACATCGGTCTTTGGTGAATCTACTCGCCGATATGGCATCAAGATTGAATTTCTCTCCAGGGGATTCATTGCTGAGTATATCGACGCCATGTTTTGATATATCACTACTAGAGATCCTTCTTCCGTTGACCGCATCTGGATTGGTGGAAGTTGCTTCGCGTGATGCTTTTAGTGACGTGCGAGTTTTGAAAAATCGCCTCGAATCTAAGCGATTTACTTGGCTGTTTTCAACCCCATCGAGACTCGATTTGCTGCTTCATGGAGGATGGCAGGGTGATCCTGCGTTGAACGTATTAACGGGAGGCGAACAGCTTTCCCAAAGCCTCTCAGTTCAACTGGCAACGCGTTGTTGCTCGTTATGGAATCTCTATGGACCAACGGAAGCGACGATCCTTTCGACCGCTATCGAATCGATTGACCAGAATCCGGTGTGTTGCATCGGTCGTCCAGTATCCAACACTCAAGTGTATGTACTGGACTCCCATCGCGATCTCTTACCGATTGGAGTTCCTGGAGAGTTGTACATCGGTGGGGACGGCCTAGCCCGAGGCTATCTGAATCGTCCGGACTTGACCGCCGAACGATTTGTGCCCAATCCCTTTTCGAACGACTCCGATTCGAAGCTTTATCGAACCGGGGACCTGTGCCGCTGGAAGCACGACGGCACGTTGGAGTACCTTGGGCGCATCGACCATCAAGTCAAACTGCGTGGCTTTCGGATCGAACTCGGAGAGATCGAAGCGATGCTCAGTTCGCATTCGAGCATCGCTCAGTGCGTCGTGGTCCTTCGCGAAGACCGTCCTGGGGATAAAAGGCTCGTAGCTTACTACACACTCCGTGGGGATCCAAACCCGAGCATCTTCGAATTGCGGGAGTTCCTTGGTTCGAAACTCCCTGAGTACATGGTCCCTGCGGCGTTCGTCAGGCTCGATACGCTACCGCTTACTCCAAGCGGTAAGATCGATCGACGGGCTTTGCCTTTGCCCGATATCAAGGATGTCGGTGTCCAAGATCAGTACACGCCTCCTCGGAATGGGGTCGAAGAGCAATTGGCTCAGGTTTGGTCGGAGGTCCTGGGCATCGAACGGATCGGAATCCACGACAACTTCTTTGCCCTGGGAGGACATTCGCTACTGGCCGTGAGGCTGTTTTCCGAAATCAATAACCGCCTTGGACGTGAACTACCTCTGTCGATCCTATTTCAGCAAGGAACCATCGCGCAAATTGCCCAGTTCATCGATGCATCGATCGAGGACCAGCCGATAGCCCGAATCGTCCAACTGTCGAGTAGCAAGAATGGACATCCCCTAGTTGTCATGCCCGGATTGAACGGGGAATTGCTGTATTCGAAAGAGTTGGTCGATCGCGTTGAGCATCGAAGCAATGTCGTTGGGCTACAGCCAAATCTGGATCCTAGATTTCTTGAGACTTATACTGATTTTAGTCGGACTGCTAGCGAGTATCTAAAAGTCATTCGAGCGCATCAGCCCCTGGGCCCTTACAGATTGCTCGGCTACTCCTATGGTGGGATCTTAGGCTTTGAAATCGCAAGGCAACTCAAGGAACAAGGTCAAGCAGTTGATTTTTGTGGGGTGATCGACACCGGCATCGAACCCGACTTTTCCTATCGGCAGCTTGGCTCGGTCGCAGTTCATCTAGCGCGCATATCGATCAATCTTCCTCGTTGGATAGCGGCAAATTGTAGACCTGATAATTTCCGAAAAACCGTCGCCAGGGTGAATCGTAAAATCCGTTACTTTGGTCGACGGATACACGCTCATGGCGAAACGAAATATACTTTTGAGGATGAGTTTGGGATTAAGAAATCGCATGACTATCGCCGCAAGGTCCTTGGTTGCATCTTTCAAAGTTTTATTGATTACGAGCCCAAGAATTACCGCGGCAGGGTGACACTTTTCCGAGCGGTGACGCGCCCCTTATTCCATCATTTATCGCCCGATCTAGGCTGGTCGAAAATTGCAACCCATGTGGATGTACATCGAGTTCAAGGTGATCACGATACCATTCTCCGTTCGGAGCAGATCGAACGTATTAGCCGAATCATCAAGGAGTCGGTCAAAGGATTGGAGACCAGCGATCATGCTTGAAACCATCGTACCGGAACGTGTCGCAATCGATGTTCGATATGAGTTTTGCGATGATGGGCTTTTCTCAGAGGAAAGAGAATGCCTTGGAGCCGTCGTCGAGAAGAGACTTAGGGAATTCACGACGGGAAGGGTTTGCGCAAGAAAATCGCTTCTCAAGCTTGGGATTTCCCCGTGTCCGATCCGGATAGGTCCTCAGCGAGAACCCATTTGGCCTAAGGGGATCACCGGCAGCATCACCCACTGCACTGGCTACTGCGCCGCAGCAGTGGCAAGATCGGTGGACCTCGCTTCGATCGGTATCGATGCCGAGGAAAACCTTCCACTAGGCGAGGGAATACTCACGGTCATATCTACACCTCGGGAACGAGCAGAGATTTATCTGCGAGGAGGGTCTCGATTGCATTGGGATCGGCTTTTATTCTCTGCCAAGGAAAGCGTTTTTAAGGCTTGGTATGGCCTGGCCGGTCAATGGCTAGATTTTTCCGAGTGCGATGTTCTTTGGGGTCCTGAAGGCGATCTAGAGTCTGTTGGTGAGGATTTGTTTGCAGGGATATTCGTCGCTCAATTGGGTCGCGCATGGTCAAGCTGCACAGACAACTCGAGTCGTGATTCCCAGAACCGTTTTGAGGGACGTTTCGTTTTTGGTAAGGAGCATCTTGCGACGATGGTGACCGTGCCTGCCTCGAAAGCAAGCCTTGTTTGAAACTGCAGCCAACGATGTCAACGATGTCAACAAAGTCCGTCGTCAATGACGTCCAAGACCCATGAGGCCCGCCGCAGGCGAGCGTTGGTTCACAGTCGACGATAGACGTCTACTTATTCCGCAGTGCATCGGTCGGATTCAATGCCGCTTTCGATTCGATTTCAGGTGCGGTCAGTTCCCCTCGGTACAATCGAACATCCGAGATCCTGCCGCGAAAATAATCCTGAGCCCCAAAACCGATCCGGAGTGGTTCATCGATGCTCAAGTCGTAATCCTCTGCCTTCATACCGGACGATTCAGCCACCAGCGTTCCATCGACATAAAGCTTCAATGCAGTCTCGCCTCGCACGGCTGCTATGTGATGCCAACCCGCTTTGAGTGCGCGGTCGAACGTGGCGTTCCGACCGGTTTCGATCGATAGCACCCGACCCGAAGGTAACGTCCCGACAAACAATCGTCCTTGATACACAGCCATCGACCAGGCCCGTCGGTACTTGACCTCTGGCGTCCTATCGACCCGGCCAAACCGGGTCCAGTTTTCATCTCCGTCATAGCGATAGATCTCCGCGAGCGGTAACGTACCGCCATACATCTTACCGTTGTACACGAGCAACGGCATGGCCTCGAGTTCCTGCCCAAGTTTCCCGGTATCGACCCAATCGGATTCGCCTCGGTAGCGAAACACACGCGCCTTGGGCCACTCGCTGACATAAAGGTCACCTTGGTGGATACCGAATCCGTACGTCTGGGTTGCTTCGGGGATCGCGCCTACGAGCTTCCAGTCCTGTCCATCGAATCGAAATACCGACCCTTCGTCATAGCTCGTCGCGTAGAGTGCATCGTTGAAAACGGTCATTGCTTCGACCCGTTTTCCGTCTGGGGTACTGCATGGAGTCCAGCGTTGAGCACCTTCGTATCGAAAGAAGCCGGCAGGTCGGTAGAGCGAACTGGCGTAGAGTTGGCCTCGGAAGACGACTAGCGAGGCGATCGCTTCGGTCTCCGGGGATACCGAGCCGCAGTCCTCCCACTGATCGGCTTCGGTCAGGCGATACACCTTGCCACCCAAGGCTTGGTTTTGGGACTCTGAGAGGCTCGATCCGGCAAGTCTGTATTTGGATGAGGCTGCATACAAGCTGCCGTTGTACACGGCTAGGGCCGAGATCGCATTGGCTCGATCAGGGCTCCCCATATCGGTCCATCGGTCGGCACCTTCCCATCGAAAAACCCGTCCGGATTGATTTGCATCTGCATGGCATGTCGAAGCGTACAGCCGTCCGTTATGCACGCACAGGGAGAACACATAAATGGCATCTCCGAGTCGACCGTGATCGGTAAATTCGCTCTCGACCTTGGATTGATCGATCCCAAAGTGGACCTGTCTCGCGTTTGGCTGGCTGTTGGTGACGCCTCCATGGCTGTAGATCCCCAAATGGAAACCACGACGCTCCTTCGAATCATAGCAACTGATCAAATCCCCGACGGGATCCCCAAAATCGTCGTCGATCTCTGCCCATAAGGAGATCGAGAACGGCTGCTTACCGAGCTGTAGTTTGCGAGCATCGGCCACCTCCGCGAAGGACTTACGGCCATCGAAGCGAGCTCCGAGGTTCGTCTCAGGCGATTTTTCATCTGCCGCGAAGTCCAGTCCGGTGGCAGTCGTCAGGAGATTCGATGGAGACACATCGCGGGGATGACCGATCAGCGGCCAGTGCCCAACGAGCTCCGCCTCGGGAGCTTGTTGACCGTACGCTATCGTGCTGGCTCCGAGAGCGATCGACAATCCGGTCAGCACGGCGAAAAACACCGTGGCCCGTTCGGTGGTAGATCTTTGGACTTGTCGTTGCACCATCCTCGTGGCTCCTCAAATCATTTAGTGAATAGTCATGAATGCTCTGCGATTGATCGCAATTGCGCTTGGACGGGCTGCTTTAGAATAAGGTCAGCCTGCGCAGTGCCACGTCGAGCACGAGCGTGGCACTGGCGAGTGCCAGCAGCCAAGGCCACAAAGGCTCGGGTCGCTGTGCCGTTCTACCGTCATCCTCGAGCAACTGCTTTGCATCGGTCTTGAATCGTCCCCCCGATACCTTGGCGACCTCTCGCAACCAATCTTCGTTGGTGGGACGGATCCGCAGCTCGTCGCTATAACCTCGGATCAAACCGCGCGATTGGCGATACTTGACCTGTCCATTCTCTTTGACGGCGATGTCGACATGATAGGCGCCCGGCTCCTCGACTTTCAAATCGCTGATGTATCGACCCGGTGCGGCTTGCGATATCTTTTTGGTCTCTCGTTTCATCTGTGGGCCGATGACACTCAGCTCGACGTCGGCTTGATTCAGGAAACTGCCGAGTTCATTCGCGGCATCGATGGACCAATGAGAATCGTTACCGAATCGATCGACCGCGATCGAAATGCCTCGGCCATCGCTTTTGCGCATTGTTTGTCGAACGACTTGAGTCCAGAACTTGCCGTAGCCTGGCCATGTCATCCACTCGGCGGCCCAGCGAGATTTGGCATCAGAAGTAAAAGCGACGGACATCCCTAGTCCATAACGCCACCAGACCAGCAGTGGATCACCCTTTTCGGTCGCAAGAATCACTTCGCAGGTCGGTTTTGGGCGTGTCATGACATAGCCCAAGAGAAACGGGGCGGTTTCCATGTCGATATCGGACAATGCATACGTTGTCCGGATCACCTGCGGGACGAACGGTTGTTCGTCGATGGCGGACTTGCTGGCCGTGACGGTCTCCTTGGCAAAGATCTGTGGCACTTGGGCCGGGTCTGAGGTGAAGTAGTATCGGCCTTTCCCAATTTTTGCGATTTGTTCGAGCATATTGGTATCGGAGCCATCCCCGACGGCCACCGTCGAGACGGTCATCTTGGCCGACGCCATCTGCTGGGCGATGCCTTCGAAATCTCCCGGATTGGAGATTCCATCGGTGAGAAAAATGGCGTGTTTGAGCCGTGTTTGCGTGCGCTGCAAGATCTCGAACGCTTGTTCCATCGCGGGATACATATCGGTCCCTCCGGCCGATTCGACTCTGGCGATGTCGTCGATGATCTTGGCCTTGTTGTTTGCGCTCTGCATCTCGCTGACGACATAGGTTTCGTGATCGAAGGCCAATACCGCGACTTGATCGTTTTTGCCCAGCAGTTCCACAGCGGCCCGGGCTGCGGATTTGGCCATCTCGATGCGATCCCCCGACATCGAGCCCGAACGATCGATGACCAGTACCATTCCTAACGAGGGTTTTTCTTTCTCTTTTTCAAAGTCGCTGCGCACGGGCAGGATCTCTTCGAGCGTGGACTTGTAGTAACCTCCTAAACCGAAGGATTGCTCTCCTCCGAGCATGATGAACCCACCGCTGAGTTCTTGAACCCAGGTGCGCGCCAGTTGCATTTGCTGTTGCGACAAAGCCGTAGCGGGTACGTTGGACAGGATCAGCGTCTCATAGTTCTGCAGATCTGCGAGAGTATCGGGCATGCCTTGGGGTGGTCGCACATCGACCTGGATCCCTTCGTCTTCGAGCGCGTAGGCAAACTCGCGAATCAGGCTCGGATCGCTTTCAATCACCAGAACTCGGGGTTTGCCTGCGGCATAGACCAGACCTGCGGTCGTGTTGTTCTCGAGCAGTGTGTCGTTGGTCAGTTCCGAGACGCGCGCCTGGAAGACGGCCAATCGCTCGCGATCCACCGATTGCTGAAACCGGAAGCGATTCTCACCTGCTTGGATCTTTTTGCGCTCGCTGAGCACTTTGTGATCGCCTCGGTAGACTTCGACTAGGCCTTCGTCATCGTGGTTGGATTGAATGACGACCTCGACCATGAACGGCTCTCCTTCACGCACTTCGGCCGGCACGTTCACTTCGGCAACCTGGACCTCCGGCGCGGTTGGCGAAGGAACAGGAACCGTCGAGATCGGGATAGGGCTTTGGCCTGCAACGGACAACGCATCGCCTAGGGTTTCATTCCCGTCGGTCAGCATGACAATATGCGGAACATAACCAGGAGGCATGTACCCTGATGCGGACTGCAAGGCAGCGGCGATGTCGGTGTCTCGACGGTAATTCGATTCGGCTGGGTCGGGTTGGAGCGAATTGGAAGTCAAGTTTGGTTCCTGAGCGTTGTCCGGTTTCGAAAGAAGCCAGGTTTGGGAATCCATGATGGAGCCGGGTGATGCCGCGAATGGGAGAACGGCGATGCGATGTGTACCGGGCTGGCTTTGCAACGCCTCAACGAACGATTTGGCGGCCGCTGAACCCTCATCGCTGATGCTCTGGCTCTCGTCGCTAAGTACCACAAAGAACGGTTCTTTCGTCGTCCGCAACCAGTGAAGGCCGGCAATCGCCAGGACAACAGAGGCGAGCATGATCGAGCGCGCAATGAGCGAAATCCACCGCTGGGACTTCGAAAAATCCGTAAGGCTGACTCGGAAGAACAAGTAAACCATCAGCAGGGCTGGAATCAACAGCAGCAAAAGCCACGGACGAGTGAACTCAAGCGACAGAAAGGATGCCGTCATGCGAGAACCCTCCTTTGATACATGCCCCACTCGAGGACAAGCAGCGAGCCGATGAGGATCGCAAGGTAATACCAAGGAGGGTACGAGAACCAGGACGCGATCGAGGTTTGCATGGGTGCTCGATCCGACTCGTTTGCGTTTCGAAGATCGGTCTCGCTGGAGCTCGCGAGATTGACCGCATAGCGATCCACAAGTTTTCCGGTGGCTCGCAAGGTTTCAGCGGTCGGATTCTCGTTGGCATCCCACTCGAACAGCTCCCATACTCCGGTCTCTTTCAACGGCCCGGCCGTGCTACCGGATTGACGTTTGACTTGAAGGCCCGGAGAGATCAGCCACAGATTCTCTGGAGGCGCGCTGGCCGAGAGCGATCGATTCAGCCGGGCTGTGTCGCCACCGGAAATCGCCAAGCTCAACTCACCGCTTTGGCTCGAGAACCACGCGATGGCGTTGCTGGCAAGAATCGGGAACACGGTGCGAAAGGCCAAATCGCTTTGCTCGAGATTGACCCCCAGGACGACGGCTTTCTTATCTCCATGAGATAGCGTAGCGAAGAGCGATTCTCCTCCGACACACGAAGCGATGGGCTTGGCGGTCTGGGTCGGGAAGGTCAGTTTTTTGGTGCCTGGAAACATCACGTTGTCGAGTCTCACATGGGTCATCAGCGGCGAGTCTTTGTCTTGCTCTGTCACAAGGGGGCTATCGATGAGCCCATCGACGCGAAAAAGGCTCGAGTTGGTTTCGGGGTCGATGATGAATAACGGGTTGGATGGGAGTGGGTCGGGGATGAGTTTGTGAAGAACGACGACCGTATTCTCAGGCCACGCGGTCGGAATCTCTTTCTGGACAGTCACACGAACCAGCGGATTGGCTTCGAAGACTTTCTGCAGAAACAGATTTCCCGGAGATACGATCAGGACGGGTTGAATGACGCGATCGGGCAGGATCGCCCAAGCGATATCGTCGACATCGAGCCTGTTGTTCTTCGAACGGTCTTCCCCCTGGTCGGTTTCGAATTTGGACAACGAGGCCTTGAGAGCACCCCCTTCGAGGGATGTTTTCTCCAACGTGCGAGACCATGTTTCGTTGGGCTGGAGTTTCAGGGGAAAGATATCCACTGGGCGCTCATCGAGTTCGATTTCCAATCGGCACTGGATCGGCTGGTCCGATGCGTTGCGAACTTCGACTAGCAACTCATAGCCCACGGCATCGACCATACTGCGACGCGTTTGAAACTGGGTGATACCGACGTTCGAGGCGTTGGAACCGAAGGCTCGATATTCGACGGCGGTTGCTTTCTTTGGCTCGTTGTCAGGCTTCATATTCTTTGGGGTGGCTTGATCGGTAAAGACGATCACCTGTCCGTTGGGAGCATCACCCAGGAGTTGATCGGCCAGTTCGACTGCGGATCCGAGGTTTGCAGGGGTATCGACGGGTTGCAGATCGTTGATGGCACGGCGGAGCGAAGGGACGTGATTTCCCATCCCGAGGACGACCTCGGGCTGTGTTCCTGCGGTGAGGATGGCAACTTGATCCTGCTCGCGAACGCCATCGAGGACTCGCTGTGCGGCCTGTTTTGCTGAATCGAATCGCGTGGTTGCCTTATCGAAGGCTTGCATGCTGGCCGAAACATCCATAATGAGAACCACCCGCCGGGCCCCTTTGGTTTGCCAGGAGAGGATCGGGTCGGCGATCGCCAGAACGAGCAAGGCGAGGATCAGGAGTTGCGCCAGGAGCGATAGCCAATATCGCAGGTTCTGCCACAGGGACTTCGGTGGCTTTTCCTCGAAGATCTGGCTCCAGAAGAGGTTGGTGGATACCGGTACGCGGCGCAATCGGACTTTCAGTATGTAGAAGATCACGATGGGGATCGCGATCAAGGCTAACAGCAAAGCCAGTGGCGTTCCGAGTGTCATGTTAGCTCCCAATCGCCGCAGAACGCATCATGGTCATCATCAGTTGATCGAACGGAACAATCGATGGCGATTGCGTGCAGCTTAGTCCGTACCTGCGGCAGTAGTCTCGAACGGAGGTTTGATGATCGGTGAAGAGTTGTTTGTAGCGACGGAGCATACGCTCATTGATCGTCACCATGCGAATCGATCCGTTCTCGACATCCTCCAGCTCGGCATCCCCGAGCAGCTTGGGGTCGGCTTCCTTGGGATCGTGCAGTTGCAACACATGGGCTTCGAATCTCCGCGAGCGCAGTTGGTCAAACCCGCGCGAGAATCCGTTTGTATCGAAAAGATCGCTAAGCACGACTACCAAACCGTTACGCGTTCCGCGATGCAGTAGGCCTTGAACGGCTTTCGACAGATTCGTGTCGGTACCGACCGTCGAGAGGGATTCCAGATACTTCATCAAGGCCAGGATGCGGGCCTTGCCCCGCGTTACCGGGAACTCCGAGATAATGTCGTTTGCATAGGCAACCACGGCGATACGATCCAGGTCAGCCAGCGCGATGTAGGCCAGGGCGGCGGTCAATTGCCGAGCCAGATCGAATTTGGGAGGACTTCCAAAACCCATGCTCCGCGAGCAGTCGATCATCAGGTAAACGTGTAGGTCTTGCTCCTCTTGAAATCGTTTCAGCAAGAGATCGCCATGGCGAGCGTACACATTCCAATCGAGGTAACGAAGATCGTCGCCGGTTGCATATTCGCGGTGGTCCGAGAACTCGATCCCCGACCCGAGTTGCATGGTGCGGCGCTGGGCCAAGAGCGAGCCGCGAAAGACCCGTTTGGACATGATCGAGAGATACTCGAGCTTGGTCAGAAAGTCCGGTGGAAAAAGCATGGGGGCGATGTCCGATTAAGCAGCGATGGCGGATTCTGACAACGTCGCGAGGATCTGCTCGATGACTTCGTCGGAGGTCATCCCTTCGGCTTGTCCTTCGAAGTTAAGGATCATACGGTGACGAAGCACAGGTTTGGCCATCAAGCGGAGGTCTTCTCGGGCCACATGGTAGCGGGAATCGAGGATCGCACGGATCTTGGCACCCAGGATCAGGGCCTGCAATCCACGTGGGCTCGCCCCGTAGCGAACGTACTTCTTCGTCGCTGGGGTCGCGAGGGATTGATCCGGATGCGTTGCCATGACGATAGCGATTCCATAGCGCCGGATTTCCGGTGCGATGGGAATTTGGCGAGCCAGTTGCGACATCTCGAGGATCCGCTCTCCGCTGATCACCGGTGAAGCATGGGTCGTGGTGTTTTCCGTCGTCCGATCCAAAATCACTTCGAGGTCGTTCATCGATGGATACTTGACCAGCAGTTTGCAGAAAAAACGATCGAGTTGGGCTTCGGGGAGCGGGTAAGTCCCTTCCATTTCGAGCGGGTTTTGCGTCGCCATGACGAAGAAGGGTTCTGAGAGTTTATGGGTTGTTCCCGCGACGGTGACCGAATGTTCCTGCATCGCTTCGAGCAGAGCCGATTGCGTTTTGGGGGTAGCTCGATTGATCTCGTCGGCTAGCAAAACGTTGGCAAAGATGGGCCCTTTTTGAAACTCGAAGACCTTGCGTCCATCGCCTCGTTCCGCGATGACCTGCGTTCCGATCAAGTCCGCTGGCATCAAGTCGGGAGTGAACTGGATCCGATGGAACTCCAGGGCGATTGCATCGGCCAGGGTTCGAACGGTGAGTGTTTTGCCGAGGCCCGGGACCCCTTCTAGTAACACATGCCCACCTGCGATCAGCGCGATGAGGGTGTCGTCAAGGATCTCTTGTTGGCCGACGATCACTTTGGAGACTTCGGCCCTTAGTTGTTGGAAGTCGTGTCGAAATTGATCAAGCCGTTGGCGAAGTGCGTCGTCGATAGTCATGGAATGGTATCCCGTGGGGATCGAAATAAGTCGTTGAAAGGTTTTTGCAGCAAGTTTTCGCTAGGGTTTTGCAAGCCATTGTTCGGAGACACTAGGAAGAGTCTTCGGCCACTGGCCACGATACTTCATGTTCCGTACCACGCTGGTAATCCCATCGATGCAGAGCAAGCCGATATGGCGTTTATTCGCAGGATCGTTGATTCGGACCGTCGCGACAAGGTTGTTGTTGATCGAGATCGATACGTCATCGCCCTTGAGTTCCAATCGAACATGGTTAAAGTCGTTCTTTTTTAGTTCAAGCGGTTTGGAGGGAGGTTCGAGGGGAGCGGCATTGTTGGTTAGCAATGCGGGAACATCATCGGCCAGCGGCGTGATCCGGTGGAGTTGGATTCCCTCCGGACGGATGAGGAATGCGTAGCTGCCAATGGCTGGGTGGATATCCGAGGTTCCGTTATATTGAAATTCGTATTCGACCACGCCATCCTCGAGCATCGGGCGTTTGTAGCGAATGTAGGACTCGAAAAATTCGGATGAACTATTGAATATCGCGATCAGTTGGTTATCTCTAAAAGTCCAATCGTAACCCATACGTTCATTTTCTCGGCCGATGGATCGCCCAGTAACGCTCCCGTCCCATCCGATGTAGCTATCTTGACCTGTTAGGTCCAACTCCTCGGGGATCGAGGGAGAGCCGATGATTCGGAGATCCTCGACCTGGCCGCAAAATTCGGGATAAGCCGGACGGAGTACTAGCCATGGGAACGAGGCATTCGATACCGATTGCTCATGAATTTGAACGTCGTTGGTGTAGGTTGTGATTCGTCCATCGCTAGCCGCGATCCGGAAACGGGCTTGGCCCTTGTCTCGAAATCCAGGAACCTCTAGCGCGGAACCTTTTTCTGTTTGGCCCTTGGAATCGGTGACCAGAACGGCTGACAAATCGTACTTGGGTTCCGCAGAATGCCCCGCATAGAGGATCGCCATCTCCTGACGGTCCCAAGTTGTGCGTTCGGCAACGACTTCAAAATTGCCCACCAACGGCGATTGGAAGATCAGGAGGCTTCGTTGATTCGCACCGTAGTGGGCCGCTTTCCCTCGGTTGGTGACCCAGGTCGACGTCTGGAGTATAGCGTCAGGTTCCGATGTGGAGGTTCGTCGGGCCGAGGAGAGGATGGTCCACTGCTGTCCAGACGGAGGGTTCTTAGGGGACCAATCCGATTCGATCGCAAATTTCAAGTCGCCGTAAAGGTCGTTGGTGAGAGTCATCAACGACTTGTTTTGAGTTTTGTCTCTCTTTTCGATCGCAGTCTTTTGGAGTTTTTCCGTCATTGCAAGGGCCAGATCGCGAAGGCCAGGAACACTGGAGGCTCGTTTGGCAACGATGAAATTTGCCGTTTGAGTGACGTTGTCGTGCAAGTCGTTCTCATTCGAGTTTAAAGCTTCGATGAGGCCCTGCATTTGTAAGCGGGCTGGCTTATCATCAGGCGATTCGATGGCGATCAAGCATCGCAGTGCATCGAGAGTTCGCTTGGCTTGAGGATTCTTCTTTTCGAAGGTTTCGATGGCTTGGAGGACGTCGCCCGACAGGTTGTTACGCTGGGCGCAGCGCGCCAATTCCACTGCGACGCAATCCATTTTCATTGGGATACGCCCCACGCTTGTATCGGTCGAATCCTCGGACAGCTCAAAGGACATGCGAGGATACTTGGCATCTGTCGGCAGCACCAATTCCAGTAGCGTGCGAAGACTCTCTGGGTCCCCGTTCTGGGCCGCTTGCCGCCAATCGCCTGGTCGCAAAGTATCCGCCCGATACGAGAAGGACTGATTCGTCGGAATCCCATTTCTGTAGGCCGGATTCTTGGCATTGACATCGGCGATCAGCGCTTCGGAGATGCTCTGTGGCCACGGTCCTGACAAGATAGCATTGCGTACAAGGCACTCTTGATGTTGGTAGCGAAAGATGCCGAATTGAGTCGTCGTGTTGGATTCGAGCGGCAACGAATACACGAGCAGCCCGTTGATGGACAGGTCGATCTGTTTTTCTTGGTGGGTCAAGGAAACTTGGTTCCAATCTTGGTCTTTGATGGGTAGCCTGTCGACCTTGAGCTGGCTCGGTTCGACGTCGATCATGGTTTCCGTATCGAGATCGTAAAGGGTGCGCACCGCCTCGTTGACTGGGACGTAATGAAGTTGCAGACCTTCGGGGCTTAGGATCAAGGCCGTATCGCCTAACGTCGGATGCGCTACCATTTGATTTCCGTTGGCAAAAAATTCGTAGCGGAAGGTTTCGCCTTGAGCCAGCGGACGCTGGTAGGTCAGCCAACTCTCTTTGGTCCGTTGATCGGTCTTCGGGATTGGTTTGCCTCGAATTTGCGATTGGTCCACCAGCCAAGCAATAGGCTTGGGTTTCGTTTCTTGATCGATCCTCGGATCTTGGAATTGTCGGGTGATTAACGGCTTGGCACGGTTCGGATTGCGTCGCGATTGTTTTTGTTCTTCGCTAAAGAAAGCTGAGCTCCAGCCATCCATGCTGTCGCTTGAAACGAGAGGGACTTCCGAGGGGATCGATGGATTTCCCTCGATACGGAGATTTCGCCATTGGCTACCCGCGCCATAGTAGGTGCCAAAAGCCAGCCAGGGGGACGTGCCCGAGGACGATTCCGTCGTGATCGCTTGGCCATCGATCTTGAAGGTCACTTGATTTTTAGCGACTTGGATTTCTGCTCGAGGGTTGTTCGACAACGTTCGAACGCGTGGAACGTTCCCGATGAGGCCGCTGGAGTCGGATAGGGAGGACTGTTGCGTATCGATTCGAACCCCTCCGTACTCAACGTATGGGTTTCGATTGGGGCAATCCCATGACAATGTGAAGTCGCCAACGAGAGGATAACGCCACCATGAATAGTAATTCGCAATCAGCCAATTCGTCTCGTCGCGAACCGAAGGTGGCCGCAGCGCATCTGCGAGAGGGTCGGTCGATTGGAGTTTGTCCGCTTCGTTGTCATAGCCGGATTCCCTGCAAGCCGCTCGGATAATTGCATTGCGAACGGTTTCCGTTGAGAGCTTCGCATAATCGATTCCGGATGCCCCACCTGATAACCGATTGTTGAGATTCGCCAACTGGACCATTCGTTGTGAAACGCGCTTCGAGACCTCGGCATCGTTCTTCTCATGAATAAAAATCAAGTCCATGAGCATGTTCACGGCCGGATCGGTGGTTCCATCGAGAGCTTCGACCTGCTGTTTGAGTTTCAGCAGTTCGTTGCATTGATTGGCAGCGGACACCAATTGAGTCAGATTGGAGACCACGCCTGGTTTCAGTGTTGGTTCTCCGATGAGTTTTCCTCGTTCGGTGCTCTGGAGGAACCGGCTCGGAACCTGGGGGGTACGAACATTGCTGTCGAGCGTACGCACGGTCGAACGCTGTGCGTTGGGCATCGTCCATTCGTACCATGTTCGGTACCGCTCCTGGGCAGGTCGAGTGAGCTGCCAGCGGACCAGATACTCCAGAGCTGGATTCTGATTCTCCGAGTCTCCCGAGGCCGTGTACTGGGGCGCATCGGGGATATCCGCACAACGACCGAGCAGTTCCCATGCATAGTCGCTCAGGCCCATTTGCACAGCGTATTTTGCGAGTTCTCTGAGATCCTTGCGTTGGATGGCGCGCAGGTATTCGCCTTCGCCGATCCTCTGCAAGAAGCGCGATCGCGATTGAAGGGCGGCGTCGAAATTTTCGCGAACTCCCTTCGAATCGCCTTGGCCGGCAAGGTAGCGATTGAAGCTCGTAACAAAGTCGGTCATGAGGGGCTGGTTCAAATCCGAATAAGAAAAGGGGTCCGATGCAATCTCCATCGCCAAGGATTTGGTTACCAATCGCCTCATGATCGGTAGGGCCGCCTGCCTCAACTCGGGCTGAGTGAATGCTTGCACCGCTGCCAGGCCGGCGGTCTGCAGAGACGAATCGGTGGCCAATTTTCCCGATTGTTGTGCGAGTTCATCGAGCACTGTTTTTGATGCGGCCATGTCCCCAGACTCGATCGCGATGAGGGCCAAAAGGGCCGTCTTCGACAGGATGTGGATTTCCTTGGTCTCTCGGGCTTGTACCTCTTGTTGAAGAGCATCAAGCTTGCCGGCCTTTGCCGCCGCGCGAACCAGCGAAGTTGCGAGTGATTCGGCGCGGCCACTCTCGACGGCTGTGGAATTGACATACAGTCGAATTTCGTTAGGCCGATTCGTTGGAAGCGCGATGAGCCGCAGAGGGTCGTACAACTCGGCGGGCGTATCCGATGAATTGTTACCGGAGGTAAACGCCTTTTTGATCAGGTTTTGGACTTCGGTTTCGATCGGATCCTTCGCGGGTGCGTTGTTAACTCCAGGCGGGCCCATCGCCATGAGTCCGAGCGATGGATCCGGTAGAGCCGATTGCGGGTCGGGTACGGGCATGCCGCCGCGAAGCGACATGGTCAATGCCTTGGTTGCGATATCCGAGCGACCGCTGGAGGCGGCCAGGGTGTAGACCTTCATCGCGACACGGAATTGGGAGATCGTCAGCGGTGGTTCGAGGATTGGCTTGGTCGATGCCGTCTGATCCTCGGTCTTCGGTTCGCCTTTCGATTTCGAGGCCTTGGTGGTCGCAAGAGCGAGCAAACGCTCCCAACTTTTTTCGGCTTGCTCCCAGTCTTTCTGCTGTGTTTGCATCTCCGCGAGTTCCAGAAGCATCGAGTATTGCTCGGTACCCGCTAACTTGCGCATGCTGGCTTCCGCCGCCAAGTTGGCTGCTTGCAGAGCCAGTTGTCGGCTCTTGGGGTGCGACGCATACGGGCGTGTTCTAGGCGGTTGTTGGATAGGAGGGGTCTCGGCTGAAGATGGGGTTTGAGCATCGGCATTGACGGTGCTCGGGTCGCTGAGAATCTCTCGCGCGAGGATCCAGAGATCCGCGATGCCTTGTGCCTCTTGGCGCTGTCGGTTGTTGGCTCGACGCCCTGGAGCGATCGGTTCGAGCTTGGCCAGTTCAAGCAGTTTTTGCAACTCCGGGGCGAGGAGCTCTCCCTGGCAGTCCTGTTCCATCATCCATAGGACGCGCACGAGGTTGACCGACAGATCGTTGGGTCGTTGTCCTGTGAGCAGCTTGAGTCGATCGGTGATGAGCTCAATGGTTTCCGGCTTGGTGATCGCGAGACGCAAAATTTCAAGCAGTCCGGACTCGATCTTTTGGTTCTCTTTCCCTTTTAGCGAAGGATAGCTGACCATCAGATCCAATCGCTGTTTTTCCGGTAGCAAGCGGTCGAGGGAATCGATCAGGGCGCGGTCGGTGATCGCCTTCTTGGAGGTTGCGATCTGTTCGACTATCTGCGTTTTCAAGTATCCAGTGTTTCCATAGAATTTCTCGGCTTTTTGCATGTCCGGATCGTCTTCTAGCTTTCTGACGGCCAGGTAGGCGTCGATCGGATAGGCGAGAGATTGGAATAGGCCGCTTGTGGATATCGCTCTTTGAATTCGCTGATACGCCTGGTATTCATCATTCCGATAGGAAGACGCTTGATTCGCCTGTTCCCGCAAGCGTTCGTCGATTCGCTTCTTGACGTAGGCCCTTTCCTCGGGCCGTTTGCTCGCGATCTTGGCCAGCGAGGCGATGGGAGAATACTGAAAATCGTCAGACGTCCGACGACTGGCCTGCTTCAATTCCGCTCGTTTCAGAAGCCGCAGGGCGAGATCCTCAGACGGCTCAAAGTCGCTGATTTTCTGACCGAGGAACCAACAGGTATCGATGGGGATATCGTCCCATGACTTCTCGTCTCCCAGGATGGTTTCCAATTGCTTGCGTCCCTGTTCTTTTTTCGCACCGGCCATATCGATCAAGGCCAACATAACTGGACCAGCCCGCCATTGGGGAAAACGCTGGACTTGCGCTTCGATGGTTTTTTCTAATTCCTCGCGGCGCGAGGGATTGGATTGGAGCAATTGCAACAGGTTTGTGAACACGAGCGATACGGTTCCGTCTGCATTGTATCCCGTGATCCTATCCAACCCCATCCAAGGTCCAGAAGCAGCGATGGCCTGCGACTGGGGGATCACGCTTCGCTTGACCAATGCGTAGATCTTTTCGTTTTTTGCTAGTTCCGGTTGATTCACCAGGTCGCCAAGGATGTAGTTGCGATTGGATGGGTTGGCCTCGAAAAGGCGTTCGATCAAAGGGATAAATGCTTCCGCACTCCCTGGTTCTTCGCGAATGGTATTTCGGACCATATTCATCAACTGCCAGGGGTCACGAAATCGCTTTAGGTCGATCGTCTGGCATTTGGCTATGAATTCCTTTTGTCGCTTGGCCTGCGAAAAGGCTCTGGAGACTTCGTAAAAGCTTTCTGCAATCCAGGTCGGTTGCGCATCGAACAGAATGAGGTACTGATCGCAAGCCTCGTTGTACTTATTCCTTTCCATCAGGTTGTTTGCGAGATTCCAACGCAAGATATATGAGTCTGGGCGGAGCGCAATCGCTTTGGTTAAATACTCGTCGGCTTGCTCTTCCTGGTTAGCCGCCGCAGAGTACTCGATGAGTTGCTCAAGCGTGTAGATCGAGTCAGGCGACTTGGCTAATTTCTCTTTCAGCGATTCGATCATCTTCTTGAGCTCACCGGCGTTGGCGAGTTGGGCAAGAGCGGCGTTTCTCTCGAAGCTGTTGCCGCTGCTGCCTCTTTGGAAAGATCGAGGACTGAAAGTGCGGCTGCTGTTCTGCGTTGCAGAATACGGCGAGGCGCTTCGCCTCAGAATCGCAAGCGCCGCTTGATTGGCACTCTCCGTTTTCCCCTGGGATTGATAGAGGCTCATCAATCTCACTTGGTTGCCTGATTGACGGGCTGATGTGCGCTCAAGCCGAGCGAGCAATGCGTCGGCTTGGGCATCCATCCCGAGCCGTTTCAATTGGGGCAACAGTTGCATTTGGGCATCGCTCGTCAGGCGTAGACCAAACAGCCGCTCGGCCGATTGCTTGGCTCGGTCGGTGTCACCGATTCGCTCAGCGAGTCGCAGTGCATCGGTTTCCCTTCGGATGAGTTGATTCTGATCGCGAGGCGTGATCTGGTCGATGGTTGACAACGCCTCTTCAAACTCTTCGCGAGACTCCAACAACGAGGCCCATCGAAACTGCATTCTGGGCTCATTGGGATGTTCCGCAATGATTTTCGTTACGATCTGCATGGCTTCGTCCTGTTCGTCGGACCACCACAGCACGGACGCTAGATACCATCGCCAGAATTCCACGTCGTCGGTCGCCATCTGCGAGCGGTCGCGCAGTCGGTTGACCATGTCCTGGCTGACATCGTTTTTGCTCAGGACCTCGAAGAGCTGACGAAGAATCGTTACGGCTGGGGTATCAACTTCTCGCGAGATGGGCGGAAATACGACATTCACTCGGGTTTCCGTTTCGCCGTAATAGATCTGGATCTCGAGGTTGCCCGCCTGTTGGTTGGTATTCGAGGTTGAGGCAGGGGAGGTCTTTGCGGCCGCCGCTGCTTGGAGACGATACTTCCCTTCTGCGACGGCGACGGGGAGGATGGTATCGATCAACTGAAGGACGCGATCGTTTTCTTCCTCGCTTCCGAGTTGACCGATCCACTGCTGGAGTGCATCGGTGGCTTGGGCGAGGGGCATCGCTTGATTTTGCTGGCTTTGTCCGCGATTGGTCGTCACTGGCGTTTCGGCAATCTGCTTCTTGGCTGCGGCAACCCACTTCTCGATGGCGTTGGGGATCTCGCTCTCTCGCTTTTGTGCGCGCAGCATCCTCATGACAGCGATCCAATCGTCGGCCGACTTGGCCGAATCGATCTGTTTCTGAATCAATTCATTGACGCGATCCGTTTTCCCCGCAGTGCGATATTCCTCGATAATCTGGTTCTGAGAGCCCATGCTGTTGCGAAAGACACCGGGTAGCGCTTGGTAGCCCGAACCTACCATGATGTAGGCTTGGCCGAGGCTGTCGTAAGCTAGGTTGGAGCCGTAGATGGCATTGAGATCCTGATCTTTTTGCTTGGCGGTCACCTCGTCAAAGCACTTTTGCATGAAGTCAAGATCTGCATCGTCGAGCGGCGTTTTTGCTGGCGTGCCCTCGCCGCCGTATCCTCTCATTCGAGATTCGGAGTAGTTCCGTGTGGGGAGTGATTGCAGGAAGAATCGTTTCTCGTCGATTCCGCCCGTTTGAGCGAGTTGTTTCGAAATGGAAAAGATTTGGGAGTAATCGTTTTTTAGAGCACAAACATAGAGCCAATCGAGAAGATCGCGTTGCGATGACCCAGGTGCCGTGGACTTGTCCCGAACCGAGTCGGTGAAGGTCGCAGTTGCCTTGCTTGGTTCCGCAGGAGCGTTGGCAATCGCCTGGGATTCTTCGGCGTCTTGTTCCATCTTCAAGAGCCACCCCAAGGCCGCCATTCGTGCTACCCCGTAGGAAGAGGGCGTCCATAAAGTCGAAGATGAATTACCGTAATAGCCTTGGTTATCCAGCCCGACGGCGCTTCGCACCATGGACGATTCCTGAGTCATTTGAAGAGCCGATTCTCGCGTAGGCATCGCCGTGGCGATCCCTCGCAGGTTGTCCGATTTTGCTTTCTCCTGAGCCTGCTTCAGTTTGGCCTGAGCGCTTCGTCCTAATGTTTCGTGCGGAATGGATAGAGATAGAATGCGTTCGAACCGCGCTTTGGCTTCGCTGTCGTTCTTCAAATTCGTCCAGCAGACACCGTAGCGATAGAGCAACTCCCAGTCGTCGCGCTGTTTGTCGAGCAGGGGCTCGATCACCCGAAGGGCCGTGTCAAAGTTGCCGGAGTTCAAAAGGGAATCGAGCGATCGGAGCTGCCGTACCGGGTCTTCTTCGGCTTCGATGAGCTTGGCATAGATAGCCTTCGCCTCGTCGACCTCCCCTACATTCAAGAGCATTGCGGCCAGCGGTGCTTCGGTCTCGTCGCCGGGTGCTAGGCTCACTAGCTGGCGTCGGTAGTTGATCGCGGCTTCCATGTCGGAATCGGACTCGCAGAGCTTTGCGAGTTGGTTCAACAGATTGGTGTCTTTGCTGTTTTCGCCGAGGAGCCCCTCGAGTTCCTCGCGGGCCTGGGCGATGTCGCCTGCGGTCTGCCAGGCTTGTGCGATGCAAATCGTTGCGCCGCGTCGGCTATCTTCATCCTGCCTCTCGCGTTCGAGCCGCTCGATGAGCTTTTCGAATTGATTGATTTGAGAATAGAGAGGGACCAGCTTGGTCACCATGCTGGACTTGTCGGTGAGTTCCTCCGATTTTTCATAGGCTCGCCAGTACAGCTCGATCGCCTCGTCGGTCCGCATCTGATCGGCCAATGCGGTACCGAGAGCCATCATGAGCCCTGGTTCATTGGGATTGATACGAATCGCTTTGCGCAACGCCTGCATCCCTTCTTCGGTTTCGCCTAGCCGCAAGCAGGTCTGGGCATAGAACTCGTAGTTCTCCGTTTTCGATGGCGCGGCGATGATCAACTGCTTGGCCGCATCGAGAGCTTGTGCCTTGCGTCCCAATTGGGTTTCCAAGCGAGTGACGCTGGTCCAGTGATCGCTGATCGAACGTCGGTCCACCTGGGTCAATTTTCGGAACAGGTCCGCAGCTCGGCCAAAGTCCCCGGCGCTTTCAGCAATGCGCGCCGCTGCCGTGAGGGCCAGGATCGATTGGGGATCTTTCTCGATCGCTTTGTCGATCGTCGCCGCTGCGTTGTCCCATTTCCGTTGGGCTTCCTGATACCGAGCCAACCTATACCAGTCGCTGGCTTTCGTTGCCGGATCTGCCATCAACTGCTTCTCGATCGCTTCGGAGATCGATTCGAGTTGCTGGCTCGATTGCAGTACCTCGATGCGGGTGTTGAGAACCGACTCTTGCTCCTCGTCGTTGGCCGCGAGCTTTTCGGCTTGATCGACCAGCTTGATCGCTTCGTCGAAGCGAGTCGATTTGTTGTGATATTCGGCCCCCTTGAGGACCAGAGCAAAGTCTTTGGGGGATAGCTCGATGGCTTGTGCGATGTTCAGGCAAGCTTCCTCGCCGTATCCGAAGCTGTTGTAGATTTCGGCTAGTCGGGCAAGGTTGTCGGTATTGCGACGATCGCCTTGGGCGATCTGCTGCCAGACCGTCTTGGCCTCCTCGGGCCTTTTTTGGATCGAGAGGAATTCGCCTAAGTACTCTCGATACTGGGGTTCGCTAGGGGCGATATCTACGGCTTTGCGATAGAGCGATTCGGCTTGTTCGAGCATTTGGTTCTGGCGACAGAAATCGGCGATCTGCGCGACCATGACTGCATCGTTCGGATTGGGTTCAAGCATACGATTCCAGATCGCGAAGGCTTGCTCTCGACGTTCTGCTTCCGGCTTTTCCTTGTTGCGGAGCACCATCTTGCCCCAGTCGCGGAGATAGTCGGCGTTGTTTGGGGAGGCTTTAAGCAGTTGTTCGTACTGTGTTGCTGCGTCCTCGAATCGTTTGTCTTCGGCCAGGAGGTCGATGTAGGTTTTGCGAATGTCCTCGCGTTTGGGGGCCAATGCCAACGCTTTGTTCAGCCACGTTGCTGCCTCGGGGTTGCGCGCCGATTGCTTGAGAAATCTCGCGAGGCGGTTCATGGCTTCGATGTCCTGCGGGTGGCTCTCGAGCCAAGCCTGATAATAGCTCACCAATCCGTCTTGATCCCCGGTGCGAAGAAAGCAATCGTCGATTCGCCGCCTGACATCGCGATAGAGCCATCCATCGGGATTCAGGTCCGCTAGAAGGGCTTCCATGCGGCGAATTCCTTCGGGTTTGTCCCCTCGTTTGACCGTGAGCTCGGCGGCAGTGATAGCGAAGGTTGTTTTGCGATAATCGTCTTTGGACGTTGCAGCGAGTTTCTCATAGCGAGGCAATGCTTCGGCGATTTGCCCTTCTTCGGCGAGCGTGACAGCGATTTGTTCGAGCACGCGCGGATCGTCGGGGTAAAGTCCCTCGAGCCGCTTCCAAACTTTCATCGCTTCATCGGTCCGTTGAGCGCGCTGGTGGATACGCCCTAACTGTTGAAAGATCTCTAGCTCGTCGGTGCGTTGCGGTTTTCGTTCAAGAGCTCTTTCAAAGGATGCGACCGCCGCCGATGAATCTCCGATTCGAATCTGCGATTGCCCGAGATAGTAGCTGGCCAGTGGGTCCTTGGTCCGCAGCATCTGAGCCTTGGTAAACGCATCGACGGCTTGCGCGTCGTTTCCTCGCTGATACTCGATCATCCCGAGGATCATCCAACTCTCACCGCCAGTTGCGGAGGCACTTGCACGGTCCTTGAGCTGTGCGGCAAACGAATCCAGCGTCCCGAACTCGACGTGGTGGCCGTAGACCCGGTCCAATGCGGTCCCGCGCCGTGGGTTTTTCTCCAAGACCGTGACGAAGCGCGCGACGGCTTCGCGCTGCTTTTGCTCCTCTTGGCCCGAATCCTGGCCGCGACAAAGAGAGTTGGCAGTCAGGTTCAAAGCACAATAAATGAAGCACAAACAAAGAATATACCAACGAAAAGTAAGCATGAGGGTAGCTCTTTCTCTTCAATTAGCAGGGAGTGATAGCGGGGGTGATTGTTTAACTGGTTGCTTAACAGGTTGTTTGAAAGGGGGTGATCCGCGAATGGTCACGTCGGGGTCCAATATAACATCCTAGCCACAAGATTTGCTGGAAACCTATCGCATTCGTTAGAAATGTATGTTAATCTTATTGGGTCTGTTGCAAGATCGAATTTGGTAGTTCTGTCGTCCAACTCCGAGGCAGGGTAGCGCCCATGACTGAGCCCATGACTGAGATTGTTCGTGCTGAATTTGTTCGCGGTGAGCTTCTTCATGCAGTTCGCAGTGTACGAAAGCGTCAGCAGCTTGCATGGCTCTGGCAGGCGGCTTCCTTGGGGCTGTTGGCCGGGGGTTTGGCAGCTTGTGCTTTGGCGATCGGTCAACGGATTCAGGGAAATCTGTTTCCATGGACCTGGGTCGCCTACAGTTCTCTTATCGGCTTGGCTGCGGGTGTGCTCGTAGCTCTGATTCGGTTTCGAACTTTGCATGCGGCAGCTTGTGAAATCGACCGAGCATGCGGCCTGAAAGATCGTGTTGTGACCGCACTGGACTTCCAAAGTCGATCCAGATCCGGTCATACGCTGAGTCCCGTGCAAGAACTCCAGGTTCAAGATGCCCAGGAGCATGCCCGCTCGATCGACCCGGTCAACGTGGTGCCGATTCGTGCTCCTCGCTGGTTCGCCAGCGCGCTGTTCCTCAATCTTTGCGCTGCGGCGATCCTCTTGGTCCCAATCCGATCCGAAAGTCCGATCGCTCCCCTTGTGATCAATGAAGTCGTCAATCGCCAGGCGGACAAAGTCCAGGAGAGCCTGGAAGACCTTCTCGCGATTCAAAAAGAGCAAAAGGATCCCGAGTTGGAAAAGCTCTTGCAGGAACTGCAATCGGTCCTGCAAGAAATGAAAGAGCCAGGGGTCGACCCCAAAGAAGCGATGGCCAAACTCTCTGAGATGGAGTCGGCCCTCATGGACATGCAAGCACAACTCAAGGACCCCGAGTCGCTCGCTCAGATGGAAAAGGTCGGAGAGGCGCTTGCGCTCTCGCCAGCCATGGCCCAAGCCGGCAACGCGCTTGCAAAGGGGGATATGGACAAAGCCGCCGAACAATTGGCGAAGCTCGAAATCCCCGAGCTCGACCGTCAGACCGAAAAAGCCATCACCGAGAAACTCGAGCAAGCCAGAAGTCAACCGAACAAGAATGACAACGCCTCCCAAAAGAAACCAGAGAATCAAATCGATAAAGCTGCCGAACAGATGTCCCAAGGCTTAAGCCAAGGGAACCGTTCGAAGTTCGGCGATGGAGCGAAAAGCTTGAGCGGCGAAGCCAAGAAGCTAGCCAATAAAAAGAAGCTGACCGATCTGCTCAAGAAACAGTGCCAATGCTTGAACGAATGCAAGTCCGAGTGCGAGGGAGAGTGCCAGTCACAAAGCGATTCGAAAGGCAACAAGCCAGGCAACAAGGCAGGCAAGTCCGCCGGTGACAAGACGCCAGGAGATAAGACGCTAGCCCTCTCGGCCAAAGAGCAGATGAAGCTCAAGGGCCAAGAGACCGGACAAGGCCAATCGGATATTGAGACCGAGAAATCGAATCCCCAAGAAGAGGAATCGATCCGCGCGTATCGCGAGCAAGCCCAAAAATTCGAGAGCCTTAGCGAATCCGCCTTGGAAACCGAGTCGATCCCGATGGGCCATCGCCAGACGATTCGCAAGTACTTTGAATCGATCCGGCCCAGCAGCGACCAAGTCGATCAGATCAAGAACTGAAAACAGAACAAGTCTGTTGCTCCCTTGGCCAAAGCTATGATGGCGAACTCCAGCAGAATTTGTGGGTGAAAAAAGTTCTAAGAGCCCTGGACCGTAGTGTTTTCCTCGATGCCGATCGGCTCGCATTGACGGATTGCCAGGAGGAGACATTCCACAAGTCAAAAACGCTCGATCGAGTACTTCTTGGCCTGCGTCGGCTTTATGCCGGCGGGGCCAAGACTTGTAGCTACAGGTTTGTTTTTTTCTTCCGCCGCACGGCGGCAGACGACAAGAACGGGCCGGGCCGGATCGCACGAACGGCAATGGTGACTTAGGTCGCGAAGAAAAGCACCGACCTATCGATACCGGATGATCGCGACCTTCGGTCCACCATTTTGTTCGCTACTCACATAGGGGGAGGCCAATGACTTGACCAGTCGACAGACCATTTTTCTGGTTGGCAATTCAAAAGCAAACCCGGTTCAAGGGGCGTCAAGTACTCAAAAAATCGTTTTCCTTCGTATAGCTTTTGAATCGTAGTTTCCATGGATTTTATAGTAACCTCCGGCACTATAATTAGTCCCGGAGGCGCAAAATACGGATTGCAATCGA
>Ga0315902_10003066_pt1 | contig 25346 bp, 20 predicted proteins | sample LakEriMetagenome_9_FD_203523 | JGI IMG/M metagenome (GOLD analysis project Ga0315902, IMG submission 203523) | Freshwater fungal communities from buoy surface, Lake Erie, Ohio, United States - Buoy 12 MA117 | ecosystem: Environmental > Aquatic > Freshwater > Lake > Lake biofilm | place: USA... | reverse complement strand
AGGTAATGCTGTTGCAGTTATCCGTTGCAATTGGCTCAACGATAGCAGGCGTAGTTCCACACTCGTAAGTGAAGTTCACCTGATTACCTGCAGACCAAACCGGACCGGCTTCGTCAACGTAGTGAACAATGTGCGTCACTTCTGAGCTGTTACCACAACCATCTTCCGCGCGGAAGGTCGTTGTAGTGGTACGGTTGCAATCGTCACCTTCAGTTACTACTGCAACAGTCACAGGCACAACGCCGGCACACAAATCAGTAGCAGTTGGAGTAGCGAATTCAACAACTTCATTGCAAGACACTGTTTGCTCGCTATTAGCATCGTCAATTACAGGAGCGATATCGTCAACGATGGTTACAGTCTGGCTAACAGTAGTCGAATTACCGCATGCATCAGTAGCGATCCAGCTGTAAGCGTGGATCACAGTGCAACCCAAGTCGGTAGTTTGAACGTTTGAAACAACAGTCAAATTACCATCGCAGTTGTCTGTGAAGTTTACTGTTGCAGGTTCCCAAGTCTGGTTGCAGCTGTATTGAACAGCAGGAGCAACCGGGCTAGCAACAGGAGCTTCAGTGTCGATGATGTGAATGATTTGTGTGAAGTAAGCATCGTTACCGCAGTTGTCGATAGCGACATACTGACGCTGAATCGTGCGGCAAGCGCTGCTTGACAATTCCAAGTCACCACCAAATACAGTGATCGTAGCAGAACCGCAGTTATCACTTGCAGTCACATAAACACCGCCTTCTGTGAAGTCAGAACAAGCAACATCGATATCAGCAGCGCCGGCAAATGTCGGTTCTTCATTATCCGAAGAAGTGATTACTTGTGTAGCAGTCTCAGTATTACCGCAGTTGTCAGTAGCGGTGAACGTACGCAGGTACTCGCGATCACAATTGTCAGCAGAAACCAAGATGTCCACGTAAGTCACTTCCACCGAACCATCACAGTTGTCAGCAGCGGTAGCCGTAGTTACAGGCAGGTTAGCCAATTCCACATTACATCCAAGAACCAATTCTGCAGGCACTGAAACGAAGTATGGTGCTGTGTTGTCAACTACAGTGTAGTAAGAATAAGCATTCGATACGTTTCCACAAGCGTCCGTCGCAATCCATGTGCGGGTAATCGTGTAAGAATTCTCACATGCACCCGCTGAAGTTGCATCGCTGTGCGTAACCAACACGTCATTGCAAGCGTCTTCAGCCGTTGCCTGACCGAAGTTGATACCCTGCTCGCAGCTGAATGTGCCACCGTTAGGTACAGAGGTAAACGTTGGGTTGCTGTTGTCTTCGAGAGTCACCACAGTGCTCACAGAAGCTTCGTTTCCACACTGGTCTTCAGCCGTCCATGTAATCGTGATAATACGATCGCAACCTACAGTAACTTCAGAAGAAGTTTCAACAACAGTTATCGGGCTTCCGCAGTTGTCCGTGAAGGTCGGATCCGTAACACTTGTCACGCCACCGAACTGAGAGCACTCAGCCGTGAAGTTTGGCGTAATGTTCGATGCTGTTGGAGCTGTAGTATCAACAAGCGTTACAACGTAATTTACAGTTGTTGCATTGCCACAGTCATCTGTAGCAGTGTACATGCGTGTAATAACGGTAGTGCATCCAATTGTAAATGCCGTTTCATCGAAATCAGTTGTCAAAGAGCCATCACAGTTATCTGTCCAGTTTGGAGTGTAAACCGGAATTGATTGATTGCAATCACGTGTAACAGCTACCGGAGGATTTGTAACTGAAGGAGCAATATCATCTGTCAACTGAATCGTTTGAACAAAAGTTGATGCGTTGCCACAACCGTCAACGGCACTGTAAGTGCGCGTTACCACACGTGAGCAACCGCTTCCGCTGATGCTTTCTGAAGCAATCGAAACAGCAACAACACCCGAACAGTTGTCAGTTGCAGTTACATCGATGATACCACCGTAGTTATCGCAAGGAGCTGAAACGTTGTTTGGACCTTCGAATACAGGACCTACTACATCAGAGATAGTGATGTTTTGAACGAAGGTTTCGACATTACCACAGTTATCAGCTGCCTCCCACGTACGAACAATTGTACGGTTGCACGATGTACCTGACTCAACATCAGAATAAGTCAATGAAACCTGACCGCAATCTTCAACGGCTTCCGGTGTAACCACCGGAGCTGGTTGTCCGATTGAAACTTCAGGACAAGTGTAATTGAAGATAGACTCGTTATCTGCATTGAAGATAGGAGCGGTTGTATCAACGATATTGATAATCTGCAGAACAGTATCCGCATTACCACACCAGTCGGTAGCAATGTACATGCGCTCGATTGAATAGTTCTGTGGACAGTTGCCAGGAACAGTGCTTTCCTCAACAGAAATGATCACACTGGTATCACAGTTATCCGTGGCAGTTACCGTTGCAACAGCAGGGATATCATCGTTACAGTCGATGGTTACACTGGCAGGAACATCTTGCAATTGAGGATCAGTGGTATCCACCACGTTGATGGTGCGATACGCATAACCAACATTACCACAACGGTCTCTTGCAGTGTAGGTTTCTACAATTTGCAAGCTGCAACCAAAACCATTCTGTTGTGAAGTCATCTCTTTGATTAATTCGTCAACGCTGGTGCAGTTGTCGCTCCAAACAGGCGCATAAGCAGGAATTTCATCGCTGCACTCCACTGTGATTTCAACATTGGCCACAGTCGCTTCAGGAGCAATTGCATCTGTTAACGTAATAATTTGCTCTGTAGTCGACACATTACCGCAATTATCTAATGCAGTAAGGGTACGAATAACGTTACCGGTGCAGCCTCCGCTTACAACTTCATCTGAATAAGTTACTTGAACAACGCCGGAGCACACGTCAAACGCACTTACGCTGGCATCTAACGCATCGTAATTATCACAAGGCAAAGAAATGTTAGCATCCGCAGTGATTACCGGACCTTCAGTGTCATTAATCGCAATCGTCTGAACGAATGAAGAAGTGCGTCCGCAATCATCTGCAGCTGTCCAAGTGCGTGTGATAACCTGATTGCATGCAGTGCCTGAAAGATCATCCACATGGCTGTATTCAAGTACTTGGTCACAGTTGTCCACTGCGATAGGCTGAATTAAAGGAATAATTGAACCACACTCATATTCGTAATAGGCTGTGTTTTCTCCATTGAAAATTGGATCGACCTGATCTTCTACATAGATGTACTGAACAAACTCGGCGCTATTGCCACAATTGTCGGTAGCAACATAGGTACGTTCAACAGTATAGTTGTTTGCACAGTTACCCGGAACGGTCACATCAGAGGCAATTGCCACAATTGGAGTGCTGGTGCAGTTGTCCGTTGCAATTACAACGTCAACCGTAGGAAGATCCTGGCTGCAGTCGATTGTGATGCTTTGCGGAGTGCTGATGAACTCAGGAGCTGTTGTATCTACAACGGTTATAGTAGTAACATCCGTTGATTCATTACCACAGAAGTCAGTTGCTGTCCAAGTCCAAGTAATGGTGTAGCTACCTTGGCAAGAACCCGCAGTAGTGTCGATATCAACGCTGATTTCTACAACGTTGTTACCACCTTCAGCATAGACTGAATAAGCTGTTTGACCTGATGCGTCGCCGCAATTGTCTGTTGCAACAACATCACCGGTGTTCGGTACCATGGGACCGTCGCTGCATTCAACTGTCATGTCAGCAGGAACTGAAACAATCACCGGAGCGGTTGTATCCACGATGTAGATCACGAACGTCTGTGTTGTTGCATTACCGCAGTTGTCACGGATGGTCACCGTACGGTGAATAGTTCCGTAGCAACCACCTGAACCGGTTTCATCTTCGTAAGAATAGGTCAACTCATCGTCGCAGTTATCTGAAGCTGCAGGATTCGTCCACTCCGCTGCATACACCTGATCACATTCCACATTGTATGGACCGGCGAGGTTCGTGAAGCTTGGATTAATCGTATCCTTCACTTGGATTGTTTGAATAGCAATTGTCGTATTACCACAATCATCCGATACGCTGAACGTGCGGATGATTGTGTATTCGCAATCAACACCGTTATTGATTATTTGACGATCCTCAATAATGTTCAAGCTATCGGTGCAGTTATCAGTTGCTGTTGCATCCTCATAATTCACATCATCGAAGCATTGGTATTCCTCATCAGCAGGAACTTCCAGAATTGGATTGGTCGTATCACGAACGGTGATCGTTTGAGTAGTTGAAGACTCGTTGCCGCAACCATCGAGAGCAAAGAATGTGCGTGTGTAGGTGATTACACAGCCAACTACAGCCGTATCAACCGTCTCTGCAACGTTCACGCTGCCTGAGCAATTGTCTGTAGCAGTTGCTGCTTCAAAGAATACATCCTCATTACATTCCACGGTATAATCAAAAGGAGTAGCAATCACAGGAGCTACATCATCATGAACGGTAACGGAATAAGAGCAGCTTGTGCGGTTATCACAAACATCCGACGCTTCGTAAGTATACGTAATAGTGTAGTTACATGGAATTGTTCCGGTCGTATCCGATGAGAACAATGAAACAGTCAACGGACCATCGCAATTGTCTGTCGCAACAAGTGTGCTTGGATCAACCATAGCAGGTGCGTCTGCCGCGCATTGAACGGTCACGTTGGCTGGACAGTTCGAGAACACAGGAGCTGTGTTATCATCAACCGTGATTATTTGTGTATGGTAAGCCGCATTTCCGCAGTTGTCAATAGCAGCCCAACGACGCTCGATGGTCTGGCTACACAAAACATTCGGGTGGTTTGGCTCTTCGCAGCCCATGGTTACGAAAACGTCACCGTGCCCGCTAATAGATTGGCGATTCACATGGCCCTCATAGAAGAACCAACCGCTACCACCGTATGAAGCATCCAGACTTGTAGCACCCTGGCCGAACTGGAATCCCATAGAATAGTTTGCAGGCTTGTGCGTCAGCAACAGCTGGCTGCCGGCGAGGGCACCCAAACCTTCCAAACGTGAAATAACCGCAACCAACTTGTAGTATGACCAATCAAAGTGGAGGTTACCGGCCGGTGGCATGTGAGGCATACCGCCGTCAGCGCTCCAATCCTCCCAGTTAACACCGTCAGCAAGTGTGATATCGACGTGCCAACCGTAACCTGAGCCATTCGTAGCATACACATCACCCACCAGGCGCGCTTCGCCATTCGAGCTGAATACCAAGGATGGTGAACCGGACCAGTTGTAACGAACAGGCAATCCAACGACATTGATACTATCGAGCCAAAGTGAGTAATTGGCAATATTGCCCGGCGCATCCGGAGCGGTGATATCGTTACACACCAATGTGTCGTCAATTGACGAAGCATTTTCGAATAGCGTCACTTCAACAGCGCCTCCGCACTCGTCTTGAGCGGATAAAGTTGAAGGAGCAGGCACTTCATCGATACACTCGTATGTTGCATTGCTCGGAGCACCTACAAAAACGGGTGCTTCGAAGTCGGCTACACGGTGCACTACGGTGCAGGTTTGCGTGTAGGAGTCATCAGCACTCGTGAAGTTCGCGGCGTAAGTACGCGCAATGCGCACATCACAACCGGAACCCGACACTACCGCGTCAGTGTAGGTGAGGTCAGCAGTGTAACCGCTGCCTTCCAAGTTAGAGAAAGTTGCCATCGGCAAATCCTGGTTGCAGTTTACATCTGCAGCATCAGGACAAACCAAGGATGGAGAAATCTGCGCACTGACTGAAGAAAATGAATTGATGATTAGAAAGAAAACCAAGAGCATTTTGCTCCCGGCCAAGAGGTTTAAAGATTTCATACGAATCGGTTAGGTAATTAAGCCACCGCCTCACCGGTGCACGCACCGGCAAGACGACAAGCGCGACGAATGTATGCCATTCCGTAACCCACCCGCTGCGAGTTAATCTTTTGTGGATAAAGCGAATAAATCAACCAAGACATATGAAAAACGCCCAAGTTGAATATCTCAACGCCGGTCCCCGGTCCCCGGTCCTCTTTTTTTTCTTTGATGTTTGAAAAATAGTCGTACACTTGCAGCGCCCATTCGCGGCAATTCTTCAAGGAAATCGTTTCCCAACCTATTTTTTGAAACCCATTTTTATTCGACAACGAATCTTTTTTTATGTATAACCTCTTGCAATTAAACAGCATGAAGGTGGCTGAACTCAAGGAAGTAGCTGAAAAGCTGGCCATCGACAATGCGGATAAACTGAAAAAACAAGACCTCATCTACAAGATTTTGGATGTGCAAGCAGTGCAATCTGCACCTGCTGAAACGCCGTCTGAGGCACCTGCAGCCGCTGAACCGGCTGCTGATGATTCCGGCGCTCCGGCCAAGCAAAAGCGTGACCGTCAGCGTAAACCCGCAGCAACAAAAGCTGAGGCACCCGGTGAATTGTTTGATCAACCCACCGCTGACGCTGCACCTCAGGAATCGCCCAACCGTGAGCTAAATCCGCCACGTCAGGATCGTCCTCAGCAACAGCAGCAACACCAGAATCAGCAACAGCGCGACAAGCGTCGATTTGATCAGCCACAAGGAGAACAACGTCAGCAAGGTCAACCCGGAGAGCAACGCCAGCAAGGAGAGCAGCGTGAACAACGCGAACAACGTCAACAAGGACAACCGGGAGAGCAGCGCCAGCAAGGACAACCGCATCAGCAGCATCAACACGGACAGCATCAGGGGCAACAACAACAGCAAAACAATGTCTTCCGTCCCGATAAATCCAAGCGCGGACAAGCCGATGAACATGGCTACAACTTTGACGGTATCGTACTAGCCGAAGGCGTCCTTGAAATCATGCCCGATGGCTTTGGTTTCATGCGCTCTTCTGATTTTAATTATTTGAACAGCCCGGACGACGTCTACGTTTCGCAGCAACAAATCAAACTGTATGGATTGCTCACAGGAGACACAGTAGAAGGCGCCATACGTCCGCCACGCGAGGGTGAGAAGTATTTCCCGCTCATCCGTGTAGACCGTATCAATGGCCGTGATCCGAACTACGTGCGCGACCGGGTTCCGTTTAAATTCCTGACACCGCTTTTCCCTTACGAGCGTTTCCATCTTGCCGATAACAACTCCAACATTTCTATGCGCATCATGGACTTGTTTGCGCCCATCGGTAAAGGTCAGCGCGGTATGCTGGTGTCGCAGCCCAAGACGGGTAAGACTACCTTATTGAAGGATATCGCCAACGCGATTGCGAAGAATCACCCGGAGACCTACCTCATTGTATTGCTTATCGATGAACGTCCAGAAGAGGTAACCGATATGAAGCGCAGCGTGAAAGCGGAAGTGATTGCTTCCACCTTTGATGAACCCGCAGAACGTCACGTGAAGATTGCCAACATCGTTTTGGAAAAGGCCAAGCGCATGGTTGAGTGCGGACATGACGTGTGCATTTTGCTCGACTCCATTACGCGTCTTGCGCGCGCATACAATACCGTTGCGCCCGCCAGTGGTAAGGTGCTTTCGGGTGGGGTAGAGGCGAACGCCCTTGAAAAACCTAAGCGCTTCTTCGGTGCTGCACGTAAAATTGAAAACGGCGGTTCACTTTCGATTATCGCTACCGCGCTGGTGGATACAGGATCAAAAATGGATGAAGTCATCTTCGAAGAATTCAAAGGAACGGGTAACATGGAATTGCAGTTGGAGCGCAAGATTTCCAACCGACGCATCTTCCCGGCGATTGATATCCTGGCCTCAGGTACCCGAAAAGAAGACCTTCTTCACGATCGCGATGTATTGCAGCGTATGTGGATTTTGCGTCGCCACCTGGCCGATATGAATCCCGTCGAAGCGATGGAGTTTGTGAAAGATCGCATTGAGAAGACAAAGAACAACGAAGAGTTCCTGGTAAGCATGAATTCGTAACCTATGTGGACGCGTCATTTACCTTGGATGTTCGCATTGGTTTGGTTGATTGCCAAACTGGTCATGCATTCCCTGTGGGAAGTGGATCAGGTGCGCACGGCCGGTGTTCTCATTAATATTTTGTTCGTACTGCTCATCGTGTTTGTAGGCATACAAACGCACTATGGCAAGCAAAAGGGATTAACGACTTCCTTCTTCGATGACTTTAAGGCGTGCATGAAACCGGCCATGCTGTTTGTGATCTGTGCTGTTGTGGCGATGGGGGTTTATTATGCATTCCTCAGCGATGATATTGCACGGCTGCAGCAAACCAAAATCGATACATTCAATGCAGCGATTGAGGTTGAATCGAGCAGAGCGGAAATTCTCGGGGCTAACAAGGAACTGGCAGTGAAGTCGAATGACGAATTGCGTCAACAGTTTCGAGCCGACATTGAACGCAATGTTTCGCTGAAGACCCTGCTACTAGGAGGTACCCTGGCGCTTACCTTCATCAGCTTTGCTTACAGTTTGCTGGCTGTGTTTTTTTGGAGAACCTTTGTTCGAAAACTGTAGACAATAATTGGAGACTTTTCCGTTTCTTGCAGCGTCAAAAATGAAGTACATCGTGAGTCGATACCTGTTGCTGATAGTGCTGGTGGTTTCCGCCGGGAGTGTTGTTGCCCAAATGAACACCCGCGAGAATCTGCCGAATTTCGATAGCCGTATGTACCATTTTGGTTTCTTGTTATCGGCAAATACCTCTTCCTTTTTTGTGGATTACAAGCCGGATTTTTCTTTTAGCGATTCCTTGTTGGGTATTGATAATGTGCCACAGGCTGGATTCAATCTGTCATTGCTGGCATCATTCAATCCCGTGAAGAACATAAACCTGCGTTTTGTTCCGGGGCTTTCGTTTCAGGATCGCGGATTGAACTATACGTTTTTGGCCGAAGACAATAAGGTTGAAACCTTCCTCAAGCGCACCGAATCGGTGTGGCTGCAGTTTCCACTGATGCTGAAACTGCGCACCAATCGCGTGGGCAATTTCGCAGCATATGGTCTTGTGGGGGGCAGCTACGGCATCGATATGCAATCACAAAAGGACGTGAATGATAATGTGGCCGGAAAAATTGTGGTAAAACTCGAGAAGACAGATATCACATTGGACGCCGGAGGTGGCTTCGACTTTTTCTTGCCATACTTCAAGTTTGGTGTTGAAATGAAGACGTGTTTCGGTATGAAGGATGTGCTCATTCAGGAGTCGAACCAGTTCACCGATCCTATTTCGCGCCTGCGCACACGTACATTCGTGCTTTCCCTTTGTTTCGAAGGGTAGCAATTTTCACCTCGGTATGTTTATAATGTGAATTTTCATGGTACAGTAGCATGATGTTTCAATCTCACATTTGCTACATGAAGAAGAAACTGCTACGCCTAGTCAAAAACAAATACACCTTATCCACGGTTGTCTTTCTGCTGTGGCTTACGTTCTTCAATGAAATTGATCTCATCTACATCTTTCAATCCCGTCGTGAAGTAACGGCGTTGCGCAATGAAGTGCAACGTATGAAGGATGATAATGCCCGCGCCACTCAATCGCTCTTTGATCTCACCACGAATGCGGCCTCGCTGGAAAAATTCGCGCGTGAGAATTATTACATGAAGCGTGAAAACGAAGTGGTTTACGTTTTTAAAGAACGTCCCGCTCAAGTGCAGTAGAAAATGTTTTCTACTTTTTGAAGTTCAGCCTACAAATTCTCCACCCTATGTACTACACCAAATTCGCAACGACGATTGTCGTTTTATTGATTGCCGCATGTTCTCATGCACAATCCGACAGCACAACTTCCATGAAAGTGTATGTGAACTGCCAATGGTGCTATCAGGATTATTTGCGCACGCAAATCACCTGGGTCAACTTTGTGCAAGACCAATTTGTGAGTGATGTTGATCTGATGGTTACCGGTCTTGGCACCGGAGGCGGCGGCACAGAATATCAGCTGGTTTTTAACGGAAAGAAGGCCATGACAGGAATGAATGACACGATCAAATTCTCGGTCAATGCTATACAAACAGACAATGAACAGCGCGAGATATTAGCCAGAAAAGTAAAGCTCGGCTTGGTGCGCTATGCCGCTTGCTCTGCAACGGGTGATTGTCTGATCATCGATAGCAATAATCAGCAGGATAGTTTGGACGTGGGCATTGGTAGTAATCCGCAAGAGGATCCATGGAATGCCTGGGTGTTTCGGTTAAGTGCGAATGCCTATGCGAATGCGCAAAAGGTGTTTCAATCCGGTAATGGTGGTGCTTCGTTTCGCGCCGAACAAGTGAAGGAAACACACAAGTTTTCGCTGAGTGCAAGAGCCAATTACAGCGAACAGCGGTACAATTATTCGGGAATCAACAGCACGTACATTCTACGCTCACAGTCTGCAGACGCCTACTACGTGCATTCGCTCAACGACCATTGGTCGGCAGGCGGGTTTGCCTATGCCGAGCGTAGTGATTTCAGCAACTATGACCTGTTTCAGGCCGTGAGTGGTGCGGTGGAATATGATATCGTCCCCTATAAAGAGGCACAAACCCGCATCATCACCCTTTCTTACCGCGCAGGATATTATTTCTACGATTTTCAGGAAGAAACAATCTTTAATAAAACAAAAGATGCCATTCCTTTTCACTCCTTAAATACATCGGCATCATTTACCAAAGACTGGGGGGATTTTTCTGCGGGATTTGAAGCCGCTACTTTTCTCAATGATTTCGACAAGAATCACCTCAATTTTTGGATGAGTAATTCGGTTCGGATTTTCAAAGGGCTATCGCTTAACTCTTATGTCAGCTTCAATGTTCAGCGAGATCAGGTGAACATTCGACTCAATGGCGCATCTGAGGAAGAGGTATTGCTGCAACAACAAGAGTTGCTCTCTAACTATGATTTCTATGCTTATATGAGTTTGAGCTATCGTTTCGGTTCAATCTACAACAACGTAGTGAATCCGCGCTTTAATTATTAATACACGAATCCAGTAGCGCCTTGACGGCGTTGGCATCAAAAGGCGGATAGACCTCATCCCGGCTAAGCAGGGCAGAGGGATCCGCCTTTTCTGCGTAATAGCGCGCGATGGGATCTTCATCAACCCTCAATGGCAGGGCCACCTTTTCCGTCAACATGTCTGCGGCGTAATCGCTATGAGTACCATAGTTCTGAAGGGAGAAATTGACCACATCAAATCCAAGGGCATCGTAAAACGTAGTAGAGTAGATGCTGATTTGAATGCGGGATTCGTGCAGCAAATCATCTAAGGTGCGCTCGGTGTCGATGATTTCAAACCCGAGTACTTTGAGTGGCTCATACAGATTCTTGTTAGCCTCTAATGGATGCAGTTTGATGATCCAGCGCCAATCGGGATATTTGCGCAAGATGGGCAGGAGCTTTTCGGCATAGCCCACGTATTCTTCGTGCATTGTTTTCTGAGAGCAAATCAGCACCGTGTTTTGCTTGATTGTCGGACTCTTTGCCGCGGTATTTCGCCAGAAATAGTCACCTGCAATGTGAATTTGGTTTGGCTTGAATTCACTTCCTCGTAATAACAGCTCTTTCCAATAGTTGCCATAGACAAGAATGTGGTCCGGGAAATCAGCGTTATTCAATCCCTTTGCGAAATGATGCTTGTATGCGTAGTACAAATCATTTTGAGCGATAAGTCCATGCTGAGCTTCCACAGCTTGAATACCTAGAACATTCAGGGCAGCTATCAGTCCTTCCGTTTGGTAATGACAAATGAAGAGCACGCATTTCACCTTACTGTCTTTGAACAGCCGATAATAAAAACGAAAATCATCGAAGTAAATATGAAGGGAGGACTGAATGTGCGCCTTCTCCTTTGCAGTGAATCGATCATCCGCAAGGAGTTTTTTTAAGGTTTTCAAAATGACATTCAGCACGCGAATTTCATTCTTATCCGGCGACGGATAATCATGCGGCAGTTGATTGAGCGCAATTGCTGTTGGAAATCGCTTATCCTTCTTTTTGGTTATCCAGGTTACGCGCTCTTGTCCAATAGTCTCGGCGATTCGTTCAAAATAGACGGAATGTAAATGACCGTTCGGATCAGCGATGATTCGATTCGGTTCGATAATTAAAAAAGGAGTATTGACTTGCAGTGCCGCCATTGGTTTGCGCAGCAGCGCTTTGATGCGCATGAGTCCAATTTGCACGAAAGCGGGAAAACCCAGGTAATTCTTGATGAGCTTGGATTCATCCTTGTTGCTTGCGTAAGAAAGCCCGGCCTGAAAAATCTTAATGAAGGATTTGCCTTCCGTTACATACACCGTTTCATCCGACAGTTTTTCGTCGAACAGGCGATTGAGTTCTGAAAACGGTGTGAGCTCGAGCATCCGGTTTACTTCGCAGCATAGGGTTTTTCGAGCGCCTCTTTCAGCTTTGATGCTTCGAATTTATTGCCTTCGATGCCTTCAAACGACTGAATGATGTTGCCATTCCACAAGTAGAAAACTCCGGGTGTGCTGGCGTTAGACCCCAGCACCGTCCAGAACTTAGGAATGTCAATCACCTGATAAGGCTTGTTGAAATTGGTTTCTTTCAAAAACTCCGGAATCAGAAATGCCTCCTCATCCATAAAGATGATGTAGGTGTCGGGAAGTTTCATCTTCGCAGCCAACGCTTTTAATTCCTTCGCCGTTTCGCGGCAATGATCGCAGCCGGGAGCAAAGAAGCAGACGAGTTTCTTTCCTTCATCCAAATTAACCGCTTTACCTCCGATCGATTTGAACTCGGAGAAACGCGACTTCACCTTGGGCGGTTGAACTTCCGCTGCAGCCGGTTGGATATTGTTGCCTTCGATAGGAGAGGTCACAATCGTGTTGGTATCGACGGCTACTTGTGCAACAGTGTCCACAGCGGCTACTTCCGTGGTTACAACTTCTTCAACAACGGGAGTGCTCTCAGTTTCGCAAGGACAAAAAGGAAACAGCGCAAACATGCCAAAGGCAGACACAGCATAGATGAACATGGGCACCATGAAGCGATTGCTGCCTTTGGGGTTTTCCTCTGAGTTCTTGTAAACGTAGAACAATAACCCCAGCGTGAGCACATTTTTAATAAAGGCTTCCAGCGGTGTCATCGGAATCAACTGACCAAAGCAACCACAGTTGCCATTCATTGCACCGTGCTTCACCATTTCAATGGAAAGGTGAACACAGAACGCAACAAGCGTAAAGGCAGTGACCGGAATGATGAAACGACGTAAGAAGTGCTTTTGCAGAATGCCAATACCAATGGCCATTTCAAGGGCGATTAGCAAGCGCGAGAAATAGGGAGCTTCGCACCAGCCGCAAATGCCCAGGTCGACCAGTTGCTTTTCAAACATCCAGATGGGAAACATCTTGGAAATACCTGAAATGAGGAACAGGATGGAGATAATGATTCGGGCTGACCAAGGGAAATAGGCTTTCAAGGAATTCATAGTCGCTATTATTTAAGTTCGAAGGTATATGTCGTTTGAAATGATTGCGTTGAAGTAGATCAAGGTTTATTCAGTGTAGGTAACACTGAATTGACCATCGGTGATTTGCTTCGATACACCATTGAGCGGATTCACCGCATTGATTTGGAATGTGCCTTCAATGCGATTGGTCGTTTCATTGTGACTGGTGATGGTCATCGTTCCCGGCTGTTCGTTGGTTGCTTCATAGGCAATGGCCAATGCATCCGTGTAAAGCAGGTAATTGTAATCAGCAGTTAATGCATGGGTTCCAACGGAGACGCTATCCATTTCTAATGTCATCGATTGACCTAGACCGGAAAGCCCGTAAACAGTTAGAATGATGCCCTGATCAGCCAAAATGACTCCGTTGGCGCAGTACTCCACACCATTGTCTTTCCATTTGATTGTTCCATTGGGTAGACTGCAAACGACAGGTGGATCCACCACAACGTCTTCCTCCTTCCTGTCTTTACAGGAAACAAAAACGAATACTCCCAATGCCAGGGATAGAAGGGTGATAAGAAGATTTTTGCGTTTCATAAATCGATCGCCGATTGTGTGACGAGGCCGCAAAATAAAGCAAAACCGAACGGAAATTTCTGAAAGAATGCAAAGCGGTTATGAGCGAACCTCAAGCCTTGGTGTAAGCAACGGCGTGCTGGTTAAGCAGGTCTAGAATACGACGCGACATGTCATTGAAATAACGCTTGGTGCGATAGCCCCCAATCCACTCGATTCCGCGCACCGCATTGGTGATGAACATCTCATCAGCGGCCAGTAGGTTATGGGGATTCAACGTGCATTCGTAGACCTTGATTTTATTCTCCAGGGCCAGGTTGATGATGTTCATGCGCATGGTTCCGGCAACAGGACCGTCTTCCAGGGTAGGCGTGTAGAGAACGCCATTGGAGACAATGAAAATATTGCTGGAATTTGATTCAATAACCGCCAGCTTATTGTTTTGAATGAGCGCCTCGTCCAGTCCTTTATCGCGGGCATGAATGGCTGCCATAACATAGAGCTGTGCATTGAGCGTTTTGAAAACAGACATCTTGGTGATGTCCTTTTTGAAATCGGTGTAGATGTCAACCATCCTCCCCGTTGCATTCATGACAAATGCATTATCTGCAAGTGGCTCAGCCTCGATGTAGTAAGTCATGACGTCCTGCTTGGGCATGTAGAAGCCGGTAGATTGACGATAGAACGTTATGCGCAATCGGCCCCCTTGGGTAATTCCGTTGCGCTCGAGTAATCCTTGAATTTGGCCGCGCAACACCTCGATGGAAAAGCCTTCGGGCGGCGCCATCTTCAGAATGGCAGCCGTGTCCATGGCGCGGGAAAAATGGTTTTCCAGAAAAAGAGCTTTGCCATTGATGACACGCATACTTTCGAAAAAACCATCAGCAAAACGAAACGCACGATTGTCTTTCGTGATGGCGGCTTGCACATCCTGAAGATATTCTCCTTTATGGAAGACGTAGTTCATGCGTTGGGTTAAGCGAGTGTTCTAACCGCATCGATCAGGGCGGAGTTGGTCGCAATCAAAATTCCTTTTACGCCAACTTGCGCTGCGCATTGGATGTCGCGTTCCCGATCTCCGATCATCACGCTTTGCATCGGATCGATGCGGTATCGGGCTATAGCGCGTTCCATGAGCAATCGCTCCGGTTTTCTCGTCAGTGAATTTCCGAATTCGGGGTGATGTGGCGAATAAAAGATGTGATTGATTTCAACACCGGCATCTTGACAAGTGCGCAGCAGAAAATCGTGAATCTCGTGCACCGTTTCGTGGGTGTAAAGTCCTTTGGCAATTCCCCCTTGATTGGTGATGATGAATAACAGATATCCTTTGCTGCGCGCCAGTTGTAGTGCTTCAATGACAGTGGGCAGGATGATGAATTCCTCGAGCGACATCGTGTAGTCACCCGGGTCATGATTGATGACACCATCGCGATCGAGAAAGAGGGCTTTGTGCAACATCAGGCAGTTTTCTTTTTACGTTGAATCGTAATCCAGGCAATAACAAGGGCCATCAGCATCAGGAAAGAAGCCGTGATAAAGGCCGCTCCCGGGAAATACACTGAAGATCCGCCGGTAAAGTGACTGAAGATGCCGGCCATCATCACAGGACCAATAATCGAAGTGATACTTTGCACACTGGTAATGAGCCCTTGCAATTCACCTTGCGCATTGGAAGGAACAGCTTCTGTCATGAGCGATTGAATTGCAGGCCCATTGATGCCACCCAGGCAATAGGGAATAATCGCGAGCATCATAAACGTGCCTGTAGGTGCCAGTCCGAATCCGGCCATGCCAATGGTGTAAAGCGTCAGCCCCACGAGCATGGCATTCGAATTACCGATGCGCGAATTGACCACACGCACCAACACCCCTTGCACAAAAGCGACGATGATACCTACGGTCATGATGGAAATGCCAATGGCTTTCTCAGTCCACTGAAACTTCATCATCGTGTAGTATTGCCAGTTGGTCATCACAGCCTGTGCACCGAGATAGAGCAGGAAAAAGCAGGCGAGATAACCCAGGATGGTTTTATGCTTGGAAATGGTGAGGAATGCACCGATGGGATTAGCGCGCTTCCATTCAAAAGGACGGCGGTTTTCAGGAGCCAGCGATTCAGGTAGGATAAAGTATCCGTAAAGCCAGTTTACCAATGAGAGAACAGCACACGCGATAAAAGGCACGCGCACACCCCACTGGGCGAGCAAACCGCCAATACCGGGGCCAATGATGAATCCCATGCCGAAAGCAGCGCCCAGCATGCCGAAGTGCTTGGAGCGGTTGTCATCATTGCTGATGTCTGCGATGTAAGCCGAAGCTGTGGTAAAGCTGGCGCCCATGATACCTGCCAGAATACGACCGGCGAATAACCAGGAGAGCGTTGGCGCAAAGGCTAGAAGCAAAAAGTCGATACCGAAACCAAAGAGTGAAAGAAGCAGCACAGGACGACGGCCGAAGCGATCACTCAAGCTGCCCAAAATGGGGGACATCACAAATTGCATGATGGCAAACCAGAACATCAGCCAACCGCCGATGACGGCGGCGCGGCTTTCATCACACTGTTCCATACTCATGATGAGTTTAGGGAAGACAGGAATGATAATACCGATGCTGATGGAATCAATCAGTGCGGTAATGAGGATGAACAAGATTGCAGGCTTTTTGCCTTCGGTAACGGCTGACATGAGCGCGCAAGATACGCCGATGACGCACTAAACGGCGGCGACTTTAGTCCTCCTCTTGAAGCCATTCATCTTCGAAGTCGAAATCGGTGTAATCATCCAGTTCGCGGCGTTCTTTCTTAGTGGGTCTGCCGAGTCCGCGCTTGCGTTCATTGCGGAATTGCAGTTTGATCATTTCGAGTTTGGCGAGTTCCTCGGGCTTGGTGACGTCTTGAGCATGGGCGGCAACGAGCTTGGCTCCAACGCGCGCGCGCGGGAAGGAAATTACCTTGTAGGAAAAATGAATGGGACCTTTGCGCACGGTGATGACGTCGCCCGGCTTGACATCGCGGCTTGCCTTGGTGAGCTCTCCGTTAAGCCAAACTTTCTCCAGCTTGCACTGACCGCTGGCCAGCGAACGGGTTTTATATACACGGATACTCCAGAGGTATTTGTCGATGCGCATACGAATCAGAAGTCGATCTGCAGATTGAATGCTTTGCGCAACGTTTCCAGCGATGGATTTTCCTGCGCCAGTTTATCGAAGCGCTGCTTGGCTGTTTGGTAGGTCGACTTGATTTCGTCGGGGCGCATGATTTCGATTTTGTAATCGATGCCACGGATATCGAATTGCGTGCGGAAATACTCAGCGAGTTGATTGCGATACTCGTTGAAATACATTTCCTGTGTTACGCTTGGAAGCGCCACACGCAAGGTGTTGCCGAGCTTCAATTCCACTTCAGCCACCTTGAAAGCGCTTTGTGCTTGCATATTATGACTCATGCGTTCATCGGCAAATCGATTCCAGGCGATACGCAATTCGTCGGTAGTGTATTCGCGGGTTGGTTTTTCATCAGCGATCTCCAGCAATTCCTCGGCAACTTGTTGTTGCTGTTGTTGACGCCTGGCCATTACGCCCTTGATGCTCACAGACTCGGTTGATTGCAAGATGAGATGCCGCTTACCTAGAGTTGCCCCACCGTTTTCCTGAATGTCATTCGTCGAAAGCCCCTGTTTCGGACGCGCTGCTGCGCGTCCATCAGGCACAAGCCCTTCACTTGCCTGCATGCCGCTTGCTGAAGGCAGCGGCACAGGACGCGCTGCTGCGCGTCCTTGGACTAGAGGAGTGCCTCTAAACGGCTTCAGTCTGAACTTTTTTTTTTCGCCTTCTCGGTTGTAGAGAATGCTTGCGAGCTTCATGAGCGTGAGTTCGACCAGCAGTCGCTGGTGCTTGCTGGCCCGAAACTGCGTGTCGCATTCGTTGATCATCTGCAGTCCCTGGATGAGCAGGCGCAGGTCTGAATTGGCAGCTTGCGTTTTGTATTTATCAGCGACTGATTCGCTGACTTCCATGAGCGGAATAGTTTGCGCGTCTTTGCTCACCAGCAGGTTGCGGAAATGTCCGCCAAGGCCCGTAATGAAGTGGTGGCCGTCGAAGCCTTTGTTGAGCACTTCGTCAAAGAGCACAAGGCAACCGGCTACATCTTCGGCCAGGATGAGATCAGTAAGTTTAAAGTAGTAATCGTAATCGAGAACGTTGAGGTTCTGTATAACCGCGGAGTAGGTGAGGCTGCGTCCGCAGAAGGCCACGACCTGGTCGAAGATGGAAAGCGCATCGCGCATGGCACCGTCGGCTTTGGTCGCAATGACGTGCAATGCTTCGGCTTCGGCTTGAACTCCTTCTTTGGTAGCGATAGAGGCCAGGTGATCAGCGATGTCTTTAATCTTTATGCGATTGAAATCGAAGATCTGGCAGCGACTGAGAATCGTAGGGATGATCTTGTGTTTCTCGGTAGTAGCCAAAATGAAGATGGCGTGCGCCGGCGGTTCTTCGAGCGTCTTGAGGAAGGCGTTGAATGCGGCCGACGACAGCATGTGCACCTCGTCGATGATATAGACCTTGTACTTTCCGGTTTGTGGTGGGATGCGCACACTGTCAACGATGGTGCGGATATCATCGACGCTGTTGTTGGAAGCGGCATCGAGCTCGAAGACATTGAACTGCATATCTTCGAGTTGTTCGCCCAGAGCGCCATTGACGGCCTTGGCGAAGATTCGAGCGCAGGTGGTTTTCCCTACACCACGCGGCCCAGTGAACAGGTAAGCTTGAGCAATCTGCTGATTGGCAATAGCGCTCTGCAACGTGGTGGTGATGTGTTTTTGTCCCACAACCGTCTCCCAGCTATCGGGGCGATACTTTCTTGCCGAAACGATGAATTGCTCTGCCATAGAACGCAAAGATGCAGCAGGGGAGGGCGTGGGTAATTCACAATTTTCTAACAGTGGTTAGGATTGTAGGATTACAGGATTGTAGGATTACAGGATTGTAGGATTGTAGGGGGCGCAAACAATCCATGATTTTTCACTATGTGTGATTTCTATGATTCGTTCCGATTTCGGTTATGTTTGAAACTGAATAACATAATCAAGAAAACACTATGTCCAATCACAGAAAATTCATCATCGCCATTATTGCAGCTTTTGCGGCAGGGGTGGGTTATAATCTCTATTTAATTAATAATGGAAACACTGATATTGCCGTATTCGGCGGACCGGTGATTACCGTATTCGCTGCGGCCTGCTTCTATTATTTCAGCCGTTACTTTGAGCGAAAGAAGGGATAAAGGATTGTAGGATCCTACAATCCTACAATCCTACAATCCTACAATCCTACACTCCTCCTCAACACTTCGCCGTCTTCTTCTTCTTTCCAAACCCACCTTTATCGACTGTCTTTGCTATGTAGGATACTGCATCGGGAACAGCGCAGGCCGTGCCTCCCATTTCGACTTCGACTTTGCCGATTTTCTTTACGGCTGCGAGCACTTGAGCGTGCAACTCCTGCACCTGCGTTCCGACCATGATGAGAAAGCCGTTCATCACATACCTGACGCGATTGGGCGCCTTAGCGATGCCCTTCTCGATTTGATTTACCAGCGCGGAGATTTCCTTGATATCGAGCTTTTCGTTAGGCGTTATTTGGATATGCGAAGCATACGTTGACCAACCGGCCGTCGCAGTGAGTTCGTTGGCGGAGGCAATCCATTCCATAGCGAGCTCGCGCGCGAATGCACTTTCCGCAGCAGTCCAGGCCACCGTGTATTCGCTGTGCATATACCACTTGGCATTTTTCACCCACAATTGCAAGTCCTTCTTGCTCATTTCTTGGGGCGAGGAGATCAATCCCGCCAGATACATGGCGTCCGAATTGCCGCTGGCATAGAGCTCCATCGCCAGCGCGTGATTTTGCTTCACCTCTTTCACGATGGTTTTCATGTCTCCCACCTTCACCCCGAAAAAGGGCTCGACGGCACCATGATTCATGTACACTTTCTTGATCGATGCACTGCCCATTTTTTCCAGGCGTGCAAGAATTTCCTTAGAACTCATGACTATAAAACTGATGATTCAATCGTATAAATAACATGGCGCTGAGCGAGGTAATCCACCACGCGTGCATAGCATCCGGCGGCACGGCCTACATACTCCGGAGGATTGATGCCCGGTTGTTTAAAGGTTCCTTCCAACACCAATTCAGCCACAGCATTGCAGGTATAACCTGTCGTGCGAGCCATGCTGATGGTCTGCGTGTCGCGGTTGAATCGGTCGAGCAGGTGATACGAATAACGGCGCTTCGCCCCGTTTTCCTCCCCATCGATACGGATGCGCATGATGGTAAAGTCTTCCTCTCCCGGCTTGAGTTTCCATTGCGGGAACAGCAACTTGGATGTAAGATCAATCGGACGAACCATGGTGCCATTGATGTCAACGGGCTCATACGAGAAAAATCCAGCGGCGCGAAGGACTTTCAAGTATTCGATACAACCGGGATAACGCAGTGTTTTCTCAATCATATCCGGGATGTGCGCCATCGTTTTAATCAAGGAGCGCAGACCATCGCTGTTCCAACTCTCCAAAGTGCCTAATCCGGGAAATTCGATGAGTTCGGCTTCACTTAAGGCTTCGCGCACCACTTCCTGGCTGTTCTGAACATAACGTGCAGGTCGCGTGTATTCCTCAATCACATCGATAGGCGAGAAGACCGCCTTGTATTCCCACGGCCATTCGCGCACCACCGGCAATCCCCCTACGAGACACTCGTAGCGTTCAACCTTCATCTGTGTATCGTGATAGCCTAATATAATATTCCCCATGCCGGGCGCAACACCACAGTCCGTGACAATGGTCACGCCGTGTTGCTTAGCCAACGCATCCAACCCAAAAGGATCTTCGGGAAAAAAGGAAATGTCGACCATATTCTTCCCGGCCTTGATAACCGTTTCACATACGCGGTAGCCCATGAACCCGGGCACTGCGCCAATGACCAAATCAAAACCGGCAATCACGGAGGTGAGTGCCGCTGCATCCGTCGCATCGCCCTTCAGCGTTTTGACTCCTTTGGCGGCCATGACATCCAATCGGTCCTGCGAGGGATCGAGAGAGGTCACATCATGATTTTTATTCAGGTCTTCAGCGATGGCGGAACCAACCAGGCCCGCACCAAGAACGATGATTTTCTTTTTCATACGCGATTTTGAAGTTGCAAAGATGAAGGAAAGGGTTGTAGGATTATATGATTGTAGGATAATAGGGAAGCAAACGGCGGTTGACTAATACCTATGTTGAATCTACCGGCAATGAAAGGTGTCAAAACATTTGCAGTCCCCAGTACTCAGTCCTCAGTCCTCAGTCCCCAGTCCCCAGTCCCCAGTCCCTAGTCCCTAGTCCCCAGTCCCCAGTCCCCAGTGCTCAGTCACCGGTAACTATACCCGCGCTCACCCGATACCGATCTTCTCCATACCGCTCGTGCAATTGAATAAGGTTAGTGCGTATTTGAGTCAGTCCGATTTCCTTTCCCCATGCAACTAGTCCCTTGGGATAATTGACTCCCTTGGTCATGGCCAGATCAATATCTTGTGCAGAGGCCACACCATAATAAACGGCGTCGTACGCTTCGTTGATGAGCATGGTGAGTATCCGTTGGCCAATCCGTTCAAGCAATGCCTCATCCGTTGAAGGCTCCGGTTGTGCGTTGCCTTCAGCATAGTTATAAAAGCCGCGACCGCTCTTGCGCCCCAGCCAACCGGCTTCCACCAGTTTCTTCTGGGTAATGCTCGGACGATAGCGCGGGTCGAAGTACATGGCCGTAAATACACTTTCAGTTACCGTATAGTTGACGTCATGTCCAATCATGTCCATGAGTTCAAATGGTCCCATGCGGAAGCCGAGGTTGCGCATGGCTTGATCGATGGTGGCCATATCGGCAAGACCTTCATCAAAGATGCGTAAGGCTTCGCTGTAGAAGGGGCGTGCGACGCGATTCACGATGAAGCCCGGTGTGTCCTTGCATACAACGGGAATCTTTCCCCACGATTTGATGATGGCGGTGCTCGTCTCAACTACGGAAGCTCGTGTTTGCAACGCAGGTATGATTTCCACCAGTGGCATGAGTGGAGCGGGGTTGAAGAAGTGTATCCCGATGAATCGCTCCGGCTTGTGACAGGCCGATGCAATAGCGGTGATGGATAGGGAAGAGGTATTGGATGCCAGAATGCAGGTTTCACTCACGAGTCGCTCGAGCGACTGGAACACAGCGCGCTTCACATCCAGGTTTTCAACGATGGCCTCAATCACCAATTCCGAACCGGCTAGTGTGGGCATACTATGCGAAAAGTGCACACGTCCGATGATCGCTTGCGCTTCCTCCGAACTGAGTTTCCCTTTTTCAACCAGCTTCGATAGGGTGCTCTGCAGATTGGCGCTCGCGCGCTCCAGTGCTGTTGTTTGTTCATCAAACACCACTACATCATGCCCGGCCTGCGCAGCTACCTGCGCAATGCCACTGCCCATGGCCCCGGAACCGATTACACCAATTTTCATGATAACTTCAAATTATAAATTACGGATGACAGATTACAGATTACAGATGAAAGAACCTCACCAGTCCCCAGTCCCCAGTCCCCAGTCCCTAGTCCCCAGTCCCCAGTCCCCAGTCCCCAGTCCCCAGTCCCCAGTCCCTAGTCCCCAGTCCCCAGTACTCACCCCTACTTCTTCCACGTCTCCGCCAACTTCAACGCCTCATACAAATTGATGACTCCACCCGTAATACTCAGATCACCAAACTTTACTGTGGTGTTTTTATAGACGCGCGGAGGCATTTCGGACGATTCATTTTTCTTTTTACTAATGAAAATGCGGGCGAAGAATTTACCCATGGCTTTGCGTTCCACCACGCGCGGGATTTTCACCTTGCGATAGCTGGTGGCGCTTTGCATGAGAATGGCCTTCACATCCGCCGCGGTCAGGGTCGGGTAGTAGCTCATCAAAACCGCTGCTACACCGCTGGCCACAGGCGCCGCCATGCTGGTACCGCTATTGTCTTTGAAACCGCCACCGGGAACTGTGCTGTAGATATCTACGCCGGGAGCGAAGACGTGCACTGATTTTTTACCATAGTTAGAGAAATCCGCGCACAGGGCTTCAACAGATGGTCCGCTGGCGCCGATTTCCATCCAGGTGCTGCAAACGCCACCTTCGTTATAAGTGTCTTTCGGGAAGTTGGGTTGAACGTCGATGTTCTTGGAGTCATTTCCGGCAGCGTGAATCAAGAGTACCCCTTTGCTTTCAGCGTATTTCGCGGCCTCATCAACGGCGGCTTTGCCGGGAGAGAAACTCTTCCCGAAACTCATATTGATGATGCGGGCGCCATTGTCGGCGGCATAGCGAATGGCGTTGGCAACGTCCTTATCGCGTTCATCACCATTGGGCACGCAACGGATAATCATGAGTTGTGCATTCTGACACACCCCATCCATTCCCTTGCCGTTCCAAACTGCACCAACAATACCGGCTACGTGCGTACCGTGTTCCGCTTCCGGACCATCGATATGATTGTTGCCATAGTAACGCTCGTTGATATCGTTGTAATTATCTCCCACCATGTGACGAGGGTCAAACTCGGTATTGAGTTGGTACATCGCCTGCGTTTCATAGTACTTCTTACCCTCGGCAATCTGTGCTTCAACGTCTTCGGTCATCGTCATGATGACAAAGCCCTGCGCCGCTTGCAGAAACTCATCATCGGTTTGAATGGCGGCTACTTCTTCCACGGTATAGGTGTCTTTGCCCAGATGCTGACGAACGGCATCTTTCGCGCCGGCGGAGAATTCTTCCACCATCGCCATTTGCATCATGCCACCTTTGGCTTCTTCGGTGCGGCGCTCGAATTCAGCTTTCATCTTCAGGTAATGCTCATAGTCGGCGCGGTCAGCTTTTGCTATCTGAGAGGCATCCGTTACGCTTCCAAAGCGCGCTTTCTTTTCGCGGAAAATGCGGGTGAACTCCATATTGTCGACCGATACATCACCACCCGGGCCGCCGATGAAGCTCCATCCGTGCACATCATCCACATAACCGTTTTTATCATCATCGATGCCGTTATCGGCTACCTCATCGGTATTCACCCAAATGTTGGCGCGCAAATCCTCGTGAAAAGTTTCTGTTCCACTATCGATGATAGCCACAACCACGGGGGTTGCTTTTTTTCCTTTCAATAGCTCATTGTGCGAGCGAATGGCACCGACACCGGCTGTGCCGTCATTGGCATCGAGCATGTGCCATTGATTGAAATCGCTTTTAACGGGCGCAACAGCGCTCTGCTGAGCATGCGCATGCAGGGATGAAATGAAGATCCCCGCGGAAATGATGATTCTTTTCATGCCGCTAAGAAACGAAGGTCGAAGGGCATTTTTTGTATGCTTAGATAAATTGTGAATATCACGTTGATCGAGAGAAATGAGCTCAAAAGGCGGATCGAAACACATCCTTTACTTTTGAACCATGAATACCATGCAAGCCAAGAAAGACGCCTTTGAGCGATTGTTAATCATCATGGATGAGTTGAGAGCCGGTTGTCCTTGGGACAAAAAGCAAACGCTGGAAAGCTTGCGGCATCTGACCATCGAAGAAGTCTATGAGCTCGGTGATGCAATCATCAAAGGTGATTTGGGTGAGTTGAAAATGGAAATCGGGGATATCCTGTTGCACATGGTGTTCTATGCGAAGATTGCCAGCGAGCAAGGGGCTTTCGACATTGCTGACTCGCTGAACGGCATCTGCGAAAAGCTAATCAGTCGTCATCCTCATATCTATGGCGACGTGCAAGTGGCCAATGAGGAAGAGGTGAAGTCGAACTGGGAGAAACTCAAACTGAAGGAAGGAAAGAAAAGCGTGCTCGAAGGTGTTCCACAAGGGCTTCCGGCTTTGGTGAAGGCCTCACGAATACAGGATAAAGCGCGTGGTGTCGGATTTGATTGGGAGCACGCTCACCAGGTGTGGGATAAAGTGCAGGAAGAAATCAATGAATTCAAGGTGGAGGCTGACCTCAACAGCGACAAGATGGAGGAGGAATTCGGAGACGTCCTGTTTTCACTCATCAATTACGCCCGCTTCAAAGGCATCAACCCCGAGGATGCCCTGGAACGCACCAACCGCAAGTTCATCAAACGTTTCCAATACCTCGAGGTGGAAAGCGCCAAAGACGGTAAACAACTGGGTGAGATGACCCTCGACGAAATGGATGTCTATTGGAATCGAGCGAAGCGGCTTGGGTGAAGGACCCATCCCCGGCCCTTCCCAAAGGGAAGGGAGAACCCTTCTCGCATAGGGCAATTGAGGTAGTTTGAGGTGTTGCTGTTATATAACGGACCCATCCCCGGCCCTTCCCAAAGAGAAGGGAGAACCCTTCTCGCATAAGGCAATTCAGGTAGATTGAGGTGTTGCTGTTATATAACGGACCCATCC
>Ga0315902_10003064_pt1 | contig 25364 bp, 11 predicted proteins | sample LakEriMetagenome_9_FD_203523 | JGI IMG/M metagenome (GOLD analysis project Ga0315902, IMG submission 203523) | Freshwater fungal communities from buoy surface, Lake Erie, Ohio, United States - Buoy 12 MA117 | ecosystem: Environmental > Aquatic > Freshwater > Lake > Lake biofilm | place: USA... | reverse complement strand
AGAATCCCCCGGAAGGCACCTAAATACCCAAAGACTTGACACACTACCCCATAGCATCTTATACTGTCCTCATAACACCAAACGGAGAGCGATTATGTCGGTTGCGTTTCAACAAGCACAGAAGCAGCGTTATAGAATCACTCTGGATCTTACAGTGATGAATGATTTTGACGCACACCAGATTGACTGGGAGAAGCTATTCAAACTGGAACCAAGTGAGAAGGTGTCAGCATACGTGGAGGATCTGGATTGTCCTTCTAAGTGGTAATCTATGTGGGACACATAGAGTATAAGGACTTGACCTATGTGTCCCACATAGAGTATACTGTAGGGAGTTCATATGGGACACATAGATTTATGCCTTTTTCCAATAAGTTTCCTCATATGGGACACACAGAAAGGATGAGAATACCACAGATTTGTGTGTCCCACATAGAAAATGTGTTGGGTCATTATGAACGTTTATGTGGGACACATGGAGAGGAGTTTGTTATTAGGTTACAGGACAAGATTGAAGAGGGTTTGAATAACATAGAGTGACTTGAGTAACTGAAAGGGGGAGCCTGTAAAGTGTCCCTATAGTGTAAGGACCAAACGAAACTCTCCCTCAAATGTCAATCTCCGAGTTTGCACAAATGTCTACTCTGGATCTGATGATTGCAGAGGTCCAAGGTAAGGTTACGGTGACACGGTTAGCATCACAAAAACCCCGTAAGTCTCACCTGGTGATGACACAAACGAAGGGTAATCGCTGTCGCACGAATCGCACCAGTGGTACTAATTTCGTTACACAAGTCCGCTGAATTCTTTCTCACTCACTAACACTTTCAAACCACAAGATGACCGAACAACACTATTCTTTCCGTGGTATCTTCACTGATAAAAACTACTCTACCCGTCTTGGTTATGTTGCAGAAACCGCGCAAGATGCCTGGAATAAGTGTGCAGAACTAAACCCCACTTTCCTAGTTCAGAACTGGGGACTTGAGGGTTCCGTAGACTGAAACCGTTTCCCACTAACTAACACTTTTTTCCACAAATGACTACCACTTTCCAAACCAATCTGACCGACACTTTCTATAACGGTTGGACGAATTACGAGACCTGGAATGTTGCTCTCTGGATTCAAAATGATGAGGGTTTGTATAACCTTGCCCGTGAGTGTGGTGATTATCAAACCTTTGTAAGTTACCTGATCAATGATTATGGAGTGAATGAAACTCCTGATGGTGTTCGTTATACTGACCGCAAGGTAAATGTGATCGAAATCAATAGCGATGTGTTTGATTTCTAAGTAACACAAAGGGGAATGAGATGCGCCCCTATAAAGACACTCACAACACATACAGTTTCTTACACTTTTCTTCTTCATTATGTCCAAGCAAGTTCTTCTTTCCCTGCTCGCACAAGGTAACAACGGCACTGAGATTCTGTCCATTCTGGATGCAATCGTCGCTGATGAAGTTTCTGAGGGTGATGATAGTCAGGGAACGCTGAATCCGATTGATTTCTGATAGTTGGATGCCCTCGGAGTTTGACACTCTGGGGGCGCTTATGTTATGCTGTGTCAGGATAGTGATTCAGCAGTGTTTTATGGCCGTTCGTTTATATCGTCGCGGGGCGTTGCGTTTATAAAAATCGATAAGTCCCTAACCTACAGAGGTGACAAAACGCGAGATCAATATCAATCTCATAAAATTTTTCCGGAGTATGAAAAGCACCAAAAACCCCCGCAGAAAACCGTATTGGAATTTTTGGAAAGTAGTTTTCGCAGGGTGGTTAATACGCTATCCTGGAAAGATGCTAAGAATTTTTGGTGTGCCCATTGGAATACTGATAGTAACAATATATAATGCAGTGACGAAATAAAAAAATTCGGAAAATTTTTATGAGAGAACAAGAAAAATTATATCACATATATGCAAAGGGTCGGTGCATATATCACAGTATCTCAGAAGAAAAATTTTCTGAGATATGGGAGATGTTACACCGAATGGTTGATTTATTAGGTGTGAATATTTCAGAGAAAGATTTGCAGTATGAAGAAGTATATGTGAATAAACTCATACCACAAAACTCATCGTACTGAGCAAATTGACAAATACTAAATAGAACGATAAAATTGATCTGAAGGTTGATTTCACTTTATGGCAAAAGGATTCACGGTAAAAGCAAAATCCCCCTCTGTTACACAGGGACAAGATTGGGATTATGATGCAATTAAAGAAAGAATGAAAGGAAAGTCGATTGTCTTTTGTCTTCCAGGCAGAGGGTGTTCATTTATCTTTCTGAAAGCATTTGTACAACTTTGTTTTGATCTTGTACAAAATGGAATGAGTATTCAAATTTCTCAAGACTATTCCTCAATGGTTAACTTTGCACGATGCAAGTGTCTTGGGGCAAATGTTCTTCGTGGACCAAAGCAAATTCCTTGGGACGGTAAACTTCAATATGATTATCAGCTCTGGATTGACTCGGATATTGTCTTTAACACAGAAAAATTCTGGCAACTCTGTGATCTTGCTCTGAATGAAGAGGGAGAAGAAAAAGAAGTAGTTGCTGGTTGGTATGCCACAGAAGATGGACACACAACTTCAGTAGCACACTGGTTAGAAGAAGATGACTTCCGCAAGAATGGTGGAGTGATGAATCATGAAACCGTTGATTCAATTTCAAAGCGCCGTAAACCCTTTACAGTTGATTATACTGGATTTGGTTGGGTTCTGATTAAAAATGGAGTCTTTGAAAATCTTGAATATCCTTGGTTTGCTCCTAAGATGCAAGTCTTTGAGTCTGGTGCAGTTCAGGATATGTGTGGGGAAGACGTTTCTTTCTGTCTTGATGCAAAAGAAGCAGGTTTTGATATCTGGTGCGATCCTCGTATCAGAGTTGGACATGAGAAAACTCGCGTAATTTGATAAAATTTTATAGTCTGACATTTCTCGTTTTAAATTTTATGGAGGTATTTTATGGCTAAAGGTGGAAGTAGTAAGACTCTTTTTGAACCCGGAGCACCGAAGAAGACTCGTCAGGGACGTTCTGCTCGTACATTACTCAGTGCAACATCTCGTAATGGACGTAAGAAAAAATATAGGGGTCAAGGAAAATAACATAGATAAGGCAGGAAGAAATTCCTGCTTTTTTGTTATTAAAATATGCCATACTTAAATCACAATCTTCCTACAATTACTTGCTATATTCGTAATGAATTCCTTTATAATCACAAAAAAGGTCATGGTGAGGTAACTTTATGTGATGTACACTCTGTAGCGTCCTTAGAGAAGCATATACCGCTCTTTGAGGCGTTTCTTGAGAATGGGGTGAACTGGACACGAAGACCAATTCATGCATTCTGTTGGAAACCAGATACACCAGTTCCTGAATTGGAAGAATGTATGTGGTGGGATTGCTTTTCTCCTTATATTGATGTTCAAGTTCGTTCAAGATTGGCTAACTTACGTGCTGAATTAATCAACTATCGCGGAGAAAAACATGAAGGAACCTATATGTTTACTCTTGATTGGTCATGGGAGTCAAAATCTACTCTGAATACTAACTTTAGTGAGACTCCTGAGCACAAATGTGCTCATTTTTTCAAGATGGATAATGGAAACTTCTATGCATATCCTAATAACAAGATATTGTGGTATGATGATGCATGGACTAAAAATAGAATTACCAAAAATCCAGGTTATGAAATTGATCTGACTGAATACTCAGTTGAAAATCGTCGTAAAATTGAAACATCTGATGATTTTATGTACGAAATTACAAAAATTCGGGATAGCAACCCCGTAAAAAGTTCTGATTTTCAATAATCAGGAGCAAAATGGAACAAAAAATGCTAAGAGAGATTGCAAACGACAATCTTACTCCAAAAAAACACGATTTTTTAGTTCAAAATGAACTTCATTCAAAGATTCGCAATGATGATGACTATGATGATTGGGATTATGGAACTGAACCTCTTTATGAATTTAAAAAAGGCGAATAAATAATACAGATTTTATAAATTTTTATGCCTGTAGAGCGGGTAAGTAAAGGGTTTAAAGACTTAAGCATGACTTTTCAAGTTAATCCAATTAACTATGATTTAATTGTGCTTAAAAATGAAACTGCTATTGCTCGCTCTATTCGAAATTTAGTATTTACATATCCTGGAGAAAAATTTTTTAATGAGAACCTTGGTTCAAAAATAAGTCGTTCTCTTTTTGAAAATATTGACGATATTTCTGCATCTGTCATTAAGGATGAAATTAAAAATACAATTGAAAATTATGAGACTAGAGTTGATTTAATATCAGTAGATGTATTTCCAAACTATGATAATAATGAATTTAATGTGACAATTAATTATTATATTGTAGGAATTGATGTCCTTCCGCAACAGTTATCATTTGCACTTCAGCCAACACGATAAATGGCATTAGTCAATTTTACCAATTTAGACTTCGATCAAATAAAGAGTTCAATTCGTGAGTATCTAAGAGCGAATTCGAATTTTAGTGATTATGATTTTGAAGGGTCTAATCTATCAACTTTAATAGATGTATTAGCATATAATACATATATTTCCTCATATAATGCTAATATGATTAGTAATGAGGTGTTTATTGATAGTGCAACACTAAGAGAAAATACCGTATCCTTAGCAAGGAATATTGGATATGTCCCACACTCTCGTTCAGCAGCAAAAGCAAATATTTCATTCTTTGTAGATACTACTGGATTTTCTACGAACCCACTTACTTTAACTCTTAAAACTGGTGTTGTATGTACATCAAATACATCCTTTGGAAACCAGAATTTTTCTTTTGTTATACCGCAAGATGTAACAGTTCCAATAGTTAATGGAATTGCTTTATTTGATAACATTGACATTTATGAAGGAACATTCCTAGTCAACACTTTTACAGTTGATGCAAATAACCCAAATCAAAAGTTCATATTAGACAATCCAAATATTGATGTTGATTCGATAGTAGTCTATGTAAGAGATACTCAACAAAGTACAATTAGAAATTCTTTCAAATTATCAAGAAATTTATTTGACATTGATTCAAATTCAAGAGTTTTCTTTATTCAGGAAATAGAAGATCAAAGATATGAAATAATTTTTGGTGATGGCATTTTTGGAAAAAATCTTGAAAATTTAAACTATGTGGAAGTTTCTTATAATATAACAAATGGAGAAAATGCAAACGGAGTTTCTTCTTTCAATTTTAATGGTCGCATTGTAGATAATAATAATAGAGTAGTCACTACAGGCATATCTTTAGTTACTACAAACTCTATTGCACAGAATGGTAGAGAGATTGAATCTGTAGAATCTATTAAAAAATACGCTCCAAGAAAATACTCTTCACAAAATCGTGCAGTAACTGCAACAGATTATGAGACTATTATTCCAGTAATATATCCAGAGGCAGAATCAATATCTGTCTTTGGTGGTGAGGACTTAACACCACCAAAATATGGTAGAGTTTTTATTAGTATTAAACCAATCAATGGTGCTTTTGTTTCAAGTCAAGTAAAAGATAATATTAAAAATTCTCTTAGAAAATATGCTGTTGCGGGTATTGTACCAGAAATTATCGATTTAAAGTATTTGTATCTTGAGACTGATGTAACTACTTATTATAACTCAAACTCAACATCTGATCCAAATTATGTAAAAAATTTAATTTTTGATAATATTCAAAAATATGCAAATTCAAAAGAACTTAACAAATATGGGGCAAGATTTAAATATAGCAAATATCTTAAAGTAATTGATGATTCATATTCTTCAATCACATCAAATATTACCAAAGTTGTAATGAGACGTGATTTAAGACCAGAATTAAATAAATTTGCTGATTATGAAATATGTTATGGAAATGAATTTCATATAAAAAATTTAAATGGATATAATATCAAATCATCTGGATTTAAAATATCTGGAATAAATGATACTCTTTACTTGTCGGATCTTCCAAATTCAGATGGATTGACTGGAAGTATTTTCTTTTTTAAATTACAATCAGCAACACAACCAATTATTGTAAGAAAAAATGCAGGCGTTATTGATTATAAAAAGGGCGAAATACGATTATATCCTGTAAATATAATATCTACAACAAAATTATCATTTTCTCTGTCAATTATACAAATATCAGTAATTCCCAAATCAAACGATGTAATTGGATTACAGGATTTGTATTTGCAACTAGATATTAATAACAGTACATTAAATATGTTGTCTGATGAAATTTCTTCAGGTTCAGATATTTCTGGATCAACATATAAGTCAACATCAAGCTACACAAACGGAGATCTTGTAAGAATATAATAAAATGAAAGAAACCAGAATTAAAATCAGTTCAATTATTGAAAATCAACTTCCACAATATGTTTTGGAGGAGTTTCCTCTTGCCTCTGAATTTTTATCTCAATACTACGTTTCATTAGAAAATCAAGGTGGAACAAGTGATATACTTCAGAACATAGATCAGTATATTAAGGTTGATAATTTAACAAATTTAATTGATTCAACATTTTTAACATCTGATGTAACTTTCTTTGATTCTACAATAAATGTAGATTCTACGTCAGGATTTCCCGATTCATATGGACTAATCTTAATCGATTCTGAAATCATTACATATACCTCAAAAACTTCTACATCATTCAATGGGTGCGTTCGTGGATTTAATGGCGTTACGTCGCACACTGAGAAATATGATGAATTAACATTTAAAGAAACAAATTCTGAAGAACATAGTACAAACTCTACTGTTTCTAATTTAAGTATTCTTTTTCTGAAAGAATTTTTAGTTAAAATAAAAAAACAATTTACTCCAGGATTTGAAAATAGAGAATTATATTCTAGTTTGAATGAAAATATTTTTATTAAACAATCTATAGATTTTTATTCATCAAAAGGAACTGATAAATCATTTAAAATTCTATTTAAAGCATTATTTGGACAAAATGTAGATATTATAAAACCTAGAGATTATTTAATTCAACCATCAGATGCAGACTACAGAATTACATCAGATTTTGTAGTGGAATCTATTGAAGGTGATCCAAAGAATTTGGTAAATAAAACTCTTTATCAGGATAAAAATGAATTTATAAATGCCGCTCAGGGAACAATCACAAAGGTTGAAAAGATTAGAAGAGGGGAAAAAGAATATTACGTTCTAAGTTTAGATTCTGGATATGATAAAGATATTCAAACAAGAGGGAGTGTTTACGGGAAATTTAACATCCATCCAAAGACTAGAGTTGTCACTACAATAAAATCTGGGTCACAGACACTAGAAGTCGATTCTACAGTTGCATTCCCAAGTAAAAATGGAAATCTATTAATTGAATTGGGAAACGGAACTTCTTTAGATGTAACATATGAATCAAAAACATTAAATCAATTTTTGGGATGTAGTGGAATAATTCAAGATATTTCTGAAGCAACAGAAATAAAATCAAACTTTTTTGCCTATGGATATGATTCTAATGAAATTATAAAAATTAGAATTTTGGGAGTTTTATCAGAATTAGAATATCCAACTAATACTCGTCTTTACTCCAAAGGAGATTCTGTAAAGATAAAAACTCTGGGAGCAGATTTAAAAGATTATAAATTGAATAATTGGTTCTTCAACATACCTACAAAATATGATGTTGCTTCTATTACACTTTTAGATATTTCGGATCGATCTTACAAGGTCGATACTAATACTAACCATTTTTTCAAAATTGGAGATTCTGTAACTTTAATTTCTTCTTCATCATTTGAATATACTGGAAACGTAACTTCTTTCAATAATGAAAAATCTTTTAGTATTCAATTTGGATCAGAAATTTCTCCATTAAATGTTAATTCTATTTACATTGCTAGAAAAAATTTATCAAAAGTAACTACAGAAAATTATCCCTCAGTTAATCAATATACTTCAAATGTTCAAAATGTTTATATTGACGATGAAGAATCTTTATACGTTACGTCACCATCTCTTCCATCATACTTAAATACGCAATTAAAAATCAATGATAGATCAATAACATTCAGTGGAACATTTAGTGGAGAAATAATAGATACGACATTTTCTCATGGATTTTATACAGGAGACTCAATTGTTTATAAACCATCCACAAATAACACTTTAGGGATATCAACGGGTGTTTATTTTGTCAAAAAAATAGATGAAACTAGGTTAAAATTAGCAAGAAGTAGGAGTAATATTTTTACTGGCAATTTTATTTCTGTAAATGGAACTGTTATCAATGCTACTTTTGAACTTACGGAATTCACTTATAGGGATTTGAGTACTCAACTACTAGAGTCTCAAAAATTAATTAGAAAAATTTCAATTCCAGAAAATACTGCCGCGGTATATGAAACTAATCCGGGATTGACTGGTATTTTTATAAATGGAGTTGAGGTACTTAATTATAAATCAAACGATAATGTTTTTTATGGTCCAATAGAAAATATTATTCCCACTTCTCCAGGATCTGGATATGATGTAATCAATCCACCCACTTTATCAATTATAGATCCAATAGGATCGGGTGCAGAGGGGTATTGTTCAATTATTGGAGAACTTTCCAGAATTGATATTCTAGATCCCGGATTTGATTACCTAGAAGATCCTGTAATTAGTATTACTGGTGGTAATGGATTTGGAGCTTCTGCTAAAGCAAACTTAGTTAGTTTTGATCATGAAGTTAATTTCAATTCTCAAGCAAATGCAGGTGCCGTTAAGTTAAACCCAACAAACACTATTGGATTTTCTAGTTATCATAAATTTAGAGATATAGAAGAGGTCATTTACATAACAGATGGTCAAAAAGCAATTTCTGGATTGTCAACAAATTCTTCATATTTTGTTTCGGTCCAAAATACATTTGATATTAATCTGCATAAATCATTTTCAGATGCTGTTAGTGGTATTAATACTATTCAATTAACTTCTTATGGTATAGGAAATCATTCATTTAAATCTAAAAATAAAAAGAAAAAAATAGGATCTATAACAATAGAAAATGGAGGGGAAGGATATCAAAATAAATTAACAACAACTTCAAGTAGTGGTATTAGTACATCTATTGATAGTATCAATATCAACAATCATGGATATCAAAGCGGAGAAATTGTTACATATAATTCAACAGAAACTTCAATAGGTGGTCTATCTTCTTCTACCTCATATTATGTAACAAAAGTAGATGATAATAATTTTAAATTATCTCAGATTGGGGTTGGAACACTTGGTATTACAACATCTCTATATTATGATACTAAGCAATATATTAACTTAACCTCAAGTGGAACTGGTATTCACAAATTCAATTATCCAGATATACAGGTATCTATTAATGGCAAAATCGGCATCTCTACTCTTTCGGGAAAAGATTTTAATGCTATTATTCAACCAGTTTTTAGAGGAGAAATTCAATCAGTATTTGTAAAATCTGGAGGAATAAAGTATGGATCTGAAGAAATACTTAACTATAGCAGGCAACCACTTTTTGAACTAAATTCTGGATCAGGAATTCAAATAAAACCAATTGTATCAAATGGGCAAATAGTAGATGTAGTAATTAATAGTTCTGGAAGTGGATACAATTCTCCACCAAATCTCAATATTATTGGTGTTGGTACTGGAGCAATACTGACTCCAATTCTTTCGAATGGTTCTCTAACAGAAATCAAAGTAATCTATGGTGGAATTGGATACGAACAAAAAAATACTTTTATTAACGTAATTGCATCTGGTAGTGGGGCTAAATTTGAATCGCAAATAAAATCTTGGAAAATTAATTTAGTTGAAAGACTTTTGTATACATCCCAAATAAAAAATGATGATGGTATTTTAACTTCTGGATTAAATAATGATTATGGATTAGAGTATGTCCATGCATATGTCCCGAGACATCTAAGATCTTCAGTTCAGTCTACAAGTTTTAGGCAAGGAAAAACAGTATACTCTATAGATTTACAATTACTGGATGGTAGGGAACAAACATCAGTAGCACATTCCCCTATTATTGGATGGGCATATGACGGAAATCCAATTTATGGACCATATGGTTATTCATCCAAAACTGGTGGTGCCGTCAAATCTTTAAATTCTGGATATGAATTATCCCTAAAGAATAACAGACCAAGTGTTTCACTGTATCCACAAGGATTTTTTATAGAAGACTACACATTTACAAATAATGGAGATTTGGATGAACATAATGGTAGATTTGCAGTTACCCCAGAATATCCAAATGGCATTTATGCATATTTTACTGCAGTTAGTGATGGTCCTTTAGAAACAACAGGATTATTTGAGAATTATAAGAAACCAATTTTTCCTTATGTGATAGGAAATTCGTATAAATCGAAACCAATTGACTTTAATTTTTCAAAATCTTCATCACAAGACTATATTGATATAAATCAAACCAAATGGAAAAGGAATATAACTCCATATAATATTTCTTCATATGACTATTTACTAAAACCAAATGAAATAAGATCTCAAAGTTCTATTATTAAAAGTGTTTCCAAAGGTTCCGTAGACACTATTGATATTTTGAGCGCAGGGCAAGATTATAGTGTAGGTGACAGTATAATCTTTGATGTCGATTCGAAAGAAGTATTTAAACCAAAAGCAAAAATTTCTTTAATTGAAGGAAAATCTGTAGATAGCATTTCATGCGAAACTTTGACATTTGAGGATGTTGCAATCTACTCAAGTAATGATAAATTTATAGGATTTACAACAATACCTCACGATTTTTTAAACAATGACTTATTAACTTTTACTGGAAAATATGATTACAAAAAATCTGGAAATATAACAGTATTATATAATACACTTACATTAATTTCTGGAGTTGGATCGGCACAATATACTGGGATTGTAACTTATTTTGATGTTTTTGGAAATTTAAATTATCCAAATATAAAGGAAAATGATATTTACCAAATTGGAAATGAACAAGTAAAGATTTTGGGTATAGATCAACAATCTTCAAGGATAAGGGTACTTCGCAATCAAAATAACACAATTGGATTATCATCATATTCTTCTGGAATAGGGTTAACTGAAAAATCAAGTAAATTTGGAATTAATTTTGGAATTTCAACCTCATATAATTTTAATGTTAATGAGGAATTTTATTTTAATCCTAAAGAAACAGTTGGATTAGGAACAACTTCTGGAGTCGGAATAGTTAGCACTCTTTATTTTTCCAATCCAGGAGTAGGGATTACTCAAATTACAATTCCAACTCGATCAATTTATATTAAAGATCATAATTTAAACAACGGAGATTCTCTAATTTATTCGGCAAATGGTGGATCTAGAATTTCAGTTTCTACTAATGGATCTTCATCTTTCCAACTAGGGGAAAAATCTATTGTTTATGCCGCAAAAATTTCTAATGATTTAATTGGAATTTCAACCATCAAAGTTGGACTAGGATCAACAGGAACTTTTGTTTCCATGGGATCGTCATCAAATGCAGGATTATTATATTTTACATCCGTTGGGACAGGAAATATTCATAGTTTTAAAACTAATTTTACAAATACTTTACTAGGACAAATTAGTAAAAATGTAGTAACAGTTTCTACTGCAGAAACTCATGGTCTTTCTTTATTAGATAATGTAATCATTGATGCAAAACCAGGAATTTCAACAACTTTGTCCGTAAAGTATGATGATTATAATAGAAGGTTGTTAGTTAATCCAAGATCTTTTTCAAGTATTGGTACTGATGATAGTACTATTATAATCAATAATCATGGATATTATACGGGACAAAAAGTTTTATACACTTCAAATACCCCAGCAGTTGGATTAGTAAATGAAAACATGTACTATGTGGTCACTGTTGATGCAAATAAAATTAAATTATCCAATACTTACTACGATTCAGTTAAACAAGTTCCAAATACAATTAGCATTCTATCATCAACTTCAGGAAATATTTGTCCGATTAATCCACCAATAAAAATTGTAAAGAATCAGAGTTTAATATTTGATCTATCCGATACATCACTATCATTTATCAGTGTTGGAAATACATATTCTGCCTTTGATTTTAAATTTTACACAGACGAATTATTTAAAGATGAGTTTGACACTACATCGTCATCTTCTATTTTTGAAGTACTGAGAAATGGTAAAATAGGTATTGATTCAACTGCAAATGTTATTTTAACTATAAATGACAAGGTTCCTGATGTTTTATATTATAATATAGTTCCGATAAATTTAAGTTTGAACTCCCAATTTAAAAAAGAAATAGTAATAGATGCTGATGTTTTGGGGTCAAATAAAATTTCAATCGTAGAAAGTGATTATAACGGAAAATATAATATTATTGGAATAACATCCACAACGTTTAAATATAATGTTTTAAATTATCCAGAATCAAATTCATACTTGGGAGGGGTCAAATATTATACAAATTCTAAATCTGCATCTGGACCAATACATAAGATTTCTATACTAAGTGGAGGTAAAAACTACAGCACCTTACCGGGAATTACCTCCGTTTCTTCTAATCTTGGTAGTGGATCTATTTTAATACCTGATACAAATTCTATTGGAAAAATTATTTCAATTGATTTACAGGATATTGGATTTGAATATCCTTCAGATTATAGCGTTAGACCGACTTCAAAGTTACCAACAATTTTGGTGTTGGATTCCTTATCAACTTTTGATTATATTGGAGTTAGTTCTTTTGGAAGAAATTATTCTATATCTCCATCTCTAGTGGTTATTGATGGATCCACAAATAAAATTATTGACGATGTTGAATTATTATATTCTATTGGAGATTCAAAAGTAACAATCATCAATAATAGTTCACAGATTAGCAATGTTACTCCTATAATTATTCCAACAAATAACACTAATGGAATTGGAATTACTAATATTCAATTTAATAATTTAACAAAAGACGTAATTGTAACTTTAGGTGCAAGTTTTAGTAATCCCGAAGATTTCCCATTTTTTATTGGTGGAAAAGTTTTGATTGAAGGTATAAGTGTTGGAATAGCAACGACAGGAAGAGGATACAATTCTTCCAAGTATAATTATTCATTATTTACAATAACTTCTATTGATCCAAATATCGGTGGAATTGGAGCAACTGTTGCTTATAATTTATCATCATACTTAGAAGATGGACAAATTCCCGGCAATTTTAATAAATTTAATTCTTCTGGAAGAATAATTCCAGAGTCTGATTTTCCAATTTTTAACCCGGTTCTTAAAAAGAAAGATTATTATAAAGGAGAAAAAATATATTCATCTTCTGCAGAAGGAATCGTTGAGTCTTGGGATTCTTCAAATCAATATCTAAAAGTTTCTGCATTAGAAGATTTTGAACTAAATCAAACTATAAAAGGAAAAACTTCATCTACTGTAGGAATTATTAGAGAAATAATAAGATTTAACTCCAATTATAAAGTAGATTCTTCTTCCTTAAACAGAAAGGGATGGAACAAAGAAACTGGATTTTTAAATAATGATTTTCAAAGAGTTCATGATAGTGATTATTATCAGTATTTTTCATATGCATTAAAATCTCAAAAAGATTTAGATACTTGGGCAGATTCAGTAAATTCATTAAATCATACTGCAGGATTTAAGAAGTTTAGTGATTTGATTATCGAATCAACTCCAATTAATTCTGGAATTTCAACTGACCAAAATCAAGGAGATTTTGTTGGAATTGCAGATCTATCAAGAACTATTGATTTAAATTGTGTTTATGATTTTGATCTTGCTAAAGAAAATAATCTCAATATTGACGGTTCTTTAAAATCTAATGAAATTACTTTAAATTCAAAAATTGTACAAGATTATATTGAGTCTATTGGAAATAGAGTTCTTGTGATTGACGATATTTCTACTCAATTTAACAATAACTTTAGATCAACCAAATTTAGTATCGTTGATTCATTTACATTATCTGATTTTAGATCTAAAAAATATATATTACTTGTTCAAGATAAAAAATACTCATACGAGCAGCAACTCAATATTATATCATTACTTCATAATGATAGTATAGGATTTATTAACCAATATAGTTTAAATTCGATAGATAATTTAGGATTTTTTGATTTTAATATATCCGGAACTGAGGGAAATCTATTATTTTATCCAGTAAAATCAAAATATAATGACTACTATGCAGAAATTTTTTCTTTCTCTTTAAATGATATTACAAGTGGAATCGGAACAATTAATCTTGGCAATGTATGTAATATTAATACAAATACTCAAATTATTCCAACAGGAACTACTAGCTCAACTACAATTGTTGGTATTGCATCAACATATAGATCATCCAAAGTCCTTGTACAAATTGGAGCAACAGATTCTTCATATTATCAATATGATGAAATAACATATATTCATGACAATACAAATGTCTATTTTATAGACTTTGGACAACTTACTACTGATAATTTCATTTCAAAATCGACTTCCGGAATAGGTACATATAATGCATATATCTCAGGATCAGAAGTAAAAATTGATTTAATTCCCAATAATAGCACTAGTATTGATTATATTGTAAATACTTTCAATGTATCAATAGGAAATTCAAATTCATCCGGAATTGGGACTGTATTGGTTGGGGGAAGTTCGGCAAATTCTTCACTTATTTCAATATCATCATCACCTTCTCCAACTGCAAATATAATTTCAAGTTATAATAATAGTGAATATAATTGCTCATATTGTATTTTTAGTATTGAGGATAAAACTAATTCTCAATATCAAATTTCAGAATTTTTAACTGTTTCAAATCAAAACGAATCTTATATCTCTGAATTTGGAATTTTGCAGACAAATTCTTCTCTGGGAATAATAACCTCAGGAATATCCGGTACAAATACTGTAATTTATTTCACTCCCATTAAAAACGCAAATGTTGAGGTTAGGGTCTTTAAAGTTGATATTGGATTAAGTGAAGATTTTTCAGAAATTTCTTTGAATAATGGGGCTATTAATTATGATTATGGTAATTATAGTGGAACCGATAACGACATAGCAAAAAGTTTTAATCTAACTCATAAAAATTTACCCATATTTAAAAGATATTTTGATGGCAGCAATCCAAATATCGTTAGGGTTGCAGATAATGTTATTAGAATTCCAAATAATTTTTATGTTACGGGAGAAGAAATAACATATTTAAGTCCTGGAGATGGAACATCAAACTCAATTGGAATTGCAACAACATCTATTCCAGGAATAGGAGTTACGGACAAACTTCCATCCACATTATATATTGTAAAATTGAATGATTTAGATGTAAAAGTTGCAGCATCTTCATCAAATGCACTTAAATCAATTCCAAATATTTTAGATTTAACCTCAGTTGGTGGTATTGGAAACTCGCACGTATTTATCTCCAAAAATCAAAATAAAAAGGTAATATTGGGTATTGATAATTTAATACAATCACCAATCATTTCAACATCTTCTACAACAATACTATCAAATTCTGTTGGATTTTTTGATTCTCAAATATATGTTTCAAACACCAAATCAATTTTTGGTGGAGATCTTATTAAAATTGATAATGAGATTATGAAAATTACTGCCGTAGGCGTAGGAAGCACAAACTCTATTTTTGTACAAAGACCTTGGCTAGGTACAGGATTATCTACACACGCTTCTTCTTCTCTAGTGACTAAAGTTACAGGAAATTATAATATAATTGATAATACTTTACACTTTTCAGAAGCTCCATATGGACAAACTCCAATACAAAATCAATCAAACAGACCTGATGAAATTGACTATATTGGCATTTCAACAGGTTCTTCTTTTAGTGGAAGAGTATTTTTAAGAACAGCAGATTTTGATACATTGCAAGAACCATACAGTAATAACATTATTTTTGATGACATTTCCAACCAATTTAATGGAATAGATACTGATTTTATTTTAAAATCTAATAGTTCAAATATAACTGGAATATCCACTGATAATGCGGTTTTATTAATCAATAATATATTCCAAGCACCTTATGACCCATCTGCAACTAGTGATTATGATTTGGTGGAAACTAGCGGAATAACTTCTGTTTCCTTTATTGGATCTGCTACCTCAGTAAATTATGACATAAATTATGCAAGTATTCCTAGGGGAGGTGTCATTCTTTCTATTGCATCAACACAAGGATTTGGGTATCAACCTCTCGTTTCTGCGGGAGCGACAGCAGTTGTATCATCTGCAGGAACAATTCAATCAATTAGTATTGGAAACAGTGGATCTGGATATAGATCTGGTATACAAACTATGGTTAGAGTTGGGGTACAAACAGAAAGTGTAGGAATTCCAAATATTGAATTTATTGGAATAGCTTCAATAAGTAATGGTCGTGTAATAAGTGTTGCAATTACAAATCCAGGTATTGGATATACTTCAACAAATCCACCCATAGTAGTTTTTGATTCACCACTTTCATATTCAAATATTCCGCTAATTTACAGTTCAAAGTCTCCATCTGGAGTTGGAACTGGGGCAAAAGTTAATATCATTGTAGGTCAAGGATCGAGCGTAATTTCATTTGAATTGTCAAATCTTGGGTATGGATATAAGCAAAATGAAATTTTAACCGTCTCTATAGGAGGAACAACAGGAATTGCAACAAATACAACATTGACTTTTTCCGAATTTCAAATTTCCATTGATAACACATATTCGGATCAATTTAATGCTTGGGCAATTGGAAATTTACAGGTTATTGATTCTATAGAATCTTTATTTGATGGACAAAGAACTTCTTTCCCAATTCTTATTGATGGAAATCAAACTACAATTAGATCTAAAAAAGGATCAAATATTGATGTTCAAGCAACTCTGTTAATTTTTATTAATGATGTATTACAAGTTCCAGGAAAAGGATACATTTTTAATGGTGGAAGCACTATTAGATTTACTGAATCTCCAAAAGAAGGAGATAGGTGTAAAATTCTATTCTATAGAGGAACATCTAATGTAGATACTCAAGATGTAGACATACTAGAAACCATTAAGTCTGGAGATTTTGTAACTTTAAATAGCGATGACATTAAGTTGTCAGAAAATAATAGATTAGTTTATGATATCATCTCTTCAGATATAGTTTCTACTAATTTATATTCTGGTCCAGGAATAACTAAAAATGATAATTTGCTAAGACCACTAACTTGGTGTCGCCAAACAAATGATTTAGTCATTAATGGAAAGAAAATTGGAAAGAATAGAACAATCTATGAACCATATATACAACCAACCACAAATATTATTCAAAATATTGGAATTACATCAAATACAATTTTTGTCGAAAGTGTTAAGACATTTTTTGACAGCGAAAAAGAATATACTCACGATGGTACAACCGAAAAACCGCAAAATAAAATTTTAATCGTCTCCCAAGATTCTTTAGTTGCTGCATCTGCAACAGTAACTGTTTCTACATCAGGAACTATTACATCTGTTAATATTTCTGATGGGGGGGTTGGATATTCCACAACACCATCTATTTCAATATCCTATCCGATTGGAATAGGTTCTACTGGAGTTGCTGAGGCAAAAGCAATAATTACTAACGGATCAGTTTCATCTGTGGCAATAACCACAGGTGGATTTGGATATAACTCTATTGAACCACCCATTGTTCTCTTCGAATCTCCTAGTGTAAAATATGAAGTAATAGACAAAGTATCTTATGAGGGGGATTTCGGTATCATTACCGGAATTAAAACAACATCTGTTGGGGTTGCCTCTACTGGAATTGTATTTGATTTATTCATCCCTAAAGATTCGGTTTTAAGAAATAGTGATGTTGTAAGTGTTGGTGTTGCGACAACTGGGATTAGTGGAATAAAAACTGGATATTATTTTGTAGTCAGTGAATCAAATGTTGGAAAGGGATTAACCTCTCGAAATTCTCTAGGAGGTATAGTTGGAGTTGGGTCTACATTTATTGATAACATTTATCAAGTTGCAGCAGTTTCTATAGCACAAACTGCAGTTGCTGGAGTTGGAATTACAAATGTTACTAAGGTAACAGTAAGTGTTTCTGGATATAATGGTTTAAGTGGTCTTGGATTTAGTAATTTTTATGGGAAATATAGTTGGGGAAGGATTTCAGTACCGACTAGAAAAGATCCACAAGAATTTACATCATATGCAAATGTTGGTGGAATAACAACTTCACCAATAGTTCAAAGATTTACTAGATTAAAGTACATTGGGTATTCTACCACATAAATAGATAAAAAACTGTAAAATGTCTGCAATTATAACTGATCAACTAAGAATTTTGAATGCGAAGAATTTTGTTTCTGCTGCAATTTCTTCTACTAATTCTTATTATGCTTTTGTTGGGTTATCTAATGCAACCGATTATTCTAGTGGTTGGGATTCTAACCCACCATCACCAAAGGATAGTTTTGAGCAAGAAAATGACTATTGGGATACAATGATTGCTTTGAAAAAAATCAAAGCAAATGATGTTAATCAAGTTGTTCACAAAACAACTTGGTCTTCCGGAACAGTTTATGATATGTATCGTCATGACATCAGCAGAACAAATACTTCATCTTCTGGGGCAACTAGTTTATATTCTTCAAATTATTATGTGATTAATAGTGACTATAAAGTTTATATCTGCTTACATAATGGAACTGATCCAGAAAATCCAAGTGGAAAACCATCTTTGGATGAGCCAACTTTTACCGATTTGGAACCAAAAGCAGCGGGGGATAGTGGTGACGGTTATATTTGGAAATACTTGTATACTATAAAACCAAGTGAAATTATAAAATTTGATACTGTTAATTTTATACCGGTACCCAAAGATTGGGATACGAATAGTGAATTTGCTCCCATACGAAATAATGCAGCAAATTCTAATAATCAACTAAAAATTATTACAATTACTAATAGAGGAATTGGGATAGGAACAGCAAATAAAATTTACACTAATGTACCAATTAGCGGTGATGGAACGGGAGCAAAAGCAACCATTGTAGTTAATAATGACTCTAAAGTTGAGTCAATTACAGTTTCTATTGGAGGATCTGGATATACATATGGAACTGTAGATCTTGTTGGTGGCAATGTTCCAACTGGAACAGTAACTCCCACTTTTGATGTTATTATTCCTCCAAAAGGAGGTCACGGGTCAAATATTTATAGAGAACTTGGATCATATAATGTATTAATTTTTTCCAGAATTGAAAATGATACAGAAAATCCAGACTTTATTACCGGCAACAAAATAGCAAGAATTGGAATTGTAGAAAATCCGGAAGCATATAGTTCAATCTCTTTATTGGATCTAGAAAAAGCCAGTGCAGTTTATGCATTAAAACTTTCTGGAAGTGGATACGATACTGCCACCTTTACTTCCAATTCTAGGTTCACTCAAACAATAAGCACAGGAACAACTGCCGTTGGTAGAGTCATATCATATGACCAGACCACTGGAGTGTTAAAATATTGGCAGGATAAAAGTCTTGTCGGATTTAATACTGATGGATCTCAAAATTCTACACCGACTTATGGAATTAATTTAAATCGATTTTCTAGTTCTGTGGGAAGTGGAGGAACAACTATAATTAATGGCACTAATTTATATATTGATACGGCCTTTACCGGCATATCTACTGCAATAAATAATAGAACATATAATCTTGGACAATCTTTTACTAATGGAGTGTCCAATCCAGAGGTTAAAAAGTATTCTGGAAATATAATTTATATTGATAATAGACCTTCTATTACTAGGTCATCCAACCAAAAAGAAGATATCAAAGTCATTTTGCAATTCTAAAGAATTATGTCACAGGAAACTAATCTTAATGTCTCTCCATATTTTGATGATTTTGATGTAAATAAAGATTATTATAAGGTTTTATTTAAACCTGGATATCCTATTCAGGCAAGAGAATTGACTACACTGCAGTCAATTCTCCAAAATCAAGTCGAACAATATGGAAAACATATCTTTAAAGAAGGATCTGTAGTAATTCCTGGACAACTAAAATATGAAAATCCATTTTATGCAGTAGAGATTGAATCTTCATTTAATGGATCACCCATTTCTCTATATTTTGACCAATTACTCGGCAAAAAAATAAGGGGTTCGATAAGTGGAGTGTCGGCTGAGGTTGTTTATTTACTTAAAAATACAGACTCTGAAAGGGACAATTATACACTATATTTAAAATATTTAGAAAGCGGTGGTGACGACTTTACAAATAGGACGTTTCAAAATTCAGAAACGTTAGTATTAGAGACCCCATTAACTTATGGAAATTTTACAATTCAAGTTGGTCAAGGAGTTTGTAATACAATATCCACAAATTCAATTTCTGAAGGTTCTGCAGTTTCTGTTGCAAGTGGTGTTTATTTTGTAAGAGGTGTTTTTGCAAGAGTATCCTCTCAACTTATTATTCTCGACCAATATTCGATTGCACCATCGTATAAGATTGGTTTCAATGTTATAGAAGAAGTAGTATCTTCAGATGAAGATCCTACACTATTTGATAATGCTCAAGGATTTTCAAATTATGCTGCTCCAGGTGCTGATAGATTTAAGATTACACTGGAACTTTCTAAAAGAACACTTGATGACTTAGAAACAGATAACTTTGTAGAGATATTAAGAGTTGATAAAGGTATTCCACAATTTTTCAATAAAAATCCACAATACAATTTAATTAGAGATGAACTAGCAAGAAGAACTTTTGATGAGTCTGGTAATTATTTTGTAAGTCCCTTTACTTTGTTTGTTAGAGATAGTTTAAACGATAAAGTTTTAAGTAATGGTATATATTTTAAGAATCAAAAAACTGTAGAAGGAAATAATCCATCAGAAGATTTGATGGTCTATCAAATTGGACCAGGAAAAGCATATGTGAATGGTTATGATGTAGAAACTATTTCACCACGTCTTTTAGATGTTCCAAAGACAAGAACAACTGAGACTGTAGAAAATCAAGTTATTTCATATAATGCAGGAAGTTTGCTAGTAGTTAATAACTCATATGGGGCTCCTTTAATTGGTCTTGGTACTGATGCTACGTTGAGTTTGATGGATTCTCGTATTGGAGAATCCGCTCATGTTGCTACTGGAACAACTATTGGTGTTGCAAGAATTTATGATTTTGTTCCAGAAAGTGACTATGTTGATGATACAAGTAGATTGAACTTAAGATTGTTTGATATTCAAACATTTACTAAAATAGGTCTTACTACATCTTTTTCCTCAAATCTTACAGTTCCTACTTTTGTTGAAGGGAAGAAAAGTAGAGCAACTGGATATCTAAAGAACACTGTTTCTGCTGGAAGTACTATATTAACTTTATATGAAACTACTGGAAATTTCTTAGAAAACGAACAAATTATAATTAATGGAATTGATAATGGAAGATTAATTGATTCAGTAACTGATTATTCTGTTTCTGATATTAAATCAATATATTCTCAAGTTGGCATAACTACTTTTAATGCTGATGTCTTATTAACAAGAAGATCTTATATTGCAAAACCAGGAACCACTTTTAATATTAATAATGGACTTGTATCTGCTGGTCTTGATAATGTATTTACAAATATTGTAAAGGTTGGTGATATTGTTTCTTATGCAAGTACTACTTTCACTGGAGATACAATTTACAATAAAGTTACTGCGATAGGCGCTGGTGGTACTAACTTTACAATTACTGGAATTACCACAGTTTCTGGTGTCTGCAATGGAAAATTACAGACAGGATCCTTCCAAGTTGCAAATATAATTAAAGTTGCACCATCAATTAATATACAAGATTCTACTTTATTGACAAAATTGGGTGCAGATAATATTTCTGATATTAATTTAGAATCTAATGAAGTAATCCAAAGACGTTCTTATAATATTACTTCATTCTCTGGAAATACAATTACAATAACAATTGATCCTTCTGATACTGATATCTATTTTGATTCTTTTGATGAGGACAGATTTGTTATTAGTTATAGTGATGGTTCTATTGAACCTATGAGGTCAGACAAATATAATGTAAGTTTAGATGGAAAAACATTAACATTTATTGTTGATAAGACAAGTGGAACAAATGCAAAGGTAATTGTTACCGTTAAAAATATTGGAATAAATTCAAAAACTAAAAAATTAAATAAAGTTTCGTCAATAGTAGTTTCAAATTCCAAATTGGTATCTTCTGGAACTGGAACAACGACATTAAACGATGGATTAACTTATAGTCAAGTTTATGGTACAAGAGTTCAAGATAAAGAAATTAGTTTAAATGTACCAGATGCAATAAGAGTTCTTGGTGTTTATGAGTCAACTGGAATTTCAAATCCAAGTTTACCCACATTACAAATCACAGGAAATCCATCAGGAAATCAAAAATATGTGGTAGGAGAACAGATTGAAGGAAAAACTTCTGGTGCCGTTGCTATTATTACATCAAAAATTGATTCCGATAAGATTGAATATACTTACTTAAATACGATTCAATTTGCTATTGATGAAATTGTTTTAGGTCAAGATTCTACAGAAGAAGCAATTATTATAAGTAACACTCTTGGTGATAAGAATATTACCCAAAACTTTATATTTGACGATGGACAAAGAGATACATTTTATGATTTTTCAAGAGTTGTTAGAAAAAATAATATTGAAGATCCAAAAGGCAAATTAAAAATTATATTCCAAAATTACATTATTGATTCCACAGACACTGGAGAAATTATTACAGCAAATAGTTATAATGCAAATGATTTTAAGCATAATGTTTCTTCTTATAATGCATCAAGATTAACTGATTTTATTGATATTCGTCCAAGAGTTGCTCCATACTCAGGATCTTCAAAATCACCATTTGAATTTGATTCAAGAAATTTTGCAAGTGATGGACAATATTCAAAATATATTCTTGCTCCTGGAGAAAATTTAATTCTGAATTATTCTTATTATGTTGGAAGAATTGATAGAGTATTTTTAAATAGTGACGGAACATTTGAGACTGTTCAGGGCAATCCATCAACAAATCCACTTCCGCCACCATTTAAGAGTAACTCTTTAGATATTGCTACAGTTTTTATTCCTCCATATGTTTATAATGTAAAAAATATAAACGTTGATATGTCTCAACATAAGAGATATAGAATGTCAGATATTGCTTTACTTGAGAATAGAATTCAAAGAGTTGAAAAGTTTACTACACTTTCAATGTTGGAAAGTAAAACTGAAAACTTTAACATTAAAGATGCAGAAACTGGTCTTGATAGATTTAAGTGTGGTTTCTTTGTAGATAATTTTAGTTCTCACGAATATCACGATTTACAAAATTCTGCATTTAAGTCTTGTATTGATACAAGTACAAATACCTTAAGACCACTACATTATACAACTTGTTTAGACCTGCAACTTGGATCTGAATCAATTAGTGGAGTTGGTCAGACATATAATCCAAACGTAGATCAAAGTTATGTTTCTGATTTAGGATCTCCAAACATTAGAAAAACAGGAGATCTTCTTACACTGAACTATAATGAAGTTCTTTATTTTGAACAACTTTATGCAACTAAAACTGAAAGTGTAACTCCTTTCTTAGTCAGATACTGGACGGGATCTATTACTCTCAATCCACCAATAGATAGTTGGATTGATGAGAAAGCAGTTACATCTACAAGTTATAACGAAATTACGAATAGAGTAGAAAGAGCAGATCAAAATATAACAGTAACTAATAATGTAACTGTTAACAACCAAGTCTTTATCAATAATCCACCAAATCCACAAACAGGTATTGGTGCGTTTGATTGGATTACTAATGCCAGAACTTTATTAGCTCCACATAAACAAAATATTATTCAAGGTTTTTGGACTTTTGGATTTGGTGGTTTAATTGGAGTTACTGATAATATTACTGGAAACGCTAGTACTTCATCAGGAAATGCAGGTGCCTTTGGGCAAAGTGGTATTTTAAATGGTAATACAATTCATCTTGAAGTTTGGAAAAGTAACCTTACAACCGCAGGAGAATCTTTAATTAAACAGTTATTGCCTGCAGACGTTGCTAATCAATACATTACTGCTATTAAAGGAAGTAGTAATACTAATAGATATTTAATTGATTTTACGCCCGGATCTGCGCCACAAATAACTACATCTTCTGATGTTACAACAACTACATCATCTACGACAAACACAAATACAATAATTGTTCCTCCAGAAATTATAACCACCGATACAACTTCAGAATCAATTTCCAACTATACCGAAGAAGTTAGATACTTAAGAAGTAGAAATATTGAATTTGATGTTAAAGGTTTAAGACCTCGTACTAGATTCTATAGTTTCTTCCAAGGAATTGATGTTAAAGATTATATTGTTCCCAAACTACTTGAAATTGAAATGATTTCTGGTAAGTTTGAGATTGGAGAGACTGTTGAAAGTGATCCTCATTTTCCAACACATAAAATTAGATTTAGGTTATGCAAACCAAATCATTTAACTGGACCTTTTGATGGGTCTAATCCACCATCCATAACCAATCCAGTTCCTATTATAGATTTGACGACTGGACAAGTATTACCACAAAATGCTTCTACACTCCCAAAACCAGATGTTTTAAAATTAAATCCTTATAACCAACAATCAGTTTCTGAAACCTATAGCGAATCTTCCACATTTTTAAATGTTGATACAAGAGCATTGGAACTACCATCAGAAGTGGAATTTTATGGACAAATAGCGCCAAATATGAAATTAATTGGTAAAACTTCAGGTGCTGTTGCACGGATAAGCAATATTCGGTTACTTTCCAACAATAGTGGAAGACTTATTGGATCGCTGTTTATACCAGATCCAAATGTTCCTGGAAATCCACAATGGGTAAATGGAAGAAATACATTTACGGTAATTGATACTCCTAATTTACAAGATCTTGGAAGAACCTATCAGGAATTTATATCCAATACAAGAGTTAATGAAAGTTCTGCCCAAGAAGATTTTTCATCATCTGCAATAGCAAATGTTACTGATACCAGTATTCTTACTACAAGAAATATTACCATTTTGAGTAGTTTTAATCAAACTACTAATACAATTACAAATACAACTACAAACACAACAACTACAACAAATACAACAGTCGCACAAAATCAAGTCAATCAATGGGAAACACATGATCCTCTTGCACAGTCCTTCTACATCCGTGATAATACTGGGGTATTTTTAACTTCAGTTGAAGTATTTTTTGAAACTAAAGATGATACTATTCCAGTAACTCTTCAGTTAAGACCTATGGTTGCTGGTGTACCAAGCAACATGGTTAT
>Ga0315902_10003060_pt1 | contig 25385 bp, 29 predicted proteins | sample LakEriMetagenome_9_FD_203523 | JGI IMG/M metagenome (GOLD analysis project Ga0315902, IMG submission 203523) | Freshwater fungal communities from buoy surface, Lake Erie, Ohio, United States - Buoy 12 MA117 | ecosystem: Environmental > Aquatic > Freshwater > Lake > Lake biofilm | place: USA... | reverse complement strand
ATGAACAAGATTAGATTCCGAGTCCAACCAATCTTACAACGCCTGCAAGACTCGATCTCAGCTCACAGTAATCTCACAAAACCCCGCCACTCCAACCTTCACATTCATGCATAAAAAAATCCTGCTTCTGGCAACCCTCGTCACTACATTGATCCATCAAGCCTATGCGGAAGAAGGACAGCACCTCTTCGTCCTTTCCGGCCAATCCAACATGACTCCCTCTCTGTCTGCGAGCTTTGCGGAGTCGGTGGAGAAAGTGTTTGGTAAAGACAAGGTCATCGTCGTGAGGGTCGGGTGGCCGAGCCAACCCATCAAGATGTGGTACAAAGCTTGGGCACCCCTGAGGGCATGCAGGATCGATCGTCGGACAAAAACGGATCCACATATGACGCCCTGATCAAAAGCACTCAAAAAGCAATTTCCGGAAAGCAGATCGATAGCGTCACTTACATCTGGATGCAGGGTGAAGAGGACGCGCGGATGGGTTGGGGCAGTGTCTATGAGAAAAGCTTCAACGGTGTTCTCGATCAACTGAAGCAGGATCTCAATGTGACCAAAATCAACTACGTGGTGGGTCGGATCAATGACTATTGGACCACTGACAAAGGTTTGAAGGACGGCGATCTAATGCGCACTACGTTGATGAAATTAGGCGAAGCCGGCCCAAATGCTGCCTGGATCAACACCGATGACCTTAACCAAGGTGTCAATCCTTGGGGCGGCTATGATGAATGCGACGGGCATTTCCCGCCACAAGGCTACCGCGTGATCGGTCAACGCTTCGCGAAAAAAGCCTGCCTTCTCATCGATCCGAACATGAAGTTGGACGAAAGTGTTTTCACCGAGTCGTTCTTCGACTCCGCTGAACAAGTGAAATCGCACGCTGCAATCGGCAAATCGATTTCCGTAAAGGCATCTAATATCAAGCCCGATGAAAAACCGCCGGGCATGGAAATTCTGTTAGACGACCGCTTCGCCAGTCCCGAAGCGACCTACAAAGGATGGATCACTTTCCCTGCGAACGACTCATCGGTAGAGTTGGTCGTCGACCTTGGTGAGGTGATGCCGATTGATTCCACAGCGGTCAATTTGTTGGGTAGCCCAGGTGTGACGGCTTTTCCAAAGAAAATGACCTTTTCTATTTCCGAAGACTGCAAGACTTACCGCGTCCTCAACTCACGGCACAACAGCGTGGCGTTCACGAATTCCAAGACTGCAAAAGCCGCGTTCGATGACAAGACCCGCAAACCCCGTGGCGTGCTGGTATTGACCGACGAAGCTAAAACACCCGCCCGCTACATCAAGATCGAGATCGCGACAGCGGAGGAGAAAGTGATGCTGGATGAAGTGATCGTTAACCCGAAAGGTTAGAACCTAATCAATCAAATCATCGAAAGCACTTTCTCCACGATCCGTTTTGGGTTCGGGAGTTGCTCGTTTTCGATGTGTGGGGAGTAGATCGCTGGAGCGTCGATGGTGCAAACGCGTTTGATCGGCCCGTCGAGTTCGTCGAAGGCGTGTTCTTGAATGAGGTGAGAAACCATGGCGGAAACGCCGCCAAAAGGTTTCGACTCATCCACCAAAACCACACGGTGGGTTTTGGCGACCGTGGCGAGGATGGCATCGACATCGAGAGGACGGATCGAGCGTAGGTCGAGGACTTCGGCGTTGATGCCGTGTTCGGCTTGGAGAGTTTCAGCAGCAGCCAAGCAGTGAATGACCGAACGACCGTGAGCGATGAGGGAAATATCTGTGCCTTCGCGTTTGATATCGGCTTTACCGAGAGGGATCACGAAATCGCCATCGGCCGGATCTGGCACTTCGCCGACGTTTCCGTAGAGAAGTGTGTTCTCCATGAAATAGACGGGATCATTATCGCGGATCGCGGCTTTAATCAGGCCTTTGGCATCGGCTGGAGTGGCTGGCGAGCAGACTTTCAAACCGGGAAACGCAGCAAACAAACCTTCGGGGATATGTGAGTGAGTGGCACCGACGTTGGTGCCGCCGTTCGCAGGACCACGAACCACGATGGGGCAGTGGCAAAGACCACCGGACATGTAGCGCACGCAAGCGGCGTTGTTGACGAGCTGATCGAAAGCAACCGAGTGGAAGGACCAGAACATCAACTCCATCACAGGACGCACACCAAGCATCGATGCGCCGATTCCCATACCGATGAAACCTGCTTCGGAAATCGGGGTGTCAACGATGCGTTTGTCGCCCCATTTATCCCAGAGACCTTCGGTGACTTTATAAGCGCCATTGTATTGGGCTACTTCTTCGCCCATCAGGACGACGTTTTCATCGCGGGCAAGTTCTTCATCGAGTCCTTCACGGAGAGCCTGACGGTAAGTGAGTGTGCGCATGTTAGAAAAGAGATTAGAGATAAAGAAATTGGATATTGGATGAGAAGAAATCAGGCGAAGAAGTGATGGCCGATTTTTGACGCCTCAGTTTGGTTGTCGGTCTCCCAGTAAACATCAGTTGAGATGTCTGGAATGGTTGGAGCTGGGGATTCTTCCGCAAACTGCACGGCAGCGGCTACCTCTGCTTTGGCATCTTTGTTAATTTGATCTATCAGCTCGTCATTGAGGATTCCTTCCTCGATGAGCTTGTTGCGGAAAACGCTGATAGGATCGTGGCTTTTCTTATATTCCTCGATCTCCTCGGGTGTACGGTAGCCACCCTTGTGTTTAGAGTCGGCGACGGAGTGGCCGTAGTAGCGATAGGTATCGATCTCAAGAACCGTAGGCTTTTGCTGTTTATGTGCACGTTCGATAGCAATTTGGGTTTTCGCGCGTACTTCGTAAATATCAGAGCCATTAATGACATCCCATTCGATGGCGTAAGCTTCGGCGCGTTGGGCGAGGCATCCGGTATATGATGAGGAACGTTTTTGAGAGGTGCCCATGGAGTAACCGTTGTTTTCAATTACGTAAATCACAGGAATTTCGAAGAGAGCGGCAATGTTCAGCGACTCATGGAAAGCACCTTGGTTAACTGCACCATCACCAAGGAAGCAAAGGCAGCAGCCTTCTTTGCCGAGATATTTAAGCCCATAAGCGAGGCCAAGTCCGAGTGGAGTCTGGCCAGCAACGATACCGTGACCACCCCAGAAATTTTTATCCGGAGCAAAGAAGTGCATCGAACCCCCTTTGCCTTTTGAACAACCTGTCTGCTTACCAAAAAGCTCGGCCATACATTCGTTCATGTTCATACCAGAAGCGAGCGCATGAGCATGGCAGCGGTATGCGGTGATATTGTGGTCGTTTTCGCCACAGAGGGAAAGCGTGCCAACGGCGACAGATTCTTGCCCTATGTAAAGGTGCAGGAAGCCTCCGATTTTTCCGCCCTGATAATATTGCAAGCCGGTCTGCTCAAAGCGACGAATGCGAACCATCTGACTGTAGAGTTCAATTTTTCTCTCTGGAGTAAGGGACTGGTTGATGGGCGAGTTGGCGAAGTTCAGAGCGGACATGTGGAGAGTTCAGTTGGTGAAATCGGTTGCTGCGTAAAGGTAGCGGGGACGGGCGGCAAGTTTTATCTCGCTTGAGCGGTGGCTGGCTCAGGAGAAAAACTCGGAAGCGCGAGACGTGCCGAAAGGAAAATGACGGTGAAGATCAGATTTGCACTAACCATGTTTCTCAAGAAAACCCATGAAGGCATTGGGCTGCCAGGCGCGCCGGTCCAAAGCGATTGGATCGCACCTTCAAAGGTTTTTGCATAGGTCGGGCTGCCGATCCATGCGGCAAGATTGGTGATGAGATGGAAAATCAATGCCGCAACTACGGCACCAACGAGAGTGGTCGCGATGTGTTTTGGTGCCAGCGATTTCCCAAAGAAGAAAACCACTCCAAAAGCCACTGCAGTGGTGATGAATTCCGCAGGCTCGAGAAAATGCAGATTTCCTGTGATGATCGCATTCACTGGATAAGTCACCAGCCAGGCAGCGATAGGAATCGCCCAACCCCGCCAGTCTTTCGCCATGATCGCACCGCAGAAGAAAAGCGCGGCGAGCGGTTGGAAATTTGGGAAAGATTCCGGATACGCACTGCCGATGCAGCGAAATACGACGACCAATAAGGTGAACAATGCCAGAGGCAGGTAGCGGTTCATGCGGGAAACTAGTCAGCTGGCAGCCTCGGGGGCGAGACGAAATTTCTACGGATTGAAATTTCCTTCCAGAAGTTCCCCAGAACCACAAAATGTGGCGATTTACAGATACCCACCCACATCTTGCGGTAGCTTTGAAAGATTTCTGGATTTCTCGTGACTGAAAGCTTGCCAAGACAAGGTGAAAAAAGAAACTCATCCCAAGACATAGCAATGTTGCCCCACTTATGAAGTTCAGTATCTCCAAAGAAGTATTCCTGGAAGGTTTGCAAAAAGTTCAGCACGTGGTGAGTTCACGGACCACCCTGCCCATTCTTTCCAACGTTCTACTCGTCGCAAAAGGCGGTCGTTTGATTTTTACGACGACCGATCTTGACGTAGGTATCACCGGCTCAGTTGAGGCAAGCATCGATAAAGAAGGCGCCACCACACTTCCAGCGAAACGTCTTGTTAGCATCGTGCGCGAACTTCCTTCCAGCGAAGTCGAAGTCACGGTCGATTCTAAAAACTACGCAACGATCAAAAGCGGTCCATCCACATTCAAAATCATCGGTCTCAGCGATTCCGAGTTTCCTCCACTTCCTAACTTCGAAGGCGCAAAGACTTTCAAAATTCCACAAGTGGAATTGAAGAACGGCTTGAAGAAAACTTCATTCGCCATCTCCACCGACGAGACACGCTACGTGCTCAACGGTATCTTCGCTTCTTTCCGCGGTGGCAAACTGGCCTTGGTTGCAACAGACGGCCGCCGTCTTGCCATGGCTGATATGGATCTTGAATTCCCTGCTTCACACGAAACCGATGTGATCATCCCGTCCAAAGCGGTTCAGGAAATTCAGCGTCTGTTAGGTGATTCAGGTGAAGTCGAAGTCAAACTCAGCGACAGCCAAATTTCCTTCACGGTTGGTGATACCTTACTCGCAAGCAAACTCATCGAAGGCAACTACCCGAACTACCGCCAAGTCATTCCTGGTGACAGCAATGAGCGCGTGGTCATTTCCCGCGAACAACTCCTCGAAACCGTCCGCCGCGTTTCTCTTCTCTCTTCCGATAAATCGAATTCCGTGAAATTGATTTTCTCGGAAAACCAAATCGAAGTTTCCGCAAACTCACCCGATGTCGGTGAAGCCCAAGAAACCCTCGAAGTCAGCTACACCGGACCGGATATGCAAATCGCTTTCAATCCTGAGTTCCTGCAAGCTCCGCTACGCGCGCTCGACACCGATAACATCTATCTCGATCTCATCGATGAAATGAGCCCAGGTGTCATCCGCATCGAAGGTTCTTTCCTCTACGTCCTCATGCCAATGCGCGTGACCAACTAATCCTACGACCATGGGAAGAGCGTTTGAGTGCAGACGGCGGGCAAAAGAGTCGCGGTGGGCGACGATGTCGAAAATTTTCCCTAAGCTGGCGAAGTCGATCACGCTTGCCGCGAAAAACGGCGGGCCAGATCCGGAATCCAACGCACCACTTCGTGTAGCGATCCAAAATGCGAAAGCTGCAAACCTTTCCAAAGATAACATCGAGAACGCGATCAAACGCGCCGCAGGCAAAGACGCTTCCGAAATCACAGAAGTATACTACGAAGCCAAAGGCCCGCACGGCTCGTTGTTTGTCATCGAATGCGCAACCGATAACACCAATCGCTCAGTCGGAAACCTGAAGGTCATCCTCGGAAAAAACGGCGGCGAGATCGCACCGAGCGGCTCATTGAATTTCATGTTCGAACGCAAAACGGTCATCGAGTTCCCCGTCCCCGCTGATAGAGATCTCGAAGAGTTAGAACTCGAACTCATCGATGCAGGACTCGAAGAACTCACCGTCGAAGAAGGCGTCGTCACCCTTTTCGGCGCATACACCTCTTTTGCAAGTTTGACCTCCGCCCTCGAAGCCCAAGGAATCCACGCCACCAAATCCGGCCTCCAACGCGTCCCCACCCAACCCATCGAACTCACCGAAGCTCAAATGGTCGACGTCGAAAACCTGTTAGATAAAATCGAAGACGACGACGACGTCCAAGCGGTTTATACGAATCTAGGGTAAGTAGGCTAGGTGGCTTTAATAAAAGCGCCGAGCTAAGGAGAAGGGACATTCCTGTCCCTTATTTTTAATCAAGTCACCGCAGGCTTTGGACTACTGCCGTGATTCGCAGCTCCAGCGCAAAAAAGGGTCTGTCCCTATCGCCATTCTAGCTGCGCCACCTTCCCTCTATCGCTCACCTCCATAATTGAATACTTGACGGGCTTAGATTAGGGTATAGATTCTATACCTAGATGGAGTTCGAGTTTGATCCGCAGAAAAGCAAATTGAACAAAGCCAAGCACAACATTGACTTTGAGCAGGCGCAAGCACTGTGGAATGACCCGGACGGCATCGGATTTCCCGCAAAATCAGAAGATGAAGACCGTTTCGCCCTTCTGGCGATGCTTAAAGGAAAATTGTGGGTCGCATTTTATACGTATCGGGATGATAAGATACGGATCATTTCGACCCGCAGAGCCAGAACCAACGAAAGGAATTTATATGAAAGCTAAGGACTTAGATAAAATTTTCGATGATGGGGAAATCGACATCAATGACTATTTGGATCTCACGAAAGCGTTCCGGCCCGGCCAGGAACAAAAACGGGTCAATGTGGATTTCCCTGTGTGGATGATTGATCGTCTTGATCGTGAGGCTGGTCGTCTTGGTGTGCCTAGACAGTCCCTCATCAAGGTCTGGATTGGAGAGCATCTCGAACGTGACAAGACCAAACAAACCAAAAAGAAAGCCAATAAGGCAGGATAGGCAGCGCATGCGGCGCCCTAACTTTTGAGATACTAGAGAAAAATCCATTGATGCGACGCCTGAGCAGAAAAATAATTTTAGTCGTCGCACTCTAACAGATAGTCCCGCTTTTCCTGATCGCAGCTTGGATTATGCCTACATTCTTCGAGTTATTTGGCGTCGATTAGAATGATACAACCTAGCGTAGTTACGCAGCCTGTATCGGTGGATGGATTATTATGGAGGCGCCACTTAGTATCTGGCTCATCTTTAAGAAAATAAAAGATAAGAAGAAATCGTGAATGTACGATTCATTCCCCCCTACTCCGGCCATCCGCGATGTATTTCTCTAACCGTTCTTTCATTTTCTCTGCAACTTCTGAGCTCCCTTTGATCACGTCGGATTTCTCTGAAGGATCTTTTGCGAGATCGAACAATTCGAACTTTTGATTTTTGCCGCCGGAGCTAACTAGCTTCCATGAACCGGCACGATAACCAAACTTTCCAGAGCCATTGTCTTGTTGGATCAAATGCTCACGGCCTTTGGCGTCTGGTTTTCCCAACAGAACATCAGAAAGATCGAAGCTGTCGAGAAACTCACCCTCTGGTAAAGGCGTTTCCGTAAGTGCCGCGAAACTCGCTGCGATATCGATCGTACAAACCACCTCGTCCGACACACCGGGCTGGATTTTTCCCTTCCAACTGGCAATGAACGGCGTGCGCGTGCCGCCTTCGTAAACACTATATTTGCCTCCACGCAACGGCCCGCTCGGCTTATGATCGCCAAGTTTTTCAACCGCCCCATCCTTGTAACCGTCATCCAGCACCGGACCGTTATCAGAGCAGAGAATCACCAAGGTGTTTTCCGCGATCTTAAGTCGCTCCAGGGTTTTCATGATTTCGCCCACACACCAGTCGAATTGCAGGATGGAATCGCCTCTGAATCCCAGTCCGCTCTTTCCTTGGAAACGTTCATGCGGCATGCGTGGCACGTGAATGTCGTGTGCCGCGAAAAATAAAAAGAACGGTTTATCCTGATGCGCTTCGATCCATGAGTTTGATTTTTCAATCCACTTGTCTGCAAGGTCTTCATCTCGGAAGCGTGCTGCTTTTCCACCCGTGTAGAAACCGATGCGGCTGATGCCGTTATGGATCGTCCCGTTGTGTCCGTGCGACCAATCCATTTTCAGCGTATTGCGATGGGTGATGCCGGTCGGATGGTCTTTTCCGGGAATTTCATCGCCCACCCAAAGCGGATCTTTCGGATCAAGGCCGACGACCCGATGATTTTCCACATACACCTGCGGCACACGGTCGTTGGTGGTGGGCAACAGGAAGGCATGATCGAAACCGATCTCCAGAGGGCCGGGTTTGATCTCTCCGTTCCAATCGGGACCGTTTTTGGCACCCAAGCCCAAATGCCATTTTCCTATCACGGCCGTATGATATCCGGCTTTCTTGGCAAGGTCCGGAAGCGTGGTCGTTTCCGGATCAATCGTCAGCTTGCCATTCGGAGGCGCGATGCCTGTTCCTTTTTTTCGAAACGCATAAGTGCCGGTCAGCAGGGAAAACCGCGTCGGCGTGCAGGTAGAAGCCGAGCAATAGCCACTGGTGAAACGAATTCCTCCTGCGGCCAAGCGATCGATGTTGGGGGTTTTCAACGCTGTTGCTCCATAACAGGACGCATCTCCGTAACCCAGATCATCCGCCATGATCACAATCACATTGGGTTTCTCGGCCGCAACGAGCGAAGTATGAAATGCAAGCGCGATAAGAAGTAGTGGCGCATGAAAAAAAATTGAGCGCGGTGACACATGAGACGGATTTTTTTGTTAGGATTTCAACGATCCGGATGTAACCGAGCGCCATCCGGACTCCTCATAAATTCCTAAGCCACCAAAAATCCGGCAGCTTGCTCCGAGGTGAGCTCGATGCACTGCCAAGGTAAACCGTGGACGTTGAGGTCGGCCATGAAGGTGTCAGGGTCGTGTTGTTCCATGTTCCAGACGCCGGGCTTGTTCCAGCCACCTTCTAAGATTTGTTTCGCACCGATCATCGCCGGGACACCAGTTGTGTAGGAAATTGCTTGGGAGCCGACTTCAGCAAAACATGCCTCGTGATCGCAAATGTTGTAAACGTAGATGGCTTTCGGTTTGCCGTCTTTGATGCCGGTGATGACGTTGCCGATGCAAGTTTTGCCTTTGGTAGTTTCACCGAGATCGCCGGGGTTTGGGAGAACGGCTTTGAGAAACTGCAGCGGGACGATTTTTTGACCTTGGTATTCAACCTCGTCGATGCGGGTCATGCCGACGTTTTGGAGGACTTCCAAATGTTTCAGGTAGTTCTGAGAAAACGACATCCAGAACTGAGCGCGCTTGATTGTCGGGATATGTTTGACGAGGGATTCGAGCTCCTCGTGATACATGCGATAAATTTCATAGGTGCCAACTTGTTGCGGGCAGGTAAACGGCTGATGTTTCGACATCGGTGCGGTCTCGACAAACTTTCCATCTTCCCAATGACGGCACTCCGCAGTGACTTCACGAATATTGATTTCCGGATTAAAGTTCGTGGCAAACGCGCGGCCGTGATCTCCGCCGTTCACATCGATGATGTCGAGCGTGTGGATTTCATCAAAATGATGTTTCAGCGCCCATGCGGTGAACACATTGGTCACACCCGGATCGAAGCCAGAGCCCAGCAAGGCGGAGAGGCCAGCTTTCTCAAATTTTTCCTGATACGCCCATTGCCAGGAGTATTCGAATTTCGCGACGTCGAGCGGCTCGTAGTTCGCGGTGTCGAGATAATCGATACCTGCTTTCAAACACGCATCCATCAGGTTGAGGTCTTGGTAAGGAAGCGCAACGTTGATGAGCAGGACCGCGCCGGTCTTTTTGATGAGGGCGGCGGTTTCATCGGAGTTGTCGGCATCGACTTTTGCGGTGGCGATGGTTTTGCCGGTGCGCTGTTTGACGGATGCGGCGATCGCATCGCATTTGGAAACCGTGCGGGACGCGAGGGTGATTTCGCCAAACGTCTTGGGGAGCATCGCGCATTTGTGAGCGACCACGCTACCGACTCCGCCGGCGCCGATGATGAGAATATTTTTCATTTCAATAATGGGTAAAGTTTTAGATCAGAACGATGCGCCGTATCGAGAGCTAGCGAAGGCGAATTGGCAAGTATTTCAAAGTGGCGATTTAGGAAGGGTTGAACCTAGAATCGACATTCAGGGTTACGTTTTTTCACCGCAGAGGCGCAGAGGCCGCAGAGGGACGCAGAGAGAGAGATTTATGTTTTTGTTAAACTTTATGCGGTTTCCATTTCACCAGTTGAACAAATCCGTCCTCACTCCCATTCACAACTAGCGCTCTGCGCTCCTTTGCGACCTCTGCGCCTCCGCGGTGAAAATTTCCATATGGGTAAAGCGTTCCCCAATTCATCCTGGCATCAGATCGATGCCGAATTTCCTCAGAATAATCACCGTGAGCCAGAAAAACACGGTGGTGAGCGCGCAGTTGACGGCGAGGGCGCTCCAGAACGACCAACCGTGCCGTAACATCCACGGCAAAATGAGAAACATCGGGAGGGTCGGCAGGACAAACCAGAAAGTCCCCTCGGCGTGGCCGGCTATTTTTGAGGTCGATTGCCCTCCCTGCCACATCCAGATCATTGCCAACAAAGACGTCAGCGGCAGGGCGATCAGCAGGGCGGAAAGCTTGTCGCTAAAAAGCTGCACTTTATTGACCATCAGGATAATGACCGCTGTGAGCAGGACTTTGACGACGTCGAAGAGCTTGAATGACAGGATTTCGGACCAAGGTAGGTTGGACATGCCCAAATCTTCCGCTGCTTTCAGGAACCATCAATATAAAATGCGCGAAAGTTGACCGAACGCCGCTTTTCGCTAAAGTTCCGCCATGAAAGCTGCTGAACTCGCCGAAAAAATCCTCGATGCCATGCTCGGTCACCTCGGAATCATTGCGAAAATCGAGATTCAAGACACCGAAGAAGGCCCATGCTTGCAAATTTTCTCCTCGGAAAAAGACGCGATCATTGGCGACCACGGGGATAGGCTCGATGACATCCAATACCTCGTAAACCGCATCCTGCGCCGCCAAATGCCAGATGCCGAACGCGTGAAAGTGGATTGCGAACATTTCCGCACGATGCAGGAAGATCAGCTCAATCAGGAAATCCGCGATCTGATCGATTTGGTGAAAACCCAAGGCAAAACCTACCGCGTCCGTCCGCTCAACGCCTACTATCGCCGCTTGGCATACAATGTGATTGCAGCCGATGAAGCCGTTGCCGCCTCTTCACCTCCGGGTGATGATCGCCTCAAGCGGATTTCGATTTCTCTTAAAACCAAGTAGCCATGAAACATTTCTTCTTCGATTGCGGCCCGCGCGATGCCACCATATCTCTCGGTTTACTGATCCTAAGAGTTGGAATTGGTTTGTTGATGCTTTTCGGCCACGGCATTTCCAAGCTCCAAGGCTTCGCAGAGAAATCCAAAGGGTTTCCCGTGCCTGATTTCTTCCCGCTGAAATACATGTCATCCCCTGTTAGCTTGGGCACGACCATTTTTGCGGAAGTCGGTTGTGCCGCTCTGTTGGTTCTCGGTCTTGCAACTCGTCCAGCCGCTTTCGTTCTCGCGTTTACCATGACGGTCGCAGCTTTCAACATTCATGCAGTAGGCCCGTTGTTCATGAGTGGCGGCGCTGGCGCTAAAGAACCTGCCATCCTGTTTCTTCTCCCTTGCCTCGCTCTGTTACTCAGCGGCGCTGGTTCCCTATCTGCCGACGCAATGATTCTCAAAGAACGCCGCAGAAGCTGGTAACATTTCACCCACGACATTTTGGAAACCCACCACCTAGTCATGCCCGGAGACTTGAACCATTATGGTTCTTTGTTCGGTGGACGCATGCTCGCCTGGGTCGACGAAGCCGCATGGGTCGCTGCTTCCACCGAGTTTCCTCATTGCCAGTTCGTCACCATCGCTATGGATAAAGTCGAATTCCGCCAAGGTGTTGGCGATGGCACGATACTGAAAATCAACTGCTCGCTCGCGAGAAAAGGAAATTCATCCGTCACTTATCAAGTCGTCGTGACCGATGCAAAAAACGCTCCTGAAATTCCTGTTTTCCAAACCAATGTCACTTTTGTTTCGGTGAACGATCAGGGTGAGAAACGAGCCATCTGATTTCTCAAGATGCTTCACACGCTCGATATCGTCCTTCCGCTTGAGAGTTCTGAACAAGATGACGCTCGCAAGCTTGCCGCTGCAAAAATGTTAGGAATTGATTCCTCACGAGTGCGTGGGATCCGTTTGCGCAAACATTCCATCGATGCGCGCCAGCGTCAGGTGAAAGTGCAGCTTCGCATAGAAGTCGCAGTGGATGAGGATTTACCAGATGAGCCGAAGCCGGTTTGGTCTGCCCCTGCCCTTTCCGCCGATGCCAAAAAAATCCTGATCATCGGCACGGGACCAGCCGGATTATTTGCAGCCTTGCGTTGTTTGGAGCTCGGACAAAAGCCGATCGTGTTAGAACGCGGCAAAGACGCCTCCGCCCGCCGCTTCGATCTCGCACCCATCTTGCGCGAAGGCCGGGTGATCGAAGATTCCAATTACTGCTTCGGCGAAGGCGGCGCAGGAACATTTTCCGATGGCAAGCTCTACACCCGCGCCACCAAACGCGGTCCGGTGGCTGAAGTCTATCGCGTATTAGTTGCTCACGGGGCTCCTGAAAAAATCCTCACCGACGCGCACCCACACATCGGCTCGAACCTTTTGCCAAACGTCGTCAAAGCGATGCGCCAATCCATCATCGACCACGGCGGCGAAGTGTTTTTCCAAGCAAAGGTGAACGATCTGCTGATCTCACAAGGAAAAATCCACGGCGTCACCACGGTCGATGGACGCGAGTTTCTCGGCGATGCCACGATTCTCGCCACGGGTCACTCCGCTCGTGACATCTATCAACTCTTGGCGCAAAAAGGCATTTTGATGGAGCACAAACCGTTTGCGATCGGTTTTCGGATCGAACACACCCAACCGTTCATCGACCGCCAGCAATACCATATCCCCGAAGGTCAACCGCGCCCAGATTTGTTGCCTGCCGCGCGTTACCGGCTCGCCACCAAGATCGAAGACCGCGGCGTGCATTCTTTCTGCATGTGCCCAGGTGGTTGGATCGTTCCGGCGGCGACCGCTGATGAACAAGTCGTCGTCAACGGCATGTCGCTTTCTCGTCGCGATTCTCCTTTCGCAAACTCCGGCTTAGTCACCACCATCGAACCCGAAGATGTCGCCCACCTCATTCCGCAACACGGCATTTTGGCAGGCATCGCTTTTCAGGAAAACATCGAGCACTCGGCAAAAAACGCAGGAGGAAACCAAAAGCTCGGACAGGTCGCGCCTGCGCAGCGTGCTGCGGATTATCTCATTGGAAAAATTTCATCTGATCTACCAGAAACATCGTACTTCCCTGGAATTAACTCTGCCCCTCTTCACGAACTTCTCGCGAAACCCATCACGCGCCGCATTCGCCAAGGATTGAAACTTTTTAATCGTCAGATCAAAAACTACGCTTCATCCGAGGCGTTGTTGTTAGGTTTTGAAACCCGAACCTCGTCCCCTCTGCGCATCCCACGTGATACAGAAACTCTTGTGCATCCAGAAATCTCCGGACTCTTTCCCTGCGGAGAAGGCGCCGGCTACGCAGGAGGAATCGTCTCCGCCGCACTAGACGGAATGAAAGTCGCTGAAGCTACGGCTGCACCTCATTAGCCCTCTATAATCATAGAATGAACCACGGATTACACGGAATGCACGGATGGGATAACGAATACTAACGGGTTTCAGTATTGGCTTAGACCTTATAAAAATGGAGTCAATACACACAGAAAAGATAACTTCAAATTTATGTGCGGCAGCACCACTCCGTGAAATCCGTGTAATCCGTGGTTAAAAAAATCGGAACTTATTGAGCTCACTTGCCCTTATCTAGCTCGACTTTATAGTCACCGATCGCCCACTGAGTTCCAGCTAGGTAATGACGCAGCACTTCAGGATGCCAGAACATATCGTGGTTATGGCCGATCGAGCAGTAGAAGACCCGCCCTTTGCCCCAGTTTCTTGCCCACGCGACACCGTAGTCATTGTCCTTGCGTTTCATGCCTTTGACTTGGGCGGATTTCTCCGGATCCAAGCGCAGCAACATGTGCACTTTGGATGAATCGTAGGGAGCTTTATACTGATAGATCTCTTCTTTAAAATCCAAACGCTGGCCGTTGAACATCGCTGCAAGCGGATGTTTTTCCTGACCTGGCTCAACATAGATATTCACCTGTGAACCCGCGGTCCATGGATGCCCATCAAAATAGCCGTTGATCATTTCACCATACTCAGGCCATTCGTAAAACGTATCGGTCGCTGCGTGGATCCCGACGAAACCGCCGCCACCTTTGACATACGCCATCAGATTTTCTTTGAGCTGAAGCTCGTATGTTTTCGCGGCGTCTTTTTCCTCAGGAGACATTTTCGACAACTCTTCTTTGAATGGCGAAAACGGATTCTGCGTAGTACTGAGGAAGCAGATCGCATCGAACTGGCTGATCTTGTCCTTCTCAAAATTCGATAGATCATCGCTAATCACTGCCTCGTACGCGCCGGTTTTCTTTCCCATTTCTAACAGTGCCAATTTTCCCGTCGCGATGGATTGATGGCGGAATCCATTGGTTCGCGAAAACACCAGCAGCTTACGTGACTTTGCAGGTTTCGCATAAGGCTCAGCGGGAATCGATGCAGCGATTTTTTCAACCGCGCCAGCAGGAGTTTGTTCAGTTGCAGGATTATAAGCCACAACCAGTGAGGCGACAAGGGCGACGGCGCAGGAGGGAATAAGAGCTTTCATATCGATTAACGTTTCAAAGAGCTTCTGCAACAAACCACCACTTGCCGATAAAAAAATTATGCGGAACACTATCACTAACCCATCCTGACCCAATATGAGCTTTTTAAAGCCACTCCCAGACTATCCACTTGCTGGATCGCTCATTATACGGGTAGTAATACGAACCTAAATTTTCATGACTTCCCACACTGCCGTCCTCGACTCCGCCCAGGCGAGCAAACTACGCAAAATCCTTGAAGAGCAGGGATTCGAGTTTGTTGATAAGGAATACACGATTTTTGCTGCGAAGAAGGGTAAGCTGAACGTCAGTGTTTACGAAAAAGGCCCGAAGGTTCTGATTCAGGGAAAGGATACGGAAGATTTCATCCGCTTCACCCTTGAGCCGCTGGTGCTTGGTGAGGCAAAATTGGGTTATGAGGAAATCACCGATCCCGAACATTTCGCCCCACACTTCGGGATCGATGAAAGCGGCAAGGGCGATTTCTTCGGGCCGCTCGTTATCGCCGGAGTTTACACGAATGCGGAAATCACCCGCAGCCTAATCAAGGCAGGCATCATGGATTCGAAACGCATCACCACACCCGCGAAAATCCGCCAACTTGCTGCGATCATCAAGGCGACGCCGGGAATCGAGTTCGATGTGATCGCGTTGCGTCCAGAAAAATACAATGAGCTCTATGCATCGTTCAAAAATCTCAACCGCATGCTGGCATGGGGGCATGCCACAGTGATTGAAGAACTTGTCAAAAAGAAACCCGACTGCCCACGTGCGCTTTCTGATCAATTTGCCAAGGCCGAGGTTTTACAGAGAGCATTGAAACAAAAAAACATCACTCTCACCCTCGATCAACGCACCAAAGGTGAGTCCGACACTGCCGTCGCCGCTGCATCGATTCTGGCACGCGAGCGCTTCATCGATTGGATGGATGGAGCGACAAAGAAAGCCGGCTTTAAAATCCCTCTCGGAGCTTCAGCAGCAGTCGTGGAAGCTGGAAAAACTCTCGTCAAAACTCACGGAGCGGATGCTTTAAGTAAATTTGCAAAACTGCATTTCAAAACCACCCAGCAAATCACGGGTGATCTATTTTAGAAAATTTGAATAACTCATGATGGGAATCGCTAAGTGATCTGCCGCTTTTTTGAGTTCTTTATCGATTTTTGTCACCAGAATGAAATCGATAGGCAAAGGCTTGGAGCGATCAATCTCCTCGAGCTCCTGAGGGTGCCTACCAGCAATGAACTCCCACTCGAAGTCGGCGTGAATGAATTCATCTTCAAGCGTTGGCTTCGGCTCGTTAATGCCCAACCAAAAAACCGCACGGTGTGCCTTTTTGCCAGTTATTCCATCTTTGATTAACCATTTTAAGGGCGTAATACGCCTTTTAACATATAGCTTCCATCGTTCTTGCAACCAGAACACATCCAATGGAGAAACTTTCATCGCCGCCTCTAACGCCTGCATACAATTTGCAGAATCGTAGGGCTTCTCAACTTTATGATAACGCACACTCCATTTTCCAGGAGCTATCGTGCGCAAAGATAGCGCTAGCACTTCGCACTTACTCCTTCTAACCAATAAACTCGGCAGCGGACTTACCCTTGTCAATCGCCCAAAAAAACTAACAACTTCCCCTTGCATGCCTACACGTTGATCCGCCAAAATTCCAATTATCCCATTGTCTCTCAAAAATCCTCCAACCTGATGTAAACTATCTCGTTTGGAAAATGAATGCGTCCCGTTTGTTTCTCTCAAATTTAAGACTCGGTCATTTAAAATGAGGTTATTAAGCGGACGGTAGAAAGCGCCGATTTTGCTACCTTTTGGAAAAAGACGATTCATTCGCGCTAACAACTCCCAGTTCCCCATGTGCGCAGCTAGTAGCACGACTCCACGACCTTGCGCGAAAGCCTCTTCTAACAGTTCTGGATTTTCAACCACTAGTAAATCCTCAATTTTTCCGCCTTCTGATTTAACCGAAATCGATGTGCTCAGTAAATTTGCCACCGTGCGGATGAATGAAGCTCGCGCCATCTTTTCAGCTTCTTCAAAGTCAAGCGGCGCATAGGCGATTCTTAAATTTCTTAAAATAATCACACGGCGCGCCTTCATCAGTGGCCAGATGAGCTTACCGAGGGCTTCGCCAAAAAGAAATACATCACCTGCTGAAAGAAAACTGATCAAAAAAGCCACGAACGAGTGTCCGAAAGCCTCAACTCGCCAGCTCAGTCTTTTTCCAAAACCCGCAACCATCTATTCCAATTCCTCTCTCCTACCAAGCGTGATCGCCAAGCCAATCGATCCAACGAAAATGAAATAGCAGGCTAGAAGCTCGAGATAACTTTTACAAATTCTAGGAACCTCTGGCGCAAAAGCATCTCCCATAGAGGCTTCCCAAAACTGTGGGGCGCCGATAACGCGGTTAAAGACATAGATAATTAATAACGCTGCGCCGATAAACCCCGCACCCGCATGTTGCCCCATCGTTGAGAAAAATTTCAACATGACGTATCGATGCCGCGCTACCGTGATGAGAGACAAAAAGATCAGTAGCCCGACCACCCAAGCATCAGGAAACGGCCATTTCATGATTCCCGAAATGAAATCCTCAAGTTCGCCAACCAATGCCGCAGCCAAACCAAATGCCAATACGCGGCATACGCAGCGTCGGTGACCGGAATGTGCCATTGCGCCGAACATGATAGCCGTCGATGTAGCAAGGAAAGCGGCTTGTAGAAGCTCAACCGTGCCACGCTCAAGCGGCACACCCGGCTTATTCGGCAACCATGCGGGCAGTAAAATCGCTGCCGAGCCCGCGCAAATCAGCACCCCGCGAAGGAGGGTTTTTTTCCATGAACCTGGATTGGATTTGCGGCTTGGAGTCATAGACACCCCTTTGCGTAAATCGTTTTACCCCTCCTTTGCAAGACGGATGAGTCGAAACCTTGTTCATTCCCTGAGCTTGCGATACCCGCTTTTGCCGCTATCCTCTCCCCAACGTGAAAACGCTTTTTGAAAAAATTTACGATGGGGAAATCCCTGCAGACATCGTTCACCGCGATGAGATCTGTTGTGCCTTCAGAGATATTTCCCCCCAAGCACCCACGCACATTCTTGTCACCCCCCGCAAAGCCATCCCTCGAATCGGGGAGGCAACTCCTGCTGATCAGGAAATTCTCGGGCATCTTTTGCTTACTGCAGGAAAAATTGCTCGGGATCTTGGTTTGGCTGAAACAGGCTTCCGCACCGTGATCAACCACGGTCCTCATGGTGGCGAGACCGTCCCCCACCTGCACGTCCATCTTCTCGGCGGTAGACAACTCACATGGCCTCCAGGCTAAATTATGATCACCGCCCGATTCTTCCATCTCTTCACCGGCATTTGTGCTACCGCTGTATCTTGCCATCCCCAACCCTCGAAACCCAAAGTTGAACGCGTTGTCATGGTGCATGGAATTTTCGAAGATGGAAAAGCATACGATTCATTAAAGCGGCGTTTGGAGTATCACGGCATCGAATGTTATGTGCCAAAACTCAAACCAGCCGACGGCAGAGGCGGATTGGAAAATCTCGCGCAAGGATTACAACGTGACATCGAAAATGAATTTGGTGCTGATAAGTCGTTCGGTATCATCGCATTCAGCATGGGCGGCTTGGTTTCTCGTTATTATCTCCAAGAACTCGGCGGTGCGAACCGCTGTGAAACGTTCATAACCATTTCCACTCCTCATCACGGCACAAAAGTCGCACATGCCTATCCAACCAAAGGCACTCAGCAAATGCGGCCAGGCAGTGAGTTTCTTCAAAAACTCCAAGCATCCGAAGATAATTTAAAAAACATTCCCATCGTCTCTTATCGCACCCCTTTCGATCTTATTATCGTTCCAACTGATTCGTCCGTTTGGGATCGCGCGGAAAATCTTAAATACAACGTCTCCCTCCACCCTCTCATGCTTCACAGTAAACCCGTGCTCGATGATATCGAGAAACGTCTCGTTCACTAAATTCTAACAAAAATTATGAAATTATATCATTCTATCATCGCTATCGCCATCGCCCTATCTGCATGCGCACCAGGTAATCCTCAAATTGGCGTAACTAGCCAAAGTCTAACAGAAAATCAAAAGACCGCGATCGGTAAAAAAATCTGGCAAAACGAATCTGGCGGAAAAATTGACGGGCTCACTGCATGGAATGCGGGCGAAGAATTTCCCTCACTGGGTATCGGACACTTCATTTGGTATCCAGCGGGATTTGAAGGAAAATTCAAAGAGAGCTGGCCAGATTTCATTACCTACGCAAACAGCAAAGGTGCTAAACCGCCAACTATTGCTAAAGTTGCCGATTCGCCATGGAGCTCCCGTGCTGAGTTCCTCAAAGATTTCAGATCACCCGAAATGGTTGGTTTGCGTAACTGGCTGGCTGCCACGGTGAATCTGCAAACCGATTTCATCATCGAGCGTTCACGCGGAGCATTCCCAACGGTTCTCGCTGCTGCTCCTCCCACCGAGCGCTCAAAAATTCAGGCAAACTACCACAAAGTCGCCTCAACTCCAAATGGCACTTATGCTTTGATCGATTACGTAAACTTCAAAGGCGAAGGCACGAGTCAGACCGAAAAATACAAACGCCAAGGCTGGGGGTTACTGCAAGTTCTAGGCGGCATGGAAGAGGTCAGCTCTGGCCCCGCGGCAGCAAAAGAATTTGCCGCATCCGCAAAACGCATCCTGTCACGCCGTATCGAAAACTCACCACCGGAACGTGGCGAAAACCGCTGGCGCGAAGGATGGCACAACCGCTGCGATACTTATGCGCGTCCGCTTTGAATGGTGAATAGTGAAGAGTGAATGATGAAAAGTTAGAATATCACTCTTCCTTTCAACTAGTCCAAACCCTAGATTGATGATTATCGATCAACGATTATTGATTTATTTCACTTTTCACTCTTCAAAATTCACTCTTCAAAAATGATACCTGCCCGTAAAATCATGTATGAGGTTTCGACTAGCCTCAGGCAGTATCTTTATCGATTTGATCGACTACGAGATGTTCCGAATATCTATCCGGACTTGGTACGATTCACGGGCGCAATACCTTACGAAGACACCCGTGGCCATGAAACGCTTTGGTTGACCGTGATGTATCCACCTGAAGTCATCGATGATTTACGCCGTGGACTGATCCGGATCTACAGCGAATTGAAAATCGGTCGCGATGCTGCAGCACAGGAGCATGAGCACCTTATGGTGGATAGGATCGACTATGGAGATTTCGGAAACTCCAAGCCGTTTCGCATCCGTGTAACTAACCTTTTCAATGACAACTCTGATTATTTCTACGTCAAACAAGCGGATGCGTCGCGAATCTATGGATTGGAGCTAGAGCATATTCTTTCGCCAAACCGGATCAACTACATCATCAATGGAAACACACTCATCGAAGAACACATTGCTGGAGTACCAGGCGATATGTTCATGCGAGATTATTTGAACAATCCCGCGCTCAACAAAGTACGTATCGCCAAAGAGTTCACCAAATTTACCGAGCGCTCGTTCATTCGCTTGTTAGGCGACATGCGTAGCGTCAACTATGTGGTGGATATCACACCAGACTTCGAAGAAGTGCAATATCGCGTCCGCCCTATTGATTTCGATCAGCAATCCTACGAAGGAAACGGCAACATTTATTTGGCGTTTCGTTTTAATTCTAACCGACCCGTCACCCGCCTCGCCTTCGAGGTATTGAATCGGAAATCCATCGATCAATACGTCAACGAAGAGCACGCGCAGATGGCGAGAAGAGCAAAAGTAGAATCAACCCGCCTGCGAACCCTGCTGGGGATCATGCGTCGCGATACCATTGCACCCGATGCTCATGTTCGGAGGTTGGCGCTGGATCTCAATCGCATGCATGGCACGACGGATTTCAGCGATTGCTCTTCAATGGGCGAACTGACCGCCGAACATATTTCCTTGATGTTGGGAGTGTAGATTTCCTGATCCCAAAGGGATCAGAGACATTAGCTCGGGGTCATGACCTCGGGACCCGCGCCCCAAAAAACAGCACCCTGAAGGGGTGCCAGAATCGTAACATCACACACATCGATTCCTCTACGACCCACCTTGGGGTCGGTTTTTTCCTCTATTCCTGGGGTAGTCGTCGCAGTGCTCCTCGACTCCGCGCTAATTTCTGGAATCCCTGCCGGGATTGTCGAATCCAGGTCTAGTGAACTTGACCATTTGCGAATTTCCCATTTCCGCGCTATCTCTCTGTCATGAGCAAACGAGTGGTGATCTATGGTGCGAGCGGTTTTATCGGAAAAGGTCTCGCAAGTTTGCTGAGCTCTGAGGACTGGGAAGTCATTGGAGTAAGTCGTAAAGGCTCTGGAAAAATCGACGGAGTGTCTTCATGGACCACACCGGAAAAGGTCGATCTCGCAGGTTGTGAGGCGGTGATCAATTTATCTGGCGAACCCGTCAACCAGCGTTGGACTGAAAAGAAGAAGCGCACATTTCATAACAGCCGCATCGGCGTCACCAATCGGATCGTTGAGAAAATTTCCAATCTCACCCCAGAGTTCCGACCTAAAATTTTCATCAACGCCTCAGCGGTCGGCTATTACGGTGGATGCGGTGATGAGATTTTGGATGAACGAGCCTCACTCGGAAAAGGCTATCTCGCCGAACTTTGTGGTGAATGGGAAAAAGCTGCTCTCCAAGCGGTACCATTAGGAATCCGCGTCTTACAATTCCGTATCGGTGTGGTGCTTGGCAGAGGTGGCATGGCTTTCGAAAAATTACTTACCGTTTTCAAATTAGGAATCGGAGGTCGTTTAGGAAATGGCAAACAATGGACCCCATGGATTCACGTGGATGATTTACGACGCGCCATCATGTTTGCCCTCCATCATCCAGAACTCCACGGCGCCATCAACGGCACCGCACCACATCCAGAAACCAATGCCGCCCTCACTCAAAAATTCGCCAAAGCCGTGCGCCGATGGGTGTTTTTTCCAGTTCCAGGCTTTATTTTGAAACTCGTATTCGGCGGCTTCGGCGGAGCGTTATTAGAAGGCCAACGCGCCATTCCGAAGCAATTGCTCGATGCAGGGTTTGAGTTTCGGTTCAATTCGCTAGAGGAGGCACTAGAGGATTTAGTGACCACTAGATCCTAACATGAAGACATATCTCCAAATACTAATTGCCTTATCAGCACTCCTTTTAGGAACTGCCAACGCAGAATCAAAATACACCAAGGATCAGGTAATTGCACTTGGACGAGTTGTTCTCGCGGCAGATGTGAACAAAGAATACAAACCCTATTTTTGGGACACCGAACCTGAATATGATGATAAGACTAAATCATGGTCATACCATTCAAATGTTGGAGTCACCCCTGGCGGAGCCATCCACATATTTGAGATAAGGGAAGCCGACTGCTTTTATCGACTCGGTTGGATTTCCAGCCAACGCGCATCCTCTGGCTTTGATAAATTTCGCATTCAATCCTCAGTTAGAGGCAAGCTAACAGATCTCCTAAAGGCCTACGAAAAGCCCTAAGCAAGAATAGGGATGAGTGCCTGACAACTGATAGTTAGCCTCGGTGGAATGAAATGAAGAATTTTAACCGCAAGGATCACAAAGAACTCAAAGAGTAGAATTGAACCCATTTTTGTGCTCTCTGCGATCTTTGCGGTTAATTTCTCTGTGTTGATGAATGATAGGTTTTGCCCATCTGCCATACTTTCTGGGAAACGGTCGGGTTTATAAGCCAATTTCTCGAATCGACTGATTTTTCTCTTTGCAACGCCGCTGGGCTGGGCTAAGCGTGTCGCCCGCCTATAACGGTGGTCGTAGCTCAGTTGGTAGAGCCCCGGATTGTGATTCCGGTTGTCGCGGGTTCGAGTCCCGTCGATCACCCCACTTTTTTCTTCGCTTTCGGAGCTGTTTCCGAGTTCGAAGAAAGGGGTGATTTAACCGTCATTTTCTGAATGCAACCGCTGGAAAGCCGCATCCAATACAAGTTCCGCAACTCGCTACTCTTAGCCGAGGCGTTAACGCACCCAAGCTTGGCTTACGAGTCACAGCGCCCGCATTTTGATAACCAACGCCTGGAGTTTCTTGGCGATGCGGTCCTCCAGCTAGCCGTGACCGAGGCGCTTTTCAAATTGTTCCCCGATGCCTCCGAGGGTCATCTCACCAAACTTCGCTCACGGGTGGTTTCCCGCAAAGCATTGGCGCGTTTCGCAACAGCCATCGAACTCGGCGAATACGTCTTGCTCGGAAAAGGCGAGGAATCGACCGGAGGCAGGCGTAGGCTTTCCACTTTGGCCGATGCCTTCGAATCTTTGATCGGCGCGGTCTATATGGATACTGGGTTGGAATCCGCCAAAGAACTCATTTTGCGGCTCTTTGCCACTGAGATCAAAGGCATGGTCGACAGCCCAGATGAGCGTAACCCGAAAGGTGAGCTCCAAGAATCCCTGCAAGCCATTCATCCGGTAGCGCCAGTTTATCGCATCGTCAGCGAAAGCGGGCCAGATCATCGCCGCGTGTTCCAAGCAGAGGTCACATGGCAAAACAAACTGCTCGCGACCGGCAAAGGCAAAAGCAAAAAAGAAGCCGAAGCCCGAGCTGCGGCTGAGGCATTGCGACTGCGGAGTTGGGAAAATATAGTTTAGGGTTGCGAGTTCGCCGTGAGTGCGGTTGTTTTCTCTCGCTGTCAGGGGCCGTGGAGGTTTGGCAAGCGAACCCCGCCAGGCCTTAATCGGAGCAACGGTAGTTTGTCCATGCTTGCCGCGGTTCCCTGGCGGCACTTTTTTTAGGCATCTTGGAGCGCCGCGCCTCCGACCGGCTGGTTTTACCGTGAAAGCCAACCGACCTTTTCCCTTCCTTACAATTCTTGTCCTAGCTGTGACAAGAATTGTAAAAGCGGAATTTCGATTGCGACTGATGTTTGATTTAAAAGCCAAGTTCATGATTGATCTGGATCATCCTTGCTTTGACATCTGATACCAAATCACCAGCCTTTCCTCATGAATCGGAGATCTTTTGTCAAACAATCCGCGCTGATTGGAATGGGTATGATGGCTGGCGGTAAAGCCATGGCTGCTGAAACCGCATCCACGCGCGAGATCGCGATGTTTACCAAGTCTCTCGAAAAACTATCGTTCGATGAACTCGCAGCCGCGATTGCTCCGCTTGGTGTCGCGGGCTTGGAAGCGCCGTTACGCAAGGGCGGTCACATTGAGCCTGCGCAGATGGTCGATCGACTTCCCGCGTTTGTCGAAGCTCTTGCGAAAAAGAATCTCAGCGTGCTGATCATGGCATCGAGCATTGATCAGGTTGATAAAGAAGGCCTGGCCGAAAAGCAGTTACGCGCTGCCGCCAAAGCGGGCATCAAACGCTACCGCCTCCAACATCTCAAATACGATCTCTCCAAACCTCTCAAACCCCAGATCGCAAATTTCAAAGCCCAGCTCAAAGATCTTGCCGAGCTCAACAAGGCCATCGGCATCCAGGGACTCTATCAAAATCACCGAGGCAACAATTACGTCGGTGGACCGATCTGGGACATGGTCGGAATGTTAGAGGAAATCGATGTCAAGCATCTCGGCATGGCCTTTGATTTCGCCCACGCCAGTGTCGAAGGCGCGAACGCATGGGAAATGAATTTTCACCACGCACAACCACACATCGGCGCGGTGTTTTTCAAAGACTACAAACTCGTCGGCAAAAAGTGGGAAGCCTGCCCCATCGGCGAAGGTGTCGTGAATCCGCTCTCAGGAAAACTCGTTTCAAAACTCCCTAACCATATTCCCATCTCGATTCATATCGAATACGTGAATGGTGATGACATCGTCACCAAAATGGTAGAGGCGACGAAAAACGACCTCGCGACGGTGAAGAAGTGGTTGGGGTGAGAGCATCAAATTCGCTTCGATTTATTTTTACTATGAATATAGTAGAAAATCGCACCGATAAGCACAATCACAGCCAGCGCGGTCGAGCCTATCTTTATCCAAGGAATAGGGAGAGGCATGATGAATGATTGGCTTAGGGGATCGCGAAAGGCGGTGGCTATGGGTGTGCTCCAGATAAGGGTTTTGCCGGAGTTTTCGATTGAATGGGCATTATGAGACGAAGCTGCTTTGGGGAGATGGATGATCGTGACCAACTTGTGATCTTTGAGTTGTTCATTCGGAATGAAGACGGAGCCGGGAATGGTTTTTGTAAGATCAATCTGCCGATGGAAAGTCAGTTTCCTTTCTTGAATTTCCGCTTTGAATTTACCTAACAAATCATCCGCAGCATCGGGGAGCTTTTGAAATTCCGGACTGGAGATCGAATCTTTCAGATCGAACGCATTCTCGAAGGTCATCGTGAGATCAATTTTTAGCTGATCTTTCAGCGTGGATGTCTCAAGCGCATAACTGGTAATTGCGGGGGTAGATTCAAAATAAGACTCTTCAGCAAAATCTGTGGGTGAATTTCGGCTCTGGAAGTTTTCCAAGTGTATGAAATAGAGTGATTTGCAGTAATTCGAAGCTGCGGTAGCCGTAGGCTTTTCTCATGCACAGATTGATC
>Ga0315902_10003059_pt1 | contig 25387 bp, 20 predicted proteins | sample LakEriMetagenome_9_FD_203523 | JGI IMG/M metagenome (GOLD analysis project Ga0315902, IMG submission 203523) | Freshwater fungal communities from buoy surface, Lake Erie, Ohio, United States - Buoy 12 MA117 | ecosystem: Environmental > Aquatic > Freshwater > Lake > Lake biofilm | place: USA... | reverse complement strand
CGCACGCAGCAGTTTGGAACAGCCACGCCAGATCCAATGGATGACCAAGTGAGCGATCAGGAGGATGAGGAGCCCGAACAGAAACCAGTCCACGGCGTTTGCTCCCGGAGGCGCTAGCGGCCCAGCGCTCGCTTTTGAGAGGGATCGCCCTACACGGCAGATTCGATCGCTCATCTTTATTGTACTCCGACCCCTCCTGCGAGCCCCGCAAAACGGCAAGGCTTTGAAAAATGGCTGGAAAGACGGAGATGCAATTGGTAAAAAATCTTATAGGAATTACGCATTTTCTCATGGAGTCGGCCAGAGCGATCGGTAGGCTCAAAGGTGGTAAAGGGCTTTCAGGACGGGCCAGGGATTGCTGGCCTCTCGATCCTTCGCCTTTCGATCCCTTCCTTCCTCTTCTAGCAAAGGGTGACTTTCCCATGGCAGCGCAGAAGCCGTACCGTGTGGCGATGGTGGGTCTTGGATTTGGAGCTGAGTTCATCCCGATCTACCAGAAGCACCCGCTGGGTCAGGTGGAGGCGATTTGCCGTCGGAACGAATCGGAGCTGCACAAGGTGGGGGATCATTTCGGGATCGCCAAGCGATACACCGAGTACGATCAGGTGCTGGCCGACCCGCAGATCGACTTTGTGCATATCAACAGCCCGATTCCGGACCATGCCTGGATGAGTCTCAAGGCGCTTCGTGCCGGTAAGCACGTGATGTGCACGGTGCCGATGGCGACGACGATTGAGGAGTGCGATCAGATCTGCCAAGCGGTGGCGGACACGGGCCTCCGGTACATGATGGCCGAAACGGTGGTCTACAGCCGAGAGTTTCTGTTTCTCAAGGAGATGTACCAGAAGGGCGAGCTTGGCAAGATTCAGTACATGGCGGCATCGCACCCTCAGGATATGGATGGTTGGCCGGAGTACTGGGAACGGATGATTCCGATGCATTACGCGACGCACGTTGTCAGCCCCGTGCTGGGGCTGGTCGACGGGCGTGCCGAATACGTTTCCTGCTTCGGTTCAGGGACGATCCGCAAGGAATTGGCCGAGAAGTCGGGCAATGCCTATGCCGTCGAATCGTGCCATATCAAGATCCGCAATTCCGATGTTGCTGCGCACATCTGGAGATTCCTCTTTGATACCGCGAGGCAATACCGCGAAAGCTTTGATGTCTACGGGACGAAAAAGAGCTTTGAGTGGTCGCTGGTCGAAGGAGAGCCACATATCCTGCACACCGCGAAGCTGCCTGAGCCGCAGATTGCGTCGAAAGTGGACGTTCCCGACTACGCGCATCTGCTGCCACCCGAAGTACGTCAGTTCACTCGTTCGATCCAGGACGCGGACCATCTATCGTTCATTCAGGGTGGTGGGCACGGTGGTTCCCATCCGCACTTGGTCAACGAGTTCCTTTCTGCTTTGTCGCAGAATCGAGACCCCTGGCCCAATGCGGTGACCAGCGCCAACTGGACCTGCGTCGGGATCTGTGCGCACCAGAGCACGCAGCAGGGGGGCCAGATCGTTCGCCTCCCTGAATTCACGCTTGGGTAAACCAAGGCTGCACCCACTACGGTGAAGCAAGTCGTTCGATTTCGGTCGAATCAGGGTGGCATGGCTGGCGAAACTCCTGCTGCTGACCCTCATCTGCTTTTGCAAGAAGACCTTAGACGAGGAAACTTCGGATGACTAAGAGACTGATGGCTCTGTTTTGGTTCGTGGCGACGATGATCGGGTTGTGGGTGCCCGCATCCCAAGCCGCGGAGCCTTTGTCGGTGCTGTTCCTTGGGGACAAGGGGCATCACAGGCCTGCTGACCTGGCCGGTCGCCTGATTCCCGCTTTGAGGAAGAAGGGCATTGAGCTGACTTACACCGAGGAGGTCGGGGCGTTGCATCCCGACAAGCTGAAGGACTTCGATGGACTTCTGATTTACGCCAATATCGACAGCATCGAACCCGATCAGGAGAAAGCACTGCTCGATTTCGTTGCGTCGGGAAAGGGGTTTATCCCGATTCACTGCGCCACGTACTGTTTTCGGAATTCGCCCGACTACATCGCACTTTGCGGCGCGCAGTTTCAGTCGCACGGCGGGGAGGAATTTGAGACCATCATCGTGGCTCCTGAGCATCCGGTGATGCAGGGCTTTGGTGGATTCCGCTCCTGGGACGAAACCTACGTCCATCACATGCACAACACCAAGGACCGTACCGTTCTGGAGGTTCGTCGCCAGGGAGGACAGGCGCGCGGCAACAAGGAAGAACCCTGGACCTGGGTCCGCACTCATGGCGAGGGCCGCGTCTTCTACACCGCCTGGGGGCACGACACCCGCACTTGGCAGCAGGAAGGTTTTGTCAATTTGGTGGAACGTGGGATCCGATGGGCTTGCGGGAAGGATCCTGCCGACGCTGGAGCCTACGCCGATGTATCCCGATTCCCAATCCCAGCCATCCAACCTCCTAAGACGGATGTCGCCGAGTTCACCTACCGGGACGTCGGGGCTCAGATCCCCAACTACCAGCCGGGCGAGCGTTGGGGAATGCAGGGCAAGCCGCTCAATATGATGCAGGAACCTCTAAGCCCAGAAGAGTCGCAAAAGCACTACCGGGCGCCGGTCGATTTCACCGCCAGTCTGTGGGCCAGTGAGCCGATGTTTCAGGGCAAGCCGATCGCTATGAACTGGGACGAACGAGGCAGGCTGTGGGTCTGTGAGACTGTCGACTATCCGAATGAACTGCAGCCAGAGGGGAAGGGGCGAGACCGAATTCGTATCGTCGAGGATTCCGATGGAGATGGAGTGGCGGATCGTTCGAAAGTCTTCGCGGAGCGTCTGAGCATCCCGACGGCGATTGCCATCTACCGAGGAGGTGCCCTGGTCCAGGATGGTCAGACCACCATCTATCTGAAAGACCTCAACGGGGACGACGTGGCCGATATCCGGCAGGAACTGATCACCGGTTGGGGGATTGGCGATACCCATGGTGGGGTCAGCAACTTCCAGTACGCGATGGATGGTTGGATCTGGGCCATGCAGGGATACAACGATTCTCAGCCTGTGATCAATGGACAGCCCCAGCAGGCCTTCCGGCAAGGATTCTGGCGTTTTCGAGTGGAGCCCGGCAAGCCGGACCCAACCGCCCCTGTGGAGTGGCTGGGGGAAGGCAAGCCGGTCGAGTCCGAGATCGATCAGAACACGCTGCGCGTGCGCGAGGTGGAGTTCATTCGAGCCACCAACAACAACACCTGGGGGCTGGGATTCAGTGAAGAGGGGTTGGTCTTTGGGTCGACTGCCAACGCGAACCCCAGCAATTTCATGCCGATTCCCAACCGGTATTACGAAAGGGTGAAGGGTTGGGCCCCCAGCACCCTGGCGATGATCTCCGATTCCAACAAATTCCAGCCCGTCACCGACAAGGTGCGCCAGGTCGATGTCCATGGCGGCTACACCGCCGCCGCTGGTCATTCGCTGTACACCGCCCGGCAGTATCCCAAGAGCTGGTGGAATCGCATCGCATTTGTCTGCGAGCCGACAGGGCATCTCGTCGGGTCGTTTGTGCTCAATCGGGATGGTGCGGGATATCGCAGCACCAATCCGTTCAACCTGATCGCCAGTGACGACGAATGGGCTTCGCCGATCATGGCCGAGGTTGGGCCGGACGGAAACATGTGGGTGATCGACTGGTACAACTACATCGTCCAGCACAACCCAACTCCTCAGGGGTTCAAGACGGGCCGAGGCAATGCCTATGAGACCGAATTGCGAGACAAAAAGCACGGCCGCATCTATCGTGTGCTGTATGAGGGAGAAGAAGCCGCAGAGAGCGCATTGGCCGAGCAGGCCTCCAAGCTGGCATCGCGTGGAATGGGACAGCTTTCCAGCGAGCAGTTGGTGGCGGTCCTGTCCCATCCGACGATGCGGCGACGCCTGGATGCCCAGCGACTCTTGGAGGAGCGACAGGATAGCTCTCCCGCTGTTGTCTCTGCGCTTTTGAAGCGAATTGCAACACCCGCAGTCGATGCGATCGGGATCGATGCCGGAGCGATGCACGCCCTGCAGGTTCTGCGAAGTCTTGGTCTGATCCAGCCCGAACAGAAAGAAGTATTCACGACAGTGCTCGGAGCGCTTGGGCATCCAGCGGCTGGCGTGCGACGGAATGCCATTCAGGTGCTGCCGTCTGACCCTGCTGCAGTGGCTGCCATCGCTCCAATGGCGATGGGAGATTCCGACCCTCAGGTCCGTCTTGCAGCGATGCTTCATCAGTCCGATGCTGCCGCTGTCGACCAAGGAGCTCAGACACTTGCGTCGGTCGATGATTCGATTGCGGAGGATCGCTGGCTGCTCGATGCATGGACCAGCGCGGCCAGCATCCATGCCGCTCAAGTGCTTCCACTGCTGGTGCAGCGCGACACAATTCCCGCGGGAGCCATGCAGCGACTGAAAATTGTTGGGGAGCATCTGGCCAGAACATCACCGGACGCGAAAGCGATCGGTGCCTTGATGCAGGCAATGGCCAAGGGAAATTCCGAAGCCCGACTGACGATCTTGGAGGGGCTTTTCCAGGGATGGCCGGAAAAGCATGCCATCGAACTGGATGGGGCTTCGGCGGATGCCTTGTTGTCGGTCCTGGAGCAGGTGCCGATCGGCAGCAAGAGCATGCTGGCACAGCTTGCCTCTCGCTGGGGCGGCAAATCGATGGCTCAGCAGCTGAAAAAGATTGGCGAGGAGCTGTTTGGATTGCTCGCCAATCCCGATGCCGATCTGAAGCTTCGGGTCGAGGCCGCGCAGCAACTGGTGGCCCTCCAGCCTGGTGAGGGTGCGGTGGTCTCCCAGTTGATGGAACAGGTCACGCCGCAGACACCTCCAGCATTGGTCCTGGGGATCCTTGGTGCACTGGTGCAGAGCCGTGCGTCGGAGGTTGGGACATCGATTGTCGACAAAGCACCCGAACTGACGCCCGATGCCCGGTCTGCAGCGATTCGAACCCTGATGGCAAGGCCAGAAACCACCCGAGCCCTACTGGATGCCATCGGCGATGGGAAGTTGCAACTAGCCGATCTTTCGCTCGATCAAAAGCAAGCGCTTCGAGATCATCCCGATGAAGCGGTTCGCAAGGCGGCGACGGAATTGCTGGCGATGGTCGGGGGAGTCCCCAATGCCAACCGACAGAAGGTGCTGGATGAGTGGATGTTGCTGACCGAGCAGGAAGGGTCTGTGGCGCAAGGTAAAGCGGTCTTCACCAAGCACTGCAGCCTCTGCCACCAGCACTCTGGCGAAGGCCAAGCGATCGGGCCGGATCTGACGGGTATGGCTGTTCATCCAAAGCATGAGCTACTGACGCACATCCTCGATCCCAATCGCAGCGTTGAAGGGAACTTTCGGACCTACACGGTGCTGACCGGGGATGGACTGGTCCTCACTGGCATGTTGGCTGGCGAGTCGAAGACATCGATCGAGTTGATCAATACGCAGGGGAAGAGGGAGACGCTGCAGCGCGAGGAGATCGAGAAGATCACCGCCTCCTCCAAGTCGCTGATGCCTGAGGGGTTTGAAGGTCAGATGAAGCAGGAGGAGATGCGCGACCTCCTGGAGTTCCTGACCAGCAAGGGGAAGTATGTTCCGCTGCCTCTAAGCAAGGTGGCCACCGCCATCAGCACCAAGGGCCTGTTTCACGACGGTGATGACGGTCCCGATCGGATGCGTTTTGATGACTGGAAGCCGAAAGTCTTTCAGGGAGTGCCATTCGTGCTGGTCGATCCGCAGGGCAAGCAGGTTCCCAATATCGTCCTGCTGAACGGACCGCTGGGAACCATGCCCCCCAAGATGCCCAAGGAGGTCTCGTTGGTCTGCAACGCACCGGCGGCCAAGATCCACTTGCTCAGCGGCATCAGTGGCTGGGGCTTCCCTGCCGTCCAGCAGAAGAGCGTCTCGATGATCGTGCGTCTGGTCTATGCCGATGGTCAGACAGAAGATCATCCTCTGCAAAACGGCGTCCATTTTTCAGACTACATCCGAAGGATTGATGTACCGCAGTCTCAGTTTGCGTTTGATCTGAAGGGGCAGCAGTTGCGTTACTTGGCGATCGAGCCAAAGCGGCGAGAACCGTTGAAAGAATTGATCCTGGTCAAGGGGAACGACGACACCGCACCGATCGTCATGGCGGTGACGCTGGAGTCTCCAGGCAAGGAGTAGTCGGGAACTGCTCATGCACTCAAAGGCGGTCATGGCTTCTGGCATGCCGCTAGGGATTCGGTCACAATACCAGCAGCCGATGGAATTCCATCGGCTGCTGTCGTTAGCGAAGCAGTCGATCGAATTCGCTTGGAGGTGCTGTTTCAGGTTGGTCGCTCAGGATACCGCGTGATGTTCTATTGGATTTACGACATCCCCTCCCCGAAGCTCGCTCTGCTTTTGGCGGTCGGCTTTGCACTGATCAGCTGGCTGGGGACGATCTTTGTGCGCCCGATACTCCGGCTATTCGTCCGGCGTCGGCACGATGTCAATGACATCGTTGGCTACATCCTCTCCTGCTTCGGCGTTTTTTATGGGCTGCTTCTTGGCCTTCTGGCGGTCGCTTCCTATCAGAACTTCGAAAATGTCGAAGGGATTGTTGCAGATGAAGCAGCATCGCTATCGGCGCTGGTGCGGGATGTGACTGCATATCCCGAACCCGAACGGCAGAATCTCTTATGGCTTCTGCGAGATTACACTCGGTACGTGGTCAAAGATGCATGGCCTTTGCAGCGACGAGGGATCGTCCCCGAAGGTGGAAACGTCCGCATGGTCGCCTTTCACGAACGCCTGCTGAAGTTCGAACCCAAGACTGCAGGGCAGGAAATCATCCACGCCGAAGCGCTTGGACAGTTCAATAAGTATTTGGAAGCAAGACGCAAACGATTGTTCTCGGTCACCACCTCCATCCCCGCAGCGATGTGGTATGTGGTTCTGGTCGGAGCCGTCATGAACATCGCTCTGGTGTGGCTGTTCGACATGCGGCTGGTCAGTCATCTGTTCCTGGGGGGACTGCTGAGCGCCTTCATGGGGATGATGATTTTTCTGATCGCATCTCTGGATAATCCGTTTCGCGGTGAGCTTAGTATCTCCTCCGAACCGTTTCAGGCGATCCTGGAACAATTGATGGAAGAATAGCTGGGTGAGACGAGATCACTGCGATGATGCGATGGAACTAGCTTCGGATATCTTCTTTTCCAGGGTCGAAATGGTGATGGAATTTATCTTGTATCGGCGGCTCTCCCGATGGCTAGTCTGCGCTGCCGTCTTGGCGATGGTTAGCCTGGCCGGTTGCGACCGGATCGATCCGATGTGGAAGGATCACCTGGGGCTGGTCGACAAGCCGGTTCCGATTCGAGTGGGCATTCTCCATTCCGAAACCGGGACAATGTCGATCAGCGAGACACCGCTACGCGATACCGAGTTGATGGCGATCGCCGAGATCAATGCCGCAGGCGGGGTGTTGGGGCGTCCGATCGAACCCATCGTCAAGGATGGTCGATCACGCGATGATCTGTTCGTCAAACGGGCGCGATCGCTGCTGGAGGATTACGGATTGCAGACAGTCTTTGGCTGCTGGACCTCCTCCGGTCGCAAGGCGGTAACACCGCTGTTTGAACAGGAAGATGCTCTGTTGTTCTACCCTTTGCAGTACGAAGGGAACGAAGCATCGAAGAACCTCTTTTACTTTGGATCAACGCCCAACCAGCAGATCCTTCCAGCGATCGACTGGTTTCTCTCGGATGCGGGAGGGAATCGGAAAAAGATTTACTTGGTCGGTTCCGACTACATCTATCCCCGAACCGCTCATTACATCGTGCGGAAGTATCTTGAGGGGAAGGAGATGGAGGTGGTGGGTGAAAGTTTTGCACCGCTGGGTAGTCGAGATTTCGGGGCAATCGTTTCCCAGATCCTCATATCAAAAGCCGACCTCGTGCTGAGCACCATCAATGGAGACAGCAATGTCGATTTCTATCAGCAGTTCCATCAGTTGGCCATCCAGGCGGGAATCGACAGCGACAAGCTGCCGATCGTCGCCACCAGTGTCGGGGAGAACGAACTCCGATCCCTGCTGCCAGAGTTGGTGCAGGGGCATTACGTCGCTGCCAGTTACTTCCAGTCGGTCGACAGTTCGATCAACCGACGCTTCGTCCAGGCATTCAAGAAGGAGTATGGCGAGGATCGTGTGACCGACGATCCTATGGATGCGGCCTATGTGCAGGTCTACCTGTGGAAGGCAGCGGTTGAAGCCGCCGGCTCTACCGATCCACAGAAAATCCGCGAAGCGCTAGAGAAAACGATCGAATTCGATGGGCCCGGTGGTAAAGTTCGGATCGACCCACGCAATCATCATCTCTATAAGAAATTCCGGCTGGGAAGGATCAACGGCAATCGGCAATTCGACATCGTGCATGAGTCGCCCGAACTGATACAGCCGGAACCATTTCCTTCATTTGCTTTCCCTGGTTGGGAATGCGATTGGACCAAGGATGGGCTGAAAAAAGGTGACCCGGTTTCGCTGGATCCGTAAGCTCAACTCCTTCTGCCTGGCCAGTTGGGTTTGCGGCCGGTGCTGAAGGCATCGAGTCCTTCGGCGGCCGCTTCGGTGGTCCAGCTGGCGGCGGCGGCGGCAGTCCCCAGTCGCAGCCAGGTAAAGAGCTCCTCGCCGATCATCTCGTTGAGCAGTCGTTTGCTGAGCTGAAGTGATTCGTGACTGGCCAAGTCCATCGCCTGGCACCACTGGTGTGCCCTCACCCAGACCTGATCGCTGGGAACTGCATGATGCACCAGCCCCAAGTTCCTTGCCTCCTCGATCTCCAACGTGTCACCGCCAAGAGCCAGTCGTGCAGCGGTCGATGCCCCTAGCCGAAATTGGAGTAGCGGCAAGGCCCATCCAGAGACCAATCCTAAACGTGTCGAGGGAACGGAGAAAGTCGAGCGATGAGATGCCACCACCAGATCGCACGCCAGCAGCAAGGCGAGGCCGGCGCCCATGGCAGGGCCATCGACAGCCCCGATGATCGGCTTGGGGAATCGCAGCATGGTTTCCAGAAGATCCTGGAACGCTTGCGCATGGTCCTCCCATCGTTCCTGTGCCTCTGGCTCTCTTGAGATGCTGTGCAGTTCCTTCAGATCCAGGCCAGTGCTGAAGGTTGGACCTGCTCCGGTGACAATCACCGCGCGCACCGAAGGTTCCTGATGGAAATCGGAAAACGCCTGCCGCAGCCGCTCGATCATCTCCCCGGTGATCGCATTGCATTGATCGGGCCGCTCCAGGATGATGGAACCGCTGGGAGGATGTTTTTTCAAAGTCACCGTCATCCGCTTTTCCTTTCCTGCTGTTTCCCTGTTCGAGCGATCAGGTCGAATCCGAATTCGAAAAGCTCTTCTGGATTCCAGTCCCGATCGGGAAGCCTCAGCATAACACAAGAAAGTTTCTCTCCATGACGACGCTCCGACGATTCCCATCCGTTTGGTTGGTGATCCTGATCCTTCTAGTGGCTCGAACTCCCTCCGCACTGGCGCAATCGGAATCGTCGCAAAAGAAGCCGCCCAATGTACTGCTGATCATCTCCGACGATCACGGTTGGCCTGACTACCATTGGGCGGGGCACCCACACATTCATACGCCTCACATCGATCAACTGGCCCGAGAGGGGGTCGCTTTTCGACGAGGCTATGTCCCAGACTCGCTGTGCCGGCCTTCGCTTGCGACGATTCTCACTGGACTCTATCCGCGCCAACACCAATTCGTAGGGAATGACCCGCCGCTCCCTGCTTCACTCCAAGGGCTAAAGGGTGGCAAGCCTTATCAGAACCCCGAGTACATGGCGATTCGGGAGCAATACATCGCGAAGATCGACCAGATGGCGACACTTCCTAGGCTCCTGAAGCCGATGGGATACCGCAGTTTCCAAAGTGGCAAGTGGTGGGAGGGAAGTTATCAGCGCGGCGGATTTGATGAGGGGATGACGCATGGCGACATGAAGCGGGGGGGAAGGCATGGCGACGCCGGCTTGGCGATTGGACGCGAGGGGATTGAGCCGATCGATCAATTCATCGGCCAGTGCACCCAGGATGAAACGCCGTTCTTCGTCTGGTATGCGCCGATGATGCCCCACACGCCCCATGATCCCCCCGACCGGCTGCTGCGAAAGTACCTTCCGCTAACCCCCCATGCGCCGATCGCCAAGTACTGGGCGATGTGCGAATGGTTCGATGAAACCATTGGCGCCCTGAGGCAATCGCTCACCAAGCACGGCGTCGCTGACCAGACGCTCATTGTCTACGTCTGTGACAATGGCTGGATCAATGACCCTCGCTCCAGCCAGTACGCGCCCAAAAGCAAACGAAGTCCTAATGAAGGAGGTTGCCGAACACCGATCCTCTTTCATCAGCCATCCAGGATTACAGCGTCCGTTAGCGATCAGTTAGCCAGCAGTATCGATCTGGTCCCGACGATCCTAGGGCACTTAGGACGACAAGTCCCCCAAGAACTTCCCGGCATCAATTTGCTCGATCCCCAGCAAGTCCAGAGCCGCAATGCGATCTTCGGCGAAATCTACCAGCACGATATCGTGTCGATGGACGATCCGGTAAGCAGCCTGACGCATCGCTGGGTCATTGAAGGAGAGTGGAAGCTGATCGAGGATTACCCAGACACCTCTTCGGTGCAGCTCTATCACGTAACCGAGGATCCCGAGGAAAAGGTGGAATGCGGCGCACAGCATCCCGATCGAGTGGCGAAACTGAAGCGACTGCTCCTGGAGCATTGGGATCCACGTGAAGGAGTGGCGAGTGAGAAGTGAATCGTGGCGTTTGTCGATCGCCGCTCTCGCCAAGGCGATAGAAACTCTCGAAGTTTCAAGGTCGGTACCGGAAGGGCTCCCGGGGCGTGATGCGCCAGAAGACTGGGGGGCGATCGGCGAGGTCCTTGGTGAGGTGGCGGAGCGGCTGAAGGGGGAGTTGCCCTACGGAGATGCCTGCTACGCTGGCCAGATGCTCAAGCCCCCTGCCATCATCGCGCAGCTTGCTTACCAGTTGGCGATGACCATCAACCCCAACAACCACGCGCTCGATGGCGGCCTCGCAAGTTCCCAAATGGAAAAGGAGGCGATTGTTGAATTGAGTGCGATGGTCGGTTGGCACGGCTCTCAAGAGAATCGTACGCTGGGGCATCTGACGGGAGGCGGTACGATGGCCAACCTGGAAGCTCTTTGGGTGGCGGGGAAGGAGCGACCTGGAGGTACCATCCTGGCATCGTCCCAGGCGCACTACACGCACCAACGGATCGCTGCGGTTCTGCAGCTTCCCTGTGAGCCGATTCCGGTGGATGCGGTCGGCCGAATCGATCTACAGGCTTTGCAGCAGCGGCTGCGACGCGGCGACGTCGGGACGGTAGTAGCCACGCTGGGGACGACTGGACTGGGGGCTGTCGATCCGCTGGATCAGATCGCCGATTGGAAGCAGCAGTTCAGCTTTCGGCTCCATGTCGATGCCGCCTACGGCGGTTACTTCAAGTTGATTGAAGAGGAATTGCCAGAGGCGACGCGAAGGGCTTTTCAAGCCTTGTCACGAGCCGATTCGGTGGTGATCGATCCCCATAAACATGGACTGCAGCCCTACGGCTGTGGAAGCGTTCTTTTTCAGGATGCGAGGGTCGGAAAATACTATCAGCACGATTCCCCCTACACCTACTTCAGCTCCGATGCTCTGCATCTGGGGGAGATCAGCCTGGAATGTTCACGACCTGGGGCAGCGGCCGTCGCGCTTTGGGCGACGCTGAAGCAGTTTCCGCTACAGCCGGGTGGCTTGATGGCCGAGCAACTGCGCAGCTGTCGCCAGGCGGCAGTAGAACTTCACCAGAGGCTTGCCAGAGCTGGCGACTGGTGGGCTCCCTGGTCTCCCATGCTCGATATCGTGGTCTGGGCTCCACGGGAGAAAACCGTTTCAGAAAGTTCGGCACGCGCGCGACAGATTTTTGTCGAGTCAGCCAGGAGAGGGTTGCATGTGGCGCTGTTGGAGGTTCCCAAAGGAATCCTGGAACAGCTCGACTGCCCAATGAAGATCGACCAGGATCGTTTGACCTGCCTCCGATCGGTGCTGATGAAGCCAACGCATCGGGCCGCTGTTCCTTGGATCGATACAACCTTGCGGCAAGCGTGGCAAGCAACGATCCGATAGGTGGCTATTTGATGCCGCGCCGTCAGAACTAAAACGGTCGCTTTCCGCATCCGAGGCCGACGTTGCCTCACTCCACCTCTGTCTCTTCTTTTGCGACCATCTTCCCGGCATCCAGCGATCGCCGCCACTGGTCCAGCATCTGGGACAATTCGGCTACCTTTCCAGGTTGGTTGGCGGCAAGATCCCGCGATTCCCCCGGATCCTCGGGCAGATAGAAAAGTTCCTTCCGCCCATCGGAAGAAAACTCAATCAGCTTCCAGCCTTCATGCTGCAGTGCCGAACCGCCGGTCCAGCCCGAACCATGGTAGTGGGGATAGTGCCAGAAGTGAGGTCGCTTCGGAGGAGGCTGATCCTGGAGAAGTGTTCCCTTCCAACTGACGCCATCGATAGCCGTTTCCGAATCGGGTAGGCCGGCCAGATCCAGCAGCGTAGGAAACAGATCCATCGTCACCAAGGGAGCATCGATCGTTCGTTCCATGCCATCGGGCAGGCGCACCAGCAGTGGCACTCGGATGCCGCCCTCATACAGCCACCCCTTACCAGCTCGAAGTGGCAGATTGGAGGTGGGGCCGGAGTTTTTTAGGAGGGTGGAGAGGCCACCGTTGTCGGAGGTGAAGACGACGATCGAATCGTCGAGAATGCCCAGCCGTTCCATCGTGCGCAGTAGGCGGCCCACCTGATGATCGACTTCATGAACCATCGTTGCGTAGGGGGGCGAGTCTTGTCGGGAGCGGGTTTTCGCCGCTTGCTCCAGCAGATCCGTTCGCTCGTTGCCGGCTTCCAGACGCTCCCGAAAATGCTCCAGCATCGATTGCTCGGCGACGATCGGGGTATGGACATCGTAAAAAGAGAGGACGGAAAAAGTCGGCCCCTTCGCAGCGCTCGATTCGAGGAATGCGATTGTCTGATCGGTCAGCCAGTCGCTAGCATGCGGTCGGTAGCTGAGTCGGTTTTTGGCGGGCGATCCTGCCTCGGGGCGATCCAGGGGATCCTGGTAGTGCTGGAAACCTTGCTCACGAGGGGAATGGCCATGCCCTCCCAGGTGCCACTTCCCGGCGTAAAACGTCCTGTAGCCCGATGTTTGGAACGACTCGGCAATCGTCTCCTCTTCCAGCGGAAGATGGTTGCGATCTTCGGGGATGCGCATCGGATGCCCCTGGTCTGACTCCCCGGGGATCCAGTCGGTGATCCCGACGCGCACTGGATGCCGCCCAGTCATCAAGGCAGCGCGGGTTGGCGAACAGACGCTGCCTGCCGAATAGGCATGGGTGAATCGGCAGCTGCTCTTTGCCATCCGATCCAGTTGCGGCGTTTGGTGGTAGCTGCTGCCGTAGCATCCTAGATCCGCCCATCCCAGGTCATCGACCAGGATCAGAACGACATGCGGATACCGGTTCGCCGATTCCGCCAGAACGATCGATCGACTGGTAGCCAGCGTCCCCATGAGGACGATCACCAATACCGCCAGAGATCGCGCGATCATCGACTCACTCCTTCAAAAAAAGTCCTTTGGCATCCAGCCATATTCCGCAGCGGTCGCAGGCGAACGAACAGCTCAATTCGGCGTTGGAAATTGGAGTTGATCGAGCGACACCGAGTGCTTGAGGACTTCTTTCCCCTCGACGTCGATCACCTTCCAAGTGATGGAGATGGGATTTGCCTGCCAGTCGATTTCCATCATGCCGAAGTGGTTCTGTCTTACAGCCTCACCGATGCGATACTGATTCGGCTCGACCTTGAACCACGTTTCCGTGATGCCGCTGGCGGTCAGATCGTAGATGGGATAAATACCCTCTGGACTTCGTTTGGACAGCTCGGCCCAATGCACATCGCCCGAAACGAAGCAGACTCCAGATGCCTTGGTCTTGCGGATCAGGTCAAACATCATTTCTTGCTGCGCTGGATAGTTGGTCCACGATTCGTAGCCGTTGTACTCGTGCGAAAACTGGATCGAACTGGCGATCAGTCTCAGATCGGCTGGTTCCCGCAGTTGCTCTTCCAGCCACTGCCACTGGCGATCTCCCAGAAAGGTTTTCTCCGGGTTGGGGTCGGGGATGTAATCGTTCTTGAACTGCGGGTTGGGGTCGTTCTTGGGGCGGCGAATCAGTGGAGTTCGAAAGGTCCGCGTGTCGAGCAGAATCAGTTGCAGTCGCTTTCCATCCTGCTCGAAAAAATGAACGCCGTAGATGCCTGGATGGCTGCGTCTTGGGCTGTCGGCAGGGACGCGCCAAAAATCAAAAAAGATCGCCCGCGACTCTTCCTTCATCGGGTAGTCGATCCCCGCATCGTTCTCTCCATAGTCGTGATCGTCCCAGATCGAGACCACCGGCACGCTGGCTCGCAGACGCTGAAACTCCGGCTTGGCGCCCAGCAGATCGTACTTCGCCTGCAGCAGTTTCATGTCGCGCGTGTCGCCATAGATGTTGTCCCCCAGATAGATGAAGAGGTCTGGCTTGGCCTGGACCACCCGATCGAGCACAGGCTGCGGCTTGTTCTGATGACCGCAAGATCCAAAGGCGATACGGGTGGGAAGGGAGGTTGAACTAGGGACGGGCAGTACCTTCGGGTCAGCCTCCTGCCCCACCGCCACCGCCGATGGCATTAGCAACCCCATCCCAAGAATCCATCGACGCAGCATCGTTCTCATGGGCCCATGACTCCGCGACAAATGCACTGATCCGATCCTTTCTGGGCGCCATCCGTCCGCAGAAATCGGCTCGCAGATCCACCAGGATAGCCTCCCAGCGATTCTCCGTGGACTGGACAATGCCGTGTCAGAGCATGGAGGAATGCCGAAGTTTGCAAAAGCTGCGCGGCTAGTTGCCGAGACGAAAGGAGACATGCGCACGATGCAGATAGCCGACTGGAAGGGGGCTGGTGGTAGCAATCTGGGTGGCTGTGTTCAGGTCTGGTACGAAAACAAACCCACTGCCCCACGGCAAGTCGGTTAGCGAAAGATCTCTGTCTAGGCGCCATTCCTCTTCCATCTGCCAGCGAGCCTGAACCTCGGCGTCTGCGTCGATACCATAGCGAACGGGGCGAGCACCCAACTGCAGGAGGTGCCGCTTGGTCAGCGCGATGCCGTAGGGCTCCCAGTCCCACCGCTGCAGATGTCTCTGATAACAACGGGAGTCCAGAAGGTCTCGCAGTGGCTTAGCAGAAAAGGAGATCGATCGACTCCCGGATCGCTTGAGGTAACCGGTCGCCAGCAGCCTGCGGTCCTGGAGGATTCGGATCAGAGTCTCCAGCGGAGATGGAATCTCCCAACGATCCTGACACAGGATCTCATCGATGTGCTCTCCTAAGTTTTGCTGCGGCCATTGGCCAGGATTGGCTCGCGTGCAATGAACCAGCCAGTCAGATGCTCCTGGTGCGCGATGTGGCTTTTCTGGTAATGGAAAGATCGGGGCCGTCGCATGCCTCGCTTCGAACGAGCCGGAAGTGCGAATCGATCGATGGAGGCCGGTGGCGAACTGGGAGGCGGGGGCCGCTTGCCGATCCCAGCGATGGATCGTGTCGCGTAATTCGGGCAGAGTCTTCGTTCGCAACTGGAGCGCCCGTTCTGTTTGTCCTTTTGGCATGCAGTGGATCACTTCCATTGAGTCGACCAAGATGGCCATTAGTGAATCGATGGATGGGAAATCGAATCGATCCCCAATCGTCACCAACAGCTTGCGTTCCGAAGACTCTCTGCTGGGTTGAATGGCGCGACGGGGGCGACGGCAGTGGACCTCGACCAGACAGACCGCCACGCCACACCGCTGGGCTAGTTCGCACTGGTACTGGAGAACGGGACTGCTGGTTGGCACAAGAAGCGTTGCACGGCGCCTGCCGATCGACTCGATCGCCTGCCGCAGCCGAATCATCCAGCCATGCGCGAAAGGATCGGTGCGCGATCGATAGGAGCTGAAGATAGCTGCGGTTGGTTGGTTCCAGTCGATCTCGCCAAGATGTTCCACCGCGACCACACCGAAGCGAGTCCGAAGAATTGGCCACCAGGGTCGTTGCCATGGGGGCTGGTTGATGGGCTCTTTGGTGAGCCGGCAGCCAGTCTCTTCGTAGGCATCTGGCTCGGGTTCCCGTAACCAGGCCATCTCATCGCTCTGCTCATGGGCCGGCCTTAGACGCCCCGAGCAAAGGTCCTTCGTCGTTTGGGTGTACGGATCGAGCAATCCAATGTTGGTGCAGCCGAAGCGGTGGATCGATTCTTCCAACGATTGGGATGGGGGTGCCAGCATGGCTTCCGCTCCATGAATCGAGGAGGTACAGTCACCGGGCAAAGGATCGCTTCCAGATACCCAACGCTAGGCCCCAAACTCTCCTGACTGCTCCAGCACCCCCAAAAAAGCCGGGTCTGCTTGGAACCTTCGCCGAAGACAAAGCATCCTATATTTGAAACCTACTGCATCGTAGAAATGGGCGGGGCGAGACCAACTGTCCAGGGGGGCCGAACGCAGCGAAGCGGCAGGGATACAGGGGAAATCGACGGTTTTGCGATGAATCCGCCCTGCCCCAACCGGGTACTGGCGGTTGAATCGGATCGATTCCGGCGGTTTCAGTTGCATGGGGTCAATTCCGATTCCATAATTGATTTACTTGTCTGCCTGCTTTTCGTTGAAAGGGGCGCTATCAGCCATGCTACCGGGCCAGTCAACCAACCAGTCAATCCCATGCGTCGGCGGATTTCTCCGACGTGCTGTGATTGTTTTGGTGGGGCTCCTGGTGGGGTGGATGTCGTCGGATCTGCAGGCGGGATGTGCTCGTTTGGGGCACCAGGAAGAAGTTTTTCTTCGCCACATGCACCAGCGCGGCCACGGTGTGGTGCTCTTGGACATTCTCGCAGTAGCCGATTCAGGGCAGGCTTGGAGTGTGCGGTATGCTCCTGAGCCAGCCTGTAGGGGCGCACATTGCCGGGAGTCGAAGAATCTGCCGGTTCCGGAAATGGTGCCGCCGAATCAGACGGGTCCTCGTAAATTGCTAGGACATGCATTCTCTTTGCGGGATTCTTTTCCCGCAGGTTTCCCGGGCGAAGCTTGGAGCATCCCAGGCGACTTGGGATCGCCAGCGCGTCGGGTTTCGATCGATGTGCCGCCTCCAAGAGGCTGATCGTCGCTGGGAGTTCTGTTGCCGTTCGATATGGCCGAAGGGTTTTCCTTGGACTTATCGATCGGGGGCTCTCCAGCCGTTCTGATTCTTTCCCAAAAGTGAAACGAACGCCAGCCACGATGATGGCTGACTAGCCTCTGGAAAAGAGTCGGGAGCAACGGACGATCCAACGGAAGACATCGAGTTGTCGCCAAAGACTCTCGCAAATCTTCCGGATGGAATGTTGATGAAGCTGGCCGTCTGCCTGATGGCAAGAAGAAGTCGGCTGAATCAACTGCCAAGGGCGGAATCTTTTCCGCTCACAAGTTCCATCAATTCCATCGAAACAAGCAAAGGGACTAAAGCGATGCGTCGCCATACTTCGTATTCATTTTCGCGGTCGGGTTTCACCTTGGTCGAACTCCTGGTGGTGATCGCCATCATCGGTATTCTGGTAGGGCTGCTGCTGCCTGCCGTGCAGGCCGCGCGCGAGGCGGCTCGCCGGATGCAATGCAGCAATAACCTGAAGCAGATCGGACTGGCAATCCTTAACTACGAATCGACCTACAAGCGATTTCCTCCCGGAAACCTTGTGGGTGCTAATTTCACAGGCTTGAGCGTTCATGCTCGTTTGTTGCCGTTCCTGGAGCAGGCGAATCTTTACAACATGGTCGACCTGAATGCGGCCTACGATTCGCCGACCAACAACAATGCCAGATTGCAGACGGTGGCCACCTTTCAGTGCCCCTCGGATCCAACATCCAGGTTACCGATCGCTTTGGGTGGAACCAACAACTACTACGCCAACCAAGGGACCGGCCTTCTTTTTGGTGCCCCCCCCACCGATTCGTCCGACCCGAATTTTGGACAACCGGCGCAGAACGGTGTCTTTTTCCGAGACAGCAAAATCGGAACTCGCGATATCACCGACGGAATGTCGCAGACTGTTTGCTTTTCGGAAAAGCTGAAGGGAGATGGCAGCAACGGTTTGGCCACCCTGCGAACCGACATGTTCCGACCTGGAACGTTCCCCAGCACGGCGGATCAAGCCGTCGCCGACTGCAACGCATTCAACTTCCTTGATCTTTCGCGACAGGGAGTTTCCAACGTCGGTGCACCTTGGATCTGGGCCTACCATTCGTCGACTCTCTATCAGCACGTCGCTGGCCCGAATACTCGATCGTGCATGTTTCCTCCCGGACGGATCATGTCGACCGCATCTAGCCAGCACACCGGTGGCGTGCAGACGCTGCGCTGTGATGGTTCGGTCCAGTTCGTTGGCAATCCGATCGAATTGAGGATCTGGCGTGCCTACGGTACCCGAGCCGAAGCCGAAGTGATCAACGATACGGCGGCTGAGTAAGCCGCGATTGGACCGAGGCTGCGGCGGCTATCGCTCTAACGAATTCCCCTCCTTCGTCTGTTTGCTACAAGCAGGCGAAGGAGCGGCCGTTTGGGTTTCTCTTGGTATGCAATCCGCATTCCCTGGTCTCTTGAAGTCACCTTCGACGGTAGGCGACGCTCGCGATGGCTAGGGGAGCTTCGGACCGTTCGATGGATCTTGCTGCTGTCCTCCTCCCACCTGCCTGGTGCGCAGCTTGGCAAATCGGCATTGATATAGCAGCACCTGAGCAAACCTGTCTGTACTTGAACTCATTGGATCGATTCATGCACGCAGCAACTGCATTTGCGAAACCTTCTCCATTGTTCGCCTGGCCGATCGCGATGGCTTTTCTGTGGATGGCCACGATCGGCCTGCCTGGCTGTTCTCAGTCCTCTGGGGTGACAGGAGAAGCCGATTTGGCCTCCGGCCAGCGCTTGCTGGAAGGGGTGCTGGAAAAGTGGAAGCAAGGGGAAAAGATTGCTTCGAATGACCAAGTGGTGGTCGGCGACTACCAGTGGGAGGCGAATTGGCGTTTGGAGAAATACACGATCGAGTCGGGGGTCTCCTATTCTTCTGACTCGATGCTCTTTCCGGTCAAGCTACAGCTGGTGGACCCGAAGGGGAGCAGCAAAGAAGAGGCGGCTCAGTATGTCGTTGGGACGTCACCGAAAGTGACCGTCATTCGGCAGTAGGAGTGGATTGCCTTCAGGCTGTTGGGAGTGGCTTGCGATATCACAAAAACTGCAACCCGGAGCGACTCTCGGGGGAGAATTTCTGATGAAGCGATGGATGTTTTGGATTGTCGGCTGCTTGGTTCTGGCATCCGGCGACTGGTCGATGGCTCAGGAGCGTCAGCCCAAGCCGATTCCGGTCGATCGAGCGCAGGCGAAGCGAGCCTTGGAGGCACTGAAGGATCGCCAACCTCGCCTCCCGCTGGCTCCAGCGACAGAAGAGGAAAAGCAGAGTTGGGGGGTGCAAGCGATTGTCACCAATGGTCTCGCCAGGCGCCGCTATCTACCGGAGACCTGGTTTGCAGCGGATTTTGGTCAGGATCCTTTGATGCTGCTGGAGTATCCGCTGAAGACCAAGTGTTTCTGGGTGGTATCGCGAGCCAACAATTGCCAGTACTGCCTGGGGCATCAGGAGCACAAGCTGATGGCGATCGGCATGACCGATGCCCAGTTGGCCGGATTAGATGCTGGTGGTCCAGGTGAGGACGCGCGAACGCGGGCATGTCTTCAGGCTGCAAGGAAGATCACGTTGGAGCCTCATTTGTGGAGTGGATCGGATCTTGAATTGCTGCGCGAGCATATGACCGACGAACAGATCATCGAGATCGTCTACACAATCAGCATGTTCAACTCGGTCAATCGCTGGACCGATTCCCTGGGACTGCCACAGGATCGCGTTTTCCGAGGGGAGTCGCGTTCCTTCGTGACCGAGGATCTTTCTGAGGACCGCTTGCCATCCAAAATCATCCGGGGGATGCCGCAAGAACGCGAGGCGCTTCCCTCCTGGGATTCGAGTGCCGGCGGCAAGCCAGGATGGAAGATCCGTTTACCGGAGTCCCAGCGGGCTGGTCGCTCTTTGGGCCGGAAGGTCCAAGGTGACTGGGAGCGGGCGATGAGCCTATTTCCGGAAGTGGGAACCAAGCAGATGGTCAGCATCGAGTCGATTGTGGGGGGAGCCGACCTGTCGCCCGAGTTGGTGGCGAGGATTGGTTGGATCTGCGCGCGTCACAATCGCGCCGATGCCATGGCCAGATTTTGGTTGGCTCGATGGAACACGCTGGGGCAACCGAATGGGGAGTTGGAACGAGCAGAGGTGGCTAGATCGGACGATGCGGCGATCCGCCAGGTGGAACTGTTTGCGAAGCGGTTGACGGTGCAGCCACAGTCGATCGTCGATGAAGATATCGAAGCCCTGCGGGCACATTTCACCGATCGGCAGACTGCGCAGATCGTCTATGCCATCGGCGCCTGCAATCTGCTCGACCGGTTCACACGATGCCTTGGATTGGAGATGCTGCCAGACGCTTCCACCGACCCCTGATTGTTTGGTCTTGGTCCAATGTGTTGCTGTCCTTGCGACGTTAGACTGCGGCGGCTATCGCACAGCACCCCGCCATCGAACCCCATCGAATACCACCTGGAATCATGTCTTCAGAGCCTTGTGAATTGTTCTGGCGAGATGGAGGATGTCTTCCTGATCGTTGTAGAGGTGGCAACTGACGCGGATTAGGTATCTCCCTTGGAATTCGACAATCGGTACCTCGATGCGTCCCAGTTGCCAAAGTTGTTGCTGCAATTGACGGTGATCTCCGTCTGGCAGCCACACGGCAGCCATCATCGAATACCACTGGGGTGCATCGGGGACCAGAGCGGAAGTATTCAGCAGGTCCAAGAGCGTCTGGCGGGCGAATTGCGTTAGAGCGTGATTGCGATGGCGAACGGCATCGGGGTCCCGCTGCTGGAACCAATCGATGGCCGTTGGGATTGTCAGCAGGGGGCTGACGTCGCGAGTCCCAGTCCACACATAGTGGTCGCTCCAGTTCTCCACTCTTCGAGGCTTCAGGCGTCCCCAGGAGAGGCAAAGCGGCTTGTCCAGCGCATCATGCCAACGGGGTTTGGCGTAGAGAAATCCGCTGCCCAGAGGGGCGCTAAGCCATTTGTGGCAGCTGGCCAGATAGAAATCGCAGTCCAGCTGTCGCAGGGAAAGCGGGACCTGCAACGGAGCGTGGGGACCGTCGATGGCCAGCGGAACCCCGAGGTTGGTAGCTTCTCTGGCCAGCTGTTCAACCGGGAGAGTGATGGCAGTTGGCGAAGTGATATGGCTGGCGATCCAGAGGGCGGTGTGCGGTGTGTGGGAACGTCGATACGCATCGACCACTTGCATGGGGTCGGCCAGGGGGAGTTCCAACTGGGCATCGATGACTGAAGCGCCCACTTCCTGGCATCTTCGCTCCCAGATGCTTCGTACCACTCCATATTCGTGAGGATTGAGCAACACTTGCTGGCCTGGCTTCAGTGGGAAGCTGTAGGCAAGTTGATTCATCGCCTGAGTCGCATTTTCGAAAAAGGCTAGGCAGTTGGAATCGCAGTCGATCCATCGGGCTAATTGATGCTGCGCATCGAACCAGGCGGGTTCCATCTGTCGAAGATAGAAGTCCATAGGCTGCTGGGCGCAGGCTTGCTGCCAGGATCGCTGAGCTTCCCAGACCTCTCGTGGGGGTGGTCCGAAGGAGCCATGATTCAAGTAGGTCGTGTCATCGCGCAGCAACCACTGCGAACGATCGGCATGGGTGGTCGGAGAGTTCATGAATCGTGCTGCATGGTGGATTTCTTCAGTCACCCGAGTCGGTCTTCAGCTTGGCATGTTCCGGAAACGCTATTCTAATGGCGGCGGGAACGATGCGATGGAAGGTCATGTGGGGAAAAACGATGGACTTGAATGCTCAGGCGGAATCGCTATGCCGCAGTGCTCTGGCTGATCCGGACGAACTGAGGATCGCCGCGCACCAGACCTCCAGCGGGGCTACCGTGATTGATTTCGGGGTCGAGGTGGTTGGTGGTTTGGAGGCGGGAAGAATTCTAGCGGAGATCTGCACCGGGGGAGCTGCGGAGGTGACCTTGTTACCACCACAACGGGAGCTGGGACCGTGGCCGATGGTGCAGGTTCGTTCCGATGAGCCGGTGGCGGCCTTCATGGGGGCGCAGTACGCAGGCTGGCCGATTCAGCATGGCAAATTCTACGCCATGGGATCTGGCCCGATGCGGCAACGGCGCGGCGAGGAGTCTGTTCTAGATCGCTGTGAACTGGTTCAGGCGGGGGATCGCGCGGTGGGGGTGTTGGAGTGCGATCGGCTCCCGGAAGACGCAATCTGTGTGGCGATTGCCGAAGCTTGCAAAGTCCCGGTCGAAAGACTGACACTCTGCGTGGCACCGACTCGTTCGATCGCCGGTTGCGTTCAGGTCGTGGCGCGAAGCGTGGAAACATGCCTCCATAAGATGTTCGAACTGGGGGTCGATCTTTCGATCGTTCGAAGCGGCATGGGGGTGGCACCGCTGCCTCCGGTGCGCACCGATTTCGCCGAGGGGATCGGCGTCACCAATGACGCGATCCTCTATGGAGGTCAGGTAGCCCTGTGGGTCGACGCCGAGGACGCGCAAGTGCAGGAGCATGTCGAAGCGATTCCCAGTCGATCCTCGCGGGACTGGGGCAAGCCGTTCGCCGAGGTTTTCCGCGGCTACAAGTACGATTTTTATCTGGTAGACAAGGGACTGTTTTCTCCCGCCGAGGTGATGATCAGCAATCTCCGCAGCGGGCGGTGCTGGCGGTCGGGGGAACTTCGTCCCGACATGATCACCAAGTCGTTTTTGGGAACTTCGTGAGTGGCTGCACTGCAGACGATCGCCCTGCTTGGGAACCCCTACGGCTGGTACGCTCGCGACCTGGCGCGCGCTGCGAAGTTGCGCGGGATCGAGCTGCTTCCGATCTCGTTCGAACATCTGGAGACGTCGCTCAGAGATGCTAGATCTTCGGCTTCGGGACCCCCTGCAGCCTCCAGCCGTACCACACCCGATCTAGAGCGCCAGATCCCGCTGGATCCTAGCGTGCCTGGATGTCCCGATCTTCTGCTGGTCCGATCGATGCCGATGGGATCGCTAGAGCAGGTGATCTTCCGAGTCAACGCGCTCCATCAGATGGCTAGTCACGGACTGCTGGTGGTCAATTCAGCTCGATCGCTGGAGATCGCCATCGACAAGTGGCTGACGCTACGCCTGCTTCAGGAGAAAGGACTTCCGATTCCCACCACCCTTTGCTGTCAGACCCGTCGACAGGCGATGGCGGGATGGGAATTCCTTGGGAGACGCTGCGTGGTCAAGCCGGTTTTTGGCAGTGAGGGGCGAGGGATCATTCGCGTGGAGGATCCCGATATCGCATGGCGGGTTTTCGGAGCGATCGAGCAGACTCGCAGTCTGATCTACTTGCAGCAGTTCCTGGAATCCCCAGGTTACGATCTCCGTCTGCTGGTGATCGATGGCCAAGTCCACTCGGTTCGCCGGATGGGGGTGGGTGGCGACTGGCGCAATAACCTTTCCCGGGGCGGCACGGCCGAACCTTGGGAGGCATCCCAAGGGGAGAGGCAACTTGCGATCGAAGCGGCTTCGGTGATCGGCGCTTCGCTGGCCGGAGTCGATCTGCTGCCAACGGAACAGGGGCCGGTGCTGCTGGAGATCAACGGCATTCCAGGCTGGAAGGGAACTGCAAAAGCCCTATCGCGCGATCTGTCGCTGGACGTGATCGATGCCCTGATCGCCATGCATGCCCGTCATCGCAACCCGAGGGCGATGAAGAATCTTCATAGCCAATAGAAAGCATGACACGCGGATCGGTGATCGCAAGGAAACGATCGCAACACCAAGTCAAGTAAGTTTCCCGAAGGCTTTTGGCTACGCCGGACCAGTTGGCTCATGGCTGCGAAGCCGGTTACCCAGTCGGCGCTAGCAGAGCTTATCGACTCGCAGCGGCCTTCGTTGGGTTTGATCGTAATGGTCGACGATGATCCTGTAGGCTTCCTCGGGGTCATCGGTGAAATGAACGAATTGGCGATAATCTTCCGGCTTCAGCAGGGCCTGGAGAACACGATCGACCGGAATGGTTTTTCGCCAGTACTGCGTGTGGAGAAAGATCATAGGACTGAAGGAACCGAAAGATCGGTAGTGGTTCTGAGCGCAGTCCTGAAAGATCTCCTGGACGGTGCCGGCGCTTCCAGGAGCGAACAGGACCCCTTCGTGTGCGATCTCCAGTAGACCTTCTTCGCGAAGCGAGTTTTGAAAGTATTTCGCCAGATGGCTGGCGATGGGGGTCGAAGGTTCGTGGCCATAGTGCCAAGTCGGGATGGCAAGGGACACCCCTTTGCACCCCAGTTCCTGTTGGATCTGGAAGGCAGGAGCAAGCCATCGGCCTTTGGCTTCCAGCGTCTCGGGGTGGAAGTTTCCTTTTTCATCGATCAATGGATGGCCGGTGTGTGGGAATTCGGCGAATTGTTCCAGCAGATGGAACGACTTGGTCAGCCAGTTGTCCGACTCTCCCGAGGAAGAGGCACCTAGATGAGCCGCTTCCATGGCGCCGGGTCCGCCGCCCGTCGCGACCACGAAACCTTTCTGCGTGAAGCGGCGGGAGAGGCCTGCGACGAAATGGTACATCGAGTCGTTGCGGGCTAGGCGATGGCCGCCCATGATCGCCACACAGGGGCGATCCTTCAGCAGCGCATTGCGATGCAAAGTGAGAGAATGGTCATGGAGGGCCTGCATCATGCTGGAAAAACTGCTCGACGGGCGCCGCGAATCCCGCTCGATCTGGTAGTGCCGGTAGATTTGCAGATCGAGCGTATCGGCGAGGGAGGTGGGGTGCAGTGGGTCGAAGCCCTGGTAGAGTTGTCGAGGGTCGTAGAGACCTTCGCGAAGCGGCTGATAAGGAATGTCGATCCCGGTCATGTTGAATTGGGTGCCTTAGGAGGACGGGTGTAAACGGAACGCTCCAAAAATCGTACCTACTTTGTACCTTTGCGAAAGGAAGGTCCTTCGGACAATTCTGTGGGTCGCTCGGTCTGCCCATCGACTCTAGGATCGAAGATTTCCACAAGATTAGTGCCACGAGATTCCCGTATCACAAAAGATGCGATCTGGTGACTTGTTAAAGGAAACTCGATCCGGATGCCTTGAATCTCATCGCTA
>Ga0315902_10003058_pt1 | contig 25388 bp, 21 predicted proteins | sample LakEriMetagenome_9_FD_203523 | JGI IMG/M metagenome (GOLD analysis project Ga0315902, IMG submission 203523) | Freshwater fungal communities from buoy surface, Lake Erie, Ohio, United States - Buoy 12 MA117 | ecosystem: Environmental > Aquatic > Freshwater > Lake > Lake biofilm | place: USA... | reverse complement strand
AAATATCCGTTTGAATAATTCTTTTTCGGATCATAATCCGGATTTTTAAATCCTCCTTCGGCATGGTGTACTTCCAGTAGGTTTTTATTGACTGAAATCCAGGGAGAGCCGCCTCTCCATTCTGTAACTTCTTCATTTTTTTTGATCAGTTCTAATATAAGATCCCAATTATTTTTTTGAAGTGTTTCGGCCAAATTATTCTTTATACGATTCGCTTCATTATCGGGAGTGAACCGGTAGCCTGAATCATATTTACACTGATCTATGTATTTATCTTTAAGCAATTCGGTTTTTTCCCAGATAGGTTTAGTTTGTAAGTATCTGAAAATATGGTTAACCGGAGAAATGATCTGCTCTGTTGCGATAATTTCATCCAACGTCTGATGAAAGTGAATATCTTCTTTAGGTATAGTATTTTTAAAAGATCTGATAAACGAATAAAGATTTAAACTGTCCGGATGAGGATGCAAATTCAGATAATTAAATAAACTGTTCTGATAGGAATCGGGCTGTTTTACTTGCAGGATATTTTTACGGTAAAACTGTCTTTCTTTTTTTGTAATGACAAAAAGTTGCTGACAAAAGCCAAATTCCTGTTCCGTAAAATAACTTTTTCGTTGATGAAGTATTTTATTAACTGCTGCAAGAATATTTTTACTTTCCTTCGTTTGATTGATTTTATCATCAAACACCTCTCTGAAATCAGCCTGCTGCAAAAATCCGATATCACGAAATGGTCTCAAATATTTACCCCATATTCCATAAATACGCTGATTGGAAAGAATATTATCTTCTGGAGTATTGGAAACCGAAATACGCGTCTTCTCAGAAAGACGTTTTCTGACTGCTTCGATACCGTTAAATCCGCCTTTGGCTACCGGTGACAAATATCTTGCATAAGCCATTAACTGTTCAAAGCGGAGAAAAAAACTGATAAACTGAGCATCCGGCTCTCTTTCATAAAAGTAATGAGCAAGGCATAGCACCTGAAAGTCGTGCACATTTGAAGAGACAGTGGAAAGGTATGGGAGTAGTTTTTTACCCTGTTGTTGCCACAAAACCTGTAAAGCCAGTGGATCACGCGAACCCTTTACCTGGTAATCAGGGTCTTCTTTGGTAAAAAAATAAAAATGCTGTGGTTTAGCCATCGGTATACAGGCATGTTATCGCGCAAATTATTGTATTCTCACGACAAGCTATAGAGTTTTTAAAATCTGGTTTAATTGACTAATTGATGGTTAGGTGCAGTCTACATCCCAGTCGTACTGTGCGAGGATGGGAGAATTCTTAAGTGCGGCAATCAAATATTTAAGCTCATTAGTAGAAATAAATATTTTTCTGTTAATCGCTGTAGGAGTATCAGAATTAAATTGGTGAGTCTCTGTAATTTCCATTTCAACACCTGAAAGTATCACGAATGTATCAAGAGAGTCCATATGCTTCATTTGTGATATAGCAACGCTTGTTTCTCTTTTAATCAGTGAAAAATCACTGGCAGATACTATTTGAGAATAATGTATGTTATAGTCATAACCGCAATGCTCGCATTTACCTTCCCATCCTGAATTCCAGGGCGGAGAACTCATACATTTTGTAAATTCATTTTTCGTGTCAAAATTATTATTCCTTACTTCCTTGCCACATTTGTAACAAACAGGTGGAATTGAAGCGCGTGGATTGGGTTTTAAAAAGGAATTGAAATTTTTTTCTGACATATTGATTGATTTTTTCCTTGAAATTATTTATTTAATTATAAATGATTAACCAGGTAAACAGCTGCTACTATTCGATTTTTCTTTATTATCATTCATAATAAAAAACAATCAAGCTTGCCGCGTTGGATATATGAACAAAGCCCTCAAAGCCTCTTCTTTTTTCTGGTTCACCATTAGCATTAAACACTCTAAATATATTGTCACAACCGGCATCATGGTTGATGATATAATGAGCCTGCAAACCATCATTTGATTTCAAAAATTTCAAAGCTATTTTTGTTGCGTCTCGTAAAGTTTCCGGACCATTCAAATTTAAAATATAATTAGAAAACAAACCATCTTGATCAACTCCGCCAATTAAAAAACGCCTATCTCTAATTTCTTTAGCAGCATTTTCATAAACCAATAAACTATCATTTTGAGCCAGTAAATGGCACTGAAAGGCAGAAATATTATTTTCAGAAGCCCACTTAATAAATAAAGACCGATCAAATGCATTTCTGAGTTCAAATTTAACAAGAACCCCGTCTTTGTCTTTAATTTGTAAAAAAGGATTTTCTAAATTAAAAAGTTTGATTTCATCATTTTGAATAACTGCCAGTCCTCCTAAATTTTCGGAGATACTCGAATTTATTATTTCTCCGTTATCGATTGTAAGCCCCACTTGATGAGCATATAAACTTGCACAATCGGTAATATACCCCGCGCTCATATATGCTATAATGTTTTTATTTTTTGCCCACGACTCATATCTTAAGTAGCTCGATAATCCTGATTTATCTTTTACTGAAAAATATTTGACTTTTATCCTATTGTTTTGGTGAATCATTTTTACAACAGAATATGTTTTGCCGTTAATGTTGGTTGAAAATATCTCAACTTGATCTTCATTATATTGCGCATAAAGACTTACATTATTAATGACAAGAAATAAAAAGAGAAAAATAGCATTTCTCATATTTTAAAATTTAAAGATTAGAGCGATTTAATTATCAGACTCTTTTATTCACTTTTTAAAATAAACCATTTAAAAATGAATTCATTTAAAGAAGTCGGGATTTAAAATAAAGCTATGGCTGAATTAAAATAAAATAATAATTTATTTTTCAGAATAGATTGATTCTAAATTTTTTATGCCGGCAAACCGCATCAATACCCCTCCGGCTTTACAAAACCTGCAGTTAGCGCAGCAGCTTTTTTTGTAAAATGAATCAGCTCCGGCTCACTCCAATATCTTCCAACTATCTGTACGCCGATCGGTAACCCTTCTTTTCCAATACCAAGAGGAATGGTGATCGAAGGATTTCCCGATGCATTGAAACAAGCTACATAAGGCCACACGTATTTGAGATAAATCATTTCCTTTCCATCATAACTCAGTTTGTCACCTGTTTTACATCTTTTATATGCAGGACCGAAAGCTACCGGACAAATTAGAAAATCATACTGATCAAAAAACTCTTCCCACCTCCTTGTCATCTTGCTTTGTTGCATCATCACTTCTCCGTAATGATTCGCATTCATTTTAAATGCTTCCGTTAAAGGTTTAGTCAGATAAGGCAAATCTGACTTTGATCCTTTTAAAACACCATTGTAAAGTTGCATTTTGATGATCTGCCGAACAATCCACGGTGTTCCCTGGGCAATGACATAAGGAAAGATCCCCATATAAGTCTTTAACGACTCTTCATGCAATGAATTATCTGGCAGGTTTTTCTCAACCCGGCAACCTGCCCCTTTTAATTGTTCGGCAAATACTTTGATTGCCTCACTGATCTGAGCGCTGGTTTCAAATCCGGGCCATCCGTCTGTCCAGGCAATTTTATATTCCTGCAAGGAATTTTTCTCAGGTTGTTTCCATTTTATGTCTGGAATTGCTCTGTCGCTCTTATGCGGACCAACAATTATTTTCCATAGTAATTCAAGGTCCTCAATATTTCTCGCTAAGGGTCCGGCCTGAGCCATATGGACAATCATCGATTTTGAATTTTTTGGCAAAGGGATATTGCCATGAAGCGGAACTGTTTTTTCAGTAGGTTTCAATCCATAAAGACCGCAAAAACTTGCGGGCACACGTACAGAACCTCCGAAGTCGCCACCCAGCTCAAGCGGTGTGAAGCCGGCTGCCAAAGCAGCAGCACCACCTCCCGTACTTCCTCCCGGAGTATATTCAAGGTTGTAAGGATTTTTCCCTTCAGGATAAATGTCTCCGTTAACCTGATAATCGGTCAGATTTTTAGGCACATTGGTCTGCCCAAGTATAATGGCGCCGCTTTTTTTGATACGCTCAACAACAACGGCGTCTTCGGGAGCAACAAAATCTTTTAACATTTTAAAATTAGTATTGCTGTTTTTCCCTCTGATCCAAAACTGCTCCTTAATAGAGACAGGAACTCCATGTAAGGGCCCTCTGAATTTACCTTCACTTGCTTCCTGATCGCAGCTTGCTGCTTCCTGCAAGGCTTCCTCTTCAAATACGGAAATAAAAGCATTCAGTTTGTGATTGTGATTACGGATATGTTCCAGATGTTCTTTCACAATATCGGTACTCGTGACCTTGCGTTCTCTAATTAATGTAGCCAGTTCTATGGCGGACTTGTATATGTATTGCATTTTTTATTAAATATTTATTTGATTGTGAAAGAGATGCGCTGAATTAAGCTTGTTTTTTTGAGATATAAATCAAGTTAATAAAAGTATTCTGAATAACGATCTTACTGACCCAATAAAATTACTGGTACTTTTTTTAAATTTTTAAAATTTAAATGATCGGCTTGTTATAAATGGCAAACAAAAAAAAGGCAGCCAATTGGCTGCCTTTAGAAACCGCTTGATAGAATTTTTATTCCGCCGTTTTCGGACTTATCGTCGTCTTGATTTCTGTGATACTTGTTATAGGAAAACCTCCTTTGGTTGCATGCTCCCTTAATAAATCTTCGGTTTCTTTTGACTTCAAACTTGTTGGCTTAGACAAAGGATATAGCAACTATGGAAAAGCAGGATGACAGCGAAAAAGAGTGTTTTGACGTTAATAAATAAATGTTTAAATGATCTATTAATAAGGAGAAATTAAAGAATTCAATTTGAATGATATTTTTTTTATTTTAAGTCATTGTTTGTCATCTTAAAACTGCAACCTGTCAACGATTTACAAATATTTAATATCTTTCGACGGATATTTGATCCGGTAAAAGTTAATGTTCTTAGCTGATCTGTATATTCATTTTATATGTGATGATTAGACTAGTTATCATAAATTTATTAAGATATATTTTTCTTGGTATATTCTGGATATTTGCATTTACTTTCCCGTTAGTATTTATTTATTGTATAAGATTCACTGTATATGTTTATAATACCTACTTTAATTCATACGAAGGATGGGCAAAAGCCGGAGTCATAATTTTACATATATTGAGTTGTTTAATTGGTTACCTTATTATTATCGGAAGTACAAGTTTAATGGGTGAGTTTTCAGAATCATTAAAAAAATATCTGAAAAAATAGATAAGCTTATGAAATATCTGATTTATGTAGTATGTTCCTTGATCATTCTTTTCACTAATTGCAAATCAAAAGCGAAAAGAGAAAGAGAAAAAGAAAATAAATCTGTTAAAAATAAAATCACTAACGATTTTAATTCTGAATTAATTGAAATCTTTGATAGCTCTTTTTCAATTTCATCTGATTCCTCTTTTGTAAAATACCAGGAAGAATCCTATTTCATTTCTTATGAGTCTTTTGTAACAAGTGAATTTTATGAACAAAGTACGAGTCAGAGTATTATTTTTTCTGAAATTAAAGGAGATAAGATAATGATCAGCAAGGAAACTCCTGTTAAATTAATTGCCAGAGACATCTATCCAATTCGTATTCATCATAATATAAATACATCTTCTTCAGACTATCATCCGTCTATCTCTCCTGACGGAAAGCTTCTTTTCTTTACAGGAATGGACCGTACCGGTTACTTTGATAATAAAATAGATTTTACCAAAACCAAAAATGCAGGAGGAGAAGACATATTTGTATCTGTACAAAAAAGCGGCATATGGCAGGAAGCGGCAGCACTTAAGAATGTCAATACAAACGGACACGAGGCCGTTACGCAGTGTTTGTCAAATGGCGACCTGATGCTTTCAGGCAACTTTCCGGAAAATATGGGCCCGGATGAAAACAGCAACGGGTCAAACACTTGTGATCTCTTTATGGCTGTTAAAAACAAAAACTATCAGCTATTTCACTTTGATGAACCCGTGAACTCAATTTACTCTGAACTGGATGGCTATTTATCTCCTGACGGAAAATTCATTCTTTTTTGTTCTGACCGGCCTAATCCAAACAGCAAATACCATAAGAAAGGTTGGCTGTGGAATGAAAGTTACTGGGGAAACACCGATATCTATGTATCCTTCAAAGAAGGAGACAGCTGGTCTGCTCCCAAACAATTGGCAAGCGGCATTAATACCGATTTCACAGAAAGAACGCCCTGGCTTAGTTATGACGGTCTTACTCTCTTCTTTAGTTCAAATGGATATAATCAGGATAAAAAGGATCTGGATATTTATTTTTTTACGCGTAAAAGTAAAAATGACTGGGATAACTGGGAAGGACCCTATGAGATAACACATCTTAACGGGCCAACCGATGACTGGGGTTACCAGGAAGATATGTCAGGAAATGGTTTTTTTGCACGGGCAGTTAAACTTGGATATACACCAACTAAAAAGGCAAAAGACGGAACAGGCTTTGTTTTTGAAACAAATTTCAGAAGCGGATATGAAATCTACGGATTGCAATCTGCCAGTTTCCAAAAAGATGAACAGACAGAAATATTTACTGTCAACAGAAATAATGTTGCAATCACTCTGCCGGATATATTATTTGATGTAGACTCCTACGAACTTAGTCAGGCTTTTAAAGAATTTAAAAACACGATCATGGATTATATTAAGATCAATAATCCAAAAATCATTCTGATCGAAGGACATACTGATAGTGACGGAAAGGAAACCCATAACAATACCTTATCACTCAACAGGGCTATTTCAGTAAAGAAGTTCATTGAAAGTGAAATGCCCGGGCTGAATATAAAATGTGAGGGCAAGGGAAGCAGGGAACCGGTTGCTTCCAACGCAAACGCAGATGGGAAAAGAAAAAACAGAAGGGTAGAGATTTCGTTTGAATAAACGATTTGTATGTCTCATAAAAAAATTAAACCTTTCTTAAAAAGATTAATCTTCTTTTATAGGAAAAATAATAGAAGCGAGTATTGAAATAAGAAGCACCCCTCCCACTACAGCTAAAGAAAGAGGTGAGCTGATGTGATAAAAAGGAGCTACTACCATCTTCATGCCTATAAAGGCTAAAATAATTGCCAATCCATACTTTAAACGGGAAAACATATGTATGAAATTGGCTAATAAAAAATACAATGAACGTAAACCAAGAATCGCAAAAATATTAGATGTATAAAGAATAAACGGATCATCCGGAGCAATTGCAAATATTGCCGGAATAGAATCAACCGCAAATAAAAGATCTGTAAATTCTATAACACCTACTACAACAAGAAGCGGAGTTGCCACCTTGCGACCGTTTTCAATTGTAAAAAAACGATCCTTATCAAATTCCTTACTTACTGTAAAAAGTCTGTGTACAAATTTGGCACCGGGACTTTTGCTAAAATCTTTTTCTTCATCATCATCTTCATCAACAAACCAAGACTTAATACCTGCATAAATTAAGAAAGCTCCGAATAATGTTAACACAAGGTTGACAGATACACTTTTACCAAAAAGATTCATTTCGGGCAAATAAGTAACATTAATAATACCTACGCCGGAGAAAATAAAAACTGCGCGCATAACCAATGCGCCAATAATACCCCAGAATAAAACTTTATGATGATATTCACGCGGCACATTAAAAAATCCAAAAACTAAAATGAAAACAAATAAATTGTCAACAGAAAGTGCTTTTTCAATCCAGTAAGCTGACTGAAATTGAGTGAACTTCTCAATCCCTGATGTTTCGCTGGTACTGATATAGACAAAAACACTAAACAGCATAGATATGCCGATCCATACTAATGACCATATAGCAGCTTCTTTATTGCTAATTACATGACTTTTTTTATTAAATATCCCGAGATCTAATAAAAGCATGATAATTACAATAACAGAAAATGCAGCAATTACACCTGGATGATTAATTAAATTTTCCATTTTAGTTTACAGTTTAATCGGTATGGAACGTGTTTTTCAAATATAATTCAATTGTATTTAAATTGGCAGCATAATCAGAGTGAAGATGATAGTCATTATGCAGGCTGGCATTGTAAAACTTTTCTAATTGATCATACTTTCTGGTTTTTTTTACCAAGCTTAAGAATTCATCCAGAGATTCTGCGTTAAAGGTCAACACCCTTTTAACATATCTCGTAGTTAAGGCAAAATCTTCCTCGAAGAATAAATTGATAATTTTTTGTGAGGTATTAACCTCATAATAATTTAGCACATTTTCAATTTGAGGTTTTATCTTTTGATTGCATAATTCGGCAAAATAACTGAAGTAGACCCTGTTCTCAACTCCTGATTTAATTAAAACCTGTTCGATAACAGCCTGATGGGCTCCTGTTATAGAAATATCATCTATAAATAAAAGTGTTCTGTCCGGTTTTGGTGTCTGATCAAAAATATAAACGTCATTCTGAATTAATTTCAACCTGTTTTCTAAACTCAATTCACCATAATCCTGTGAATACGTTTGACTTCTGTTGATTTTTGATTTAGTATAGGTTATATCTCGTTTTGCCGACTCCGATGTAGTTAACAGGTTTATAACTTCCTGAGCCATTATACCTGAAGCGGTTGGAATATACTTGTAAGGACTCGGGAAAATAATTACCTCGCCGCTAATGCAATCCTGCCGGAATAACTCATTTATATATTCAAAATACTGACGGGCAAATTTTTCAGCAATGGATCTTTTACCAAATTTGAATAAACTATATTCATGAGGTGAAAAAGGAAATTCATTTTCATGATATATTTTATGAACAGAATATTTAGGATAAGCCAGTTTCAAAATATTATATTAATAGTGCATGAAATCCAAAATCCAAAGCTCCGTATAAATCAGCCTTCTCGTTGTCGCCGATATGTAATATTTCTTCTCTTGTTATTTCTTTTGTCTTACCAAGAATAATACTGTAAGTTAAAACCTCCTGAAATATTACCGGAGTCGGCTTGCCGTATCCGACTCTGTCTGAAAATATAAAGAAAGAAAAATAATCGGATATTTTAAGTTTTTGCATGGCTGCTTCAATTAGTATTCCCGGTATATATGCCGTATTGCTTAGAATGGAACAAGAGAGTCCATTAGATTTTAATTCAGAAAGTGTTACTGATACCCCGGGGCGAATTAAAGGAAGAAACTCGATAAATAAACTCAGGCACTTTTGGTATAACTCTTCGTTTTTATCAGTAATGCCTATCTTTTGTAACACCTGATTAAATAAAGAAAATGACGTCTCTTTTACAGAAGCCTTAGACATCATATGCTGATTATGAGTATGCGCAACAGTATCAAAAGCCTCCTTAATAACAGGCATCTCCTTCCCTGAAATTTTAGCAAGAATGCTGTTTCTGTTATTCTTAAACTCCTGATTTGAATCACATATTGTACCCCAAAAATCAAAAGAAACATGTTTGATGCTCTTGTCTTGACAAAGTGAACGAATTAAATGTAAGTCCAATGTTTGATTAGATTAAATATGAATTTTTAAAAAACGCCACTGAACCAGTCAAAACAGACAGCTTCAAGAAATCACAGATCCTGATCATTATTTATATAGCACCGCGTTCAACTACACTCAAGAATGACGAGAAATTAGAAAAATGGCTGCGATAAAAATTTGAGAGTGTAAATTATTCCCTTTCTGTTGCAATTATTTTCCGTATAATATTTCATTAACCTTCGCCTGAATTACATCATAGTCTGCTCCCAGTGCACGTTTTCTGTAAGCTCCATTACCAAAACCACCATATATTACCTGTCTTACTTTTTGTTCAATTGTTCCCTGTGTGTTTCTTTCAGATTTTGGAGAAATAGCATTAGTGGAAGATGCCCCTGAATTATTGTCGGAACTCGACGAAGTAGAGGATGAACCTGAATTATTGTCGGAACTCGAAGATGCATTTGAAGAATTTTTTTCAGGATTACTTGCCGAAGCAGTACCCTGCTCAGATGTTGTTACTGAAACTGGTTTTTCGTTTGATGACGCAGCTGGATTATCAGAATTGTTTTCAGCGGAACCCGTAGTTGCATTTTCTCCTTCAGGAGCAGGAGGCACACTAGCTGAAGATGTGTCTGAAGAAGTCTGTGCTGCTGTATTTGTATTCTCACCTCCTCCTTGTTGAGTCAAAAACCAAATTAACCCTACAATTAATACTGCTGCACCGGCTAATAATAATGATTTATTTGATTTTTTTTCCGACTTAGGCGCTTCCGTAGATGTTTCTTTATCGGCGTTATTTTTCTTTAACGATTCAGTTTGACTTGATTTAGTTTCTGGTTGTGTAGAAACACTTTTGTTATCTGAAGATGGTAAGGGATCCTTTTTTAAATTAATAGAACCGGTGCTCTTTTCCGAATCTGATTCCTTCTTCTCAAGATTGACAGAAGGTTTTACCGGTTGCTTTCCTAAATTGATCGAGCTGGTCTTTTTTGGTTCATTACCTGATCCATCATTTGATGAATTATCATTGTTTTTTTCAAGGTTCAGTGCCATAATGTTAGTTTTATATTTTTTGTATTTAAAGAAACCCTTTTCGATTTCACAATTATTAGGTAAAAATTTCAATTAGTTTTTCAAGACTACCGGTATATCCTACACCTGAAGCTAAAAACTCCCAAGATGCCCCAACCCTTACAAATCTTCCGAATTCAAGTGCATCTTCGTTTGAAAACTGTTCTTTTAGGTTATATCTAAACATTTCTAAACCTGTTTCATTATCTATAACCCTAATATAACAATCATTTACCATGCCGAAATTTAAATCAAGTGTTCTTCTGTCTTTTTTGGTATCATTTGGATATTTGGTTATTGAAACGGTAATGACAATTTCAGAAATCCCCTCCCATACTTTGTCAAAATATATAATCATATCCTCATCATCTTCTCCATCACTTTCCGTTCCGTCCACAGCATCCAACGCTCCCATAACAGATGAATCACCTGAGTAGGGACGGCCTTCGTGTGTTTTAAGCTCTGAACCGTAAAAAACAACAAAATCTTCTCTTGGGCTATTGCCTTCCATAGGGACTTTGCCTTCAGGAGTTATTAAAAAAGCACTGACATCAAGATCGAAATTGGGTCCGCCGGGTTTTTCATTTGGATCCCAGCCTAGGCCAACTCTAGCTGTTTTCAAACTAGGGGCCTGTTTTGCTAAATTAAACCGCCCTCCTTTATTTAAATTTAAAGCCATTTGATTGGTCTCCTATTAAATGTACTTTTTAGTTAAAGATGCCTAATGCAGCTTCCAATCCTCCAACATAAGGCTCACCCAAAGCCTCGAATATCCACTCACTTCCGTTTCTGTAACATCGGCCAATATTAAGCGTATCTGCATTTGCAAAAGATTCTGCTAACGTATACTGACAAAGAATCTGATTTGTATCGGCGTTGTAAATTCTTACACTTGCATTCGCAACGTTTGAAAAATTAAAGCCTGTTGCGGCATTGTTGATACTTATAGTAAAATATATCTGAGAAATATGAGCAGATACACGTCCCAATGAAATATCAATTGTTTCATCATCGCCTTCGCCGGCTCCTGTCCTGTTATCACCATTGTGTACGACCGATCCGTCAGAGCTTCTTAAGTTATTATAAAAAACGAAGCACCCTTCATCGGGTATCTTACCATTATCACCGAGCATAAAAACTGAAACGTCGCAATCAGGAGCTTCACCGTTTATAATGTGCTCATCCCAACTTAGGCCTGCTCTTATATTTGAGAGTGAAGGGGCAGATTTCGATAAATTAAACGGCTTCTTTTTTTCAAGACTGATCATTTTATTTTGGATTTGTATTATGAATATAAAGATAAAGCAACTTCAAGTCCGCCGGTATAATCCTGACCCATCGCCTCAAATTCCCACTCCTGACCATTACGGTAACATCTACCAATATTCAGTGTGTCCGAATTGGGGAAGGATTCTGCAAGTTTATACTGACAAATAATTTGATTATTGGCACTATTATAAACCCGAACACTTGCGTTGGTGACAGTTGAAAAATTAAATCCTGAAGAAGAATTATTGATACTTATAGTAAAAATCATTTGAAGAATCGATGGGGAAACAGCAGATAGATTAATGTCGATCACTTCATCATCGCCTTCACCTGCTCCACTACGATTATCTCCGCTATGACGTACTGCACCATCTCCGCTAACTAAATTATTATAGAAAACCAAGTATTGTTCTCCTGGAATTTTTCCGTTCTGATCAAGCAAGAATACAGAAACATCGCAGTCGGGTGACTGTCCATTAATAGAAACCTGATCCCAGCTCAAGCCAACACGTATATTCGTTAATGAAGGTGCGGCTTTAACTAAATTAATTGATTGTTTTTTTTGAAGATTTATCATTGATTTATTTTTTTAAGAAATTCGTCAGCTGCACGAACAGCTTCATTTACATCTTGAAAAACAGGATTATTAACAAGCCTGATCCCCTGAGCATATTGCTCTAATCCCGTACTGCTCTGAATTGCGTTTGCAACAAATTCAGCATCTCTGCAGTAAAAACAAAGTTTGATTTGCCCTTTTGCAGTATTAACTCCCAGGTGCGTACCATATTTTGGATGTACAGAAGGAATATGAATATCAAGGAAATTATCCTTATCTATTTTTTTAACAATTGCATCAGACCATAAGGAACAAAAAGAATTTGCAAAATGCTGCTGAATAGAATAGCCGGATGTAAAATCTGATTCTGTATCAGCTATAGTTGTTTGTAAACTATCCAATGTTGCTTGCAACCCGCCAGTATAAGCATCTCCAAGGGCTTCAAAATGCCATTCTTTATCATATCTGTAAAGTCTGCCTAAATTTAATGTATCAGCATCAGGGAAGGATTCGTTAAGATAATATTCACACAGCACTTCGTTGTTTTCAAGATTATATATTCTTACACTTGCATTTGTGACATTTGAGAAATTGAAGCCGACATTGGCATTATTAATACTAATGGTAAAACAGATCTGAACTATTTCATCTGAGACCGTACTCAGATCCACGTCAATAGTTTCATTATCACCATCTCCTCTTCCTGTTCTGTTGTCTCCATTATGTTTTACCGATCCGTCGCCGCTTTGCAGATTATTATAGAAAACGAAATAACTTTCATTTGGCAAAGTTCCCTCTGCTGATAACATTAGTGCTGAAACATCACAATCCGGCAATTGGTTGTTGATTACTGATTGCTCCCAACTCAATGCAACTCTAACTAAAGATAGAGTAGGAGCCTTTTTAATAAGATTAATCGTCTGTTTTTTTGAAATTCTTGACATTGCTGATTTTATGAAAAACTATTTCGGGTTAGGACCATAAGAATTTGTATTGGCATCGCCTTCTGCAAATAACATCCAAAATACGTAAAAGGGGATAAGCTGAAACCAACCCGATGCATTTCTGTCGTGGCATCTTTTTGCTCCTTGTGCCCACAAGAACCAAAGTAAAGGAATATATCCTAAGGCTGCGATCGAAAATGAATATGTCATTTCTTTCAAAAAAGAAAAAGCTACCACATAAATTATTAGTGAAATACCATACTCCGCTCTTCTAATTCTTCCATCAAAAGAAAAGGGTGCAGAAAACATTTTTTTAGGCGGAGGTACCACATCATTTTGCGCTGTCATCTGAACAGAACCATAGGAAGAAGATGAAGCATTTGTTTGCGGACTATGTGCAGGAAAATAGGAAGATAATTCCGGGAGCATTCTTGCGGTCGTCCATTCTATACCCTCCCTCCATACCATGGTATCCCCTTCAATTTGTTTGACTAATTCCGAAAGTTCGAAAGGGCCAATTTGATTGCCATTTCTGGAATAATACCAATTTACTTTTTCTTCTTTTTTAGTAAGATTTATTGCCATGATTTTATTTATTTGTCATAAAGTTTAAAAATAATTCAAAAAAGACCATCTGCCAATCTAACAAACCAAAGAATTATTTCTTTTTTGGTGGCGGTGGCGGTGGTGGCGGTGGTGGTGGTTTTGGTGGTGTAGCTGATTTGGGCGGAGGTACAGAGCTCGGTGGAGGCGGCGGTGCAGCCGGACGAGGCAGTGGCGCAGCCGGACGAGGTGCAGCAGCCGGACGAGGGGGTGGAGCTGTCGGACGCGGAGGCGGTGCAGCTGTAGGTGGAGGCGGCACAATCGGAGGCGGTGGAGATACCGGTCGCGGAGGTGGTGCAGCCGCAGGTGGTGGTGATGCCGGTCGCGGAGGCGGTGCAGCTGTAGGTGGAGGTGATGCCGGTCGCGGAGGTGGTGCAGCCGCAGGTGGAGGTGATGCCGGTCGCGGTGGTGGTGCAGCCGCAGGCGGAGGTGATGCCGGGCGCGGTGGTGGTGCAGCCGCAGGCGGAGGTGATGCCGGGCGCGGTGGTGGTGCAGCCGCAGGCGGAGGAGTAGCGGTCCTTTGGGTTAATACTTCTGTTGTATCAGACCATGAAGTAGGCTGAGTTTTACATAATAAAATACATTTTTTTAGAGCTATATCAAGAAAAATATTTTGTGAATTGTGCTCTTCTAAAAAAACCCGGGAATAGGTACTCTTAAAAAAATCAGTAAATACCGCTTGATTTATCACTTCTCCATTTAAGTAAATTGATAAATGCTCTGCATTGTTATTTCTCCTAAAATCTTCAAACTCGTTCTGTATATAATTTAAGGATTGAATATTATTTAGCCTACCCTCAACTTCACTGCTATGAAAATCTAGTCTTAATTGATTAATGTCTAAATTTTTATTTTTAATCGTATGCTGTACGAGTCCATTTTTCAACTGACCTAAAATAAGTGGAGCTTCATTAACAAGTACCTTTTTTATATCAGAAGAAGACATACTACTTCCTCTTGCAATAGCTTTTTCTGCTACGAAATCTAAGATAGTATCTACTCTGGGATCCCTACCCTTACCTTCAATTACTTTTTTTGAAACATGATACGGGTATTTATTTCCTACAAGATGAATGTAAATGTTGCCTAAGGCAGCACTTAAAAACAGTATTACATCTTGAGGATTATTTATCTTTTGTCTAAATAACTCCCAAAAATCCAAGAAAAACAAATTATCAGGAGAAAATCCAACTATTTCTAGCAGCCCTTTATTAATCACTTCCCTTTTTTCTTCTTCAATAAAAGTATCATATAAAAAAAAGATTCTTTTTTGAGATATAAATTCTGAAAAATTAGGACTATGGAAATGAGATTTGATTATTGAAGGAAGAATATTCTCTTTTAAAGCATATGGTAGTAAGGTATCAAATGAATAGTTTTTTTGAAAACGGTCATAAGTAATTGACTTTTTACCAATATTTTTCCAAAAATCCCCAAAAGCACCTTGGGTATTAGAAAGAAACTGATTCTTGGCGAACTCATCCATCTGAATTTGATCACCATTTAATAAAAAAAATAATGGGATTTTATTAGATGATTGATAGTTGACGGGCAGAACTCTTCCGTTGCTGTCTATCGACCACAACTCCAAACACTCATCTTTAATAAAAATTAGCAAAGGATCCATCCCTTAACGTAAATCAACTGTTTTTAATTTTTGGAAGCAAATAAGATTTTAAGAAAGCTTGACCTTCTAATATTAATAAAGGTGCGACAAAATCAAACTCTTTTTCTGTTTTAGCTTTCTGATAATCTTCATCATTCTCAATTTCCTGTAGAATATTCATATTTCTAATTGCTTGTAGCATCTCGTTGCCATCAAACTTAAAATCGAGATAACTATTTGCGTAATCATAAAAAGTATTCATGAAATCAGTAAAACGCGGATAAGCAGCTCCTTGTCCAAACGACGGCCTGAGTTCTGAACCTAATCTTTGGATCAAACTTGGATTAATTTCCATTAATGAAGTGTATGAAACAGGATCACTTTGCCCGGGAATTCGCAATACATAACCATCCTCTCCCGAAACTTCACCAATCATTTTAGAAGGATCAAATTCTGCAAGTTCAACTTTTGAATTGGCTAGGCCTTTAGCAACCTCAGATTTAACAGTACGAGAATTATTATTGGTCGTAAGAAAATTATTAAATGTTACATATGCAGAAACATCGCTGCCAAAACCTTTATTGAAGCATGTATGAAGATATTCCTTCGCTGTTTCTTTATTATAAGCCTTAAACCAATCATAAATTCGTGCACCTTTGCCATAAAAATCGATGGTGATTTTTTCCATCCCTGCACCAAATTTATCTTTATGCTTGTGAGAAATATCATAAACCTTTTTACTAACAAGGCCAAGGTAATATATTGTTAGCCCTGTTACGTAAATATTGATCCAAAATAATGGCTTACAATTGGCAGCAATTTCTTTATAGAATTGATTTAAATGCTGCTCATCGTCTAACCTGTCTAAAATAAGATTAAAGCAATAAGGGATAGTTTTTTCATTAATATTTTTAATGGCATAGATCTCTCCTAATTGCGACTTGTTACTTTCAGCATATTTTTTCAAGAAATTTCCAAAACCAGGGATTGATTTAGATGAATTTGCTAACAAACCGGCGGCAAGCTTTATTGAATTTTGTTTAACCAAAACATTTTTCCCCATCACACCGGTTAAGATTAAAATATCAGATGTGGACCCACCTACATCTACTCCTATTTTATATTCAGACTCATTTAACCTACCGGGAATTGCAAATTTTGCAACAGCTTGTGATTCTGTAAGTATATGACTTTTATCTATTGATTTCGGGTCTGTATACACCCAAGCATTCTCAGAGTCAATCTCTTCAGGATAGCTTGCAGGGATAAAATCACTCGATGAGTAGTTTTTGTTGGATTCTTGACCACTAGACATTCCGCCGCCCGACATTCCGCCGCCCGACATTCCGCCGCCCGACATTCCGCCGCCGGACATTCCACCGCCCGACATTCCGCCGCCGGACATTCCGCCGCCGGACATTCCACCGCCAGACATTCCACCGCCAGAAGAAACAATTCCTTTTCCTGAAACTTTCTTTTGCCTATAATCATCTGCTACCTTTAATGGAAATTCACTTTGGCTAAGAGGATTGCTATCAATTATTTTACTCCATACCTGGGTTCTATATTCATTGACCCTAGAGTTTGACATTGCAGCTGGATATGCCCACAAAACTTCACTTGGGTAAAATGTTTTACCTGTTAAACCGGCAAATAACTCAGCATAAGTTTGAATCAGTATATTCTTAATAAATGCAATTTTATGATTTGCATCTTTTTCCTTCCACTTCATACTATGTACCATCCGGATTTTTTGATCTGGTATCTTGTTTAATCCAACAAGGTGAAGTGAATCTGTGCTATCTACTATTGCAATATTTTTTTCATAAGTTGTAAATCCGCCTTTAACCAATTCTCCATATAGACCTTCTATATTTGACAAGTTTTGATTATTAATTAATCTTGAATCATCATGTAAAGTAATTGTGGATTTAATTTTATTTGAATAGATAGAGTCATTTTGAAAGAATAGCATTTCAAAGGTGTCTGCCGGTATGGCTGTATTATTTTTATTTTGCTCATCATCACTTGTAAAAAAAGAAATACGCCTGTTCTTAAATTCAAGAAGCTCCGTATCCCCCCCATTATCAAAAGCAACACAAGTATTGTTGCTTCCAAAATCAATCCCAACTCTGCATCCTTCAGGTTTTTTATCTTTTATAAACTGAATGTGTGAATTATTTGACTGATCACCTGAATACTTTAAAAATATGTAGCCTGAGGATTTTCCGGAACTACGTAATTCTATTCCTCTGTATGGTTTATTTGACTCATATATTTCATATTTAAAATTGCTGAGTGTTTTTATATTCCCAATTAATAACTTTCCGATAGAATTATTTGATTCGCCATTTTCTGCAATTCGCACAAAACCATATTGCTCAACTGGTAACATATCCTTCACTCCAAGTGAAAGCGCTAGTGACTTATCAATAAGCTCCACAACATTATCATTATTATTGATATTCCCCATTATTGGATATACTTGCCATCCAGAAGGGCTGTTATGCGGCATTTCAGAATAGAAATAATACTTATTCCAGTAGCTGCTGGCAAAATTAGGCCATATGACCAATTGGTTGGTTTCATAAGGATCTATAGGCTTTATTGCAATGTCGTAATTGCATTCATATGGTGCTAAAGCCGTTCCGTTATCCTTTCTCAGATCAAGTCTTACTGTGAGAACTTGTCTGCCTTGATAATTAGGCTTATAATATGCGGTCAGAGTTGAAGACTGTTTTCCTCCTCTATTTTCAATTAGTTCTTCTAATTTTCCCTCCCTTTGAAATATTTTTAAACCAAGTGGGCTTAAAGGAATTGAAAAATAAGTATCCGTTCCGTTACCATCCTTAAGAAGATTTATTGGTAATTTGCTAACATCTTCAATAACCACTCTGGCAATTTCTGTAGTTAAAGGGTTTAATAATAATTCCTCTACCTTAAACTCAATACAATCTGAATCTCTAGGATCTTCTTCGCTAAATATAGAGCCCTGAAAGTTTGCATAATATGCATTAACGGCATTAAAAAGAGATTTGAAAGGATCTAATTCAAAAAAGGTTACTTCGGGCTTGGCAGTTTCTATTTTTTCTATGTTATTTTTTGCAAAGTGCTTATCTATCTCTTCCTGCCACTTTGTTAGTATCTGAGTTAATTTTTCATCCACTAATACATCTGGCCATAACTTTTTACTGCTTTCGTACTTATCATAAAACTGTTTTACCCTGCTGCTAATCTTTTTGATATAATTATATAATTCGCTTAATTTTTGCGGCGATAATTTATCACCGGCAGTTAAAGGGTCAGCAAATTTCCCTGTAGTTGCACTGATAAATGGCTTTTTCCTGTCCTCACCCTGAAATTCATAACCAGGTGCTGTAAAGACTAAACACTCTGGCGATGTGCCCGCAACAACTTTTCCATTAAAGTATATAATATCAATAAATGGCTTCGGAATTCGATCCTGTATATTTATTTCATTAGGATCCTCCCAAAGTTGCTTTCGATTAAACAAAGAATTACCAAAAGCACCCTTTGGCTCATAAATATTTTTGGTATTAGTAATTGTTCCATCACCATCTGAATAATTTAGCCAAACCCTTTTTACTTTCCACAGAGACTTATTATCTTCCAAAACAAAAGCTGCTATCAGCCCCTTCCATTCCTCAAGAAGTTGTGAATAGAACTGATTCATCCCAAAATTCTTCGATTCTGTATTGCCCGCAAGTAAAGCATTGGTAAACAAGTTGGCTCTTGCAAATACTGTTGGCATGCCGGATACGGCATTTGAAATTTTAGGCTTATTTGTATCTAATTCAGGACCTTCTTTAAACCCGATTCCGTCAGTAAAATTTCTTATATTATCACCAAATGCGGTCCATTGCATCCTGGCACCGGACTTACCTCCTTGTGATTTTATTATTAATGATTCTGGCTTCATATTAGAAATGATTTAAGATTATACTTTTTGGATGCCTTGTAGCGATGAGATTGTATTGTATAATTGAGCAATTAGAAGCTCTTTTGTTACTGTTTTAGTGGCTTGAAGATCTTTTACTGAATCTTTTTGTCTGCCAAACTCCTTTGCAAATTCTTGGGCACATTTATCTGAATTTTTGCCTTTACCCCATTGATTCTCTGTATCAGGCAAAAGAACTCCTGCATTGATTTTTTCTATGCCGGGCCATGTCTTTGCAAATGCATCGGATGGCAGTAAAAATTTACCATTAAACGAATCTCTAATTTGATATAGCCAGCCATTAACAACCTGGCCGCTCTTATCCATAGATAAAAGAAAGTTCTTGAAATAATTAGTGATGTTTAATCGGCTTTGAGCATCTAATTCAGCATAGCCGTCAAATCCAAATTGCTTAGCTAGTGTAAGCCATCCCGTAATACCCTCAACATTTTCGGGGGCCGCCTTATGAAATGTTAATGTCATTAGTGCTATAGAATAGAATCCGGCCAAAGCATTTTTAAACCTGCTGGGCTCTGAGGTCATATCCTCAAAATCAAAGTGAAAAGTTCCTTCTGACTTAGGTACATCCTTAAAAAGATATTCGGCAGTTTTGCCTTCAAAGTTTTCGCGGTAAATGAAATCATGTGCTGCGAAAGCACATACCAATTCAGTTATGTGACACGGATTTTTTTGATCTTTCCCGCCGGTAATTGTCTCCGTTTCATTGCCATTTTTTGAAAAATCAAACGGCTCAACAGGCCACCCAATATTATAAAGACATTTATATGTTTCCTGTACTGTGGGGTCGTTCTGGTAAAACTGCAAAGCTGCCTGACTATTTAGAGTAAAATAGTTTGAGTCTGCAACTACGTTTTGCCCCGGTTTCTTTTTTTGTGCATCGCTCGGACTTTTGAATTTGAAATATTCTGTGAGTAATGACGCCCCAAATTTAGCAGACATATTTTTCCCTGTTTTAATATGCAAGGCGTCATTGAACGCTTTAGGAACCACAGGAATAGAAGATGCCCCTGTTCCACCAAAAATAGAACCGAATATAAAAACACGTCTATCGGGCTTATCACCAATATCCTCTATAAACTTTAATAACTCTTTTTCTTGAGGGAATGCATCCTGTCCGTTTTTTTTAACGTTCATTGCCGCCTCAATGATAGCATGATACATCAACTGAGAGCCAAGATGTGTTTGAGCTCTATAGCCTTCGCGCAAATAAAAAGATTGTGCATCATCAGATAAGAATAATGAGGCAAGATCAATGTTCTCTTTGGTTGTCTCATCATTAACATTTGAAATTCGAGCAAGAGCTTTATAGTTTTTTTCACCTGAATAGTCCGGCCAAAACTTTGTCAAATTTAATTTGGCAGAAAAAAAAGTATTGCCTAGAGGTTTGCCTCCATAATCCTCAGTCTTTTCACTGGGACTTTTTATTCGGTTATATAAATCAATGAGTTGCCATACTCGTGTTAAATTGCCATTTTCTTGATCTGTATCAAGTGTAAGAATATTAATTTCTTTATTATCAAACATCCCAATGGCACACAAATGAACAAAGCACTCCAGACAGCGCATGCCTGTACCACCTATACCAATGACATAAATTTTATCTTGACTCATTTTATTAATTATTTTTTGTGGTGGAACCAATTATTAATTTTTCCATTTTTTATTGTTAAGCTCAGGATAAAGCCAATAAGTACATAAACTAATAATCCAACGCCAGCTGCTATCGGAAGCACTGCCATGTATTCATCATAAACCATCTGATCATCTTCAGGATTTGGCGCGAGAACAAAAGCACTCAACACAAAGAATACGACGGGATTTAAAATAGCCATCACCCAAAACCATATTTTTCTTTTCTTGGGATCAGAGGGATTAGCTCCTCCTTCAAATTTTATTGCATTTGAGATTAGGGCAGCAATTAAGATGAATAAACCTGCTGAAATAATTGATACAATGTAAGAAGACATAATGCGTGATTTTAAAAGATTAAAAAAATAAATAATTAAAGATTATTCCGGTTTAGATGAATGAGCGAGTTTAATATAGTATGTATATAATATTTTGCCTTTAGGACTTACAGATGGGTCCTGAAGTGTATTCCTGATAGCCTCAGACAATGAATTGTTAACCTTATCCTTTATAGTGGTTGATGCCCATTGAAAATCAGCCAACTGAGAATTGGCATCATTAAACCCGGCATCCTCTATCACTATATCCACTCTCAAAAGCGCATTCGGCTTTTTTACATTTTTAGCTTTGTAGTTTTGATGAAAAAGTGTAATCAATTCAACTTTATCAGGTGAGTTCTTTAAATGATCAGCAAAAATCTTTTCATCAATCGTAAATACTTCATCCCAGAGAACTAACTTTTCAGAATCCGTTGATGCAACATATTTCCATTCAGTTTTAATATTAGTGCTGTTTTTTTCATAGCATGCTGCAATAATAGGATCTTTTGCACTTTCCTGCGACCAAATATCATTTTTACCCTTGTCCTTTGACATTACAGGTACATGATTTTTAACTTCCTCGCAACGTGCGTAAAACTCATAATCACGTGATGCATCATACACCTTTATTGAAACCTTGTTTAATTTGTAAGAAGACTGATCGGAAGCATTAAGTAACAATTTTTCAAGAAGAATGCCATCCTGCTTGTCTATGATATTCTTTACATACTTATCAAATTTTTCATCCCATGGCTTGTTAATTCCTATTGCCTCATAAGGGAGTTTTTTGTCCAAATTCGCATTGTTGTTATAGGCCACCCACTTTGCAAAAGATTTATCTGCAATACCTGTCATTTCCTTCCCGCCGTAATCATTAGATACCGAATAAGGATTATTGTTCAGATTAAACTCCTTGGTTGTAAATCTTCCTTTAAGGGCATCTTTAATTTGAGTAAGCATGCTGTTTTCATTTGCTTTACCACGGGTAAAAACAGTAAAATATAAATGCTTGTCACTGCTTATTTTAGTCTTGGGATTAACCTCTTTATAGTCGGTGTAAAAAAAGTAAATAGAATTACCCTTGCTTAACCAGTTAATAAAATAGGATTTGGGGTAATTTTGAAATTCTTCTTTGCCCTCTTTGGTATACTCCTCATAATCAGTAATCAACAAAGCGTCATTGCCGGATTCTGTGATTTTTTTCAAAGTTTCCTGTATTGGAGCTCTCATTGTTTTATAGGACTTCGGATCAGATACCTTGTTGTAAAGCTGGTTGCTGGTAAATTCCAGTTTTTTAATTGAATCATTGCCCATAGAATACCACTCTATTTCAGGACTCACCAGTTTGTTTGTTATGGCCTGAACAATTTGGGTGTTTTGCGGATTGCTCTTGTAAGCCTGTACCAGGCCGTCACTGAAGTCTATATATACTGCCGGGTTGCCCGATTTTGGACTTGAAGCTTCTCCCAAGGATGCACTGTAATATCCATCAACATGCTTCTCAAAGTCTTTTTCGGGTTTAAAGTTTGACCATACTCCTTTGTCATCGCTTCCGCATGAAGCTAAAAGAATAGTACAGGATAATAATACCACTGTTATTCTTGAAACAATTGAAATCATAAAATTTGAATTTATATTGTTTAATTAATTTTCATTCGTTTGTTCTTCCTGGATATCAATAACCTCGTTCATCTGTTTATTAAATTCTTCGCCTAGTTTTTCAATTTCATCCCCCAGCTGCTTTCCCATATGTTCAATCCTCACAGTATAGTATTGGCCAACCAGCTCCTCTGATTCTTTTTTTTGTTGTTTATCAAGCCGACTTTCTTTTTCGCGGTATTCAACGATATATTCCTCAAATTTCCGATCCATTTTTTTCCAGTCTTCCGCATTTATTTTTTCCGGGCTTTTATCTGCCTTTCTGAGAAAACTCTTCAGCTCTTTATGATGTTTTACATGATCACTATTGCAGGCGACAAGCAAAAATGTAAAAATTAAGAAAAAGAGGATTTCTCCTTTTTTGAACGGCATTTTTTAGATTATTGGTTGATTTTTTAGGATCTGCAATATATAAAAGAAAAGGAATATAAATTTTTGTTATAAATATTTTTTAGTGAGGGCGGCAGGTTTTGCAGATTCACTGTTTTTAAATCTACTGAAGTTCTATTAAAAAACGCCCTTAAGAGTCTCTTAATATATTTCCATTTTGTTGAATTTCAACTATTTAAGATGTAAATGACGAATTTATTTCTTGCCCTGAGTGAAGGTTTGTATACCTCCCTGACTGAAAGCATATAAATAATTCCTCATTTACATTTAAGTAATTGTTAATCAATGTGTTATTAAATTATAACCTATAGGGAAAATCCGGAGACGGTTGTTTGAGAAAAATTAATACGCCTGTGATGTTTGAGGACGCAGAAAGAGAATTTAAAACTGAAACCGACCCATCTCAAAAGATTATATTCATAAGCCCTGCAGAGAAAACATAGCAATTTATCGCGCAGATATAAAAGAAGTGCTCGGAATTGCGGGTTGAGGTTGTGGAGATTTGCTAAAAATTATCAGTGTTTACTTTTGTAACAGAATTATTCACTTAAAAGAATTCAATTTTAGAAAGAGCAGGTGTTTTTAAAAAAGTCACAACAATTTTATCAACAACCCTCTCAAAAACCCCGGGCTCAAACTTTGAAAAGTCAGAAATGGTCTGGGACAAATCGGAGAATAAATTGTTATATGAGTGAATTCGTTTAAATAAATTAGATGGTTCTTTTATCTCTCAAACATGTTGAAAAAAAACTAAAGTCATTATCAATCAAACATTTAGTACCCTTTGCCGACAACCAATAGCAAATCCCTTATCTTTGAAAAGAACGATAAAACTGCTAACTTATGGGAATAAAGCTTCCCGCATAAAGTTTAAGTTTAGCGAAATGGAAAATTAAAACAAGTGTGATTTTTCGCAGACAATTTGTTTTAGAAATAATTAAATATCTGTTTATGAGAGGTCTTGTTCTTTTCAAAATAATATTTCACTGCTTACTATTTTTTTCTGTTTTTTCCTGTCAAAACAATGCAAAAAAAAGAGTGCTTCTGGAAAAACAGATCAACCATAAAATTGCTGAGGATATAAGAATATCTATTAGTAAATCAATAGATGGTCTAAGTGCCATGTCAACAGGTATACCCATTCCAATTAGTTCTATTATAAACACAATTATTACGAAAGAAAAGCAAGATTCATTAATTATTTATCCTATAAAACCTTATCTGAATTCTAAACTTGATAAATTAACCATAAAGGAACTTGAACGTATAAATAAAGATAAAAAGAGGAGATATCTTGTGGTTTATGAAACCGTCGTTGAAAATAAAAATGAAATTATTAGTGATCTTTCGAAACAGCTTCCCTATTCAAAATTAATCATTGAAGGAATCATCAAGCATCATAAATAAAAATGAATCATGCTTGTAATTTGACCTGCCAAGAAATATTTTAGCTTTGAAATTTCTATTTAATTTATTTTATGAGAATCTAAAAACAGTTGGAGGAGAAGCAGACCATTTTTTACATACTGTTTCGGAGGCAGAACGAAAAGAAATCATTAAAACTGAACGCTTTGCTGTATGGATTTCTGCAATTATTGGCGCAGTGATGGTACTACTGTATGCAATTCCTGTAAATTATGTGCCGCTATTTGAGTACAGCATCTCTTTGAAACTCCCTGAAACAACTTCTAATATTGAAATCCAAATAATAGCATTGCTTTATGGATTCCTACTGGTTATTTTGGAAGTGATGCTGCTGACGCTTCTTGACATTTATAATACCCATAAAATAGCTGCCGCAGTTGGGTTTATCAACAATGACAACAAGAATGATCGAGAGATTAAAGAATACATAATCAACTTCGGAAGCCAAAAAAGCATCAAAGAAATTCATGAGTTAGGATTA
>Ga0315902_10003057_pt1 | contig 25390 bp, 24 predicted proteins | sample LakEriMetagenome_9_FD_203523 | JGI IMG/M metagenome (GOLD analysis project Ga0315902, IMG submission 203523) | Freshwater fungal communities from buoy surface, Lake Erie, Ohio, United States - Buoy 12 MA117 | ecosystem: Environmental > Aquatic > Freshwater > Lake > Lake biofilm | place: USA... | reverse complement strand
GGGTGGTCGGTGCCCATGGCGGCAATTTCGCGCGCACGATGCTGCGCCTGGCCGCCGAGCGCGACACGCTGAATGTCGTGGCCGACCAGATCGGGGCGCCCACCTCGGCAGCCCTGCTCGCCGATCTCGGCGCGCACCTGGTGCGGCGCTGGCAGTGCCGTGGCGACGAGGGCGCCGCCTGGGGGCTCTATCACGCCACCGCCTCGGGCGAGACCAGCTGGTTCGACTACGCCCGCTTCCTGCTGGCGCAGGCCCGGGCCGCAGGCCGTCCGCTGAAGGCGGGTCCGGACGACATCCGGCCGATCAGCACCGCGCAGTACCCCACGCCGGCCCGTCGGCCGGCGAATTCCCGGCTCGACAGCTCGCACTTCGCCACCACCTTCGGTCTGCGCCTGCCGCCCTGGCAGGCCGGCGTGTCGCATGTGCTGCAGCAGATTCTCTGAACCCTCCTGTCACGAGAAGCGATGAGCACTCCCACGACGCGTCGCGGCATCATCCTGGCCGGCGGTTCCGGCACCCGGCTCTATCCGGTCACGCAGGCGGTATCCAAGCAGCTGATGCCGGTCTACGACAAGCCGATGATCTACTACCCGCTCAGCACGCTGATGCTCGCCGGCATCCGCGAGGTGCTGGTGATCTCCACCCCGCATGACACCCCGCGCTTTGCCGAGCTGCTCGGTGACGGCTCGCAGTGGGGCATGAGCATCCGGTACGCGGTGCAGCCCTCACCCGACGGGCTGGCACAGGCCTTCATCATCGGCCGCGACTTCGTCGGCGATCGGCCGAGCGCGCTGATCCTGGGCGACAACATCTTCTACGGACATGATCTGGTGCGGCAGCTGCTCAGCGCCGATGCGCGGCAGGCCGGCGCGACGGTCTTCGCCTACCGGGTGCACGATCCCGAGCGCTACGGGGTGGTCGAATTCGATGCCGCGCAGCGCGCGATCAGCATCGAGGAGAAACCCGCCCGGCCCCGCAGTCACTACGCGGTCACCGGCCTCTATTTCTACGACGCCCAGGTCTGCGACATCGCCGCGCAGATCCGGCCCTCGGCGCGCGGCGAGCTCGAGATCACCGACGTGAACCGGCGCTACCTCGAGCTGGACCAGCTCGAGGTCGAGATCATGGGGCGTGGCTACGCCTGGCTCGACACCGGCACCCACGACAGTCTGCTCGAAGCGGCCAGCTTCATCGCCACGCTGCAAAAGCGCCAGGGTCTGATGGTCGCCTGTCCCGAGGAGATCGCGCTCGCTCAGCGCTGGATCGATGCGGCGCAGGTGCAGGCCCTGGCCGCGCCGCTCGCGAAGAATGGCTACGGCCGCTACCTGCTCGGCCTGCTGGCCTGACGGCGCCCGGAGACGACCGATGCCCTACACCGTCACGCCTACCGCGCTGCCCGAGGTGCTCGTGCTCGAGCCCAGGGTCTTCGGCGACGATCGCGGCTTCTTCTACGAGAGCTTCAACCGCCGCGATTTCGCGGTGGCCACCGGGCTCGATCCCGATTTCGTGCAGGACAACCACAGCCGCTCGGCGCAGGGTGTGCTCCGTGGTCTGCACTACCAGATCCGTCACCCGCAGGGCAAGCTCGTGCGGGTGGTGCAGGGTGCGGTCTTCGATGTCGCGGTCGATCTGCGCCGCAGTTCGCCACGCTTCGGGCAATGGGTGGGGGTCGAGCTGTCGGCCGCCAATCGGCGACAGCTCTGGGTGCCGCCGGGCTTTGCGCACGGTTTCGTGGTCACCAGCGAGTCGGCCGAGTTCCTCTACAAGACCACCGACTACTGGTACCCGGCTCACGAGCGCAGCCTGCTCTGGTCCGACCCCGCGGTGGGCGTGCGCTGGCCGCTCGCGGGCGAGCTGCGGCTCGCGGCCAAGGATGCCGCGGGTCTGCTGCTTGCCGAGTGCGAATGTTTCGACTGAGCAGGCGCCGCCCCGCGTTCTGGCGCTTCGCCTTCGCGTCGGCGCTGCTCGCGATCGGCGTGCTCTCCCTGATTCCCTCGACCGAGGCCTTGCCGTCCACCGGCTGGGACAAGAGCAACCACCTGATCGGCTACGCGCTGCTGGCCGCGCTCGCGCGGCTGGGCTGGCCGCGCACCCGGGCCTGGTGGCAGTTCATCGGCCTGACGGCCTGGGGTGCGCTGATCGAAGTGGCGCAGGGCGCCACCGGCTATCGCCATGCCGAGTGGGGCGATGTCTTCGCCAACGGGCTGGGCGCGATGCTGGGTGCCGCGCTGCTCGAAAGCGGCAGGCGGCTGCTGCGCCGTTGAGGGCGCAAGCGGAACGCCCGCGTTGACCCTCGGGGCGATCGCCAACAGAATCGATGCGCCGGCGATGCCCGGCGCCACGCAGAGACGCTCACGCGCCGGCACGCACCGGCCCACGGAGGAAGCACCATGGATTCGCAGCACCCCCGCACCGGCCGCCGCACCGTCGTGAAGGCGGTTGCCGGCGTACTCGCCGCGCCCGCGATCGTCCGCGCCCAGTCGCGCTGGAAGCCCGACAAGCCGATCACGATCTACAACCCCTTTGCCGCCGGCGGCGTCACCGACCTGCAGCTGCGCTACATGGCCGACAAGGTCTCGCGAATCCTCGGCCAGCCGGTGCTGGTCGAGATCAAGGCCGGTGCTGCCGGCACCCTTGCGCCCGCGCAGCTGATGTCGGCGAAGCCCGACGGCCATCAGCTCGCCTGCATGAGCATCAACAGCCTGCGCTACCCGCATTACCAGCAGGTCTCGTGGCATCCGCTGCGCGATTTCGTCTACGTGACCGGGCTGTCGTCCTACACGATGGGCATCGTCGTGCGTTCGGATGCACCCTGGAAGACGATCGAGGATCTGATCGCCGCCGGCAGGCGTGAGCCCGAGAAGTACACCTACGGCACCAGCGGCGTGGGCGGAAGCGGCAACCTGATGATGATCGAGGTCGACCAGTCGCATGGCGCGAAGTTCACGCACGTGCCCTTCAAGGGCGGCGCCGAGTGGACGCAGGCGCTTCTTGCCGGTCACATCAATTTCCTGGCTGATGCCGCGCAGTGGGCGCCCTTCGTGGATGCCGGTCAGTTCCGCATCCTCGCGATGGCGACCGAGCAGCGCGTGGCGAAGTACGGCAGCGTGCCCACGCTGATGGAACGCGGCGTCAACGTGATCGCGCACAGCCCCTATGGACTGGTCGCGCCCAAGGACACGCCGATGGGCATCGTGCAGACCATCCACGAGGCCTTCGCCGAGGTCTCCAACGACCCGGGTCTGCTGCAGCTTCTGGACCGCTTCCTGCAGGTGCCCTGGAAGCGCAACCCGGCCGAGTACCGGGCCTACGCCGAGAACTACTTCAACACGATCAAGCCGCTGCTGATCAAGGCCGGTCTGGCCAAGGCCTGAGCGATTCCGCGATGAGTCTCTCCATCTCCCACCAAGGGCGGGTCGCGCTGGTCACCGGCGGCAGCCGGGGCATCGGCCGCGCGATCGCGCTGCGCCTGGCGCAGGCCGGCGCCGATGTCGCGATCAACTATCGCCGCGACGAGGCGGCGGCCGCCGAGACGGTGGCCGCCATCCAGGCGCTGGGTCGCAAGGCCCGCGCCTACGCCGCCTCGGTCGAATCCCGCGACGACGCGCAGCGTCTCGCCCAGGCGGTGCTCGCCGACTTCGGTGCGGTGCACGTGCTGGTCAACAACGCCGGCATCAGCAGCCGCGGTCAGAGCGTGGCCGACACCGATCCCGGCGAGCCCGAGCGGGTGATGGGCGTGCATGTCTGGGGTCCGTTCCACCTGTGCCAGGCCCTCATCCCATCGATGCGCGGTCATGGCCGGGCCGACATCGTGATGATCTCGAGCGTGGCCACGCGCCGTTATGCCGCCAACGGCGCGCCCTACGCCATGGCCAAGGCTGCGATGGAGGCGCTGGCCTACACGCTGGCCAAGGAGGAGCGGCGCCACGGCATCCGCACCCACGTGGTCAGCCCCACGCTCACCGACACCGAGATGGGACGCCGACTGGCCAAGGCGCGCGGCAGCGCCGATATCCGCACCCTCGACGCCACCTCGCCCTTCGGACGGGTGAGCGTCCCCGAGGACGTGGCCGCCGTGGTCGCTTTCCTCGCCTCCGACGCCAACCCTTATGTGAATGGCCAGAACATCGCCGTCGACGGCGGCGGCGTCTGAACCGGGAGATCACCGATGACTTCGCGCAGACAGCTCATGCTCGCCGCCGGTGCGGGCGCCCTCGGCGCACAGTTGCCGCTTGTCGCGGGCGCTCAGCCCGCCTGGCCGGCGCGCCCCATCCGCTTCATCATGCCCTACGCCCCGGGCGGCAGCTCCGAGATCCTGGCGCGGCCGATCGCGCAGGAGCTCTCGAAGAACCTCGGCCAGCCGGTGGTCATCGACTTCAAGCCGGGCGGCGGCACGACCATCGGCGCCGACCTCGTCGCGAAGTCGCAGCCGGACGGCTACACGATGGTGATGATGCTGTCGGCGCACGCGATCAACGCCACACTGATGCCCAAGCTGCCCTACGACACGGTCCGCGACTTCGCGCCGATCACGCTCGCGGCCACGCTGCCGCTGGTGGTCGTGGTGCCGGCGCAGTCGCCGGTCCGCACGTTCCAGGACCTGGTGGCTGCCGCGCGCGCGCGACCCGGCAAGCTCACGTTCGCGTCGGCAGGCCCCGGCAACACCAGCCATCTGTCGGTGGAGTACCTGAAGTCGCAGCTCGGGCTCGACATGATCCATGTGCCCTACAAGGGCAGCGGGCCGGCGATCATCGGGCTGCTCGGTGGCGAGGTCGACTTCATGTTCGATTCGCTGTCGTCGTCGCTGCCGCAGATTCGCGGCGGCAAGCTGCGGGCGATCGCGATGGCCTCGGCGCGGCGCTCGCGCATCCTGCCAGAGGTGCCCACGGTCGCCGAGCAGGGCGTGCCGGGCTTCGACGTCTCGGTCTGGTACTCGGTGCTGGCCGCGGCCGCCACGCCCGCGCCCATCGTGCAGCGGCTGCATGCCGAGTTCCTGCGCGCGATGCGTGCGCCCGAGGTGAAGGAGAAGATCGAGGGCTTCGGTTACGACATCGTCGGCATGACACCCGCCGAGACCGATGCCTTCATCCGATCCGAGATCGTGCGCTGGGGCAAGGTCGTCAAGGATTCCGGCGCGACCGTGAACTGAGCACGCAGGCGCGCTGCCGGCGCGCCGCATGCGATCACCGGGAGGCAAGCGGCGCCTGCGCGCCGCCAGGCTCCTCAGCGGTCGGCGAGATTCATCGTGCGCCCGAGCTCCCGGTAGCGCGCGAACTCCGACTCGATGTGCCGGCGCAGTTGATCGCCGGTTCCGGACACGGTTTCGGCGCCGCCTGTGCGGTCGTTGTAGGCCGCGAACTCCGGCGAGCGAATGATGTCGAGCAGCTGGGCTTCCACGCGCTGCGCCACCGCGTCGGGCGTGCGCGCCGAGATCCCGTAGCCCACCCAGACCATCAGCTCGAAGGGCACACCGAGCTCGCGTGCGGTCGGCACGTTGGGCAGCATCCGGTGGCGGGTCGGGCTGGTCATCGCCAGTGGCCGCAGCTTGCCGGCCTCGATCAGCGGCATCGCGCCGCCGTGGTCGGTGATCGCGATGTCGATCTCGCCGGCGATCACGTCGTTGTTGGCCTGCGCCGCGCCCTTGTAGGCGACGTGGATGAACTCGGCGCCGGTGGCCTTCTGCAGCGACAGTCCACCGATCCGGTAGTGGTGGCCATAGTTCGACATCTTGACGGTGCCGGGTTTGGCACGCGCTTCGGCGATCAGGTCGTTGAGTGAGCGAAAGCGCGAATTGCCGCCGGTGACGATCACCGAGTAGCTGCGCGACTGGAAGGCCACCGGCCGCACGTCGCGCAGCGGGTCGTAGGGTGTTTCGGGACGCAGCAGCGGGGTCAGCACCATCGGCGAGGGCGTGATGTACATGATGGTGTGGCCATCGGGCGGCGCGGCCAGCAGCGCCTGCACCGCGATCACGCCATCGCCGCCCGGGCGGTTCTCGACCGTGGTGGGCTGGCCGGTGATCTTGCTCAGCCGCTCGGCCACGAATCGGGTGCCGGTGTCGGCGCCGCTGCCCGGGCCCAGGCCGACGATGAAGCGGACGGGTTTGGTGGGGAAGATGGTCTGGGCGCGGGGCAGCCCGGGCAGCGCCAGGCCGCCCAGGCCGGCCGCTGCGCCGGCGAGGATGCGTCGTCTCATGGGATGTCCTGCGTGGATCCGGTTTGCGGCGGGGGCCGGGGTGGGTCTCACTGGTCGAAGACGATCACGTTGCGCGACACGCCGCCGCGCTTGAGCGCCTCGAAGCCCTCGTTGATCTGGCCCAGCTTCAGTCGGCCGGAGATCAGCTCGTCGAGGTGCAGCCGCCCCTGCTGGTAGAACTGGATCAGGCGCGGCATGTCGATGCGGAAGTGGTTCGAGCCCATCGCCGAGCCCTGCATGCGGCGTTCGCGCAGGAAGTCGGGGCCGTGCAGTTCGATCTTGGTGCCCCAGGGGATCATGCCGATGATGGTCGCGGTGCCACCCGGGCGCAGCATCGCGAAGCTCTGCTCGGCGGTCAGCTTCAGTCCGATGCACTCGAAGGCGTCGTGCACGCCGCCCTGGGTCATCTCGATCACGCGCTTGGCGACATCATCGGACGCGAGCAGCCCGTCGGTGGCGCCGAAGGTCTTGGCGAGTTCGAGCTTCGCGGGATCCTTGTCGATCGCGATGACCCGGCCGGCGCCGGCGATCGCCGCGCCATTGACCGCCGCCAGACCGATGCCCCCGCAACCCAGCACCGCGACGCTCGAGCCGGGCTGCACCTTCGCGGTGTGGAAGACCGCGCCGACGCCGGTCATCACCCCGCAGCCGATCAGCGCAGCGAGGTCGAGCGGCATCTCGGGCGTGACCTTCACGAGCGCATGCTCGTGCACCAGCATCTGCTCGGCGAAGGACGACAGGTTCAGGTACTGGTTCAGGTGCTGGCCCTTCCAGCGCAGCCGCTTCGCGGCGCCCGGGGGCATCTTCACCTCGAGATTGGAGCAGATCGACATGCGGCCGGTCAGACAGTACTCGCAGTGACCGCAGAAGACGGACAGGCAGGTGATGACATGGTCACCAGGCTTCACATAGGTGACGTCGCGGCCGACCGCCTCGACGACGCCGGCCGACTCGTGGCCCAGAACCGCGGGCACCGGCCAGGGCCATTTGCCCTCGATGAAGTGCAGGTCGCTGTGGCAAAGGCCCGCGGCGGCGGTGCGGATGAGCACTTCGCGCGAGCCGGGCTTCTCGATCTCGACATCCTCGATCGTGAGTGGCTCGTTGGCGGCGTGGAAGACGGCGGCTTTCATGGGTGGATCTCCTCGCGTGCGGCCGGCAGTCAGCCGTAGACCTCGGGATTGACGGTGTGCTCGCGGTTGGGCCGACCGTCGAGCACCTCGATGACGTTGCGCATCGCGGTTTCGGCCATCCGGTTGAAGGCTTCGCGCGTCACGCCCGCCATGTGCGGTGCGGCGATCACGTTCGGCAGCCCGACCAGCGGGTTGCCGGGCTCGGTGGGCTCGGCGGCGAAGACGTCAAGGCCGGCGCCGCGCAGATGACCGTCGCGCAGCGCCTGGGCGAGAGCAGCCTCGTCGACGATGCCGCCGCGGGCGGTGTTGATCAGCACCGCGCCGGGCTTCATGCGCGCGATCCGCGCCGCGTCGAAGAGGTTGATCGTCGCGGGCGTCTTGGGACAGTGGATCGACACGTAGTCGGCCTGCGCGATCGCCTCGTCGAGATCGGGCGCGGGCGTGGCGCCGGCCTGGCGGATGCTGTCCTGCACGACGTGGGGGTCGTAGACCAGGGTGTCCATCTCGAGGGCGACGCAGCGCCGCGCCATGCGCCCGCCGATGCGCCCGAAGCCCACCACCACCACCCGCTTGCGGTAGAGGTCGGAAGGGAAGGCGGCGAAGCGCCCGCCCCAGTTGCGCTCACGGACCATCGCATCGAGCTCGTTGATCCGCTTGGCGAAGGCGAACATGAAGGCCAGTGCCTGTTCGGCCACGGACACCGAGTTCGCCACGCCGGTGATCATCAGGGGAATCCGGCGGCGGGTGAGGGCGGGCACGTCGATGGTGTCGTAGCCCACGCCAATGCGCGCGACCACCTTCAGCTGCGGTGCGGCATCGAGCTCGGGATCGGCGATCGGCGTGAGCCCGAGCACCGCGCCGTGGGCGCCGGCCAGGCGCTCGCGGAAGGCGGGTTGCGCGATCGACAGCGCAAAGCGTTCGAGCACGATGTCGTTGCGGCCTTCCGCGGGTCGCAGCCCGTCGGGTGGGAAGTTTTCCGGAATCAGGATCACAGGGGGCATGGTGCTCTCGACAGGCGGGTTGGGGTCAGCCGCCGTAGCTGCGGTAGGCGAGGTACAGCAGTCCGGCGACGACGACGGCGATCAGGACCTTCTGCGATGGGGGCATCGCGACATCGGCGAAGGGGTCGATCAGCGAGCGGCGCGCACCGGGCGGCAATTGCGCCAGACCGGTGAGCGATGCCCCGAAGGGCAGATTGATGCGGGCGCGGGTGTTGACCGCCCAGCCGTTGGCATCGAGCAGCGGGCCGAGGTTGCGCTGGCGCAGCTTGAACCAGGCGAGCAGCATCGACGGACCCGAAATCAGCAGCACGACACCGGCAAGCACCAGCGGCATCTTCCAGGCGGGAAGTGCGAGGAAGGCGCCGACGATCGCAGCGAGTGCGGTGCCGAGCGCGCCCAGTGCCAGACCCATCGCGGCAAAGATGCCCGCGAACTTCGCGATATCGAAGGCCGGCGAGGGTGCGGCGGGGGCCGGCTTGCCGGGTGCAGGCGCGGCAGGCGGTGGGGCCGAGGCGGCCGTGGCAGCGCTCTTCTCGGCGCCGGCGATGCCGGCGGCAGCGCGAGCATCCACCGCCTTGTCCTGCGTGGCGGCGAACTTGAGCATCTGTTCGCCGATCATCTTGGCGATGCGCCGGTAGGGTGACCAGAAGGCCTGCCGGACGCTGATCGGGTTGGGCACGATGCGTGTCACGCTCGCCTGCCAGTCGCGGCCCTCGCGGTCGTAGAAGACGCCGTTGCGCCCCGGCACCATCATGTCGTCGACTTCGCCGCCGGTCATCGCCGCGACGATCGTGATCGGCGCCTCGCCGGCGCGCGTGCACTGGCAGTAGACGAGAAAGGTGCCCGAGAGGCCGGCCATGCTCGCGTGCCGACCGGCGTCACCCACCTTCAGGCAGAGCTCGCAGCTGCGCTGGTCGATGTAGAGCGTACCCGCCTGGAAGATCGCCTTGCGCTCGCGACCGTAGAAGTCGGCCAGATTGACGAAGTTGCGCAGCAGCGTGACGAGGTCACGACGATAGCGCAGCAGGCGTTCGAGGGCCTCGATCTGCGCGGCCGCGGTGTCGGCACCGTCATCGCGGGCGATGAGTTCGGTGAGGCGCGCCTGGGCGTCGCTGTCGAGCCAGGCCCGCAGCGCGCCGACCTCGAGCGCCGCCACCGGGGTGTCGGGGCGCTCGGCCTGCCACGCCCGCCAGGCTTCCAGCCGCGCGGCGAGCGTCCGCCACTGCGCGAGGTCGAGCGTGTCGGTGGTGCCGAGCAGCGGCTCGACCACGTGCTCGCGCAGCGCATCGATCGACGTCCGCCATGCCGGGTTCACCGCGCCGCGGAGCGGCAGCCGTGCGTTGGCGGCGATGCGGGCCAGTGGCAGCGCCGCCACCGCCTGCGTACCGGCCGACAGGGTGTCCGCGGCAAGGCCGGCGTAGGCTTCCGGCGCCGGGTTCAGCGCATCGCCCGCGCGCTCGTCGAAGGCGGCGAGCTGGCAGCGCGTGAAGAAGTCCTCGACCTTCGCACGCACCGCGTCGAAGGCAGCCACGGCATCGGCGGTGCCTGCGCCGAGGGCGAGGATGCCGGCCGCATCGCCCTCGGCGCGGGCGTGCCAGGCCGACACCGCCGCGGCGGCCTGCGCGAAGGACTCGAGCGTGGCGGCGTCGATGCCCGGCCTGCCGCTGCGGTCCTCCTTCGCGCCGAGGCAGGCGGCGATCATCGCGATCGATTCGGCGAGCGAGGCATCGTCGGTGATCTCCGGCGGGATGACGCCGTCGCCGTTGAAGTGGCTCGGCTCGTAGAGTTTCGTGGGATCGGCGAGGTCCGCGAGCGCTATCCGCGTGTCGTCGGGGCGGCCGAGGTAGGCCAGCACCTGGCGCGCGGTGGCGAGCAGCTGCGCGCCTTCGTCATCGTCATCGCGGATCGCGCTGAGGGGCAGGGTTTCACCGGTCTCGAACAGCAGCTGCGGGTCGTGCAGCACCTTGCAGGCCCAGGCAACCGCCGCCTGCACGTCGGTGGCCCGCACGCGGCCTTCGCCGCCGCGGTCGAGCAGCTGCAGCGTACGCGCATCGAACTCCAGGCCCGCGCTTGGGCAGGCGAGCACTGCCCAGAGTTTCAGGTCGAGCGAGGCGAGGTGGCGCAGGTCGTCGCCATCGCTCAGGCGAACCTGATCGAAACCGCCGGAGCGGAAGAACTGCCAGGCGTGAGCGGCGCGGGCGTCGGGCATGGCGGCTGACCTTTGCGGTGGGCCGGCGGGCCCGGAGCGCGCCACCGACGGCGGCGCATCGCACCGGATGATAAACGCGCCGACCCCGCTGTCGGGCGCGCCAGTGCGCTCATTTCGATCCGTTGCCGGGAGCGCTGCGGAAGAGCTTCTCGATGGCCTGTGCGTCGTCCTCGTCGGTGCTCGCGTCGCGTTCCTCCGTCATCGGGATCTGCACCTTGTCCAGATCGAAGACCTCCGGCTTGTCGAGAAAGACCGTGACCGTCTGCGGCACGAAGATCACGATCGCGACCAGGACCAGTTGCAGCACGACGAAGGGGATCGCGCCCAGGTAGATGTCGCGGGATTCCACCTTGCGTGGCAGCGCGCCGTTCTTGTGGAGCGTGTCGGAGATGCCGCGCAGGTAGAAGAGCGCGAAGCCGAAGGGCGGGTGCATGAAGCTGGTCTGCATGTTCACGCACAGCATCACGCCGAACCAGATCAGGTCGATGCCCATCTTGTGAGCGACCGGACCGAGCATCGGCAGGATGATGAAGGCGATCTCGAAGAAATCGAGGAAGAACGCCAGAAAGAAGATGAAGATGTTCACCGCGATCAGAAAGCCGACCTGGCCGCCGGGCAGCCCGCCGAGCATGTGCTCGATCCACAGCCCGCCGTCGACGCCCTGGAACACCAGCGAGAAGATTCGCGAGCCGATCAGGATGAACACCACCATTGCGGTGATGCGCATCGTGCCGAGCGAGGCCTCGCGCACCAGGGGCCAGGTCAGCCGCTGGTGCATGGCCGCCAGCACGAAAGCGCCGACCGCGCCCATGGCGCCCGCTTCGGTCGGGGTGCAGATCGCCTTCGTGATGCCGGGCAGGCCGCCCATGCTGCCGAGCACCGCGAAGATCAGCACGGCCGAGGGGATGATCCCGCGCAGGCACTTGGCCCACAGCGCCCAGCCCCTGAGCGTGATCGCCTCGCGCGGCAGGCCGGGCAGGTACGAGGGCCGCAGGCGGGTCAGCGCAAAGGTATAGAGCGCAAAGATCAGCACCTGCAGCACCGACGGACCCCAGGCGCCCTTGTACATGTCGCCCACCGACTTGCCGAGCTGGTCGGCCATCACGACCAGCACGAGGGACGGTGGCACGAGCTGGGTGATCGTGCCCGAGGCGGCCAGCACCCCGGTGGCGTAGCGCATGTCGTAGCCGTAGCGCATCATGATCGGCAGCGAGATCATCGCCATCGCGATCACCTGACCGGCCACCGTGCCGGTGATCGCGCCGAGGATGAATCCGACGATGATCACCGAGTAGCCCAGGCCACCGCGCAGCGGCCCGAAGAGCTGGCCCATCGAGTCGAGGAGGTCTTCGGCCAGGCCGCACTTCTCGAGGATGGTCCCCATCAGCGTGAAGAACGGGATCGCGAGCAGCAGATCGTTGGAAAGCACGCTGAACAGGTTCAGCGGCAGGTTGCCCATGAACGCGGCTGGAAACCAGCCGGCCTGGATCGCGATGAAGCCGCACAGCAGCCCGAGGGCCGCCAGCGAAAACGCCACCGGGAAACCGATCAGCATGATGACGATCAGCCCGGCGAACATGACCGGGGCGAATTGCTCGGCGGTCATTGGAGCGGCCTCTCGTAGTGGGTGTCCATGTCGTGGACGTGCATCAGCCAGCCGATGCGCTTGACGATTTCGGCAAGACCCTGCAGCAGCAGCAGGGTGAGGCCCAGGGGGATCGTGATGGTGACCGGCCAGCGCACCAGGCCGCCGGCGTTGCTCGAGCGCTCGCCCGAGACGAACTGGTCGACGGCCATTGGCCACGACAGCCAGATGATCAGCCCCGCCATCGGCAGCAGGAAAAGCGTGAGGCCCATGAGGTCGACGAGCACCTTCACGCGGGCCGGATAGCGGGTGTAGAGAAGATCGACGCGGACATGCTCGTTGACCCGCAGCACCTGCGCGGCGCCGAACATCACGCAGACCGCGAACAGATACCACTGGATCTCGAGGTAGGCATTCGACGAGTAATCGAAGCCGTAGCGCACGAAGGCGTTCGCGGCGCTGACGAAGCAGGCGGCGAATACCGCCCACTTCGCGATCGCCGCGAAACCATCGTTGAGCAGGTCGATGCCTCGTGCCAGGGCCAGCAGGGATTTCATGGGCAAATCCTCGGGCAGCCCGACGCGGGGCCAGCGAAGGCGCCAGCCGCACGCACCCCGGGCCAGTGGCGCTTGCGGAAAGACGGCGGGATCACCGGGAGATGAGGCACTGGCAGGGTAACGCCCCGATGGCCCTGCTGCTATCAGGGTTTACCCCGGCGCTGTATCCGTCGGCGGATCAGGCAGCCATGGATCGGACCGGCTCGTGAGGCTCGCGGTTCGCGGTGCGCGTGCCGGAACGCCGCCTGCTGACAGCGCTGCAGCGCGCTGACATCATCGTTGCGCGTCGACTCACGGCCACGGACCGACCGGCCTTCCGGCTGACCCGATGTCGCGTCGTGCGCATGCTCCTTCCGATGCCGAGGTTCCATGACAGCCGCCATCCGCACCGATCCGTCCACCGGACTCAAGCGCTTCGACACCCGGGCGGCCAAGGCCAGCGACCGCATCCGCGGCCAGGGCTACTCGGCCGCGGTCGACGAGGCCTTCAAGGTGCTGCCGCCGCCGCCGCCCGGCGCGGTCTTCGATGCCGAGGAACAGGCAAAGTACCGCGCCTTCAAGGAGGCGCGGCGTGGCGCGGCCGACTACATGGCGATGGAGGGCGAGTTCTCGCGCTATCTCCAGGATGTCTATTCCGCGCCGCCGGTGGCGCGCGAGGCGCTCGACGATGCCTGCGAGGTGCTGGTGGTGGGCGCGGGCTTCGGCGGGTTGCTGCTCTGGCACAAGCTGCAGGCGGCGGGTTTTCGCGACGTGCGCTTCTGCGAAAAGGGAGGCGATGTCGGCGGCACCTGGTACTGGAACCGGTATCCCGGCATCGCCTGCGACGTCGAGTCCTACAGCTACCTGCCGCTGCTCGAGGAGATGGGTTACTACCCGACCATGAAGTTCGCCTCGGGCTTCGAGATCCTCGAGTACTGCCAGAGCGTGGCCGAGCGAACCGGCTTCTACGATCGATGCCTGTTCCACACCACCGTCGAGCGCACCGACTGGGACGAAGCCGGCGGTTGCTGGGTCGTGCGCACCGACCGTGGCGACTGCATGCGGGCGCGCTTCGTGGTGCTTGCCAACGGCATCCTCACCACGCCCAAGCTCGCGCGCATCGAGGGCATGGAGCGCTTCGCGGGGCAATCATTCCACACCTCGCGCTGGGACTACTCGGTCGATCTCGCCGGCAAGCGGGTCGGCATCATCGGCACCGGTGCGACCGCCGTGCAGGTGATCCCGGAGCTCGCGAAGGTGGTGGGCGAGCTCGTGGTGTTCCAGCGCACGCCCTCGACCATCGACGTGCGCGATCAGCGCGCCACCACGCCCGAGGAGATCGCGGCCTGGTCGCAGGAGCCGGGGTGGGCGCGCGCGCGCCGCTCGCGGCTGATGCAGATCACCTCCGGCCGCGCCGCGCTGCAGGGCAACGATGATTTCCTGGCCGGCCGGGTCACCGACTTCAAGCAGCGCCGCCAGCATGAGCGGGAACTCAGCCCGCAGGAGCTGATCGCACGCCAGCTCGACACCAACTTCCGGATCATGGAGCAGATCCGCGCGCGGGTCGATGCCATCGTCAAGGATCCGAAGACCGCCGCCGCGCTCAAGCCCTACTATCCCTACGGCTGCAAACGCCCCACCTTCCACGACGAATTCCTGCCCACCTTCAACCTCCCGCATGTGCGGCTGGTGGATACCGCGCCGCTGGGCGTCTCGCGCATCAACGAGCGTGGCGTGGTGCACGATGGTGTCGAGTACCCGCTCGATGTCCTCATCTACGCGACCGGCTTCCAGTGGATGGCCACCGGCACCTTCAACATGATCACCGGCCGGGAAGGCCGGACCCTGCGCGACAAGTGGCAAAGCGGCGGTGTGCGCACCTTTCTCGGGCTGCACAGCCACGGCTTTCCCAACCTCTTCATCATGTCGGGCCCGCAGGGCGGCGGCGGGCAGTTCAACTTCATCGTCGGGCTCGAGTCCCACACCGACTATGTCGCCTGGATGCTCGCCACCATGCGCGAGCGTGGCGCCACGGTGGTCGATATCCGCCAGGAGCCCGAGGATGCCTACGCCGCCCACTGCCGCGAGGCCGATCTGATGACGCGGCCGCTTCGTGACTGTCTGTCCTACTACAACGGCGAGGGCAACGCCGAGCCGGGAAGCCTCGCCTACTACGGCGGGCCGCGCCAGTGGCATGCGCGCCGCGAGGCTGCCCAGCGTTCGCTCGATCCCTACCGTTTCGAGACCCGCCCGCAGCCCGGTGCCTGAGAGCGGAGCCGATCGGGCGGCGCTTGCGGGTCGATCGGTGGCCGCCCATGGCGCCAGCTTCGCGCCTATGATCGCCGTCAAGGGAGCAGCAGGGTCGCGAGGGCTGGTTGATGCGGTTGAAGTGGGTGCTCGTTCTGGTGGCGATGGCCATGACCGGCGTGCTGGCCGGTGGCGGATGGCTTGCCTGGTACCGTGGCCTGCTGCCTCCGGATCTCATCGATCCGCCGGCGCACGCGCCGTTGCCGCTCAACTTTCAGCGCGCGATTCAGGCTGCCCCGGATCTGGCGGCCCGCATCGAAACCCCCTGCATTGCGTTGCCGATGCACACCGCGGTGGGCGACCGCCAGGGGCCCCGAGGCCTGGAGTTCGCGCCGGTGGCCGGACTGGCGAGCGTCGGCATCCTGCTTGGTGATGATGGCGCGCCGCCCGAGCGGGCTGCGCCCCTCGAGGCACTGGCCCGCGCCGGTCTGGTTCACGCGACCGATGGCCAGATCGACACTGGCAGCCGCGGCATGCGGCCCGGCCGGCTGTACACGCTGACATTCGACGGCTGGCGCCAGATGGACGCCGATGGTTGTCTGCGGGTCGGCAATCCGGTGTTGGGCGACATCAGCGAGCACAGCAGCCTGTTGCCCGAGGCGAGCGGCCGCCGGGTCTGGCGCGTGGTCAACCAGGTGCGATTCGACAAGCAACCGGCCTGGCTCAACGACCAGGCCTTCGGCAAGCCGGAGTTCGCGCCGCTGCGGCAGGCGGTCCTCGAGCCCTCGGGTCTGGTCATCCGTCTCTGGTACGAGGATGGTGTTTGGGTCATCGAACCCGACCCCGCCAGGATCGCTGCGCCAACGCCACCCGTGGTGCAGGCGCTGGTCGGCCGACCCGAGGTCCGGCCGCCCCGGGCCTGTATCGCGCTCCCGCTGGCAGGAGAGGGCGTGCATGTCGACCCCAAGCCGCTGGTTGTGCACCTCGACGAGACGCTGCCGCGCAAGGCCGGCGAGCGGCAGCGCCTGATGTTCTGGCTATGGCGCGAACGCATGAGCGCGCTGGCCAAGGCTGGCGTGTTCGGCGAGACGCGCGTCGGGCCGGATCCCGCCACCGGGCGGGTGGCGGGCACGCGCTTCGAGCTCGATCCCGAGCTTCAGCGGTGGTTCGATCCGAGCGATCCCGGCTGCCTCGCGATGGGCGAGGCAAGACTCGAGCTGCTCGGCGTCAGCACGCCGCGCACCCCGCTGCCGGATGCGGCTGGTACTCTCCGGCCGTCGGCGGTCGCGCATCTTGCCCTGCGGCTTGCATCCGATGCCTGGGTGGTGGCCCGTGCTCCCGATCTTCCCGAGGCTCGCGTGGCGCGCGAGATCGGCGGGGTACCGGTGGTCGCGCAGTTGCGCTGGGAGTCGTCGGCGCGCAACTGGGCACTCGATTCGCTGGCGGTGCGGCAGGCCCGACTCGAGGAGCCGCATGGCGCCATGCCGGTCCTGAACGACGAACTGAAGACGCCCGGCGGGGCGGCGGTCCCGATCCAGGTCGAAACTGGCGCCGGGGTGCGTTCGAAGCCCTGACCGCGTGCGCCGGGCGCACGCGACGCCCGGAATCGCCGTCCATTTCCCGCGCCCTGCACGGGGAGCGCACGACGCGTCGTGGAACCATGGGGCCTTCCTGATCCCCCGGGAGGCTCCGCGATGGGCACCACCCACCGAACGCACGTCAGCTACATCGACCGCACGCGTGCCTACTATGCCGCGCTCGGCTATCCGACGCCCTACCAGTATGCCCACCACCGTGAGGTGCCCTTCGCAGCGCTGCGCAAGCCGCTCGCCCGCGCCACAGTCGCGCTGGTGACCACCGCCAGCCCCTGGCATGACGACCCGGGGCAGCGCTCGCAGCCGTTCGAGCGACGCACCGTATGGGCCGGGCGCAGCGCCGAGCCTCCGGCGCGCCTGTTCACCGAGAATCTCGCCTGGGACAAGGAGAGCACGCACACCCGTGACGTGCAGACCTTCCTGCCCCTGGGCCATCTGCAGTCGTATGCCGACGAGGGGCGCATCGCCGGCGTGGGCCGGCGCTACTACGGGGTGCCCACCGAGTACTCGCAGTCACGCACCACGCGTGAGGACGCGCCAGCCATCGCGGCGATGTGCCGCGAGGACGGCGTCGACGCCGTCCTGCTCGCCGCGCTCTGACCCGTCTGCCACCAGACCGTGAGTCTGGTCAGCCGGCATCTGGAGTCGCAGGGCATCGCCACCGTGGTGCTCGGTTCGGCGCGCGACATCGTCGAGGAGTGCGGTGTGGCGCGCTTCCTGTTCACCGATTTTCCGCTGGGCAATCCGGTGGGCAAGCCCGACGACGCGGCGATGCAGCGCGCCACCGTGGGCTATGCGCTCGACCTGCTCGAGACGGCGCGGCTGCCGCGCACCACCGTGCAGACGCCGTGGCGCTGGGGCGAGGACGAGTCGTGGCGCGAGGTGTATGCGCGCCTCGACCCCGAGCGCATGGCGGCGCTGCGCGCTGAAGGCGAGGCCCGTCGGGCGAAGCAGGCCGCGGCGCGCGACGCTACAGACCCTGCAGCCAGTCGAGCAGCAGGCGGTTGACGGCCTCGGGGGCCTCCTGCTGCGTCCAGTGGCCGATGCCGGGCAGCAGGTGCGCGCCGCGCAGCCCCGGCAGGTGCGGTGCCATGCGCGCGACCATGTCGACCCCCGGGATCATCTTGAGCACCAGGTCGCGGTCGCCGCCGATGAACAGCGCCGGCTGCGTGATGGTGCGATCGCGCATCGTCTGCTGCCAGGCGAAGTCGCGGCGGTGGTTGCGGTAGCGGTTCAGCGGGCCGCGAAAGCCCGAGGCTTCGAACTCGGCCACGAAACAATCCTCGTCGGCTTTCGACAGCCACGCCGGGAAGGGGTCGGGGTCGATCAGCCCCTCGAGCAGGCGCGCGCCATGCGGCTTGGCCGGCCAGCTGCCATCGGGCGCGTCGCCGCTGATCGCGTAGTAGAAACGGCGCAGCGCGCCGCGCACGTCGGCCTGCAGCTCGGCCTCGGCCACGCCCTCGTCCTGGAAGTAGACCTGGTAGAAGAAGCGGCCCTTGGCGGTGTAGGCGGCGAGCACCGCGTCGAGAAAGCACACCGGCGGCACGCCGGTCCAGGGCACCGAGAGCCCGGCCACCGCGCGCACGCGATGCGGATGGGCCAGCGCGGTGTTCCAGACGATGGGCGCGCCCCAGTCGTGGCCGACGAGCACGGCGGTTCCGTCGGGCGACAGCGCCTCGACCACGGCGGCGACGTCGGCGGTGATGCGCTCGAGACTGTAGTCGGCAACCTCGGGCGGCTTGTCGGAGCCGCCGTAGCCGCGCACGTCGATCGCGCAGGCGGTGTAGCCCGCCTGCGCGATCGGGCCGATCTGATGGCGCCAGCTGTACCAGCTCTCCGGGAAGCCATGCACCATCAGCACCAGCGGGCCTTCGCCGGCGACCGCGGCGCGCAGGGTGATGCCGTTGGCGGGAACGTGGATGAACCGTGGTGTCATGGGGTGGGTCCGGGGTCGATGCCGTCTTCGTAGATGGCGCGGGCGCGCTCGGGCGCGATGCGCTCCTCGCCGCGGGCCAGTGCGCCGGCAATGGCCAGATAGAAGAGCGCGTTGCGGCGGTTGGCCTCGCCGTTGTCGCGCGTGGCGATGAGTTTCGCCGGCACGCCGGCGATCACGGAGTTGGGCGGGAAGACCTGGTTCTGCATCACGATGGCGTGGCCGGCGACGATGGAGTTCTCGCCGATGCGCGCGCCGTCCATCACGGTGGCGTTGATGCCGATCAGGCAGCGGTCGCCGATCTCGCAGCCGTGCAGCGTGACATGGTGGGTGATCGAGCAGTCCTCGCCGACGATGGTGGGCGTGTTCGAGCCCACGTGCACCATCACGAAGTCCTGCAGGTTGGTGCGCGCTCCGATGCGGATCTCGGCCATCTCGCTGCGCATGACCACGTACGGCCAGATCGAGGCGCCGTCGGCCACGTGCACCTTGCCGTGCAGCTGGGCGGTGGGATGCAGCAGCGCGAGGGCTGCGAGGGTGACGTCCTTGCCGACGTGCGGCAGCGAGAGCGGCGGGCAGGCAGGGTGCATGGCGCAGACGGTGTGTGACGGGTGATGACGCAACCCGCCGAAGTCTACGCGATGCCGTCGGGCATCTGCGCGGGGCGTGGCAGGCCTGCCCGGCAGCGAAGGCGCCGCCGGCCCGGCTGGCGCCAGCCCTGGTACCGCAGGCGCCAGCCCTAGTACGTGAACATCCGGTCGTGCGACAGCGACAGGCGCACCAGCACGTTGGGCATCGCGAATTCGGCGGGCTTGCCGGCGAGATCGGCGTCGGTCAGTCCGCGCGCCTTCGCCGACATGCCCGACACGTAGAAGCGCGCGCCGCCGGCCACCAGCGCATCGAAGTGCTCCCGGGCCTTGCCGGTGCCCAGGCCGGTGACGCTGTCGAGCACGGCGTCGCGGATCAGCGCGGCGGCATCGCCCGCCAGGAACACCGACACCTGGTGGCCTTCGTCGATGGCGGCGCGGGCCACCAGCAGGGCCAGCGCGGCGCGGGTGGGCGCCTCGGAGCCGTGGGTGGCGTGGACGAGGATGCTGCTCATGGTGGGGGCTCCTGGATCAGACTGCTTCGGGCGTCATTTCGGCGACTTCGACGATGCGCTCGAACGGCACGCCCGCGCGCTGGTTGAGTTCATCAACGGCCTGCGCGCTGGGGCCTTCGAAGTAGCAGTGGGTCTGCGACGACGCGGGCAGGAAGAAGCTGCGCAGCCAGCGCACGTCGGTGCCTTCGCTGCGCATGCCGGCCGCGCAGGTCTTGACGCGGGCGCCGGCGCCGGCGAGCGCATCGGGGGTGATGCCGGGCAGGGTGCGGATGGCGACGAAAAGGGGCATGGGTCTCTCCTCGGTGGTGTGGGGCGCTTGCGCCCGGGGGGGCATGGGACGGATTGGTCAGGGCTCACCCGGCGATGCCGGGCCCGGGTCGATGGGCTGGGCGAGCAACCCGAGCAGGTCGTCGCGGCGGATGCGGATGGCGCGTTCGCCCGCCAGCCGGAAGGCGGCCAGCTTGCCGCGGCGGATGTAGCCGCGCAGGGTCTGGATGTGCACGCCGAGTTCGGCGGCTGCCTGCTCGGGGCTGAGCAGGTCGGCCGCCGCGCGCGGGGGCGGCTCGGCAGCGGCGGAGGGCGCCGGCGCCGGGCCCGCGGGGGGCGCGATGCCGGCCAGCAGGCGGCGCCAGCCGGCGGCGTCCTGGCCCAGCGTGGCGAGCACGCGCCGCATCAGCGGCAACCCGGGGTCGCCCAGGGCCACCAGCAGGTGCAGCGGGCGCAGCGGGCCGCCGCCGTCGGCGCGGCAGATGCGCGCCGCCTGGTCGAAGACCGCCGCGGTCTGGGCGCTGTAGCGCGGCCGCACGGCGAGGTCGGGCGCGGGCAGGTCGTAGGGCAGGTCGAGCCGGGCCAGATCGAGCGCTGCCGGGCCGAACTCGACGATGCCGAATCGCGCCACCGCCAGCAGCAGCCCGGCGAGCAGGTCGTCGGGCTCGGTGTCGGGCGCGCGCCGATTGCGGGCGATTTCGACCGCGTGCATGGCGCCGGTCGAGACCCGGTCGGGATCGTAGAAACGCTCGCTAAGGCTCATCGGATATCACTTGTTATCACGGAATATATCTCAATCGGATGAGCGTGGCCATGCTGTGCGGGCTGCCCGGCGGCCAGGCTGCGGGTATCCGGATCGAGCGCGCGGCCGCGCCGCCCTGCCGCAAGCCATTGCGCGCGTGCAAGTCGGTGCAGGCCGGCTCATGACAGCATCGGGCTGTTGAGACCTGTGCGCATCGGATCGGGCGAGCCTGATGAAGAAAATCGCTCCCTTGATCCTGTCGCTTTTGTCCGCGGGATCCTGGGCGCTGGAGCGTCGTCAGGAGGTAGTGATGCCGGCGCCGTCGGGCGAGGCGGCAGCGCTCACCACCCTCGAGGCCGCCGCTCGCCGGGGCGAGGCGGTGGCGCAGTACCAGCTCGCGCTGCGCTATCGGGAAGGGCGCGGCGTGGCCCGCGATCTGGTCGAGGCGGTGCGCTGGTTCGAGTTCGCGGCCTTGCAGGGCGAGGTCCAGGCCCAGCATTCGCTCGCCCTGCTGTACGACACCGGGTCAGGCGTCGCCCCCGATCCCTTCAGGGCGGTGCAGTGGCTTCGCAGTGCGGCCCGAAAGGGGTACGCCCCCGCCAAGACCAGCCTGGGTGTGATGTACGCCCGGGGTCGGGGTGTCGCGCAGGACCACGCCGAGTCGGTGAGGTGGTTTAGGGCGGCGGCGCAACAGGGGGATGCGGTCGCTCAGGCCCTGCTCGGGCTGGCTTTCCTCGAGGGGCGCGGGTTGCCGCAGGATTACGCGCAGGCGGTCCGCTGGTTCCGGATGGCGGCGCGCGAGGGGCATGCGGCCGCGCAGCACCAACTCGGCCTGCGCTACGAACTCGGGCAGGGCGTTGCGCGCGACTTGGTGCGCGCGCATCTCTGGTTCAACCTTGCGGCAACCGAAGGCGATCCCGCCAGCGTTCGGCACCGCGATCGGGTGGCCGCTCGGATGAGCGCGCGCGACCTCGAGACCGCCCAACGCCTCGCGCGTGCCTGCTTCGAGGGCGGCCTGTCGAACTGCGAGTAGCGAGCGGGGCCCACGGCAGCGTCATGTGGCCCGACTCGGCCCTTCGGCGACCTCGCTGATCCGACATGATCGAGGCTTCGCCCGTTACCATCGGGCATGTCCCAGGAAGAGCGGATCCGGCTTCTGTCGATCGCGAGGTACGCGAAGCGTGCCGCCGGCTATGACCAGAGTTGCGGTCCGACCTGGCCGATCCGGCTGCGGACGATCGCAGCTCTGGATCTGCGTCCGGGCGATCGGGTGCTCGATGTGGGCTGCGGCACCGGGCTGAGCCTGCCGCTGCTGCTGGCGGCCGTCGGGCCTGCCGGGCAGGTTTATGGCTTCGACCAGAGCCCGGCGATGTTCGCGCAGGCGCAGGTTCGCCATGCGCAGGCCGGCTGGCCCAACGTGCATCTGGTGCCGAGCAGTGCCCAGGAACTCGTGCTGCCGGGCCCGGTGGATGCGCTGCTCTTCCACTATGCGCACGACATCCTGCGTTCATCGGCGGCGGTGGAACGCCTTCTGTCGCTGGCTCGGCCCGGAGCTAGGGTGGCGATTGCCGGCATCAAGTACTTCACCGGGCCGCTGGCGGTACTCAATCCCTGGGTCTACCTCAAGAACCTCGGCTACAACGGTGCGCCTGGCGAGTTGCGCTCGCCGTGGGATCGGATTGCCCCGCGGCTGACCGATTGGCAGATTGCGCCGACCCAGTGGGGCATGGGCTACATCGCCAGCGGCCGGCTGCCGGACAGGCCGGCATGAGCGACCGTCCGGCGGCCCCGCTGCTGTCACGCTGGCGGGCCGCGTTGTGGGGCGTGGTCGCGCTGCTCGTGCTCAACGGACTGCTGAGTTTCGGACCCTGGTGGCCGACACCGGGGGTGGTGCCGCAGGCACGACTCGCGCCGGAGTTCGTCGCCATCTGGCTGCTGCTTCTTTGGCTGGGCGCGCGCCGGCCGGTGCTGTCGCGGGGAATGCTGCGGCTGCTGTCCATCCTCGTGCTCGGTCTGGTGCTCGGCCGATACGCCGACGTCACGGCGCCGAGCCTGTTCGGCCGGCCCTTCAATCTCTACTGGGACCTGCCGCAGTTGCCCCGCTTCCTGTGGGTGACCGCAAAAGACCATCCCGTCTGGCTGTCGTTGGTGGTGGCGTCGATGGTGCTGCTCACCGGATGGCTGCTCCTCGCGGTGGTACGGCTGTGCCTGTCGATCCTCATGCGCACGCTGGTTCCCTGGGGCAGGCGCTCCTTCGCAGCCTGGCTGCTGGGCTTCGGGGCCGCGCTCCTGGCGGCCGCGCATCTGGCCGGGGTCGCGGGGACGGGGCGATGGGTGAGTCATGCGGTATTGCCCACCTACGTGAAGCAACTCGGCCTGTTGTGGGATGCGCACGCACCCGGACGCCTGGCGCAGGCGCTGCCGGCCCTCACGCCGACCGAAGACGCGCTGGCCGCCCACGGCGACCAGGTGTTCGCGTCGCTGGGCGGGCGTGACCTGAGCATCGTCTTCCTGGAGTCCTTCGGCGCGGTCCTGTACGACCATCCGCAGGCCCGACCGGCCACCGATCCGGCGCGGCAGGCGCTGCAGCAGGCGATCCACGCGAGCGGCCGGCACGTGGTGTCGGGCTTTTTTCGATCGCCCACGATCGGCGGTGCCTCCGATCTGGCGCACCTGTCGCTGCTGACGGGTGTCGATCTGTCGGACCCGCGGCGCCACGATCTGCTGCTCACCACCCGTCGCCCGACGCTGCTGCACCTGTTCCGGCAGGCCGGCTACCAGACTTTCGGCCTCTACCATGCGGTCTCGTGGCCGTGGCCCGAGCATGTGTACTACGGCTTCGACCACTACCTCGACGGACCCGCCCTGGCCTACGCCGGCCCGCCGATCACCTTCTGGAAGATTCCCGATCAGGTGGCGCTTGCGAGCTACGAGAAACGGTACCCGATAAGGGCCGACAGCCCGCCCCGCGTGCTCTTCTTCCCGACCATCAGCTCCCACTTCCCGTTCAGCCCGGTGCCGCCCTATCAGGCCGATTGGGAGCGCGTGCTCGGCCCGACGCCCTTCGACGCCGAGGCGCTCGCCGCGGTCAGCGCCGATCGGGTCAACTGGCTCGACATGCGCACCAGCTATCTGGCGAGCGTGAACTATGTGTACCGGTGGCTGACCGGATGGTTCGCGCGGCCGGAGGCTCGCGAGACGGTGTACGTCCTGGTGGGTGACCACCAGCCAACGGCCAACATCACCGGCGAGCGCGTCCCCTGGGATGTACCGGTGCACATCATCAGCCGTGATCGGGATCTTCTCGCGCGCTTCCGGGCGATGGGCTTCTCCGACGGCTTGTGGCCGGATCGCGCGGTGCTCGGGGGACTGCACCACCTGACGAGCCTGCTGATTGCCGGCTTCGGCCCGCCGTCGGCGCCCCACTGAGCTCGACGATGAGGTCGCACCCGTGGGGCTCGCTGGCCGCCCGCGCCGCGCTGGCGCTGGCGATCGTGCTGGGCATCGCGAGCCTGAACCTGGTCGCGTGGCGCGGCTTCGAGGCGCGATTGCAGGCGCCCGATCACGCCGGGCCGATCGCCGGGCTGTCCTATCACGGCGCGAGTCGCTGGCAGAACCCGCTCGAGGGCCGGCAGCCGTCGATCACCGAGCTCGAGCAGGATCTGGCGCTGCTTGCGCGCCACACGCGGCGCATCCGTACCTATGCCGCGGCCGACCATCCGCAGCTGCCGGCGCTGGCCGCTGCGCAGGGACTGCAGGTGGCGCTGGGGGCGTGGCTCGACGAGCGGCTCGACGCCAACGCACGCGAGCTGACCGCGGCCATCGAACAGGCGAGGGCACATCCGAATGTGCACCGGCTGATCGTGGGCAACGAGACGCAGCTGATGGCGCGGCTGCCGCCGAATCGGCTGGCCGCCTATCTCGATCAGTCCCGGGCCGCGCTGCGGGGTACGCCGGTGCAGATCTCCACGGCGGAGCCCTGGCATGTGTGGCTCGCACAACCGCAGCTCGTCCGCCATGTGGATTTCATCGCGATCCATGTGCTGCCCTACTGGGAAAAGACCTCGATCGATGAGGCCGTGCAGATCAGCCTGCGGCAGATCGCGCGCGTGCAGGCGCGCTTTCCCGACCGGCAGATCGTGATCGCCGAGATCGGCTGGCCGAGCAACGGTCCGCCTCTGGGCGAGGCGCGGGCCACGCCCGCCAACCAGGCCCTGTTCGTGCGCCGATTCCTCGCGCAGGCACGCGCGGCCGGCCTGGATTACTACCTGATGGAAGCCTTCGACCAGCCCTGGAAGATGGCGCTCGAGGGGCGCGCCGGAGCCTACTGGGGACTCTGGGACGCTACGCGAAGCCCCAAGCTCGCGCTTAGCGGCCCGGTGCTGCGCGATCCCTGGGGGCTGCGCAAGGCGGCGGCTGCCAGTCTCGCGGGGGCGGTGGTGACGGGCCTGATCCTGCTCGCGGTGCCCGGCATGCGGCTGGTCGCGCGCGTGGCGCTGTGCGTGGCCGCGCAGGCGATCGTGTCGCTGGGGGTGGTGCTGCTCGCGATTCCGCTGTCGCACTACCTGCGGCCGGTCGACGTGATCGGGCTGGTGCTGGTCGTGGCCGCGCTGGGATTCATGGCCGCGACGCTGCTCGCGCAGGCTTTCGAGTTCGCCGATCGCTTCTGGCCGGGCGCGCCGCCGGAGGCGGCGCGGGTGCCCGCAGGGGGAAGGCTGCTGGCACCGGCATCCGTGACCCCGGCAGCGCCCGTGCTGATGCCGGCCCCGACGCCGTTCATCAGCATCCACCTGGCCTGCGCCAACGAGCCTCCCGCGATGGTGATCGAGACGGTCGAGTCGCTGCTCA
>Ga0315902_10003056_pt1 | contig 25391 bp, 20 predicted proteins | sample LakEriMetagenome_9_FD_203523 | JGI IMG/M metagenome (GOLD analysis project Ga0315902, IMG submission 203523) | Freshwater fungal communities from buoy surface, Lake Erie, Ohio, United States - Buoy 12 MA117 | ecosystem: Environmental > Aquatic > Freshwater > Lake > Lake biofilm | place: USA... | reverse complement strand
CTCACTGATAAACAAAGAAAAAGCCATCATTTCTGATGGCTTGTCCAGTGTGGCTCCCCCTTCAGGACTTGAACCTGAGACCCTCTGATTAACAGTCAGATGCTCTAACCAACTGAGCTAAGGAGGAGTATGTCTTCCCAAACCGGTTTGGATTTGGGAGGGCAAAAATAGGGATTTTCGGATTTCCACAAAGCATTCAGGATCAATTTTCGCACAGATCCGCGTTATTCGTTCTTTTTCCGCTCCGATTCAATGGCCAATACATTGTTATTCGCCACCCACACCTGGCCCGGGGGCAACTGCTCCAGGGTGCGCACCTGTACATATTGGTCATCTGACTGCTCCACTTCCACCCTGTACCTGCGCATTCGTACCTGCGGCTGCCGGGCATTGGTGGTCACAAAAATGTATTTTTTGTCGCCATCATCGTACAGGGCTGTGCGGGGCAGCGTGTTGGTCACCGGTACGGAACCATTGGCTTCCAGCCGGGCTTTAATATTCATATCACTCAGAATCATTTCTGTCGTCTGTGGCCGCTCAAACTGTACATGCAGGGTTATGGACCGGTTTTTCTCATCAAGCGCCCGGGAAACATACAATACCTTGCCCCGGGTGGAAGGAATGTGCTGTTGTACAAAATCAATAAACACTTCCTGTCCTTCATCAACCAGGGCAGCATCCTTTTCATATACATACACTTTGGCCTGCACACGGTTGGGATTTACAATTTCGGCCAAAAGGGTTTCAGGCTGTACGATGGACCCGATGTTTTCGTAAAACTTCAGTACAAACCCATCAATAGGAGCGGTAATGGTTATCGTGGTTTGCAACCGGGCCCTGCCTTCGTCAATAAGACCGGTGGCGCGTATGCCCAGCAGCTGCAGCTTGGCAGCAAGAGCGGTTTCGCGGGCACGGGCCGCCATGAGTTTCGCTTTAACACTCTGGTAATCGGCCAGCACACCGATATTGCTTTTGCGCAGCTCGCTCTGCCGGTTGTATTCAGTGGTAAGAAACTCCACATCGCTGTGAGCCGCCGCATATTCGTTCTGGAGCTCCAGCAACGAAAAGCTGGAGAGGGTGAGCAATGGCTGACCCTTGCGTACAGCCACCCCTTCCCGTACAAAAATCTGCTCCACCTTGCCCTGAATATGGCTGCTCACTTGTGCCCGGCTGTCGGGCAGCAGGCTTACCACGCCGTTGGCATAGATCACGGGCTTAAGCGCTCTCGTTTCCGGTTGGACAAAATTTACATTCACTCCTTCCAGCTGCTTTGGAGTAAGTACAATCGAATCGTTCTGAACCTGACGCTGCTGCCTGGCAGTACCAGGTTGCTGTTTGGAGCTGCAGGCTGCCAGCAACACCAGCAGCAGTATGGACATCTGTTGTTTCATGTTTTCTTTTTTATTATCTGTTGTTACCACATAATGCGCCCTGAACAGTCATTGCCTTTAACAGCTAAATTTTGTTGGGGGCATTGCATGTGTGTTTATTATTTTATTGTGCAGTAAGGTACCAGATGGTGTAAACGCTTTCATTGTAATGGCGCAGCACTTCCAGGTAACCCAGTTGAATTTTAAAGGCCTGCTGTACGTTCAGCAGGTAGTTGTAATAACCGATGCTCCCCAGGCGGTAGCCGTCCCGGGCTGCCTCAATCATGGCATCGGCTTGTTGCAGGCCAATGCTTTCGTAGTAGTTGAGGGCTTCATTATACTGCCGGAAATCGGACAGGGCCTTATCAAGCGCTCCCTGTAATTCGTAATTCGCCTGGTTGATCTGCTGCCGGGCAATGGCTACATCGGCTTCCGCACCTTTGATGCGGCTGCGGTTGAACCAGCTCCATACGGGCAATGAAACACCAAAACGCATGCGGTCCACTATGGTGGTAGCATCGCTCCCCTGGTTGAGATACCCCACTACAAGGCCGGGTACCTGGCGCCGCTTTTCGAGCCGCAGTAATTCGTTGCTCAGTTGCTCGTTAGTGCGGTTAAGCACCAGCAGGGGGTTGTTGCCCAGCGCACCTCCGAACAGATCGGGCAGCTGCAGCATTTCTTTCTGAAACGGATCAGCCGGCACCCGCAGGGTATCCGCCGGGCGGCCGGTTAAAAGCGCCAGCTGAATGCGGGTGCTGCGAAGCCGGCTGCGGGTTTGACCCAGCAGGTATTGCACCTCTTTGTACTGGGTTTCTGCATTCAGCCGCTCAATACGGCTGATCTGTCCCACATTGAGCCGCACATCCGTAACTTTTACAAAATCGGCCAGCAAACTGTCCTGCTTGCGGTAGTTCCGCAACACTTCCTGCTGGTACAGCCATTCGTTGTAGAGCACGCGTACCTGGTAGCGCAACTGGTTACTGGTAAGGGCTTTTTCCTGCTCCGAAAGCCGGATGGTGGTTTGCTGTGCCTTGCGCTGCTGGGTATACACGCCGGGGTAGGCAAAGCTTTGCAGCACACCGGGGCGAAGGCCGTTTCCGGTAGGAGCCTCAAAAATCAGTTCGGGCTGGTTGGGATTGAAAGTGGCCGGTAACAATACCCGTTGCTTTTCAATGCGCAGGTTAGCCAGTTGCACCTGGGGATTGTTAAGCAGGGCCAGTTCAATGGCTTCGCTGCGGCGTAAATGCTCCTGTGCCATGAGGCCGGGAGCTGCCGCAATCAGCAGCCAGCTGCAGAGGATGGTTTTTCGTATCATGCTTGTTTGTTTTGGGGAGAGGAGCCTGTTGCCTCCTCTTCCAGTCCTTGTAAATATTCTTCTTTGCTGATGTGCACCGGCTCGGGTTGAAGACCCGTGGGCTGCTTTTTATCGAACAGGCTGTACAGTACCGGCAGCACCACCAGGGTAAGCAGGGTTGCTGTAAGCAATCCGCCAATGACTACCGTGGCCAGTGGTTTTTGTACTTCTGCACCCACACTGGTGCTGAGGGCCATCGGCAGGAAACCAAATGCGGCCACAAAGCTGGTCATCAATACGGGGCGTATCCGTTCGTGCAGCCCCAACAGCACCCGTTCATCGGCATTACGCAGACCCTGCCGGGCCAGTTCGTTGAAATGGCTTACCAGTAAAATGCCGTTCAAAACCGCCACACCAAACAAGGCAATGAAGCCCACACCGGCACTGATGCTGAAGTTCATATCACGCAGTAGCAGTGAAAAAACACCTCCCACAGCACTGAGCGGAACGGTAGCGTAAATGAGAAAACTGTCTTTAAAATTGCCGAAGGTGAGATACAGCAGTCCGAAGATGACCAGTAACGACAGGGGAACTACGAGGGCCAGCCGGCTCTTCGCCCGGCGGAAATTTTCAAACTCACCGCCATAACTGATACGGTATTCACGTGGCAGCTCCACCTGGCTTTCCACCGCTGCTATTACATCATTCACGGTACTTTCCAGATCGCGGCCCCGTACATTAAAGCCCAGGTTTACGCGGCGTACCAGGTTTTCATGTCCTATTTCACTGGGTCCGATATCCTCTTCAATGGCAGCCATCTCCCGCAGCGGTATGGGGTTGTTGTTCTGATCGCTGATCATCAGATTTTCAATATTCTCCGGCCGCACCCGCTCTTCGCCTGTGAGACGGAAGGTGAGGTCGAAGCGCTTGTCGTCTTCATACACCACCCCGGCCACAGCACCACCAAAGGCCATCTGCACCGCACGGTTCACCTGCTCCACTTTAATACCGTACAGTGCCATCTTATCGCGGTCGTAGCGGATATTGATCTGGGGCAAGCCAAACACTTTGTTTTCCTGCACGTCCACAGCCCCCGGCACCTGCTTCACCACCTGGATAATCTGATTGCCTTTTTTCACGAGGGTGTCCAGGTTACTGCCGTACAACTGCACCACCACATCGGTACGGGCACCACTCATCATATCGTTCACCCGGCTTTCAATAGGCTGCTGTATGCTGAGGATGATGCCCGGGAACTGCTTCATGGCTTCGTTGAAGAGTACCGCCAGCTCTTCCTGCTGCCGCGCTTTCTTCCACTGCTTTTTATCTTTTAACACCACAATAATTTCCTGGCTTTCGAGTGGCAGGGGTTCCACTTTCAGTTCGCTGGTACCAATTTTACTGACGATGCGTTCGATTTCATCAGGGAACTCCTTAAGTAAAAACTGCTGTATTTTGGTACTCTGACGGATGGATTCAGTAAGCGGTGTACCAATGGGCAGGTTCATGTCAATGAGAATGTCCCCTTCCTGAAGTTTGGGTATGAACTCGCCGCCAATACGGCTGAAACCCATGTAGCCAGCTGCAAAAATGAGCAGCGTGAACCCCACCACAGCATACTTAAACCGGAGACCCAGCTTCACAACGGGCTCTATGAGACGGTACAGAAACTGAACGATTTTTTCACTGAAACCATGGTCGTGTACATTCTTCGGCGGTTTCAGCACCAGCGCGCTCATCATGGGTACATAGGTGATGGAAAGCAGCAAGGCCCCTATGATGGCAAAACCTACCGTTTTGGCCATGGGAGCAAACATCTTGCCTTCCACACCCTGCAGGGTAAGTATGGGGAAGTACACAATGAGGATGATAAGTCCGCCGAACACCACACTCTTTTTGATTTCCGCCGTGCTTTCTATTACCACCTGCTGCCGGTCGGCATAAGTGAGCCGGGCTCCTGACAGCTCTTTTTGCTTTTTCACATAGCCCAGCGCCAGGAAGAGCACAGCGCTTTCCACCACTATGATGGCAGGGTCAACCAGTAACCCAAAATCAATGGCACCCAGGCTCATGATATTACCTACCACACCGGTATAGTGCATGCATATAAAGGCAAAGAGCATGGAAAGAGGAATCACAGAAGCTGCCAGTAAACTGGCCCGCCAGTTACCCAGCAACAGCAGGATGACCAGTATCACAATCAAAGCGCCCTCAATGAGGTTGGTGGCCACCGTGCGTATGGCGGCGTTTACCAGTTTGCTGCGGTCGACAAAAGGTTCCAGGTAGAGGCCTTCCGGCAGCTCCTGCTGAATTTCATCGAACCGTTTTTTGAGCGCCTTAATAACTTCATTACCATTAGCGCCTTTCATCATAAGCACGCTGCCGCCCACCACTTCGCCCTGCCCGTTCATGGTAATGGCGCCATAACGCAGTTCTGATCCAAACTCAACATCCGCAACATCCTTCACCAACACGGGTACGTTGCCATTGAGCTTGACGACGGTTTTTTTCACGTCTTCCAGACTTTGCACCAGCCCGATGCCGCGAATCGTAAATGCTTTGTTTTCCTTTTCAATGTAGGCGCCGCCGGTATTGCTGTTACCCTTGCTTAAGGCTTCGTACAGTTCATCTACGGTCACATTGAGGGCCTTCATCTGCTCGGGCTTCAGCATAGCCTGGTACTCTTTCTTATATCCGCCATACCCGCTCACATCAGCCACGCCGGGTAAACCCAGCAGCCGCCGGCGTACATACCAGTCTTGTATAGTACGTAATTCTTCCAGTGTATAGGGACTGTTGGTAATGTCTTTGGGTCGGATGATGTATTGAAAAATTTCACCCAGTCCCGTGCTGGGAGGACCCATGATGGGCGTACCCGCTCCTTCGGGAATTTCGGCCTGTACCTGGGCCAGGCGCTCGTTCACCTGGGCGCGTGCCCAATAGGTATCAATGTCATCGCGGAAGATCAGCTTTACCACCGATGAACCAAAGCGGGAAGTGGAGCGCACTTCAATAAGGCCGGGTATATTGGCCATGGCCAGCTCTACGGGTGTGGTGATGAACCGCTCAATTTCGAGCGAAGACAGGTTCGGTGAATTGGTAATCACATCCACCTGGTTATTGGTTACATCAGGTACCGCATCAATAGGCAGGTTGCGGAGTGAGTAGCCGCCCCATACCATTATTACCAGCATTATAAAACCAATTGTGTACGGATTGCGTACGCTGAAACGGATAATACGATCAATCATAAACAGGATATATGAGGCCTGCGGGCCATTGTGGCAGTAACCTGCAGGGAGCACCAGATGCAATGCCTTCAGAGCAGGCAATACAAACGGCATCTGATTACCCCGGCAAAAACTGCCAGATTAAAAAATCGGGGATTGCAGCGTGAGAAGAAACCTCAGACAAGCGGAGGCATCAGCAGAGGGATGCGGGGGCGTTCGCCGGGTTGGTATTCTGAAAACAAATAAGCGGCATCAAAAAGTGGCAGGTAGTAGCGGGACTCTCTCAGATAGCTCCAGTCATCTTCGCCGGAATCGGCATCATCGCCCGAGAGAAGATCAAAGTTGGCCCCTTCCACCGGGAGCAGCGAGGGTGTTTCAACTGCGGCAGGCTGATCGGCTCCCTGTTCCATCACCGTATCATAAAAGGCAACTGCCTGCAGGTGCAACAATACCAGCAGCAATGAAAGCACGTGACGGAGTAAGGATCTTTGAAACATAACGCAGTAACAAATTACCGGGCCGCAAAGTTATGGCTGCTTACTTCCTTAACAAATCTGCAACAATTAAAAAACTGCTAAAAAGTGGTGAAGCCCCACCACTTATCGGTTTCAATGCCTACATACACCCCATCTTCCCGCAGCTCCACGGGGTAGGTTTTGAGGTGATAGCCTTCGCCGCTGCTGTTAAGGCCGGTGGAAGGGTTAAACCGGTAACGGTGCAGCGGACAAACAATTTGGCCGAGCGGATCAACCCAGCCCTGGTGCATTTTCCCGCCGGCATGAGGGCATCGGGCCGAGCAGGCACGCACCTGCTGCTGATAGATACTGATGCATAACTCCTTGCCTTCCACCTTTACCAGGCAGGGGTTACCCATGATGTTTTCTATCTCCGGAATGCTTTCCGCAATCTTGTGCCACTTATATGTTTTTCCCGGCTGCATGTTAAAAAAACCCGGTCTTGTAGGGATAGCGGATCCGGTATAATTGCTTCACCTGCTCGAGGATGGTGTGCCGCAGTTCATCGATGTTCCTCCGCTCGAGTGCTGATACAAACACGCAGTGCCCGTTGGTATCATGCTCCCAGCGCTCTTTCAGCTCCCGCAGGATCATTTCCTTCACACCCGGCTCCAGCCATTCATCGAAGTGGTTCTGTTCGTACAGATCCATCTTGTTGAAAATGGTAAGCACCGGCTTATCGGCACAATTCATCTCCTGCAGGGTTTTGTTCACCACCTGCATCTGCTCTTCGTACTGCGGATGCGATATGTCCACCACGTGCAGCAGCACATCACTTTCCCGCACTTCATCCAATGTGCTCTTAAAGCTTTCCACCAGGTGATGGGGCAGCTTGCGGATGAAGCCTACCGTATCGCTCAGCAAAAACGGGGTGATTTCAAACACCACTTTGCGGGTGGTGGTATCGAGCGTGGCAAATAATTTATTTTCGGCAAACACCTCACTCTTGCTCAGCAGGTTCATGATGGTGCTCTTACCCACATTGGTGTATCCCACCAGCGCCACCCGTATCAGTTCGCCCCGCTCCTTACGCTGGGTAAGCGCCTGCTTATCAATTTCGGTTAACCGTTTCCGTAAGAGTGCTATCTTGTCCTTCACAATCCGGCGGTCGGTTTCAATCTCCGTTTCACCGGGACCCCTCGTACCAATACCTCCTCCCTGCCGTTCAAGGTGTTTCCACATACCCTTGAGCCGCGGCAACAGGTACTGGTACTGGGCCAGCTCCACCTGTGTTTTGGCCTGGGCTGTTTTGGCGCGGCTGGCAAAAATGTCGAGAATGAGATCGCTGCGGTCAATGGTGTATACGCCCAGCGCTTTTTCAATATTCATGATCTGTGCGCCGGTAAGTTCGTCGTCAAAAATCACCAGCTGAATATTGCGTCCCTGGATATAGGTCTTGATTTCTTCGAGCTTGCCCTTCCCCACAAAGGTTTTACTGTCGGGATGCGGCAGTTTCTGGGTAAACCGCTTCACGGCTTCGGCGCCGGCGGTTTCGGCCAGGAAGGCCAGTTCATCGAGGTATTCCTTCACCTGCAGGTCCGACTGGCTCTTATGCACCAGTCCCACCAGTACAGCCCGTTCGTTTTCTTTTAATCCGAGTTTACGTTCAATCACATCTATCAGTTCAGTGGTACAAAAGTAACAGGAATCCGGTTGCCCGTTATCGCCCTGTCATAAAAGAAAAGAGCGGAAGGTGTTGGTACCTGCCGCTCTTTTTATAAATCTATAAAAAATTACAGTCCGGTAATGGTAAGTCCCACTGTATAGGGGCGCACCTGGGGACCCTGACCTTCTTTAATAAAGTCGTTGATCTGGTATTGGGCAAACAGGCCTATGTTGCCATAACCCACCCGTGCCTGGGCGGCCAGGCGCAGGTTGTTGAAATTTCTTCTGTCTTTCACCTTGGTATTGTACTGGGTGTTGCCGGCAGCATCACGCTCAAAACGGGTTTTATCAACGGCAGACACCATGGTTCCCACTTTCATACCCAGGGCCAGCTTCCAGCTTTTGTTGGGTGTTTCCGGCTTGTTCATGAACCGGATTTCCACAGGTGCTTCCAGGTAGGCGTTCTGCAGTTTAATGGAACGGTACCGGATGGTGGAATCAACGCCCCTGTTCTTATTGAAGGTAACTCCATTGCTGTTGATCAGGTTGAGGTCGCGTCCTGCGTTTTTATCGAAGAACAGGTGATCAGTTCCGAAACCCACTCCCAATCCCACACTGAAACGGGGGTCGGTCTTAAACGCAAAGTCAAACATGAAATAGGCGTTGAACGAACGTGATAGTCCTTTGGTGGCAAAGGTATCGGGACGCTGGGTCCATCCGTGCATGCCGATTTGAAACACCAGGTGGTCTTTCGGACGGTTGGAAAGATTTACTTTCGACCAGTCTTTTTTCTTCTTGTTCGGCGCTGTTTCCTGGGCCTGCAGCGACAGTACGGCGGCAGTCAGTAAAATAAGGAATGATAGTTTTTTCATCATCATAGAAGACAAATGTATCTGCTTATCGGTTAAGCAAAGGTTAAGACCTGTAAAACAAAACCGGAAAGCGGGAAGAGAGAACTGCAGGCATTTTGAAACATTCCCCGTCTTCCAATCTTTCCGGCTGTACGAGTGGATCCTGTAGGATTTGAACCTACGACCCTCTGATTATGAGTCAGATGCTCTAACCGACTGAGCTAAGGATCCGGCCTTTTAAGGCGGGGGCAAAGATAGAAAAATCGTTCTTTGTTGCTGTGATTAATTTGTGGGCGGGCGGAAACTGGCAGGTACGCCCTTACCGGACTTCCTCAAAGTCAATGTATTCGCCGGCAGGGGCCGGAGTCTGGGTTGCCTGTTGGGGAGAAGCCTGTGGTGCGTGGCCCTGTTGTGCCTGGTTCCTCAGGGTATCCATTTGCCGCTTTACCTGCAGGGCAGTGCGTATAACCGGTACGAGGAAGTTAAAAACGAAGCGGTATAAGAAATAAAGAAGTAACCCGTAAAGTAAAATCCGTAACATGCTGCAAAATTACCGGATTCAGCAGCCTCTTTTGTGAAGAATCTGATAAAGCTGCCCCGGAACCGGTGTGCGGGCGGCCTCCAAAAAGAATTTCATAATTACCGTCCGGCGCCGTACATTTGCACCGGATAAAGATACAGCGGAAGGGAACGGAGACGTTCCCTTCTTTCTTTCAATACCATGAACATCGAGCAAAAAACAGAGCGCATTACCGGCTACGTTGAAGAACTGATTGCAGCGGAGCCTGGCTACTTTCTGGTGGACGTAAAGGTGAAACCCGGCAATAAAATTCAGGTGCTGCTGGATGCAGACCAGGGCGTTTCGCTCAGTTACTGCATTACCTGTAACCGGGCCCTGTACAAAAAGCTGGAAGAAACCGGCCTCTTTCCGCCCGGTGAATTTGAGCTGGAGGTATCCTCCCCCGGACTGGATGAGCCGCTCAAACTTACCCGCCAGTATCTGAAAAACCTGGGGCGGCCGGTGGAACTGCTGCTTAAAGACGGCCGCAAGTTTTCCGGCAAACTGCTGGCAGCCACGGAACAGGAAGTGCAGCTGGAAGAAGTGAAGGGAAAGGGGAAAAAACAGGAAGTGATTCAACATTCTTTTTTAACCGAACAAATAAAATCTACAAAAATTCAAATTGTATTCTGACGGCTGGTTGCCTGCAACCGCCATTATTTAAACCTTTGTGTTATGGCAAGTATCAACTTAATCGAGAGTTTCCAGGAGTTTAAAGACGCGGAAAACATTGACCGCCCCACGATGATGAAGGTGCTGGAAGATGTATTCAAAACATTACTGCGTAAAAAATACGGCAGCGATGACAACTTCGACGTGATTGTAAATACAGAAAAGGGAGACCTGGAAATTATGCGCCGCCGCACAATTGTGGAAGACGGCCAGGTGGAAGATCCGCTGGCGCAGATCGCCTACAGCGATGCGGTGAAAATTGAACCCGACTACGAAGTGGGCGAAGAATTGTATGAAGACGTGGACATTCACGACTTCGGCCGCCGCGCCATTCTTGCCGCCAAGCAAACACTGGCCAGCCGTATCAGTGATCTGAAGAAAAACCTGCTGGTTAAAAAATACGAAGACCGCATTGGCGAAATCATCAGTGCCGAAGTATACCAGGTATGGAAAAAAGAAGTGCTGCTTCTGGACGAAGAAGGAAACGAACTGATCCTTCCCAAAAGCGAACAGATTCCGCAGGACTATTTCAAAAAAGGAGAAAACATCCGTGCAGTGATCCGCCGGGTGGAACTCAAAAACAATACTCCCGTCATCATCCTTTCACGCACCAGTCCCGATTTCCTGGCCAAACTGCTGGAAATTGAAGTGCCTGAAATTTTTGACGGCCTGATCGTGATCCGTAAAATTGTACGTGAACCCGGTGAGCGGGCTAAAGTGGCCGTGGAAAGCTACGACGACCGCATTGACCCGGTTGGCGCCTGCGTGGGTATGAAAGGAAGCCGTATCCACGGTATTGTACGGGAGCTGAAAAATGAAAACATTGATGTGATCAACTTCACCAACAACATCAACCTGCTGATTCAGCGCTCCCTTACCCCGTCGAAAATCACCAGCATGAATATTGACCAGGAAAACAAGCATGCCGATGTGTACCTCAAGCCCGACCAGGTATCCCTGGCCATTGGTAAGCGGGGTGTGAACATCAAGCTGGCCTGCGAGCTGACCGGTTACGAAATTGATGTGTACCGCGATACCGAAGGAGAAGAAGACGAATTTGATATTGACCTGAACGAGTTTGCTGATGAAATTGAAGGATGGGTGATTGACTCCTTCAAGCGTATTGGTTGCGATACCGCACGCAGCGTATTGCAGTTAACCACCGAAGAACTGGAACGCCGCACTGACCTCGAAAAGGAAACCATTGAGGAAGTACGCCGCATCCTGGCAGAGGAGTTTGAGAATGAATAATCGTTTGGCCGACCCGTAAACAACCAACAGCGAATTATTAAAACTTATTTATAAAACAACTGAATGTCTGAAAGTAATACACCCCGTTTAATGGCCGCAGCCAAAGAGTTTAATATCGGGAAAGATACCCTGATTGACTTTTTGGCCGGAAAGGGATTCAGCCGGGATGATCTGAAGCCTACCTCCAGGCTTACGGAAGATATGTACCGGGCCCTGCAGGCAGAATTTTCATCGGACAAGGCAGCCAAGCTCAAGAGCGACCAGATTGAAATACCCAAAGGGGGCATGGGCGAGGCGAAGAAAAAGAAAGAAGAAGAGGAAGTTTCCTTCAGGAAAGAAGTTAAGAAAGTTGTGGTGAAGGAAGAACCCAAACCGGTGGCAGAAGAACCGGCACCCGTTGCCGAAACGCCGGCTCCGGAAGCACCCGAGCCCGAAACGGTAAAAGTGGAAGCACCTGGTATAGAAGGTCCGAAAGTCGTTGACAAAATTGACCTGGACAAAATTGAATCGTCCACCCGCCCGAAAAAGACGGTAAAGAAAAAAGAAGAGCCCGAAGCAGCAGCAGAAAAAGAAACGCCTGCCCCTGCGCCGGCACCGGCACAGGAACAGCAACCCCAACCCGTTGCACCCACTCCTGCGCCGCAGGAACAGGTGCAGATTGAAAACATACGGGCCGAAGTGCTGGAAGGACCGAAAATTCTCGGAAAAATTGAGCTGCCGGTTAACTCCGACACCAGACCGAAACCTTCTGATAAAGAAAAGCGCAAACGCAAACGCATCCCGATTGATAAAAAAGGAAGCACGCCCGCTATTGAAGACAAACAGGCCCGCCCGGATCAACGCGGCGGCGACCGCAGAGGTCCGCATGGAGGTGGTGGCAGAAGAGATCAGCGCGGAGGTGTTGGTCACCGCCGGGAAGATAAAGTCATTGATGAAAAAGCCATCCAGGAAAAGCTGCGTGAAACACAGGCCAAACTCAGCGGGGCCGGTGGCCGCGGTAAGAGCCTGAAGGCCAAATACCGCAAACTCAAGCGGGAAGAAATGGCCGAACACCAGGGCGAGGGCGAAGAAAGCAATGTACTGCAGGTAACAGAGTTCATCAGCGCCAGCGAACTGGCCAGCCTGATGGATGCCACACCCACAGAAGTAGTGGCCAAATGTTTCAGCCTCGGACTGATGGTATCCATCAACCAGCGCCTGGATGCAGAGGTCATTGAACTCGTAGCCGGCGAATTTGGCTACACCGTGGAGTTCATTGATATGGAGAAACAACTGGAAATGGAAGAAGAGGAGGAAGCAGATGATGAAGCCGACCTGGTTTCCCGCGCTCCCATTGTAACCATTATGGGTCACGTGGACCACGGTAAAACATCACTGCTCGACTATGTTCGTAAAGCCAATGTAGTTAGCGGCGAGGCCGGAGGTATCACCCAGCACATCGGTGCCTACGAGGTGAAAACCGCCAGCGGAAAAAGCATCACCTTCCTCGACACGCCCGGTCACGAAGCGTTTACGGCTATGCGTGCCCGTGGTGCCAAGGTAACCGATATTGCCGTGATTGTGGTGGCAGCCGATGATGCGGTGATGCCGCAAACGAAAGAAGCCATCAGCCATGCACAGGCAGCAGGTGTGCCCATGATTTTTGCTGTAAATAAAATTGATAAGGAAGGCGCCAACCCTCAGAAAATCTACGAGCAGCTGTCGCAGATGAACCTGCTGGTGGAAGAATGGGGCGGAAAATACCAGAGCCAGGAAATCTCTGCCAAAAAAGGATTGAACGTAGACAAACTGCTGGAAAAAATCCTGCTCGAAGCCGAGTTGCTCGACCTGAAGGCCAACCCCGAACGGGAAGGCACCGGTTCCATTATTGAAGCATCGCTCGATAAAGGAAGGGGCTATGTGGCCACCGTACTGGTGCAGAACGGAACCCTCGAGCAGGGCGACCTGGTGGTAAGCGGCCAGTATTTCGGGCGTGTGAAAGCCATGTTCAACGAGCGCAACCAGCGCATCGATACAGCCGGACCTTCCACACCCGTGCAGATCCTGGGTCTGAATGGTGCACCCCAGGCTGGTGAAAAATTCAAGGTGTATGAGGATGAGTCGGAAGCCAAAGAAATTGCCACCCGCCGTGCACAGATTCTGCGCGAACAGGGTATCCGCACCAAGAAGCATATTACGCTCGATGAAATCGGACGCCGTCTGGCACTGGGTAACTTTAAAGAACTCAACCTCATCATCAAGGGTGATGTGGATGGTTCTGTGGAAGCCCTCACCGATTCACTGCAGAAATTATCCACTCCCGAAATTGCCGTAAATGTGGTACACCGGGCGGTGGGTCAGATATCAGAAGCCGATGTTACGCTCGCCAGCGCTTCCGATGCCATCCTGATCGGGTTCAACGTACGCCCGTCGATGCAGGCAGCCCGCCTGGCAGAACAGGAAGGCGTGGAAATCAAGAACTACTCTATCATCTATAACGCCATTGAAGAAGTGAAGAGTGCGATGGAAGGGATGCTGGAACCCAAGATTACCGAGAAAGAAGTGGCCACGGTTGAAATACGTGAAGTGTACAAGTTTGATAAAGCCACCGTTGCCGGTTGCTTTGTGCTGGAAGGAAAAATCAAGCGCGATGCCAAGGTTCGCCTGTTCCGGGATGGTGTACTGGTGTACCCCCGCCAGGAAGGAGCCTATGCCGAACTGGGCAGTCTCAAACGCTTCAAGGATGATGTGAAGGAGGTATTGAACAACATGGAGTGCGGTTTAACCATTAAAAACTTCAGCGACCTGAGTGTGGGCGATACCGTAGTAGCCTTTGAACAGGAAGAAGTAAAACGCACCCTCTGATGAGGAAAACAGAATGTTAAATAAGAGATGACGGTGTTGAAAGCACCGTCTTCTCTTTTATTTTTGAAGTACATGCAGAAAATTTTGTTTTTATTGCTGACAGCATGCCTGCTGCAGGTTTCAGCCATTGCACAACCCAAAAAAATTGTGGCCGATAAAATCATCGGCGTGGTGGGCGATCGTATCATTTTGAAATCGGATATCGACAACCAGATTGCCGATGCCAAACGGCAGGAAGTGGAACTGCCACCCAATCCCGAATGTTATCTCATTCAGCAGCTGATCATTAATAAAATGATGGCCATCCAGGCTGAAAAAGATTCGCTGCCCGTAAGTGACGAAGAAGTGGAAGCTGAAATTGACAACCGTATCCGCTACTTCATCCAGCAATATGGATCGCGGGAGGTGATTGAACAAATTACCGGAAAAACGATTTACCAGTTCCGCGAAGAAATGCGGGATCCCATCAAAGAAGGAAAACTGGCCACGGCTATGCGGGGTAAAATCATTGAAAACATAAAGATCACACCCACAGAAGTAAAAGCGTATTTCGAAAGAATTCCGAAAGACAGCCTGCCATTCTACGAAACAGAACTGGAGATGGGCGAAATTGTGGTATACCCCAAAGCAGGAAGGGAAATGGAAGAATATGCGCAGGATGAGCTTAAGGAATTCAAGCGCATGGTGGAAGCAGGTGAAAAGCGATTTGAAACGCTGGCTTCCCTGTACACCGACGATCCGGGCAGCAAACAATCGGGCGGCATGTATGTACTCAACCGTTCTGACAACCAGTGGGATCCCACTTTTTTTAATACGGCAATGAGCCTGAAAGAAGGACAGATTTCACGCGTCATCAAATCCAAGTTTGGTTATCATATTATTCAATGTGTGTCAAAAATCGGCGATGAAGTAACCATCCGCCACATCCTGAAAGTTCCACGCATCAACGATGAAGACATCCGCTTGGCCATCAACAAACTCGATACCGTACGCTCCAAACTGGTGGCCGGTACCATTACCTTCGGGGCGGCGGTGAACAAGTACTCCGATGAAGAGCAATCGAAATTCACCGGCGGGCGAAAAACGGGACCCGACGGTTCTTCCATCATCACCATTGACCAGCTGGAAAAAGATATTGTGGTATTGCTGGAACAATTAAAACCCGGCGAGTATTCGCAACCGGTAGCCTTTACCGATGAGCGGGGCAAAAAAGGTGTCCGGATCATCTACCTGATTTCCCGTACGGAACCACACCGGGAAAACCTGAAAGACGATTACAGTAAAATTGCCAGCCGGGCCCTGGATGAAAAAAAACAGCAGCAACTGGAAAAATGGCTCCTGAAAAACGCAAAGACATTTTACCTGAACGTAGATACTGAATACCGCTCCTGCGGGCAGATAAAAGAGTTGTTTCCCCAAATAACAGCGGGGAACTGATTCTTCGTTTCCTGTATTCAAAAAGAGGGTGTCTGTTCTGTTACAGACACCCTCTTTTTATATTACTACCCGTTTTCATCTGCCTGCAACCGTTGCAGAAAAAAATCAATAGGTACAAAACTTATGTAACAGGTACCGGCAAATGACAAAGAACCCCATTTTTCTATATACAAGTACCTATGATTCTTTAGGTGATTCCACCCGACTTGCAGATTTTCGGTTCGTTCAGCATTGATATTTTTTTAAATTACAGCCATTCTTTTTTGGTCCGTCCCCCACGTAGAACTACCTGATAAACCTTCTTTCATATGGACAAAATGCCTGTTGCCGAATATGAGCACATATTTATAGGTAATGACGCAAACGGTTTTCTCATTACCAATGCCTCAGGCGAGGTGGTTTGGTGCAACAAAACCATTGAAACAACCACAGGATATACCCTTGAGGAAATGAAGGGTAAAAAGCCGGGCGCCCTGTTCCAGGGACCCGATACAGATGGGTCCACTATATCATACATGGGTCGCCAGATAAAAGCCGGGAAAAGTTTTGAATGTGAAATCCTGAATTATACAAAAGACAACAAGCCGTACTGGATTCATCTTGCAGGTCAGCCTATCCGTAACAATAAGGGCGAACTGGTAAATTTCATAGCGCAGCAAACGTTCATTAATACCCCTTTACAGGGAGCAATCCCCAGAAAAACCCGAAAAGACGCCGAACTATACGACTACTTTAATTTTCTGTTCCAGAACATTGATGTGGGTGTCATCATTACCAACAAACAATACCAGGTGGCCTATGCCAACCAGCGGGTGATGAACCTGTTTGGATTCAAATCCTCCCCGGAAATCATTCACGGACTGCATTATGCCGACGTACTGCAACGGGTGGGCAACCTGTTGAAAAATGAAAAAGAAACCAGGGAACGGATCAAACATGTAGTGGAACAGGCAGAAGAAAAAAGCAGGAAGTTGTAGAAACCGTCAACGGCACCGTTTTACTCCATCAGAATTTCCCCGTTCTTTTAAATGGAAGTTATGAGGGCCATGTATGGCGCTTTGAAGATATAACCCGGGAAGTAAAACAGCATGATAACGTGATGAGGTTGCAGCAACTGCTGCTGCAAACCAATGCAGCCGCCCGTATCGGCTCCTGGGAACTGAATGTCGAAACCGGTGAATTGTTCTGGTCAGAAATAACAAAGGACATTCATGAAGTAGGTGTGGACTTTATTCCAACGGTTGATAATGCCCTTAACTTTTACCCGGAAGGAAAATGCAGGGAACAGATTGAAACTGCTGTGAAGGCCTGCCTGGAAACTGGTGCCCCTTATGAGCTCGAGACGCAAATAAAAACTGCAAAAGGGAACATCCTCTGGATTAAAACCCTGGGCATTGCAGAGCGCAGCAACGGAAAAACAATCCGCATTTTTGGATCCCTGCAGGACATCAGTGAGCAAAAAGCCTTGCAGACGGAACTGGAACAAAAAAGCCAGGAATACCGATCGCTTTTTGATCAGAATCCAAATGGTGTTTTCACACTTGACAAAAATGGTTACTTCACTGATATTAATGAAGAGGCGGTGAAACTTGCAGGAGTTCCAAAAGATCAGATCATAGGACTGCATTACTCTGTTTTTTTACCATTCGAGAGAAAGGAAGAGGTCGGAGATATCTTCCGGCAGGTACTGGCCGGAGAAAAAAAACAGTACGAGCTGATCCTTAACGCTGTAAGGGAAAATCCGATTGATGCAGAAATTACCAACATGCCCGTGATGGTGAATGAAGAAGTAGTGGGCGTCTATGGTGTTATCCGTAATATCACCGAAAAGAAAGTCATTGAGCGGCAGCTGCAGGAAAGCGAGGAGCGCTTACGGCTGGCCCTGAAAGGAGCCCGTGATGGCTTGTGGGACTGGGACATCAAAAACAATATCCGGTACAAGTCGGAACGTATGGCCGAAATGCTGGGCTTTACAATTGAACAAATACATGATGAAGCATTTTACTGGTCAAGATTCCACCCCGATGATATTGAACGAAGAGAACGTCTGCTACAGGATCACCTGAATAAAAAAACACCCTTTTACAATATTGAATTACGAATTAAAACAGGAAATGATGAGTACCGCTGGTTCCTGTCGCGGGGTATTGCCACCTGGGATGAGAAGGGTGTGCCTGTCCGTATTACAGGCTCACTTACCGACATACACGAAGAGAAAATGCTGCGGCATGAGCTGGAAGTATCCTATTCGCAACTGTTGAAGCGCGAAATTGAACTCAAACAAACACTGGATCTGCAAACCGCACTCGTCAATGGTCTGCCTGATAAAATACTGAAGATAGATGAAGCGGGTGTGGTGCAATATTTACACATACCACAAAACACCGTTCTGTTTGCTGAAAAATTACCCGAGCCTGGTGCGAACATTCAGGAAACCCTAGGCAGCACCGGTAAAATACTGCTGCAGAAAATCCGGGAAAGCATAGAAAAGCAAGAGTTGGTTGTGACTGATTTCACAAAACAAACAGGAGATGCCACTGCTTACTTTGAAGCACGGATAGTGCCTGTAGAAAATAAAATGGCGTTGGTGATTATCCGTAACATCACAGAAAAGCAACAGGCCCTGCAGGAATCGGCCCGGAAAGAAATTAAATACACCCGCCTCATAGAAAACATGAAGCTGGGTATACTGGAAGTAGATAATGATGAAGTTGTTACCAGGGTTCATCAATCCTTCTGCGAAATGACCGGTTACCGGGAAGAAGAATTGGTGGGGCAAAAAGCATCGGACCTGCTGATGCCCGCTTCTGAAGGAAACAAAATGGAGGAGGTGGTTGGCAGAAGAAAGAAGGGACTTTCAGACTACTACGAAATTCGAATGCAGAAAAAGTCGGGTGATATCATGGACGTGCTCGTAAGCGGTACACCCCTGTATGACAACGAGGGTAAAGTAATTGGTTCAGCCGGCATCCATTACGACATTACCCAGCAAAAAAGAACGGCCAGCCTGCTGGAAGAGAGTAATAAAATAGGTAAGGTGGGCACTTACGAATTAGACCTGGTACAGCAGCAGGCCAACTGGAATGAGATCATGTGGGACATTTATGAAACAGAACCGGGATATACACCTCGCATTGAGGAAATAATGGCCTTTTTTCCTGAAGGAGAATGCCGTGATAAAGCAACGGAAGTGTTCAACCGTTTATTGACCCGGGAAGCTGACAGATGTGACGAGGTGTTTGACATCAGAACCGCAAAGGGAAACCGGAAATGGATAAGAACAGTGGCAGAGGTTGAATTTTACCAGAATATACCCAGACGTATTGTAGGTATTGCCCTTGATATAACTCAAGCAATGAGAGATGAACAGCAACTGAAAGAATATGCAGCGCTTTCCGAAACGATTGTAACGAGTATTACGGACGGGTTTTATGTGGTAGATAATAAATACCGGATGCTTTTTGCTAATGACAGTGCCTGTAAATATGTTGAAAAATCCCGGGAGGAATTAATTGGTAACGATATCTGGAAAATGTTTCCTCATGCTAAGGAATTGTTTTTTGATGTGTTTGAAGATGTTAGAAAGAACAAGGAGCCCAAAACCATAAGCCAGAGGTATGATGATGGAAATACTAACTTATGGCTCGATATAACCGTATATCCCACCCGGGAAGGGGGCGTATCTGTTTTATACCGGGATATTACCCCGGAGAAACAGGCAGAGGAATCAATCCGGAACCTGAACGCCAAGTACAGGGCCATTACCAAGGCCACCAACCAGATCATTTATGAATGGGATCTGAACAGCCAGCAGATTGAATTTAATGACGTTTATTTCAATGTTACCGGATATGAAAACAAACCCGAGGTAAAAAACGGAAGCTTTAACCTCAGCATGGTTCATCCCGAAGATCTGGAACGGGTTCAGCAAAGCATCAACCAGTGCATTACCTCCCATCAGCCTTTCTGGGATTCTACCTATCGCTTCAAAGTGGCCGATGGGAGCTATCGCCACATGCACTCGCAGGGCATACTTCATTACGACGGGCAAGGCCGCCCGCTTAGTTTGCTGGGCACCATAGAAGATATAACGGAACGCATCCGGCTCAATGAAAAACTGATCCGCGAAAAAGTGATTGCGCAACGCAGGATCAGCGAAGCGGTGATAGATGCACAGGAAAAAGAACGGGAATATATTGGCCATGAACTGCACGACAATGTGAACCAGATCCTCACCACTGCCACCCTGTATATGCAATTGGCAGAAAGTGAAGCCTATCAATCCACCCATACCATAGAGGAAGTGCAAAAACTGATCAGGAAGGCTATTGAAGAAATCCGCCTGCTGAGCCGCACGCTTACGCCTCCCAGCCTGAAAGACATCGGGCTTTCGGTTGCCATAAGGGATTTGACCACGTTGGTGGCCAAGGCCTCAAGTATTCATTTCCGGGTGAACATGCCCGAAGTGCTCATGCACGAACTGAATAATGAAAAAAGCCTGGTATTATACCGCATTTGCCAGGAGCTGCTTAATAATGTGATCAAATATTCACAGGCCACCAACTGTTTCGTTATCCTGGAACGGACTGCAAAAAATTTCATCCGCCTGACTGTAATAGACGATGGAAAAGGATTTACAACGAGTAAGGTCAAGAAGGGAGTGGGACTTAACAGTACGGTGGCGCGGGTGGAAGTGTATGGCGGAAAGTTTAAGGTGCAAAGCGAACCCGGAAAGGGATGTACTGTTACTGTTGAAATACCTGTTTAACCAGACATATATGAAAAAGATCAAAATCCTCATTATTGACGACCATGCCCTCGTGGGCCAGGCATGGAAACTGATTCTCGAAGCAGACAAACAAATGGAAGTTGCCGGTGTGGTGAACGGCGTGGATGCCACGCTGGAACTGCTGAATAAAACGCCGGTCGACATTGTATTACTCGACATCAACATGCAGCCCATCAGCGGATTTGAGATGGCAGAACTGATCAAAAAACTGAAGCCCGCCGTAAAAATTCTGGCTGTTTCCATGCACGATCAACCCGCGGTCGTTCGCAAAATGATCAAGTGTGGCGCCAACGGTTTTGTGAGCAAAAATGCCCGAAAGGAAGAAATGACGGAAGCCATCCACGCCATCATGAACAACAAACGCTTCATCAGTGCCGACATTCAACAGAAACTGGCAGATGAACTGATGGTGGAAGGCGGACAGGAGGCACAAACGAACGGATTTTCAAAGCTCACCGAAAAAGAACTGGAAATCCTGAAAATGGTAAAGAGCGGACTTACTTCGAAGGAGGCGGCTGAGCACCTGAACATTTCGTTTAAAACAGTACAGGTACACCGTCATAATATTCTCAAAAAATTACAGCAGAAAAACACCGCGAGTTTGCTGAAATTATTAAATGATACTAATTTCACGGTATAAAAATATAATCTGGTATAGTATAAAGTCCTAAGAACTTACATGAAAAAGATTAGAATACTTATTGCAGATGATTTTGCACCTGTAAGAGAAATCTGGAAGAGAATTCTGACCTCAGATCATCGAATAGAGATTGTTGGCGAATGCTCGAACGGACAGGAAGTATTAGAGGCAATGGAACGGGTGCAACCAGATGTGGTGCTGCTCGACATTAATATGTCGCCCATCAATGGGTTTGAAGCAAGTTCCCGGATCAAACAAAAATATCCCGGCGTAAAGGTGTTAGGAATCTCTGTTCACAGCGACCCCAGCTATGTGAAGCGATTGCTGGAAGTGGGTGCCAATGGATTTATTCCCAAAACCGCTCAAAAGGAGGAAATGATTCAGGCCATTCTGAGTGTGTACCAGGGCATGAATTATATTTCGGATGAGTTCAAAAACTTATAAGTTTTTTCGCAATTTCTCCCCGCAGTTTCGGCTGTAACAGCCGCTCCCTGAATTCCTGCATGGCAGGATACATACAAGCATATAATTCTAGATACTGCTATAGATCACAGGGCAGGTGAAGCCTGTAATTCTTAAAAGCAGACGCTTAAAAACCGTTTTTTTTCAGGGCGGGTAAATAATTTTATATCCGCAACACAGCAAATCCAAATCCTGAAAACCAAAAAAAATCCAATGTCCTTAAAACCGGATCCGGAGTTAAAAACATTCAAAAATCCAACGTCCTGATAAACCAGTAACGTACCGGATCTAACCAATTCAAGCCTGCTTCCGCAGGCTTTTTTTGCAGAATTTTGTAAATTAGATGTATGTACATATATTTGCACTGTGAAACTCGAACAAGCTATAAAAAGCTCCAAATTCAGAAATGAAACCCACAAGGCAGGATTGAATATCCTGTACACAGCCTGGTGGCTGAAAACAATCATGAGCAGGGAGCTGAAGGCGTGCGGGATTACACAGGAACAATACAACGTGTTGCGGATTCTGAAAGGGAAAGACCCGGAGGAAATGTGTGTGAAGGATATCGCAGGTCGTATGATCGAAAAAAGCTCCAATGTACCCCGGATCATTGACCGGCTGGTGGCAAAAAAACTGGTGAAGCGTGCAACAGACTCCCACGACAAACGCCATACGGTGATGTCCCTTACGGAATCCGGTAAAAAATTACTTGACCACAGCACTAAGTCTATCAACCAGGTACTGGATGAGATGATTGAAATGAAGGAAACCGACGCCCAACAGCTGAACCAGCTGCTGGAGCAGGTCCGGAAAAAAGAAGAATAAAATTTTTTTGAACAAATACATGTATGTACATGTATTATAAAAAACAGCTATGAAAGCAGTAGTACATAAAGCAGGCACACGCGGACATGCCAACCACGGCTGGCTCAACAGTTATCACACCTTCAGCTTTGCCGGATACTATGACCCGGCCCGGATCCACTTCGGCGCCCTGCGCGTGCTGAACGACGATACCGTAGCACCCGGCATGGGCTTCGGCACTCACCCGCACGACAACATGGAAATCATCTCCATCCCGCTGAGCGGCGACCTGAAGCACCGCGACAGCATGGGTAACGAAGCCATCATCCGCCAGGGCGATATCCAGGTAATGAGCGCCGGTACCGGCATTCAGCACAGTGAAATGAACGCCAACCGCGACAAGGAAGTGAAGTTCCTGCAGATCTGGATCTTCCCCAACCAACAAAACGTACAGCCCCGCTACGGCCAGTGGACCCTGGACACCAGCAAGATGCACAACCAACTGCTGGAAGTGCTGCGTCCCACGCCCGGTGAAGACGGTGTATGGATTCACCAGGATGCCTGGTTCAGCATGGGTCACCTCGATGCCGGCTTCAGCACCACCTACCAGCTGCATACCAACGGGAACGGGGTTTATGCATTTGTTCTTGAAGGTGATGTAACCATCAACGGAACATCTCTCAACCGCAGGGACGGCATGGGCATCAGCGAAACCGGTGAACTCACCATCGTTGCCGATTCCAACGCGCAACTGCTGCTGATGGAAGTTCCCATGCGTTAATACATATTTCAATCATAAATCTATAACATCAAAAATCAACAAACACAATGGCAACATTTAAAATTGATCCCGCACACAGCGAAATCGAGTTCAAGGTGAAACACCTGATGATCACAACCGTTACCGGAAAATTCAACAGCTTTGATGCCAGTATGGAAAGCAACGAAGCCGATTTCAGCGATGCTTCCATCCGCTTCAGCGCCGATGTAAACAGCATCGACACCAGCAACGAGCAGCGCGACGGCCACCTGAAGAGCGACGACTTCTTCAATGCAGAACAATACCCCACACTCAGTTTTGCTTCCACCGGCTTCAAAAAGCTAAGTGACAGCAACTATGAACTGACCGGCGACCTCACCATCCGCGATGTAACTAAAGCAGTAACCCTGGCAGTAGAATACGGCGGCACCATGGTGGATCCCTGGGGACAAACCAAGGCGGGTTTTGAAATCAGCGGCAAAATCAACCGTAAGGATTTCAACCTGAAATGGTCAGCCACCACAGAAGCAGGCGGCGTAGTGGTAAGCGATGAAGTGAAGCTGCAGCTGAACGTGCAACTGGTGAAACAGTAATTCCATACAGGGGGGAGACTGGCTGAGGTTCAACACGGAGTAAAGGAGGTAAAGAAGAACACGGAGTAAACTTTGTTTTATGAATATTCTCTGCGTTACTCCTCCTCCTCTCCGTGTCTCCGTGTTGAAATACCGTCAGACCCGTCTCTCTTTTTTTAAAAAACCATCCATTCATCATGGTTAAAGCAAACATGGACTGCAGTGCCTGCCGGCTGGAACTGAAGAGCCGGGTAGACTGATCCCTGGCACAAAAACCACAAGTATGCCACACATCCTCTTCAGAAAGGAAGAAAGGGGCCTCAAAGATATCGGCTGGCTGCGGAGTCATTTTACCTTCAGCTTCAGCAGCTATAGCAACCCGCTCCGCAACGGCTTTGGCTTGCTGAAAGCATTCAATGACGATTTTGTACAACCCGGAAATGGCTTTGGCCTGCATCCGCACCAGAACATGGAAATCATCAGTGTGATGCTGCAGGGACGGATGAATCATATCGACAGTATGGGGTATAAAGAAGTAGTGGAGAAAGACTGGGTGCAGCTGATGAGCGCCGGCAGCGGACTCCGCCATGAAGAGCACAACGTGGGAGAGGAAGAGGTTAACTTCCTGCAGATATGGATCGAGCCCAAACTGCAAAACATCAACCCCCGCTACCAGAAACGGTATTTCCCGGCAGAAAAAAGACAGAACCGCCTCGTCACCATCGTGAGTAATGAAGAAGGAATCGGGCACTGCTGGATTAACCAGAACGCTCAGATACAGCTCGGAAAATTTGATGCCGGCCAAAATTGTTCCCTGGAACTAAACCCTTTGAACAAATCGGTGTTTATTCTCTGCATCAGCGGCAGCCTGGAGGTGAACGGGCGGCCAATCGGCCACCGGGATGCCATCGGCTTCTGGGAAACCAGCTCCATTTCCATCCGCACGCTGAGCGATGCTGAGTATATTGTTATTGAAACACCCATCAATCACTGATTATGAATATCGAAATTATATCCGGTAGCCCGCGGCAGGAAAGTGTAACCCACCGCGTGGCCCTTTTTCTGAAAGAACATCTGACCAACAACAGCAGCCACCAGGTCGGAATCCTGGACGTACGCGAATGGAACCTGCCCCTGCTGCAGGAGGTTTTCAGCTCAGTGGAAGCCACCCCCGATGCATTTAAGCCCCTGAGCCAACGCATGTTTGCAGCCGATGCCTTCATTCTTGTGACGCCCGAATACAACGGCAGTTACACACCGGCACTCAAAAACCTCCTCGATCATTATCCCAAACAGTCGCGCAAAGCCTTCGGAATCGTTACGGCTTCGCCCGGCATCATGGGCGGTATGCGTGCCACCCAACAAATGCAGTTGCTGATCAACGCCTTCTTCGGCATTGCCTGTCCGTATATGCTGGTGGTTCCGGGCGTAGATAAGAAATTCGACAGCGAAGGCAGGCTCACCGACGACAACTTCCGTAAAAACATTGATGTGTTCACAAGGGAGTTTCTATGGCTGGCCGAAAGTCTGAAACCGGAAGAAGTGGCCGTTTAATTTATAACGGGTTGTGCAATTAAAGCAGTTTTATACTCTGTGTTATCCTCTGTGAAACCTTTGTGCACTCAGTGGTAAAAAATGAAACCACAGAGTACGTGGAGTAGTACACAGAGTTTCACAGAGCGTATAATTGAAAACCAATAATATAACAGCACAATGCGTTAATATATCATCATCTT